>WNFL01324582.1_pt4 | contig 65381 bp, 121 predicted proteins | sample 5400361 | NCBI WGS metagenome assembly WNFL01 (sample SAMN13153351, study PRJNA577476) | soil metagenome | isolation source: 40 cm soil on Douglas fir-dominated hillslope | place: USA:California | collected 2013-09-17 | reverse complement strand
GCATCGAATTGATTACCGCAGAATTCTTTGACGATCTCGTAGACCGGCCAGTAGTAGACGCTTTGTCCTTTGTACTTAGTTGCAATCACATCTACTGCTACCCGGAGAATAGCTTTGCTTACGGCGGTCGCTGGAATGGCCGGGATGTCTCGGAATGTGGCCATCAATGGAATAGGCGACAAGGTGAAGATTATTTTGGCGTCAGGACGGTGTTGCTTGACGATGGCCACAAGCTGTTCCAGGTTGGCTAAGTTCTCTTCCACGGTAGTCAATCTAAAACCGTGCTTTTCAGGATCGAACTGTTCTTTAGGGATACCTCGCCAGAACACTTCACCTGTATCTTTATTGTACCACACTTCGCTGAGGCCGAGTGTGAAAATGAAGACGGTAGTCTGATCGAAGGCTTCCCGTGTAAGCGCACGATGTTCTTCAGTAGGGATGTAGTACTCTCGGTCCTTGGAGATCCAGTGCTCTCCGCTGATGTCTACATCCCCATAGGCCCATCTGAATTGCTCTACCAGGGAATAGGTGTTGTTGATGCCCTCGCCTACGTATACAATGGGAATCAATTTGGATATATAGTCATGGGTTTTATAACCAAGTTCCATCAAATGGCACCGAAGGTAGTCTGCGAAGCAACTGCCAAATGATGTGATGAAGTCGTCCTTAGTGATGAAAGGCTGGTCGGGGACGTAGCCCTTAAGCACGTACTTGAAGAGAGCATCCGACTCTAATAGATGAACCTTTTTGGGGTAGAAGTTCGTATGGTCTCCTCTGTACCACTCGTTAAGTGCTACCCCACGACCTTTAGCGATCTCTTGTTCGAATGACATAAATGGTACTCTACGAAGGATTTGCACCCTCACTAAAAGTTTCGAAGACTTTGGTGCTATCTGTTACACCAGTAGAGCATAAATGGTTCAGGGAGCTAGACTCGAACTAACATACGTAGCTTCAGAGGCTACAGTCCTACCGATTAGACGATCCCTGAGAAATGGTCCCAAGTGATGGATTCGAACCACCGACGCCCTGCTCTTCAGGCAGGCGCTCTACCAACTGAGCTAACTTGAGATGAATGGACCTTCTACCAGGAATCGAACCTGGGGTCGTACGGGTTTGCAAGCCGTTGCCTTCACCACTTGGCTATAGAAGGATATGATTGGTGCCCCGCGAAGGAATCGAACCCTCTTCCCCGCATTACAAGTGCGGTGCGTCACCTTTTACGCTTGAAGGGCAGTATTGTATACAGATCAAGTACTTCCCCAGGAATATGTCCAATACGTGATCGTTGTCGTATTTGTTGTAGGCAATGGTCCAAGCGTAGTTAGGTAAACCAAATCGTGGGGCTTTTGTGAAGCTCACGTATATGGGACCTATGTGTGTACGCTTTAGGATCATTGTCTCTCAATGATTGGTAGGGAATAGGGGACTCGAACCCCTACTGCCAGATTGAGAGTCTGGCTTCCTGACCTGTTAGAAGAATTCCCCGTCTGTTTAGACAGATTCGGTTGAACGAGCCTGCTTATGTTTTTGATTGGTATTGAATGTCATGATTTCTAATTCTTTCTTGATGGTGGAGCCGGTGGGAATCGAACCCACTCTGAGCTGCTTAAGAGGCAGATGTGCATCCTTTACACTACAACTCCGTTGTTTGGGGGGAACGCGGGGATTTGAACCCTCGCCTTACAGGTTCACAGCCTGTCGTGCTTTTCCATTACACTACGAACCCCGTGAATATCCTCTTTGTTGTCCCCTATTGTAAGTACGAATGTTGTGACAATTGCCACACACAATATCACATTTACTTACCTCTTTATCGATTGCTTTCTTATTTCCAGCTAGGGCCTGAGTGACATTTCTAGTTTTAGGCCCTCTTTCAGGAACATGATCGAATTCCATAACATACCAAGGGAATGTTTGTTTGCAATCAAAACATGGCCTTGATTTCAATTCGATTATGTAATCAATTGCCTTTGCTCGTCGTTTGCGAAGATATTCAGTTCTTGCTTCTTTATTTTTGAATGGCATATTTAATGGCTGTGTCGGTAGGAATCGCACCCACATGACTACGTTAACAGCGTAGCGTCCTGCTTTTGAACGACAACACAGAAAGCGCTGTTCAAGATCCGACATCATTGACCAGTGTGTAAAACTGGTTGGATTTGTCATTTAGTCTTCACTATAGCGCGGATTGGCACAGTGTCAAGGTGCCGCCCCCTGCATGCCAAGTTTTGGAGGCTCGGCTGCACCGCTGGTGCCCACTGTATGTTTGGTCCATGAAGAAGGAGTTGCACCCTCGACATCTTCCTTGTAAGAGAAGCGCTCTGCTGGCTGAGCTATTCATGGATGATTGGTACTGGAAGATGGAATTGCACCACCGGCCACAAATGTATCAGATTTGCGCTCTTACTGTCTGAGCTATTCCAGTATGAATGGTACGAGTTGCCGGGATCGAACCGGCGAGTCCTGATTGGAAGTCAGGCGTTTTACCGACTGCTACTAAACTCGTATATTGGTGCCCCCGGAAGGATTTGAACCCTCAACTCACTATTAATAAGATAGCCGTTCTAACCGTTGAACTACGGAGGTATGTCTGGTGCGGGTTACGGGAATCGGACCCATATCTGCTGCGTGGCATGCAGCTATCTTGCCACTGGACCAAACCCGCTAAATGGCGGAGAGCGAAGGAATCGAACCATCAACCCGTGAAGGTTGGCGACGGTTTTCAAGACCGTTTGTCCACCCTGGACGCCGCAATCCGTATGTATTGGAGCCCGTCCCTATCAGTGGCCCTACGTCTCGATCGACGGCTTGCAGGTGTGATAGGTGACAGGCGTAAATTGGTGGAGAAGAAGGGAATCAAACCCTTGGCCTCCGCATTGCAAGTGCGGCGCTCTCTCGACTGAGCTACAACCCCATATTTTGGTGAGCACTCAAGGATTCGCACCTCGATCTACGGGGTTACAGCCCGGAGTAATGCTATTATACTAAGCGCTCTGAAATTGGCGACTCGCTATTAGGGATTCTCGAACCCAGGCGGCGAGCCTTCGCTTATTTAATTGGTGCCCGAGGAGGGAGTCGAACCCTCAAGACCGAAGCCTACACGCTTCTAAGGCGTGCGCGTACTGCCATTCCCGCCACTTAGGCATTAAATTGTTGTCCGATACTCTTTGAATGCGTCGGAACCACGCAAGCCGTTTGTTGGTTATTTTGTAAGAGCGAACCCAGGCCAATGAAATGCTCTAAATGGCGGAACTGGAGGGATTCGAACCCTCGATCTCTTCCGTGACAGGGAAGCGCTTTGAGCCAGGCTAAGCTACAACTCCGTGATCTATTTTACCCTACTGAAGCTGCGTTTGCATCTGGATGCAACGCCACAACCGTTACGGTTTGTCCAACAGCGGAAGCTAAGGTGGCTAGAGTAACGACTCCGGTACTAGAACTTTGAGAGACGTTAGAAATTTGATTCTCATTCTGACCTCTAACTTGGCCGATTGATGTTCTACCTCCTATCACCAAAGCAAGAGGAAGAGTGAAGGTGTCAGAAGTACTGAGAGTCTTTATTTTCGTTACACTAAGAATCTTGCCAAAGTAAACAGAGAAAAACTTTTGATAAATTGGGATTAGAACTGCCATTACAAACTGTTCCCTGCTCTATGATACGATACTAGTGTAATCTTTTTGCCTTGCTTATCGGCTGTAGCATTAACTGTAACGTACCCTGTACTGTTGTTAATATAGAACTGTCCACCTGTTACGCTTTGTAGCACATCGCCCGTATCAATCAATTGGCAACTAGCTGCACCCTGTGGGGTAGCAAGTCCAGGAGCAATAGGGATTTGGTTACTAGCTTCAGGTATATTAGCTCGGGTAATTCCGATAGTTGTATTGTCTGGCAGGCTAAAGAACTCCTGAAATTCAGGATATACTACTGACATTACTTCTTCTTCGTTACACTTGCAACCGTCTTTTCGGCTGCTGCCTGTGCCGCTGCTAGCACTGCTGGATCGTTCTCGATACCTGCTACTGCGTCGCTTGCTGCCTTACCTACGTCTTGCTTGTTGACTGCTGCCCCTGCTGCTGCTTCTGCGGTCTTGAAGGCCCATGGAAGAAGTACTTTGAGAAAATTGCGCCATACTGACATATCGATCCTTTCGCCCATCGTGGGCTTGTTGATATTATACTCTAACTTAGAAACTGGCAATCTCTGACCATTCCAAGTCTACACGCATTTGCCAAGTACCAGTTGCCGGCACAGTTGCGCGCAAAATAAAACCTTCATTCTGAGCTAGAACCAACGGCCATTCACCGCTCCAATCCGGTGCCCAAATGTTGGTTACTGGTAACATCACTGTTTGAGCTGCTACTGAGACCGTGAACATCTGACCAGCCATCGCTGCACCATCAAGAGTTCTCGTGCCGGCCGTTAGTGTGGCCGTAGATGAAAGTCGAATATCGCTCATAAGCGTAGCAGCAAATGCAGTCTTACGCTTCTGGCTATTGCTGGTAGGAAGAATGGATGTTCCGCTTGAATCTGCGACCGTAAAGCTGCGTGCTGCAATCATATCAATGACACCAACACCGGCCGTAAATGCTGTACCTAATGATGCCATTGAGATTGCTACTTTTCGAATCAATGCGACGTTGGAAGCGCTACCCCATCGACAAGAGAAAACAGGCGCGGCACCTGCTAGACCGGCCGCCATTGTACCTGTCATAGTTGACAAAGCATAGCTACCTAGAACGTCAGTTGGGCGAACGGTTGTACGTGCGGCCCTGGTTGCTGATTCAACTTCTCCAACTGTACCTGAAAATCCTTGTAGTTGCAATGCCATATTATCTCCAAATCCAGCTTACATTAAATGTGCCAGTTAGTAAAGTGTTGCCAAGTTGGGATTTGTTGGTACCATAGATGGTAAATCCGACTCCAGCAATGATATTACCCACAAAGACGGCCAATGTTTCTACCGTGTGCTCGTCAGCAGAATGATCTATGGAATCCTGTGACATTACAGCCGCTTGTACGACGGATGTGGTCTTGAGCCCGCTTTGGCCTGTAACGTCAATAGAAGCGTTGCTTGTTCCTATTCCGAAATCTAAGACTGCTGAGCCTGCTGCCATTGTTTCATCCGTAATTGTAGTTAGAAGATCATCAACTGTTCCTGAACCACTTAGATAGTCCTTAATATGAACTTCCGAGGGTAGAGGCGAATCTTTCCATGATAAATCTTCAACCACTAGTTTAGAAACTGAAGCCTCGCCGAGTTGAAGATATGAATTGAGTAGTGTGAAGTCAAAATCTCTCTTCAATTGTACCAGTACTTGAGTTCTATCCGCATTGAACGAAGGCAAAAATGACGCGCCCCTGTCAGTATATTGAGTATTGATTGCCTTCAGTATGGTGTCGAGATTTGGGTCCGCTGCATCGATAATGAAATAGCCATTACTAACCATATCTTATTCTACCTTATTTGACGATGGTCTGTACCCGATTCGAACAAAGGTTGCAACTGAAAAAGAAACCCACTCTGAAGGGCTGCTCCAGAGTGGGTTCTTAGAGAGAACTACTATCTAGGGCTTAGTAGGTTGGAGTGCTCAGTCCGGTGATCTTCGCTGTCTGATTCACGAGACGGGCGACGTTTTCGCCGTAGTACTTCATGAGAACAGTGAACGAGTCTTGACCAGGCTGCCATGCCATGTTCACGCGCTCATCGATCGACAGTGGGCGAACCACACCGCGAACAATTGCGTCCGTGCGAAGCATGTAAACCTCATCTGGCTTTGCTGCCCAAGAGATGTGCCATGGTCGGCCCTCGAAGGTAGTCATAGCCTGATCCGCACCAAGTTCTAGCTTCATATCATTGAAGCGTCGGAATGGCAGTGCGATCTCTGTGTAGCGGTCGAACTGATCGTAGTTGCTGATGAAGACGAAGCCTTCCATCGAACCCGTGTCAGTCTCCACTAGCAGGCGCTTGCGGAGTCGTCGGAGCATCGATTCATCAAGCGATGTGCTTGATGCTGTGATGACCTGAGACTGTAGGATTGGGTATGTCGATCGGCTGAGGTTGTAGATCGTACCCGTGTTGTTGATGATGGCAGGAAGACCCAGGCTTGTTACCTCTGCTGGGGCTGCTGCTTCTGACTGCTCGCCGGAGATGTAGATACCATCGCCGTCTGATACAGTTACCGACTGCGAGACTGTGATCGTTGCGCCTGATACAGATCGTGCTGTAACAGTGGCAGGACCGGCTGTCTTCAGACCAGTTGTGTTGTTTAGGAACACAACGACCTGGCCCACTCGGAATGGGCGTGCGTCGGTTACGTTTACCGTTGTTGCTGTCTGGCCGCCGTTGACGTTTGTCAGTCGGCCAGTACCGTCACCGCGAAGGAAGGTTACTTCGAAGTTTGCACCTGCACGCTTGACTGCTGCCGAGATGGCATCAGTAATTGCGGAAGCGAAAGCCTCTTCACCGCCTCGGCGCGAAACGCTCTCTGCAAGACCTGAGAAGCTTACTACGTGGTAGTACTTCTTAGGACGTACACGGTGCGTCTTGATGCGCTCGTTGCCGGCAGAAGGTAGCGTGTTGTCGTCAGTGCCGCGCCAACCGCCGCCTGACTCGTTACCATCCAGTCGTACTGCGAAGTATGCACCATCGCCGCTTGGTGTGAAGCGCGAGTCTTCACGTAGCTGCGAATAGATCGGCGTTGAAAGCTGCTGCATCTGTCCGATGAAGTCAACCACATAACGTCGAAGGAGCATATCGCCTAGTGTTGCGAATGTTTCCATTTGAAAAGAATCCTATTACTAGACTACAATCGTCTTAGCGCTTGGGGGCTGAACGCTTTAGCTCATCCGCAAGTAGGGCCTGGAATTCGTTGTCGGTAATCGCCGGTCGGTAAGTTTCCTTGCCTTCTCGGTCTTTGCCTGATACAACGAGCTTGCCTAGCTCTAGTTTCGTATAATCTACAGGTTCAGGAGCCTTTGTCTTGCCAGACTCGTCTGTAACTTGTGTTGTTTTGGTCTGCGACAACTTACCGCGCGGATCACCATACCATGATACGGTGCTCTGGAAACCCTTGGCGACCTCTGCCTCTAGGGCATTCGGGTCGTTTTCAATTGCTTCCCAATCAACGTGATCTACCAGGGCGTTTTGCAACACCTTTCGATCTTGATCGTTGTACTCTGCCTCTGGAAGATTGCCGAATAGCTTCTCAACGACTAGCTGCGACTTCATTAGTAGAAGTTCATTCTTCTGTGCTGCAATTGCGTTCAGCGCTTCCTCTCGGTCACGCGCCGCGTCTTGCTGTAGCTTTAGAAGATCACCAGATGCCGGCACCTTTGGAGTTGTATCCGCTGCTGCTGCGATAGCTGATGCATCTTGCTCTACGCCTCGAATCGCGGCATCAATTGCCTCGATCTCGGCCTTGAACTTGCCTTGAGAGTGAAGTGCATTGATCTTGTCAACTACGCGTGCGGCGGCTTCCCGCTGCTTTACGGAGTCGATGAGACTATGGATTTCACCATCCTTTTGGGTCAGCTTGTTTTCCGCCTCTGAAAGCTTTGCCTTGAACGCCTCACGCTCAGCGACTAGCTCCTGGATGCGATCCTGGGCTGTACCCTTCTTGCCAGATTCAGTCTTGGCTGCTTCAGTTGCGACTGTTTCTTTTTCTGTAGCTGACGATTCTACAATTGCTGGGTCTGCTTTTACTGCGTCTGACAGTTTGCTAACAACTTCGCTTACGTTTACGTCCATGTGGCTCCCTTTTTACGGTCGGAAGATTTATTTGACCGAAATTACTCATCTTTTTGTGCGGGGCGACAGCACGACTCATAAAGAGGGGTTGAGTATACGCCCGTATTCCTTTATAGTATACCCTATCTAAACAGCAATATGCAACTATATAAAAAGAATCCCCGTAAGTGGGGGGAGAACCACTTACGGGGAGAGCGCCGCCGAAGGAGGAGTGTAGCTGCGCTGCTTTCCTTATTTAGTGTTTAGAAGGTCGGAAGGCATAGGATCAAATCCATAGCTATCCTGGATATCAGAATCAGTTGTACCGTGAGCCTCTTCAAAAGTATTGAGCATGGCTTTGGCCTTCTTTCGAAGGTTTGTCTTCTCATTAGGCTTGGTTTTAGTTAACTTAACAACGTCTTCGCCTGCTGTGAACGATGTGGTCTTTATCCCCTTAAGCAGCACAGTTATCTTTTCATCATCTGAGCTTGGCGATATAGGCTAGTCTTCATTGGATCGCGTTCTGATACCTGATTGCTTGCCCCCTTCTGGAGGATGGCCATTCGTTGGTCCATGGCCTTTTGAGCCAGAGTAGACTGGAACTTGGCATTCTCAACATCGGCAGGGTTCGCCTTACCTTCAGCATTCATGCCAATCTTAGGCAGGGTCGGCTTCTTTTTTTGCATCCGTGTCAATAGACCTAGTTGCATCATACGCTGACCCCGTGGGCCTGGAGCAATCTCTTGAGGCCGGCCTGCCGTATCGACGTACTGCCGATCCTCTTGTTCTTGATCCTGATTCGTTTTAGCTGGATCAGCCATTAGTCACCCATTTCGTCCGAGAACGATGTACGACCCTTAATTCTAGGATCTGGAGCAAAACTCTTGATCTTTTGCTTAGCGGCACCGGCAGAATGCGCAGCCTGGACTTGCTGAGCTTGCTTTGCCTTCTGCTTCAAAGACATAGGAGCAGTACCTACCTGATAGGTACCACTACCTACCTGGGCCGGTGCTGAAGTTGTTAGGCCACCTGTTGGTTTTACTAATGAATCGGGCATGTTGCTTCCTTATACGTTCGCAGTCATAGTAGGCTTCATTCTGTCCTTGGCTGACTGCCGTAGGGTTTTCTTTTTCGCTCGGTTAGCAACCTTGACATCATGAATCAGAGAATGTCTCTCTGCACCTTTAGGGTTTGCCTGCTTGATGTCATGGATTTGTGAACGAGTATCTTTGCGACGCGCCTTCTGTGCTAGATGCGTTTCCTGGCGAATTAGCTTGTTAGCTAGAGACATTACTTAGCCCCTCGAATGACCTGACCTAGGGTCCGGGCATTCTTCTGTGCTGTTGATACCGGCTTTTTCTTGGTCTGGATGGCACCAGTCGCCTTCAGCTTTTGAGCGTTCTGCCGTAGTGAACTTTGACCTGTTGCTTTAGGGCTGATATAGCCACTGCGTCCTGAAATGAATGCCATGTTATTTGCCTTTCTTCATGCGGGCATTGGCCATAGATCGCAAATCATGCGCTACGCCGCCCTTTTTTTTGACTTCAATCACCTTGTTCGAATTGGGCGCGAACGCAAGGCGAATCTTTTCACCGCTCTTCATTGTCTTCCAGCGATATCTTACACCTGGACCAAGAGGCATTAGTGCTTCCAGCCTCGCGCATTCAGAGCGAACTGAGCGCGTTTTCGTGTAGTTTCGTTGGCACTCTTTGCCTTCTGACGTAGAGTCTCAACGGGAATTTTCTTTTTAAGAGGGATGCCCAACTGTTGATGTAAGGCGCCTTTCTTGATATGACTTGTGTCTGGTGCTGCCATTATTTGCTCTTGTAATGTCTACGAGCCCTGCTCGCTAGGGACTGTTCATGTTGGATCGCACGAGCCGCAGGAGTTGCGTGCATCTGACCAATACGTGCCTTGCCTGCGTATGGTGCAAGCTTACCCACGTAGATTGATTTAGTTTTCACCTTCTGACCAGAGGTCGGGGCGTTTACGTTATCACTCATTAGTCTTACCTGAGATTGTCGGTCGATTGTGGGCAATAGGGTGAACTGCGCCGCTGCGGATGAGTGCTCGAATTCTCTTCTTGTTTTCCGCTTCGAACCTTGCCCGAAGGGTTGGATTATCCTTGACTTCAATTTGAGGATCAGCGCCTATAAGGGCCTTCAATTGAAGTTTGGCATTGCTACCTTCTCGTCCTGTAACATCGAAGCCGTACTTCGATCCCTGCTTCTGGTAGTCTGCAAGCTGGCTGCGGAAGGCGCTAACAGCCTCATTACGTTCTGTAGTTGACTTCTTTCCCATGCGTCCTACGAACTCCATGGCTGCGACATCGGCGAGTAAACCGCCACCCTTCGCTGCCATACCCATTGCGCCGCCGAGTCCTTCTGCGCCTATGCCAAGAGCTTGAGCCCCTCGTGCCCAGCCTCCCTTTAGCATTCTAGTTGCAATGCCTTTATCCGCAAGCGCCGCCAGTGTTGACCGTGTTGCGACATTGCGTTTTGCAATATTCGAGCCCATTGTCAGTAGCGGCTGTACTGAGCCCTTGGCTGCTGCGAGAATTCCCTTGCCTGTTGCTCCTGCGACTGCCATACCGGCTTCGCCGTATGCTCTGCGTCCTAGTGCGCCGCCTAGTCGTGATGCGAGATCCGTGGCTGCTGTACCCACCTCTGCGACTACCGGCGTTGCGACTACGGCCTTTGCTGATGCTGCCCGAGTATCCGCAGCCGCGATGCGTCCTGCAAATCGCTCTGAGGCCGTTACGGGAACTGAACGTTTTACGGTGCCTTCTGTTGGCGGCTGATACGTGTCGCGAGCGTATTGGGCTGCTAATCGTCCTTGATCTAGGTAGGTACTAGGGTCCATACCTAGTTTGAGACTACGTGTTTCACCCAACATCGAAGCGTCAGAGTTGCCAACGTTCGCTGCCGATGGCTTAGCGGATACTGAATTTGCTGATGCTACTCGTCGTTCGCCCGCTTCTCGGCCTAGGTTAGAACCTCGACGATCTACTGTTTGTGCAATCGGCTGACCTTCCATTGTGCCCGTCTCAGGTGGAGCTAGAGGTTTGCGACCAAGGATTTGTTCTGCTTGTGCCTGAGCTTCTTGCTCGATCGTCTTTGAGAATGCTGGAGTCTTCTTTGCCGCTGACCGTAGTGAACGCTCCTTCATAGGAGTTGACTTCTCTATAGCCCCAACCTGGGCTCGTGCTTGGGCGTCCGTTAGACGTACACGCTTCGGCTTAGCGGCATTTGCAAGATCTTGCTCTGTGAATATTTGAGTTGGAGCTTCTAATGGTTCTCGCTTCCAATTCGCATTGATAGCCTGAGACCAATCGGTTTTAGGAGCGTGCGGCTCGCCGTAGCTGATAACACGAGTATCAGCTAGATCATAATTTTCCATGTTCCCAGGCTCCATATTGGGCGCATGGAGGTCCATTTCGGGCGTAAGTGTGGGAGCCGGGACATCCAGAGATGCCGCGTTAGACGCTTGAATCATGCTTCTTAGCGACTGCTTCTTCAAAGGCATTAGATCGGTCCTACTTTATTCTACCCTATTTAATCGGAGTTATCCGAATGGGGATCGGTATAATGGAGATGAATAATAACCACCCATTTTAACATCCATTGGATGGGTAGCATTTGACTTCTGTTGCTGCTTTACAGCCTGCTCTCGATTCTCGGTTGGAGTAATGAATCGTCCAAGCACACGGGAGTTCTTCTTCTTAATGGTTGTAGCCATACCAGACATCTGCTCAAAGTTGGTTGCGTGGCTCATCCAAGTCTCGCTTTGCATCTTTTGCTTGTCTAGATAGTAGTTCTTAAGCGCTTGGCTGAGGAACAAGGTCGGGTCCGCGTTCATCTGGTAAACCAAATCATGGTCCATGAAGTTCATCTCAGCAGCATTAAAGTCCGCACCCTCAGTACTGAGGATCGGTTTATCTCGCGTACGACCAACCAGTTGACCCCACACTACTTCCTTCTCGAATTGAGGTAAGTTGGCATGGCCGGCTGGAGGAGGTATAGGTTGTGCATCGGGCGGAGCCTTGTATGGCTTCACGGCGTCCGGCTTGTACTCATCAGGGTGCAGGGCTACCTTGGTAGTCGGCAGAGGCTTGATTGGATCAAGCATCTTATTTGCGAACGTACCAGCAGGGGAACCTTTTGGACCTTTAGCCGCCTTGTAGCGATTAGCCCAATCCGCCCAAAAGCCTACCTTCTGCACGCCCAACGTGTCTAGCGTTTGAGTGCGTATTGGACTCACACGATGTGAGCTAGGCACATTTCGTGCCGGATCTTTCTGTCGCTTGGCCATTAGTTCAGGACGGCTGGGGAAATCGTAGATGCACCGTGCTCAGGTGTCACCTTCTCAAGGATGTGCTTCAGATGCGTAATGTGAAGATCCGCAATCTTACCCTTCAGATTTTCATGAAGTTCATGCATCTTAGGATGATCTTTCTTGAAAGAACCTTTACCGCGAGCGTCCTCGTACCGGTACCTAGTTGAACTGATATGACTTGCGCGGCTATCTGCTTCTTTGTAGGGAGCACCGCATGTTGGACATTCGCCGATGTATGAGGACATAATTAGACCTTATCTGTTAGTGTTTTCGCCGCTGGCCTTGTTTCGTAATCCAGGCTTCATAGCGAAGTCCCGTAGGAACTGAAACCTATCCTGTGGCATAGGCGGAACATAAGTTTGCCGCTGAGATGCGTCAGGTGAAACCATAGTTGGGTGATTCAATGAAGGAGCTTCCGTGCCAGCAGTAGCCTTCTTAACTGCTGCTCGTAGACCACGGGTGCCTGCTGACTTCTGTGCTTGATCGCGTAGTGCCATTATTTGTCCTTGAGAAGGAGTTTGCCCTTCTCGACTCTCTTAAAGTAATCCTTCAGCTTACTTTTCTTTTCTGGAGTATTTACTTGCTGGTCTGATGGAGCGAAGTCATGACCCATCCAAGAACCTCCAGTATTCTCTTTGGTGGAGTACTTAGATTCAGTACTGAAAGTTATGTGATTGGGCTTCTTGTACTTGTCCGTGTAATGACCTTGGTGAGGTTTGGCGGGAGTTTGGGCATTCTCCTTGTACCAACCCCTCATGTCGTAGTCCTTAGAATTCTGAGGCGTATACTGCTTCTCGTAGTCCGTTTCTACGTCAGCATCAAGCGGCGTATCGTAATTCTTGGTCTTCTTGGCTGCTGCTCTTAATCCAGGCATTACTGTGGCTGTCCTGCTGCTGGTGCTGCTGCTTCTTGCTGGGCAGCCTGCATATCCATCTGCATCTTGAGTTGTGCACGCTCGACTCGCTCGATTTCACGCTGGTACTCTTCGATGAGTTCAAGGACCTTCTTCTGTTGCTCAAGTGGAAGATCCACGAAAGCATCGCTCTTAAGCTCCTCGACCATGATATCGTGGATGACGTAAGGATCGTCCTCAGGGAACGGTACAGCGAGATCGAAGCGGTTGTTCTTGATGTAGCTGAGAAGGTTCTTTGCGCGGATGATGTCCTGGCTCTTTGGCTGCATCGTGTCGGGCCAACCGAGATCCTCAACAAGCTTCTCTTGTAGGGTGATCGGAAGCTGAATGAGGCCGGGTGCGTACTGCATGATCTCGATTGCTCGGGCCTGCTTTGCTTCGCGAGAACCCATTGCCTGAGATGCAGTATCCACCTTGACGATAACGTTGTCTGACAGATCAGCGCCAGAGAAGCTGTCGATTGTGAATCGGCTCGCCTTCTCTCGGCTCAGAATCTTCAGGCGCTCAAGGTATCGAGTATCGTTCTTGACGTGCTTGATGACTTCCATTAACATGCTGCTACCTTCAACCTGAAGGCTTTCGTCCCATGCCTGGATGATAGCTGATCGTGAGCTAAGGGCCTGCTTGCGTAGAACGTCCAACATGATGGCACTATTGACACCTTCAGGGCGTTGACCACGAAGAACTTCCTCAGTACCAGCCATAGCTTCCATCTCATTCTTGCAGAACTCTCGCTCTTCAAGGCATGCTGCCGGGAACGGCATTGGAGGAACTGGCTGCGGAGATGCACCTAGGGTCTTGCGAGGATCGTACTCGAAGAATACACCCGCTCGGCCGGTCTGTAGATCTTCGATTGGGCTCGTGCCTTTCGGCATAATCCAAGCGGCCATGGGCACAGTTCTGCGCCACATGATGAGAGCTGTGTCGATTGCGTTGATGCGCTTGATCTTGGGAAGCAGCTTGCTTACCAGTGAGCGACCAAGAATCGAACCAACCTGTGCTTCCCAACGGAATCGAACGTATGGATGCCATCGGTGTGGCCAACGTGGGTCGTACGCGCGCGCGCCTACGTCCTTAGGTGAATCGTACAATACCCGATCATTAATCGTGATAATGGTTCTGCCGTTTGGCCATAGGGGGCAAGGTTTGCGATCGAACGTACGAATGACACAATGGTCGTCCCATAGCTCAGGGTTACCTACGTAGATGTTCGGACCAGGGCCTTCAATGGCCGTAGTCAGACGCTCCCACCACCATAGCGGTAGGGTCTGTACGTTGAAGGCTCCCATGTTGTCTAGAACCGATAGGTCCCAGCCGTTCTTCATGATACATACCTTCTTTAGTCCTTCTGCTTCCAAGCGGTCCTTGATTGCCTGGTTGGGGAGGAAGTTCTCCTTCATGACCCAATTGATCTCATCCCAGGAGTGAACCTGTGGAAAATGAAGCTCGAATGGACTTACTAGCTTGCATGCGATATCACCGTACTCTAGTTCTCCAATTATCTTAGGCGCACCAGTCTCAGGGTCGATTACGGGCACTTGGCGAGATACGGGTAACGTGATGGGCTGACCGTCTGGACCTGGAATAGCTGTGGTCTGTTCGGTTTCAGTCTGCTGTACAGCAAGATGTCTAATCTCTGTTGGATCGTAACAGATCTCCATGAAAGCGATGCCGCAGTAGAGGATCAGGCGGGCAGCTTCACGATGCTTCTCTGGAAGGTTATGCTCTTCCCATAGGTAGTCTAGTACAAGCTGAGAAAGTTCGGCCTTCTGCTTGTCGTCACGCGCATCCGACTTTGCAGTGATGCGTGGTTGTGGGCGATTCTCCGTAAGTAGGGAGATGTTGGTCTCAACATAGCGACCTACGAAGTCATTGGTCGGTTGTGGGATCTTCTTTGAGACGTTGGCAATGACGGCCAGGTCACCTGTGTCTGTGTTGCGACTCAGGCGGGAATGTAGGATGTCCGAATTCCACTGTCTGCCTAGGCCGAAGAGAATATTCTCAATCCATACAAGAGCTTGCAGCCAGCGATAGCTCTGACGATTACTGTTAATCGAGTTGGAATACGAAGCAATCGCCGAGCCAATGGCCGGGTCCATGTGAGGCAGGCCATCGAGAGAGGTCAGTTGACCATTCGATACCCGCTGTTGAAATGGCGTAGATGCTGCCATTAGCTTTCCTTATTTCCCGGATCGACTGGCTCATCAGCCATGCTTGTCTTAGCAAAACCCGACGTTAACCAGTTGGTCATTTCATCCGCATCATCGAATGTAGGCTTTTCCATTTCCTCAAGATACGCCGCAATATATGCGTGTTCCTTAAGTGCCTTCATCCGTGCTTCCATTTCCTCTTTGGTATCCGGAAGCGCTTTGTCTCTCTGCATCGCGTCGAACGCTCTCGGAGCCGAAGCGGCGATTAGCGCTTCTTGAAGCTTCTCGACTTGCTTCCCAAGCTTCTCGTTCTCTACTCTCAGAAACTCTAGCTCTACTTGGGCTCGGATCAGCTCCACGTTGTCGTTCTTTCCCCACGCCATAATTCACTTTCTTGCGCTCACAGCGCTTACAAAGGTTCGTTCCGTCAGGCTGATTGCCTTTCCCTAGCAATGCTCTAACGGAACCATCTGCCCAGGTCGCACTACAAGAAGCGCATTGCTGGGGCTTAATCGTCATCTACTTCCCAATAGCGCTTCTCAAGGCCCGTCTCTTCGTCACCGATGTCACCGAAGATGCCGCCATTACCCCTGGCGGCTCGACCAATCTGGTCCATCTGCGCGTTCACGCCCAAGCCTCGTTTGCCGTTCTGAGTCTCTTGGTGAATCTTAGAACGAGTGTCCTCGTCCTTCACCGCTTGCTTGAAGACCTTTTTAAGCGCATTTGCGAATGCCTGGGTGCTCTGATCGAGCTTATCCAGTTCAGCCTGGCGCTTTGCCAGTGCTGAGGAATGCCGGGATTCTTCTGCGTCGTTTGCCATAATATTGCCTCCTTATTACCCTTATTTTACCCAATATTGGGTAGTCGTCGCTTAACCTGCATGTGATCGCCGTCTATATGGCTTAATAGCGACAGCGCAATTAGCCCAATCCGCAGAACTAAAGGTGGCATCCATCGTAAAACCAACTAATCCTGGGGTTTCGAATTCTTTATAAGCAACAAATCCGCAGTTAACACCAGCACCAATAGCTTGATTGAATAGTACGGTTTGCCCTCCAGTTGGCGTAATCGTTGTATTGGCTTGAATGCCTGCTGCCTGGATAACAACAGTTCTATCAACGGAGGTCGTTATATCAATGGAAGCAAAAGAGGTACCGGTTCCTGAATCAGCATCAGTTGATGGGGTACTAATTTCTCCACCATGAGTAGGACTGCCTGATCCTGCAACCGTATGGTCTACGTTATCTAGGGTAAAAATAACAGCCTGAGAAACATCCACGTTTGCGCCGTAGGTGATAGATACCGTATATGAACCAGCAGCCAGATTTACAGGTGAATATGCTTTTATAACGCTACCCGAATCATCTGCTGCATCGTTATTTTGAGCAGAGGTAACATTGACCATTGCTGATCCGTTAAAAGATGCGCCGGGTAGAAATGTCGCAGAAATAGTGTTATCTATTACACATAAGCACAATATAACTAGTCTATTAACTGTACCAGCGGGTAAACTATAAGAAAAAGAATGAGTAGTATTACCGTCAGTATCTATGTTAGTAGTTGGTGCATCTAGAAATATGATCTTCTGATGGTAAGCCATTAGATCCATTCAACTTGAAGACTTACATCCAATTCAGTAATGGTACCACCTTGTGCAGTGGATACTAGACAGACCCATGAACCGGCCGGTATAGATGCAGTTGACACAATAAGTGAATTGCCTGTAGTTGTGCTGGTCACGGCTACGCTAGTTGTGTGCGTCACTGTAAGGTTTGAGCGGTCTGTGCCTGATTTTATTGAGAAGGTCACACTTGGAGATGCGCTACCCACTAGAACAGCGCGAGCGCTGACTATTCTCATAGCCTCATGTGCGCGAAACACAAGAATGTTCTCTGCCGAACCTGGAAACTCAAGGACTAAGGACTTGTTAAGCGGATTGCGTTGATTGACAACAATACCGCCTTGAGTATCCTTTGAGATGTAGAAGTTACTGCTGAATCCTAGGCGAGTTTGATCCGGGAATTGACTGATACCATCATTGATGGAAAGACCAGGGCGAGTTCGTAGATTGACTACAGGTCGTCGATCTGCCGTGGATGACAGATAGAAGTCATTACCACTGAAGTTCAACTTCGGTTGGCGAGAATACGAACTTGTCCCATCCGTGAAGGTGATGCCTTCCGTTGTTCCAACTACCTGTAGATTACCTTTGACTTTCATTATGCTCCCGGTGCGTCTTGGAATATGTCGGCTACTGTTAAGTTCAAGGCGCCGGCCGATAGAGGGATTGGGGTGGCACCCGTGGCAACATCAGAAACAAAACCGCTATTTGCTACGGAAATGAGAGGTGCCAAACCGGCTCTAAACCAGTGGAGAGGGGCAGTTCCAGAGAACCCAAATCCTGATTTTGTCAAGTTAAGACCTCTTGCATAGTAAGGATTGGTTATAATTGCACAATCACTGTCGCTTAGAACGGAATTCCATATTGCCGCTGAATGAAGTCTACCTTGAAAGAGTTGATCGGCTTGTGACCCTCCGCCGTAACCTATTGTTCTCGTAGTGCTAGTTTGAGAGCCGAAACCCGTATTGGTAGCAATAGTAGGGTTAATCTGCTGTCCATTTGACCAAACACTTAAGGTAGTGCCATCCCAAGTAGCAAGAATGTTTATCCATTGATTTATAGGCATTAGAGAATTAAAAGTGTAATCTCTAGTAAGAGTACCAGATGAATCATAGATTTCAACTTCGACAGGTTGATTCGCTAAATCCCCTCTCTTTTGAAAACGAATTCTATTAGTATTTGTTGCACTACTTCTAATTTCAAATACAGTCTCCGCAGTAGTATCTCTAAAACTTTTTGCCCAAGCAAGGATCGTCCAGGTATTCGCTATGCTAATAGTAACAGCAGCAACACTGCGAAGTCTTTCTGTCGTTCCATCCATGTCCAAACAAACATCCTGAAACCTATTGTATTCATTAATATTGGGGAAATCTGTAGTGGAATCATCAACTTCAGTAATACCTAAAGCACTTGTAGAAATATCTATGGCGCCAAACGGAGAATTACCAAAATCTCTTCCTACTCCCCCAGGATAACCACAAAGCCACCAATGCATCAATGCGTTAAAACTAACATATCCATCCATTACGGCCCGCAGATCTAATGTATGCCATTGTGAACTCTTATTATAGAGTCCAGTTACTTCAGCTTGTGAAAGTACAGTATTCCAAATAGCAGCCTGATGAATTTGACCTATAAATCCCGCCGTGCCAGAAATAGGACCACCTACTGCCACTTGTCTAGCAGTGTCATCCATTGAGCCAGCGTTATCAAAAGTTAACGTAGAAGGCGCAGTTGCAACACCATTTTGATAGAGTTGTAACGTTGTGCCGTCCCAAGTTAAGACAGTATGTTGCCATACGTTAGGTAAAATTGGTGGACCTGTAAATGTCGCCCAAACATAACTTTTGATTATAATGTTTGCTGGACTTCTAGTCTCGCATGTTATCTGATTGCCTGAGCCACATTGCAGAAGAATTCTGTTGCCTACAGATGTCTGAGCAATGGATACAAGTTCCGATGCTACCAATGAGTTAGCGAAGTATTTCCAAATACATAGAATAGACCAAGTATTTCCAAATCCCATTTTTGAATCATTGTTATTACGCAGAACCTCAGAAGATCCAGAAAGATCTATAACTCGATTATGAACAAATGGTTGTTGTTGTACGTTCATTACGAATTCTTCCGTAGAGACACTTTGACGCGAACACCCTTAGCATTTGCATTCACATAGATGGCCATTTTCAAGGCATCACCGATTTGTAGGGTTCTAGCGCTGGTTGGTATGATTCTTTGTGGAGTAGAACTGATAGTAATTGGATCAGCACCACCCACTTTTGTTCCATCTCTAAACGCCGGATTAGCTGCTGGCACGATATAGAAGCCTGCTGTAGCCGTACCCGCTCTACATACTAGTTGAATGCCGTCAATGATTGCAACGTGATCCGAGAATGTCTCCAGGAACGTGTTGCCGACAATTGGGAAGTCCAAGTAAGCAGATAGTTGTTCCAAGCTCGTGCGAAGGTTTACAACAGGTTTTCCACCTGAACCCCTAGACACATAGAAGCTTTGGTTGCTAAAACCAAGGGCGGTCTGATTTGAATAGGTACTAACACCATCGGTTACGGTAGATATTCCACCACCGGCACTACTATGATTGTCTACGTATTTCTTAGTAGCGGCATCACTTGGCTGTTCGGGATATGCCAAGTTATGGATGTAGAACGTATTCATGTTCACATCACCAAAGACTACTATCTGACCAGAAGTACCTAGAACGCTAACACCTGGAGCCAGATTGATGTCACCGCCGATACCTGAGTTGGTATCGCCGCCACTAATGAACACGTCACCACCGTCACCTGAGGTTACGGCGACACCACCTCCTAGGCTGACATCGCCGCCACTACCGGTCGATGATGTGCCAGCATTGATGTTGATTGGGGCGGAATTGGCTCCAAAGTAGAAAGCCAGATCCGTCTGAATTAAGATACTACCAGTACCGCTACCATTGCGAGACGCCAAAATGGTAACAGATCCATCGCTTACAATGCTCTTACCATCGGTATCCAAGTTACCGCCAAGGACAGGGGCAGGGTCTTGTACTACGGCTGTAATTCCGCCGTTAGCGTCTACGTAGTTTTTAGTTGCCGCGTCTTGAGGGCCAGTAGGATTTAGGAGGTTAGTTATGGACTTGGAGCCCATATCTAGAGAGTTATCTACAGTGACGTTTATATCACTTGCAATCAAATTGACGACGGAACCGGGAGCATTCACGTTGACGCCACCAGCAGATGCGCCTACACTGGTACCTCCATTGATGTTAACTGATCCGCCCCGACCAGTACCAGCAGCATTGCCTCCACGAATTGCCGTATTGCCACCATCGGTAATACCAGTAGTATCAGTTCCCTTAATGGTGAAGTAGTTTACATCAAGATCTCCACCTAGAGACGGATTTGTATCCTCTCTAACATAGAACAAACCTGGAGTTAGACTTGTAACTAGCGTATCTGTATAGGCTTTAGTTGCAACGTCTTGCGGATTGACCGGGTTTTGGACATCTTGAATGCTGTTGTTATTCAGAGAAACGGTGTCGTCTAGAACAACTCTACCATCTTTAGATCGGATAACCACATCATTACCGCTCTTGCTGAACTCGCCACCGGAACCAGGCGTCAAATAGAACGCTTCAGCTACGACAACATGCTCAACGTGCAGGTTACCCTTGAGTACGCCCGAGAATGCTCGTGTACCATCTGTTAGGATGTATTGTGGATGGTCGTCATCTAGTAGGCCGGTTAGAGCCCCGTGATCCGTTACTCCACCACCTCCACCGCCTGCTGTACCTCGGAAGTTAACAACAGGTTGACTGCTGCTATTTGCCTTTAGATAGAAATCGTTGCTGTTGAATAGAAGCGTACTGGCAGGCGCGAAATTCGGTGGATTGCCGTCCGTCTCTCCTACGGTAATCGAACCTGAAGCGGCTTGGAATACGGGACCGCCACCAACTACGGCTCGGCCAGATGTTGCAGGTAGGAAGTAGAAATAGGCCGTGTTTGGATTGTGTACTGAGACCTTTTCAGGGATGACAGCATTACCCTGATCATCGTATACTGACCAAATGATGTTGTTGACGCCAAGGTTGTGATTGAGAATCCATTCGCTTGAAGATGAGAAGTCCTGAGCGAAAATGCCCGTACCAAACTGTCCGCTGCTGCCGCCGCCGGTACCGCCACGGATGTTAACTACGGGCTGGCCAGCGCTGTCTGTGTCTAGGTAGAAGTCTTCCTGGCGGAACGTCAGCTTGGTTGCATTCGTGAAGAAAGGAGAAGCTACATTTGAAAGAGTTACATCTAGACGACTATCATCAACATAGGTCTTGTTTGCTGCATCTGTACCTACGATTGGGGTACCAACGTTTGTTAGTTGGTTGCCTCCCATCGATTGATCGCCAGTAAATGGATTCGAACCGTCTACCTTGACCAAGCTGCTGGTGTCGAAATTGGTGATATCAATTGGCTTCATGTTGACAACGGGATCACCATGACCCTCGTTTGACAGATAGAAGTCCTGACCATTGAAACCTAGACGTGTAGCACCATCGAAAATGTTGGTACCGTCTGTAACGCGGATACCCTCGCCACGAGCCGCCTCAGCAACAACGATAGCACGGCCAGCTTGCAACGTGGGGAAATAAAAGTAAGCGATGTTGGGATCGCTAACGTCAACCGTAAGGGGAATGACGCTCTTATCCTCCATGTTGTAAGCATCCCAAAGGATTGGCTTAGTGTTCAGATTGTGCTGGAATACCCACTCGAAGCTTGGTGGGGTGAAGGTTGATGATACCGCCCACCAATTGACGAGTATAGACCGCCGATACCGTGAACTGTAACGCGGCCGTCTGAGTCTCTAACGGTAAGGAAGTCGTCCCATAGAGGCGCAGGTTCAGTGCCATGGTTAAACTGAAGTGCCCACCGATCATTGTCTGGATCATACCAAGTACGCCAGCGGTTGCGGAAGTTTCGTTCACCGATCGCCAGACCTGAGAGATCGTTGTTCTTGGTCTCGTGATTCTCAGCAGCATCCAAGGCAAGTTGCATCGCCTTGGCGATGGGATGCAGATTCATGAAGTTCTCTTGAACGTCAGTCCACTGCTCAGATAGGTTCTTACCCATCTCTGGCCAGATGTAGAAGGTATGAATCAGTGCATTGCTGTTAATAACAGACATTAGTCGTTCTCACTTACTGATACTGTCCATTGGTCGGCATCATTAGCGGGTATAAGGGTTACAATGGCCCATTCCTCCTTGTCGGCTTGTACTTCTTCAGGTACAATCTCGAAGTCTTCAGGAGTGAGCATGAGATTCTCGGGTGCTTCAGAGACGTGCTTGAAGTCAACCGTGTCCGAGGTAGAGGTAATCTTAGACTTCCAAGCCTTTCGGTTGGCAGACGTGAAGTCCTCAGGTGCAGACCAATCCGAAGCCATTATGCTCCGCCTTGGTTGTACCAAATCGTGCACGGTGCACCGGATACTACTACGCCGCGTGGGGCAAGAAATCCTGTAGTCATCTCGAAATTTTGGCCTGTTCCATTTTGGCCTCCGGCCGTTACTTTAAGATTGACAATTAACGTAGTTCCATCTCTTTCAAATATATCTACTGAAATAGGGGCAAAATTAGATGAGATCACTATCTTAGTTACTACAATAGATTCACCGCCAGCGATTAATTGAGGTGGAGCTGTAACTACTGTATACTTGACCATTAAGCACCGATATGAGAATAGAATACAGTAACATTCACATCCGTAGGGTCAGTTGCAGGATCTAAGAATGTGATAGCTGCTTGAAAAAGAAGGCCATTCTGAGCCAGGAAAGGGGCACATAATTCATTGGTTGGGTTGTCTCCAAAGCTATTGTCTACGTATGGCTGTACAATAGGGGTAACGCCATCTTTTTCAAATATCAACAATTGAGCGTTGGCCGAAACGTCAGAAAATACGATTCCATGAACAATGATCGGCTTTCCCCCTTCAATAACGACAGGGGTACCATTGGCAATGAAGTGCTGATAATGCGTAGCAGGAGCGAAAATCATTAAGCGCCTCCGCTGGTATGAAATACTGTACAAGTTCCGTTGGCACTTGTTGTAATCTTCAATCCTTTATCTGCCATGAAACCGGTTTTCAATTCGAACGTATTATTTGCAATCACATTAATAACAACTATTGTTGCTCCAGCATTGTCTAGAACTGTAACAGTGGCGCCTCCACCGGAAGAAGTCGCTACTATACCATGCACTCTAATAGATTCGCCTCCAGCAATAGCAACCGCAGTTTGTCCTGCGGCTACTCTAGTATATCTAGGTGCGGCGTTCGACAGGATCATTAGGCGCTCGGGTTGCCGTGCCAGACCAAAGCAGTGGCATTAGCACTTGTAGTGATCTTGAATCCTCTAGATGCGAGCCATAGAACCTTAGATTCGAATGGCGGGCCACCAACCGGTACGGTGATGACCTGGATGACAGTTGAGCCGTCCCCTTCTAGGAGGGTCACGGTTCCGGCACCACCTGTGGGATCAACGATGAATCCGTAGATTAGGACCGAAGCTGTGCCTACGTTTGTAAGCGCTGCTGCGGTTTGACCCGCCGCTATGTGGGTATAATTGGGCGCTGCGAACTGCATGTTACCTCTTTGCGGCCAACTCTGTTAGCCATGCTGTGAATTCCCTAAAAAGCTCAAGCTCTTCCGGGGTGCAGATCGATTGTCTGCGGTAGTGGGGTGGCCAGCAATCTACGAACGCTTGATTAACAAGTTCAACGCTGCCAATGAAATCTACGAGATCGTGCTTCCCAAAACCAACCAGAACTAGTGGCTCTTCCCGTCTGGTGATTTTCACTGTACCGTCGCTCTGAAGCTCCTCATGGACGACGGGCAATTTGCGCTCTCTATTTGTGAGTTTACGATATGCGGACATACAATTTCTCCTCCTGATATTCCTACTTTATTCTACCCTATTTAGTTGCAGCTCGGCGAGAAGAGAGTATGATAAGTCTACGGATGGAGAGTTATATGAAAAAGTGCAAAAACTGTCATGATTACGAACCAGGAAACGGTTGTCCTACCTGTAGATCTGAATACTACAAGAAATGGTCAAAAGAAAAGGGTCCTGGCTACCACAAAAACTGGAGATCCGAGAACGTTGGTAAAGTAAAAACTATTCAAAAACGAAATCAATTGAAGCGAAAGTTTGGCATAACACTTGAACAATACAATAACATGCTGGAAGACCAAAACCATAGATGCGCTGTTTGTAAGGAGATTCAAACACAAAAGATGTTAGCAGTAGACCACTGTCACATCACAGGCAGAATTCGAGGTTTGTTATGTGAGAATTGTAATCGCGGCATAGGTCTTTTGAAAGACAGCCCATCAATTCTTCAATCTGCCATTTTCTACCTTCAAGGAGGAAATCATGAGCAAAGCCAATGACTTTCGTAAACAATTATTCGGTAGGCCAAATACGGTCAAAACCAAATTGTCGATGTTTAACAACCATATTGCCCCGTTCAGCACTATAATCAAAGAACCAGACGACATAATGCTAGCCTGCATAAAATCCTGGAAAGATGACGAACTCTCACTTGGCACAATAAAACTCTGTATGAGTGTATTAGGCGAATACATGAAATTCACCTACGGCACCATTCTTGACAAGAAGCGTCTGATGTTTCAGCACTTTGGTGATACTCTGCGACCTGAGACTAAAGTCAAAGCCTGGACCAAGGAGGAGGTTCGCAAGATCGAAGAATGCATGGTCACCCTCGACGAGATCGGCTTCAGCCTCAGCCAGTACGAGATGGTCCTAATACATCTGAATACCGGGTTGCGCAAGGGAGAACTGCTAGGTCTTGTATGGGCTGATATTGATTTTCTGAACGGCGTAATCCGAGTTCAAAGAAGCAAAGATTTAGCTACAGGCCGCATCGGACCAACGAAAACAGGGAAGTTTCGCACGATTCCAATGAACAAGCAGGTTGAAACTCTTCTGACAGAACGGTACAATGTAGGAGTAGCCGAAGTGAATTTCGTGTTTGATTGCGTGGACTTGAACCACTTTTTGAAGTTCTTGTGTAGAGTTCGTAGGATTCGACCCTTGACAGTACACGGCCTTCGTCATACCTTTGCTACAAACCTGCTGGAGAAGGGCATCTCGCCTAAGGTCGTTTCCGAACTTCTCGGCCACGACAAGCTCAGCACCACGCTCGATATATATTGGAACTACCTTCCAGGGAAACTAAAGTTGGAGAATATCTATGGGGACACGTAAGAAGAAGGGGGCGAAGAGCTTCCAACCGGTTGATTTTGATGCTAAATTTGGGGATGGAGTTGTGGTAGGTATTACTCCACAAGAGCTTCCTAAGAAAAGCTTCGATGAGGTGGTAGCTACGATCAAGAAGGAGCTAGACCTCGTTTCCATCGGTCTCAGCAAGTACTGCGCCATGGCGATTCAGTTCGACCGGAACAAGACCCCATTCTGCAAGGTGCTAGGCGTTGTTAACAAGGACACCTTCGACGGCAAGCAAGCTCAGGAACTCATCCGCCTGGGCTTCCAGGACTTTGGTAACCGCTTCTCAGGCTTCGTCAAAGACGAACTTCGAAACCTCTTCTAAGGAGATATATGTCTGCACCATTCAACGAGAAGCTCTACGCGAAACTTTCAACCATCTTCGGGAAGACGGTAGGTCATAACCTCGACATCCGACAGATCGACGCCATCAATCATGAGGTGAAGCTTCTAGCTGAGATCATCGCTGAGTTCGTGGATGCTCGCGCTACCCTCAAGGCCCTGGACATCATCAAACTGCTCCAGAAGGAAGTAGAGTCCGGCTTCAAAGTCATGGATGCCCAGGTAGCGGACTTTGAAAAGCGCATCAAGAAGCTAGAGAATGGCCGATAATTCTGATGCAGCCTCGAAACTGATCCGTAGCGCCGAAGCCAAGCAGAATGAGGGCACAGGCGTGATGCTTCCCTATGAACCTCTTCATGCTATCTTAGAGGGCCTACTTGATCGAATCGACGAACTAGAAAATGAATTGAATCAGTACCCATGGTTTTTCGGTGAAGATCTATGAGAATCGCACTAGTAGGGTCCCTGTATGGTGAGATTGATCGCTTCTACGATAAGCTCATGGCTGAGCCAGGCGGGTTCGATTGGGTCATCTCTACAGGAAACTTTGGTGTATGGCCTGATCCTGTTCGTGCTAGTCGTCAGGCTAGGGCCTCCGCTACTGGTCCTGGGAATTTTATTGACTATCTTGTGGGTAAGCGCAACCTGCCTATACCTACTCTACTTGTTCCTGGCAAGCATGAAGATCATCTTTGGATCAACCGTATGGTACGTCAGGGATATGGTGAACTCTGCTTCAACCTTCACGTTCTCGTCAATGGCAACTCAACTCTTCTGGAGACCACTGATGATTGTATTCGAGTTCTTGGTTTGGGTGGTACGTATAGCCCTAAACCCTGGACTCTCGAAGGCAACTACACAATGGATCAGGTTCGTACGGCATGTACAGCGGGTCCGGTGGATCTCTTGGTAACCCACGAGGGTCCAGAGGGTGAAACCTTCGGAACCGTCAAATCTCAAGCCAAGGGTATTAACAAGATCTGCTTCGCTACTCGCCCTAGATTGCTAGTGCATGGGAAGTACGCGGAGACTAGGTACTACAATACCAAGCAGACCAACACTCCAGCCATCTGCGTGGGTACGCAAGCCTATTTCCCTTTGGAAATCACCAAAAAGGACATAAACTTGCAGACTATGTAGCCTTTAGGGTAGTATACTGGTAGAGGCATACATGCCAAGAGTACGTAAACTAGAGGCTTACAAGTCGATCATCATTGAAGCTTACACTTTAGGTGCAAGCATCAAGGGTCTAGCATCTACGTACGCCGTTTCGCCGGGAACAATCAAGAACATTCTGAAGCGATCGGGAACCACGTTACGGCCAAGAGGACGGCCACGCAAGGAGAAATAATGGCGATCATCTCACGACTTCACAATCCTACCCCTTTCGAGGTAAGCTGGAACTGGCACGGCGGTATCGACATCAAAATCGAGTCGGACGGTTTCATCGACCTAACGAACGCTCAGATGGTAGACTTCACACCCGGCCAACCAGGCAGCGAAGCGATTCGCCAGCTAATGGACGAACTTGGCATCTTCATCCGCAATCCTGACCTTTCATACGAAAGTCAAGCACTTGAGGCGATTCGCGCATGCATTCGACTGAAGACTGCTCAGCTAAACGATTCTGTGAATACGATTCGTGGTCGCCGGGCCGAAAAGGGCATCGTAGATAACCCGGAGGCGCTGGAAGAGACCTTCCGCCAAATGGGCATCACTGCTCTTCGAGATAGAGTTGAATCCCTGAAGTCACGAGCCGTCAAGTTCGAGAAGGCAGTACAGGCACAAGGTACAGCCAAGGCAGCCAAAACTGTCGATCTCTCTCGCACCCTGATCTTCACGAAGCCGCCGAAGGTATTCGAGACCGCGTTCGCAATGAGCGTGTACCTCGATGAGCACCCGGATCTGAAGGCCAAGTACGACGAGTTCATGGCAGCACAGCCCAAGTAATGGACTCCCATTCCAAGCTGCTACAGGAAATCTATCCGTGGCTCACGAATAAAGAAGCTAAAGAAGTCATGGTACGAGTGTACGATCGAATACTTAAAATAGACGTATCTGAGCGTAAGATTCAACATATAATCACTCAAGAAGTCAGAGTTATTCAAATGGAGAGGGAAAAATATGGCCGACGTTGAACTAGGCCCGTTCGCGGGTACATCCAACCCAGGTTTGGGTACCGTGTCTATTCAAGACGCTGCCGGTAATTCCATTGAGATGGCTACCGGAGAATGCGCAGCCGCCATGGAGGCAGTGGCATTTGGTGCGTCTCTATTGGACGTGCCAGTGCTACCACCAGAGGTATCTTTCAACACTTTCAGCCTGAAGTTCACCGAGACAGGGAACTTCCTTGTAGGCCGATGTGGTGAAGTATCCTTTGACAAGACGAATCAAGAAGATCTGATTAGACTCATTGACGTAATTCTGAACAAGACAACCGACACTCTTCGGTTGCGAGGCGGACCACGACGCGGGGTTTCAAGCCCAGGCGCACCTGATCCGGTGGTATAATGATTTGGGAACTAGTACACGATGTATCCAGACGATTTAACCTTCTTAGCAAGCTTCGGGACTATAGTTTCTTCAAGCTGCTAGAGCAGAAGCTTGATGAGAAGCTAGAGCGTGAAGACAAACGATTCAACAAACGAATCGAAGACCACGCTAAACAGGGACTACGTTATCCACAGAAGGAACGGAAGGCACTCAACATAGTACCACCAGATGGTGAACACATGGAGATGCCTAGATATACCACCTATGATCAAAAGACAGGCAAGTTGACAATTCACTTTGAGAGCTACACTGATATCGAAGATATTCTGAAGGGTCGAAAACCTTAATCCTTCACTTCGAAGTGAACGAGATCATTGAAGGTATTATCCTTTACCTGACCATCCTGATTCCAGTCGCCCCCCCATCGAATGTTTAGACCCATTCTGGCCGCGACACCCAAGACTATTCCTGCAAAGAAATAGAATCTCTTGGAATCCGACCAATCCACCGGAAACGGTGCTACGTCTACAGCCTTGCTCGGCTTAGAATTGTGGTTACCTTTTGGCCAGTCCAGCTTGCTCTTGCCTGTGACAAAGGCAAGATGCTGAGCCGCTTCGCCTCTATGTCCCTCGATTACAGTGCAATCCATGATCTTCACAACCTCATGGAACAAGTCCTGAAGTCGTTGGTCGCAGGTTGCTAGTCTTGCTGCTGATGCCGTTCCAAATGCTGCCATGTTAGCCCTCGTCGCTGTTATCGTAGTGGTGAGACTGTGGGTCCCAATATCGTGCTGGTGATGTACGTTCGTGACCATACACGATACGCCAGGCTTCATTGTCGTCCTTGCCTGTCAATTCTCTGCGCTCCGTGTTGATGCGCTGATATTCTTGGTGCAGCCGTTCTGCTTCGAATGGTGCAGTTGGATTCACGCCTGCCATGGGCATGTGAATCAACTCTTCTTTGATGCAGAAGCATGCCATCAAGAAGGCGTCCATAACGTGGTCGCCTCTCCATGGGTCCTTAACGATCCATCCCTTATCATTGCCTGCCTGTCGTTCTTTCTGAACGTCGGGCGGCTTGATGAGAGCATCTCGTAACTGATCATGTAGAAGGTCGCACTCTTTGTCGAAGATGAGGAAACCACGACCAGCCATGTGGTTGATCCATTCCATGGTCTCCTCGCGCCAGTTGGTGTAATCCTTCAAATTCTTGGGACGATATGTCTCGTCCGTCTTCCAGGGCTTACGCTCTTCGATCATCTCCAGCAAAGTACCTTGGATTGGGGGATCGGCGTCAAAGATAGTCAGTTGCCAGTTCTCTGCCGTGCCTCCTTTGCCTGCGATGATTGCAGGAAGATTGCGGTTGATTTCCACCATGTTAGCCTTGATGGTCTTTTCCGTATCATCGAAGAACTCCCACACAACATACATACGCTGACCGTCCCAACCGATCAGACAACCACCGAAGTTCTTGGGTCCCTGGTCGATACCCAGGATGTACACCAGACGTTCGTAGATACCAGGATTAAGCGACTGGACGTGCTGTTCTTGGATAAGAGGGAAACGGGCACCTTCTGCGGCTATCATCTTGCCTTCGAACTCCGATTCATACTCCTCGCGCGTAAGCTCACCCTTAGCGGCTACCTTCTCCGAGATGACGTACTGCGGGTTCTCTTCCGCTGACAAGCTGAACTGAGCTAGGCTCTGGTTCCATGGACAGTTATTGCGGATCAGGCGCTCATCGGCATTTCGAATATGACCATCCGGACCACGGCTAGATAGCTTCTTCAAGCGACCAAGAAAGCCGCCGAATCCCTTCGGCGTTCCGAAGGCGATGATGCGACCCATACGTGAACTCATGCGGGCGCGCACTTCCTCGAATAGGCTTTGCTCGACCCAGGCCGGCTCGGCTACAATGATGACTTCAAGCTCGTGGCCTGTGATCGAACCCTTGGCCTTGCCTGATCGTGTCTCCGTAATGTTACCCCAACGGGTCTTGATGCTGCTATCTCCAGTGCGATCCACGGATACGGTCATCATGTGCTTGGCTACAGGGTAAAAGAGAACGTTGAGGAACTGCTGATAGTATTGGAATTCCTTATCAGCGTTCTCATAGATGCGTGCAAGTAGCCAGTTTTCTACACCTGGAATTAGACCGTACAGTAGCAGGAACATGCCCAATACGAAGCTCTTGCCCGCGCGCGCGGGACCTGTACCAATGAGGTGTCGCTCTTCGGCCATCAATGCCCGAATTTGGCCAGCATGTGGTTGGCGTACCGGATCTGCCATTCGTAGGAGGGCTAGACGGCGTTCCAATCGATCTTCGATTGGGGAGCTTGGTGGGATACCGTTCTCTTCACGGTACGCCTCAAGCTTGTTGTTCTGGACCTTCCAGAGGGGGAAATCCTTGTGACAGCTAGGGCAGTGGCCTTCATAGTAGCGCCACATGATGTCGATGTAGCGGTAGATGAGGTTGATGTCCTTACTAGGATCGTTCAGCTTCTCTAGCGCTTGAACCGCATTCCATCGAGCGTTAGGGTCTGTACCAGTGTCCTCAGCGATGATCTTCAGGCGGTCAAAGGCAAATTGGCGCAGATCTTCTAACTCGAAGGCTGGCATCTGATCGATTTCCATCTCCGCTTCGGCTTCATTCGTATCAACGTTCTTAAGTCTTTCGACTTCCTCACGGATACGGGGGCTTCTGGCTAGATCTCTAGCCTTCTGCGCTTCTGGCGTGCCAGATCCACACTTCCACTTGAGGAACAAACGAGCTGCTTTAATCGCTCCCGTTCCATTGGATAGTGATTTGGCAAACGCCAACTCCTTCTTAGTAAGGGGTTTTCGATGTCCCTTTCGCATTTAGAACCATTCTTCCACCTTCTTCTTCTCATATTCCCTTAGATTGCGCACATCGCCAGGCTGGCTAGGTGTCGTCATATCTAAGGTCTTCTGGAAGACCTCTTCAAATGTCGGCTTCTTTTTGTCGCCGCGCACTTGCTCCTTTAGGAAGTCCTCCAACTTTTTCTCAATCGTTGCCATTATTTGTTCAGTGTATCCTGAAGTTGCTTCAGGAATTGGTCTCTCCGTTCATCTGCTGCTGTTCTGTTAAATGATGCACCGATCTCCCGCGCGTTCAGCTTGGGTATATCATTGTTACATAGGACGGCATTACCCAAATCATTACCAGCCGTGATTGTAAATGTGCTACCGAGTCGATTCGGTAGCACCGTTGGTGCGTACTGAGGATATACCTGAGGGAAGGCATTAGGGTCGAACTGCAAGTAGCCGCTCATATCTGGAAGTCGGCGAAAGTTGTTTGGGTCTGCTTCCGCAAACTTCTTCAGGATCTCCTTGATGTGCTCGGATGTGAGCTTCTTTCCCTTCAATGCTGAAAGGTAGCCACCGATCCACATAAGCGCATCTTCCCACGCCATGAGTGGTTGATTTGGTCCCTCTTCTGGTGCAGGAGGTTGAAAGGTGCCGTTGGTGATGGTTATTGAGTTCGAGTTCATTATCCGCCTCCTCCAAAGTGAATCTGTAGCCAAGTGATAAATGCCGAACTGACGAAGCCAGCAACCGAACCTACGATGGTAGCTCTTCGATTGGCGATTGATGATACATTTTTTTCATGTTCAGAACGAACCGCATCCGTTACGGCCAAATTCTTGATGATATCTGTAACCTTTGTATCAACTAATTCGACTGAAGCCGTCATGGCAGAGAATTGCGTCATATCTTGGTTAGTGTGCGCATCCAATAGATTGCCGAGATTGGTAATACCGGCCTTGATTGAGCCGATGTCCTCGAATAGCTGTGCCTCTTGTTCAGGGGTCATTATCGTTTCTTTTTGTTTGTATGAAAGCGTTGTCGGAAAGTTTGTGCGCGAATGAGTACATCCTGGCTGTAATCGCCGCCGGTAGTACCCTTGTCCACCTGTTCTTTTGTCTTTACGTTGCCGGAGCCCATGTTGTAAGCAGCTATAGCCGCTCTCCAACGTTCTTCATCCGACCACTTTGGAAACTTCTTATCCATCTGACGCTTGTCGTCTCGAAGGATTCTAGCCGCCTGATCAATGTGTGCTTGAGAGTCGGGAGCATTTACGCCCTCCAACTTGTGGTAGTTCTGATCTACCTGCATAACACCGAAAGCCTGCTTCTCGTCATCGTAACCCATGGCGTTCAAGGCCTTGCCGCCACGGGATTCTCTGCTTGCGATGCCCTCTAGGTACTCTACTGGCACTCGGTGATTTCTAGCCGCCGCTTCCATCTTGCTACGTAGGGACGCGATACGAGGAACGTCTTCCTCCGCACGTCTAGTGTACTCAGTAATCTTGTCTGGTGGTGGAAGATTGACCTGGGTCTTCTTTGGTGGCGCCTCAGTAATAGGAGGCTTGACTTGCTGCTCTAATCCTTGGGACTGTAGCATTGCCTTCTCTAGCTCATCTAGAGTGCTCTTGAAATCATCCGGATCTGGCATTAGATGTTGATCTTCTTTTTACCGCACGCCTGCTGCCACTTTGGACAATCTGCTTCTGTGGTCATTCGCTTCACACGGTCGTCTCGTTGGTGAGTAACGATGCCCATGCGGTTTAGTGCTTCCTCTGGTGTTAGCCAATCGTTCTCGTGGCCGCAACAAGGGCATGGACCGAAGTCCAGTTTCTCCTTAGCGATGGTCTCGAAGAAGTCCTCTGCCTCTGTGGCACCTAGGAGCTTGTTCAGGATCTTGACACGTAGAGCTTCCGTAGTATTGGGATCAACAATCAACTCAATCATGATGTTGATGTTGCTTTGGTCTAAGGTATCGAAACTACGGTTCTTTTTTCCCATACCTTATCTTACCTTATCCCCGCTTCTTCTTGCTTTTAATGTCCCTTGCAATAGGCACGTATTTATCGATTTCCTCGTCTCCCCATGGTAACCAATTGTATTTACTCCACTTATTTCGCTGTTGGGCTTCTCCTAATCGATGTAATCTCTTCTTATATCGACTTGTTGGTTCAACTTCTGAAGATCGGTTAAGTAAAACACCATGCCAACACCAAGCTTTTAAACTTCTCCAACTTTTAGGTTGCTGCCAGTCCGGATCGACATGGGCAATGACTTCATTCGGCCATTCCTTGGCCAAGTAGTTAGTAGCTGGGTTCCAAACACTGACGCCACGAATAAACGCCTTTTCAATAAAAATCTCCCTTTCTTGGTTGATTTTCACGCATCGCCAGGCAGTAACCACTCTTTCTCTCTTCATATGAAGCCAATACTCGATTTCTTTCAATGAAGAATCAGGATAGATCTCATCTGAATCTATCCAAAATACTCTATCATGCTTACTGCTGTAATGGTTCTTTAGCTCTATGTACGATTTTGGGTCTTGTTTTCCCTCGTGGATAAGGTGCTTACTAGGAACTTTAGAGCATGATTTATCCGTACTACCGAAATCAATTACCATGGTTTGAGGAAAACGCGCCCTCAAAGCCTGAAAGCAGTATGGAACTAAGAACTCATCATTGAGAAGAGTTACGTAGACCCCGATATTCATAGAGGTTTTCTAGCTACACCCATTACCGTAGTAAAGCTGGGCTGCGGTTCGGCAGAGGTTAGACTTAGGATTTCAAAGTCTTCAAAGATAACCGAACAGTAAGCCATCTCAGTAAAACGATAGTAGTCCCCTCCGAAATCGTGGAAAGGGAATCCGATTCCTGGAGTTGTCACTACGTACAAGCCACCAGGTTTGATGGCGGCCCTAGCAGCTAGATTGGTTTGCCACCACTTGGGATCGTGCTCGTAGCATTCACAGCAGACCACCACATCAAATTGGTTTGTCTTGTCTGCCAGCCAGATCTTAGCATCTCCAACTATATCGACCCCTCTACCTGGAACAAAGTCTAATCCAATCCAAGTACTACCTGCGTCGGGGTTCCTATGAAGGATTTGTTTGGCACTACCGTTAACATTCAGAGCGCCGATCTCGCAAATACGACTAATTGGGTTCATGTGTGGACGTACCTGGTACTTTAGGAAGGACAAAATCTCAGCATTCATGGCAATAGCCCAAATAGGTCCGCTATATCCTTGAATGGTTTAGGCTTGTCTTGACTAGTATAGTTCATACGATTGACAAGATTGCCATCGTGGATTCCCATTAGCCATCTAGTCGTCTTGTTGTTAATGTGTACTACAGTTCCGTAGTAGCCATCTAATTGGCCATGAGAATAAGCGATGACGGTGCGAACTGATCCGTCAGTTATAGGCTCCACGATAGAGGGAAAAGGATTCCTACTTCCAGCCGTAGATATATAAGTATCGTCTTTGAGGCTCCAACGAACACCATTGTCTACATAAATGGCCATTTCACGCTCTTTGAATTGATCCTGGATCTCAGCTACATAGTCTTTGCTTATTCCATCATCGGAGTCCACATTGGTAGTGATGATGAATGTAGCATCCTCTTTCATTCGTTTGATGGTCAAATTCAGGTTCTCATACAATCGCCATTGTGAACCTATGACTGGAATGAACTTATGCTTCTTTCTTAGGGTATCTATGAACTCGGGTGACGTGTTGTCTCCAAAAAGTACCAGCCATTGAAAGTTATGGTTGGTCTGCTTTCTGATTGTCGGAGAACATACCTTCTCGAAAAGCGAAACTCGTTCAGCTAGCCAAGTCGGGTCGTAACGTTTGTTTTCCCCTTGTCTATCGAGATAAACCGGTTCTGACATCAAAGAGGTATTAAACCTCGTAATGATGAAGTGTTTGAACTTCATAGATTAATTCAACGTAAGTATTCTGGACTCGCCTTCTGGATCAACCTTCAGCTTATCTTCCAGGTTAATAAGTCGCTGGTCGATATGATTTAGAAGACCGAAAAGCTGCTGAAAGATAACAGTAACGGGTACAGGAATGACACCCTTACCTTCTACGGCCATCATCATTACAACGTCTCCACCATCGATCAGATGGCGTGCTTTCTCTGCGTCAGCTTTGAAGCCCTGTTCATCGCTGGTACCTTCTGGTGCATCCCGTAGAATCGGTGTTTCCTCAGTCTTGTTCTCCTCGTCCATTATTTAACTCCTCGAACCAATAAAACGGGTTCTTGATAATAGTGATGTGAAATCATTTCGACTTTTCCTGATCTGTAGCCAGGTCCAGCTAGTCCATAATTGATTTGACTGAAACCCGCTTCAATGAAGAGGGCTGGCAAGGTCTTCATTGTATAGCCCCAACAATGTTGATCGCCCGGAAATCTTTGCTTGCCATAAACAGAGGTAGTCCATTTGTGAATAGATCTTTCATCCTTTGTTTCAAATGCGCTATTCAAAAGATGAACCGTTCCCTGAAAATCGGGTACCTCCACAAGAGCTACGCCCCCTGGTACTAGTACTCGGTGTAATTCTTTGATTATTTGCTGCCTGAAGTTGCGATTGATGTGCTCTAGACAGTGGATCATGTGAATCTCTTCGAAGCGATTAGTCCAAGATTCTGGCATTTCAAGGACTGACATGAGTTGGAAATTCTCTTGGTGCTTCGGATTCTCCCTAGCGGCTATATCAATGGTTGTCCACTCTTTCCCATTGTAGATTCCATCGAAATCTTTATCCCCTACGTTCAGTTTCATACGCGCACGAATACTTTGATTCTATTAACGTGGTGAATTAGTTGCCAATGAGGATCAGGAAGGATGTCTTCTTCGATAACCCGGTGGGATGGTTCTTGATTGGTATCGTGGAAAGCGACCGCCCCGCCCTTTACCACCTTATGTCCGAAGTTCAGGAAATCACTCTTGACCCCACTATAACTGTGGTCTGCGTCAATGAATAGGAAATTCAGGTATTCGAAGTGCCTAAAGAAGCTGCTTGTTGGACCCTGGTATAGTTGAATCCGGTCATCTAGGCCCATCTCCTCAATAGCCTTCTGCGCTTTGTTCAATGTGCCGTCGTAGCCACCACTCCATGGCTCGCGCTTGAACAGGTCCACTGAATGCACCGTGCCAGGGAAGCACTGATCCTCTAGACCAGCAGCCAGGAGCATAGCCGAACCACCGGCCCCGTGGCCGAGATTCAGGTAGGTACCACCAACACCGAGGATGCGGGGCATGTCAAATAGGATCTCAGCCTCTCCATACTCTAGGAGGGCGAAACGCTTGGCCTTAAGTGGGGCAACTTTCATCGCCCTTTCGGGGGAAATCTTCCACTCCAACGGACCCACTGGATACGGTCGTCCTGGGTAAGGATTATTCGACATGTTGTTCTCCGTTGATGGTCAGCGTGGGTGGGTTCGCACCACCGACACGGGGTTCCAAACCCCGGATGTTACTGCTACACTACACACTGTGAAATGGCGGAAGGGGAAGGATTCGAACCTTCGGAGCCCCTTTCGAGGCTCTCTCGTTTAGCAAACGAGCGGCTTAGACCACTCACCCACCGATCCGTATGAAATTGTAGGTTTTCAGGTTGTCTAAGTTTCCCTCATACCTTGGCTAAACCCAGCCTCAGAGCCTATATCAGACTCAGCGTTTGATTGTCTTAGTTTGGCTGTCGCGAATGGATCACCGATATTCGTTTTCGTTACATACGAGGCAGCCTCGGTGAAGGGCTCTCCATTTCTAAATATTGCTCGGGGTTTAGGTGACCCCAGCTATCCTCCGGTGCTAACCCTTCCCGGTGGGCTCTGAGTTGGTGGCGGGTGCCGGAATCGCGCCGTGCGTCTTTAGGTTATGAGCCTAACATGGAACTTCTCCACTAACCCGCTAAAGTAATATCAGCAGTACAAAACAACTGCGGCGAACCGCAGGCGCGCTTGTCTGTACTGGCTGCCGATCGTAATTACAACCGCCAGGATCAATGCCCAATTGGACTCCCCTGGTCAGAGGGACCGGAACAGTGGGTAACTAACCCACCCGAACGATTTGTATCCGGGTAGTTAACCCCGGTTTTGTCGTTCCGACTGAACTCCTATCTTACCGTATTAGTACGGCGTTTTCAACCTTCTTCGAATGCAACGTCATCGGGGATACCCATCCAGATATCGTGAAGTACTTCCTTAACAATATCAATAGGGATGTGTTCATGGTAGATCGTACACAAGTCGCAGTTCTTTACAAGCTGATAGTCAACATCAAAAACCTGATGCCCTGGGACTTCGCAGTCCCGAGACCACACAGAAACTTGGAAGTGTACGTATTTGCTACGGCTTCTCATGCAAACTCCTTCGGTAAAGAGTATCATACTCTTCTAGGGGAATAGCTGCAAGGCGCGTAGCGCCCCGTGGTACCAGGAGGAGGACCTTATGCTAAGCTCGCTTCGCTCGCAAGCCCTACGGGGCACCTGCGCGCCCAGGGCGCACATATGACCCAGGTATCTGTTGCTTCGCACCAGCTACTCTGGACTGAACTCAAGCACGGGGAATGGGCCATTCAGGTCTGCTCCGAGAAGAGCAAACCGGTACGTATTTACCATTTGCCTTGTTATGAGAAGAGCGGGATGCCCATGTGGTGGTGGAGTAAGATCTCATGGGAGACCCAAGGATTGAGCCAGAAATGTTTCGAGTGCGACCAATTTTTGCCTGATGAGGATGAGGAGTACCTCTTGAAGGCATGGGGGCTTTATGTACTTTGATTATCAGAATTGGCGCTGTCAGTTGCGGGACAAAAAAATCACACCTAGAGGACCGATCATAGGACCGGGTGGTGTTCTCAAACCAGGGCAGCAGTTCAGACCATATACCAGGACTGAGTTCTGGTTCTTCCATTTTTGCGACGGACCACACAATAAGAGATTCAAAGGTCCATGTAAAAGCCTACCCCCCGATGAAAAAAGACGCTACGGGGGTTTCAGTTACCAAAACGGCTACGTGCAGAAGTTCTGTCAGAAATGCTCTGCGCAGGCCCCGCATGAAGTTCTCGATTATTTTGCAAAGGCACTTGAGCTATGGCGACTAGCGGACCCAAAGCAATAAGTTGGCCCTTCGAGTACAAGGGATGGCGATGCACTTTCCATGTGTACCCGGCGGAGAGTGCCCTTACCAACTGGCCAGTCGTCACGCGGCGGCCACCGAAGAAGTTTAACGAGCCGGTGTTCGCTTCACCTACGATTGAGCACCTGCATGATGACCCTCAGCAGCTTGTTAGATGGACGAAAAAGCGCAAGCCCAGGTTTAAGACTACCACGGCAGCCTGGGTAGAGGAACTACAGGACTCTAAAGAAGAGGAGCAACTATGCTGTTTCGTGTGCGCAGTCTATATGCCGCAAGCCGTATATGATTACTTCGAGAAATGCAAGGAGATGACCAAATGCATAAGTTAACAAACGACCTGGAGTACTACGATATCTATCAGTTCAAAGGATGGTCGTTAAAAGAAGTACAGCAAAAGCAATTTGAGGACTTGTACGATCGCAGCAATAGGACGTGGGAGAAGGTTACTATTGGGATCAAGACAACGATCGTTTGGGGAATCCACGTACCTTGCGGTCTCAGGGGTCTAATCATGGTCTCTACAAGCAAGGTCTATTGCAGCCATTGCAGGGAAGAGATGCCAGCAGACGTATTCGAGAACCTCACAGACGCCATGACCCTGATGAAGGACAGTTTGGAGAAGGATTGATAGAGTTCAAGGACAAAAGCCAAATCTGCTCATATCAGCAGATCTATACTTACAAGGACTGGTGCTTGTTTTTCAAGCTTCAGTACGACTCCGTTATGTTAATGGACCTGGGTGAGGAAACGGCAAAATGGCTTTATCAGAACAATCCTCAACGCGCACAACCAATACCGAGCATAGAACCAGGTTGTCATGTACCTTGCGGCATCCAAGGCAAGATTGGCTACGGAATGCATGGGCCTTATTGTGCTGTATGTCAAGCGATCATGTCTAATGACATTATGAACCATTTAGTAGATGCACAGGATTTCCTGCGAAGTACGCTCCTATGACCCCACATCAATCCGGCTTTAACGCTGAGACGCTGTTCAGGTACAACGGATGGACGATCAGAGCTTTTGTAGACAATGAGGGAGTGAAGGAAGTCTTTTGGGGTGACCATGAGCCATGCGACTCCTCCATACAAGGAATACCAGGAGAACGTTTTTGCGATCGATGCGGTGCAAACATGGACACGGAGAGCGAAAACGTTCTAGCTGACGCCTTGCGAATGCTTAGAGACAGCCTCGTAGTGCGCATCCCAACATTATCTGAAGTTATCGAAAAGGGTTTCATCTACGGCGTAAGCAAGTCAACCTTTCCAATTAGAGGAAAGTGATGTTTGAAAGCAAATCAGGTTCAATACGAGAGGTCTTCGATGTTGACGGTTGGGAGCTTTGGCTCTACCACTACAAGGACGGTGACGATATGTGGTACATAGCATGTCACAACGTCTGTGGTGGCCCGATCAGCCACTACCCAATGACACACAAAAAGAACAAATCTCCATATGATGAGCACTACTATTGCAAGAAATGCGACATCTACATGCCCTTTGAGACTCAGCGCATCATAAACGCCATGTCTAAAGCAATAGCATGGAGGAACCCAATAGTCTAATGAGAGAGCAAAAACCAAAGAATCTCATTCGTGACAGGTGGGGAAGTCAAGAATTAGCCATGGGAGAAGGAGAATGGCCTTTCGAGAACAAAGGTTGGACCATGATCTTCTATCCTTACGTGCACACAAAGGAAGATAAGATCATCTGGCTAGAGCCAGTTATAGAGCATACGCACGCTTTCGTGCAGCAAAACGTTAAAATGCAACAAGGCGTGCCCCTATTGAATCGATACACCCATCTGTACGACTATACAGAAGACTTGCCATATTGCCTTTTGTGCGGTGTTTTCATGGAAAATACCACATGGCTCTACTTCCAGGACTGCAAAGAGATGGTTCGCGTCTCTATCAAGCCATAGCTTCACTTGCGATGTGGGCCATATGGCCCGATTTCGCCCCCCTTGGACTACTCCACACTGAATAACAACAGGTAGTGTATGATTACAAGGGACCCACTATGGGTAGTGGTGTGACATTTTTGTCACGATAAGTACCTGAATTGCCATAGGTCCACACTTTTTAGCATTCCGTGTGTATGTGATGATATCATCACAGCGAGGCCGTGCTCAATAGGCCCACCCCCCCTATGCAACTTTTTCGCGCAGAATACATGCATCTCTCCACTCTAAGTGTGCGTGAATACTCAGTGTTCTCGCACTTGTTGCTATTTGTGGGGAAATACGTTGCATATAGGTATGGCATAGCTTTCATCAATTCAACTACACTAACCCTATGTATACCATAACTAGGGTTCACTTGCGCATCAATGTAGCTCCCTATGCCACTCTTAGAGTTGATATACCCTCAGCTACGCTTCGGGGATTAGGATTGTACCCTCATTGACCTTAGTTGCATGTCTCTCGTCTCATTCGACCTAGAGTAGATACACACAGCCTATCTAACTCCGTTCAAGCTACCATCAAGGATCATGCCAACACACTGGCACAATGCTTGCAGGCTCAAGCTTTGGCATGCAACTTGCTCTTCTTTCCCTCTTACTAACCAGATCCAATTGGTATGTGCAACTCCGCTCGTAACTAGTTGATTTCATTAGGCATGCAAGTTTGATGCCAAGCTTTGTTGCTCAATTGTGCACCCGTTCTACCCTGCCGAGTAACCTTTTCTTCCCTCGAAGCAAGTCCTGTGCCATACCCTTCGGATCATGGGATTGTGCAACTTCGGCCGTAACCCCGCGAAATCCTTGTGTTGGCACGCCGTTTGCTTTCCTCTCCGCCATCGCTGACACGCCGATTCAAGGGTCGGCACAGCGATTGCAAACTGATCCCAGCATGCCGCAGCGACCGACATAGCGGCGAAACGCTGCTCAAGGTGAGCGCGTGAAGTACAAAGCCTCTCATACTTGCGTGAGTTGACTGCACAGTGATTGTGCTGGCCGGAGTGTGAGAGGCTTGTAAACAGAGAGGCTTTATGCTAGACAAATGCATTAGCCTCTGTGCGAAGTTCCCCGATGGCATCCCATGCGCAGTCTGCTTGCGCAAGGCGGGAGTTGCGCCGATCCTGAAAAAGGCGCGTGCTCAACGGGAGAAGGAAATCCGCGCTCTCAAGGGTGAGGTTGCGCGTCTTCGCCAGAGGTTCGAGAATCGTACCTGGAAATTCATGCGGGTTCGTCCGAATCCGCGACAGGCTCAAATGCGCATGCCGCAAGCATTGCGCGACTTCACAAGGGCGCATATCGCCCGCAACTAGGAGGCTAATGACACGTCGAGAGGCGTGGGATAGATTCCTGCGCCAAGAGAAACCAGCGGTAGAGGCTCGCCTTGCGAGCGAAGGTGTGTGCATAGCGTGCATTCGTGCACCAATGGCATACTGCGTGCAATGCGAGGTGAAAGACATCAACCTCAAGAGAGGAAATCCATGCGCTCAAATCTCGCGCCAGTCTGGTTCCTGATCGGCATGGCGCTTGCATGTTGCGTGCTGATCTAGTGCGCTAAGCTTGCAAGTCGATAATAGTTGCGCATGCAGTGCAGCTTGGGGACTTGTAAGCTTATCAGACTCGATCAAATAACAGGCTATCAGGCTCATTTTAGGATAGCCTCGCGCCGAATAACGAGCCGAAACAAGCGCGTGCGTATATAGGTGCGTGGAGTGTTCCACGTGCTATAATCACTCCGCCTTATCCTGGGCGGGTAACAGAGTCGTGCGCCTAGCGAGTGCTAGGAATGCTGACAATGAGGTGCTACAAAGAAATACAGGAGACTACACATGCAAAAGCGAGATTTTCTCGCGTACGTGGCTCGCGTGGTGCGAACCGAAGGGCGATTCGTCCGTAAGGATCGCGACAACGGCGGCACTGCGGAGGCTGCGTACTGGATGGCTGCGGAGGCGAAGGCGGATTCTCTGCCCTCGGCCGACGACTTCCAGGTGGCAGACGATGCTCTGGCATTCGCTGCGACCATCCCGTTGGATGCGTCACAGTTCAACCAGAAGGTGCGTGCTGCGTGCGCGAAGGAAGGGGACGTTCAGTTCTCGCAGGCGAACTTGCTCGCCGCAATTCTCGACATCGCCATTCGTGGCAGCGAGGATGCGGAGTTTCAGGAGCTTGGTGCGGGAAGCGTTCATCTCGACAAGCCGGCAGGCTACGAAGTCACCATGCCCAAGGTGCGCGTCGTGCAGATGCGAACCATCACGTTGGGGCGGTTCGACCGCAACATCGTCAAGGTTCTCACTCCCGAAGGCAACATCCTCACATGGTGGGCTTCCAAGATGCCCGAGATTCGCGTCGGAGGCACGTACCGTTTCCACGGTCGCGTGAAGGGTCCGTCCGAGTATCAGGGTGTGCTGGAAACTCTCGTCACCCGCTGCTCTTTCGGCATCATTCCCGCCTAAGGCGGATGAGGTATGCGTAACGCCTAGAAGGTGCGCCGCAGAAGGGTACTGCGTCTAATGAAATACCCACCATTATAGCGTCGGCTAGAGCCTTGCTCGCCGATGTAGCGTCTTAGGTCCAATTATCCCCGTGTAAGGGGAAGGTGATAGATCTAGGCGTGGGGTGCGCGCACGTATAAACGCACAAGTTTACAGCCTCGCCACATAAGCTTTGACTCCTAGAGCTTACAGGCGTAATTACCCTGTATTATCGAGCATATAGGGCGAGGCTCATTTCTAGGCTGAATTACCATTCTAAGAAGCCCTACAGCTGACGAATGGTGTGAGGAAGCCTTGAGCGATGCAGTATCGCCTAGCGGGTTCTGCATTCTAATAGACAGCTAAGGCACAAGATCCGCCTGTGATTGGATGCGGGTTCGGCTACATGAATCGCCTACAGATATGTGGCTTCAATAAAAAGTAGGGAGTGGTGCGCGCTGACAAATAGACCACCATTCTAATGGAAAAGTGCATAGAGCCTGATTCGCTCCAGGTTAGGATAGGAAGGCTCGCTGGGGAATAGAAGCGAAGAGAATACCCAGCTACTAATATACGGCTAGACGTGGGCGGCTAAGGCTACGTCAGTAAGGCGATAGGATCGCGCAGCGACTATTGCGCCGTACGGAGATTACGGCAAGGCGAAAGCTTTGGGCGTAAGCTAATGGGATGCAGCATTAGGCGGGTTGTACGCCAAAGAGCCGATGACACGCGGTACAGGTGCATGGTGTGTTCATTGGACGGCGGCAACTTAGCGGCAAAACCTTACTGCATATTGATTTACTAGTGCGGACACCTGCATAAGGTCCGATCCCGAGATGCAGGCTACGTCTGTAGAGGCGAGAGCCTTGACTTACGATCCCAAATCCAGCGAGCTTGCGGCAAAGCGAGCGATCAGCAATGATGTAGTTCACTTTTTGAGGGGCTACAAGAATATCGCGAGTTTGCCTAATCTGATGCTCAAAGACGCGAAGTCAGAAGAGCGCAGATTGAAGGCTCACGGTTGTAATGTGTTCGTGTTCGAGAATGATCCCGAATTCAAGGCGCAAGTCAAGAATGACGCTAATGAGTTCGGTTTCAGGTACATTTCTGGACCTATTGACGGTATGAGCAACAGGCTATTCATAAGCGGCATGGACGCATTGAATTTTGACGGATGCAACACTGTCTTAGGTTTCGACTGGTCTTTAGCGAAGATACCATTCGGTGCGGTACGCTATACGGCGTACTTCCCTGAAAGCAGAGGATTAGCACCTAGAATCAGGGATTTCCTTGAGATTCCTGATGTGCCATTCGAAAAACGCGATTTGTACGATGAGAACACGGTCGGCAGCATTGATGCCGCCATGAATGCCACGGCAGATCGTTTCATAGTCGAATCCGACAATCAACTACAGCTATATCGGTCCTACAAATACTGGACCGAGAAGCCGGCTGGTAATTCTTGGATGGTAGTTCTACTGTTCAAGCGTATGACAAAGGGACAAATAGCTGCCCATAAGGCTTGGGTAACTAGGAGAAGGAACAAGCAATGAGCGACGCAATGCTACTCGCTTGTGCGTATCGCGAGCGGTACGTGCAAGCCTGCCGAATGGGCAAAATGCATCTTCCGCTTACGCTACTGTACAAAGAGCGTATGGACTTCTGGAGCGATCTAGCAGAAGCGGAAGTATTCGAGGACGTAGAATACGACGTTCTTGTGAGGGTCAAGAAGGATTGCATTTGCGATCCTGTTGAGGGGCCGTGTGATTGGCATATTGTGGCCGATCCTACGCGACCAGTCAAGTGAAGCGATTTGAACTAGTAAGTGATCTGCACCTGGACTTCTACGATTCTGAATCTGTGCTTGAGAATTGGGAAGCGCAGACTAGCACGCTGGTAATTGCCGGCGATTTATGCGAGATGCGCAATTTCGATCCGTACTGGATTGACATTCTCAAGTCCAAGTGGCAGAATGTCGTGTACGTTCCAGGGAACCATGATTATTACGGTCGGAGCCTAGATCCGAATGCGCTGGATGCTCTGAGACTACAGTGCCATGTGCTAACAAGGAACAGCGTGTCCCTTGATGGCATAGAGTTTGCAGGCTGTACGCTGTGGTTCCCCCATCCATTGCGGAACCGAGTATACGAGCGAGGCATTGCAGACTTCAGCATGATAAGGCCATATGGTGGCATCGAATTCTACGAAGACGTAGATCGAGAGCACGATAAGGACAAAGAGTTCCTACAATGGGTAAAGGCTGATGTGTGGGTAACGCATCATATGCCATTCGCACAGAGCATACATCCCAAGTATGCTGGCGACCCATTGAACAAGTTCTTCTACGCACAGTGTGATGATCTAATAGACACCTGTGTACAGGCTCCGCAAGTAGTTGTGCATGGGCACACACACGAGCCGATGGATTACAAGGTAGCCAGTAGGACGCACGTTGTGTGCAATCCAATGGGCTACCCAGGAGAGAATAGACGCTACGGACCATTCGCCCCGCGCGTAATCGAGTTCTAGCCATGAGAGAAAACTGGATTGTCTTGAGCGAGGAGGCTGAAAAATTGCCTCTTGGACATATCGGCAGGCTATATGCGGCCGAAGTCAAGCATCTAGAATATGCGCAGTGCCATGAGCGCGCAGGTGCATTCAAGCACAAGTTCAAGGGGCTTGAGTCGATAGGTATGCCCGAAGCATTGAAACTGCTAGGGTATTTGCTGTCAGACTTTGGTGAGCGAAAAGGATTGAAACTTCTCTTGAATTCACCAGAAGTGCATAGACTTGCTGGTGCTCACTACAACCGTAGGACACGTACAATTCACTTCCCAACTACGTGGATTAGCACGAAAACACTATTGCACGAGTTCACACATCATTTGCACTCCGTAAACAAGTTTACTGGATCATCGCATGGCAAAGAGTTTTGCGATATCCAGGATCTAGTATTCACGAGTGTGATAAATAGGTGGTTGTAAATATGAATGGAACACTGCTTAGTGCAGTCAAAACGGGATTGAGTGCGTTTCCCGGCCTAAGGGTTGGTCAACTCATTGTCAATGCTTTGCCTAACGGTAAGGATCTATTCTACGTGACCGATGAGGAATTAGCTGGATTTATCTGGCAGTTCATTCATGAGAATTACGTAGACAGTTGACAGTAGCAATTTCGCTACTGTAATAGGGAGGCCATAACTATGGCCCATGAGCGAACCCCATATAGGGGCAAGAAGCGACTAGAGGAGCGCGATTACGACGCAGACGAATTCCGCAAGGAAGAGAATGCTGTAATCGTCAAAGCTCGCCAAGTGCAGGATACTAGGGTGTATCCGACTCTGTTCAACGAATGTGCGAATTGCGGTACACGCTATCCACTTATCGGTGCAGTAGATTTCGATTTCTGCAAGGATGAGTGCGTAGACGAGCGTATTCGCCGAAGTCTCGGATTCGGATATGACATTTGATGAGATGCTAGAGAAGGTTCTAGAGATCCTACCTCGTGCTGAAATAGGGGAGGATAACTTCGGACAAATGGTGATTTACACGGACATGAAATGTGTTCGTGTAAATGCAGAGGATGCAATCGAACAAGTCGTTCCCATGGAATGGGAAGAGGAGTTGTAATGCCAACAAAAGACTGGTATGTGCTGTCCCTGGGATTGACGTTGAAACTCGGTGGGCCAAATAAGCGATCCGCTGAAGAGAGAATCAACGATGATTCAAACCGCAGATTTGATACACTTCATGCAATTTGCACTGTCAAGTCTCAAATGTCCGATCGTTCGTTGCGTAAGACGGCCTTGAAGTACGGAAGGAGAGTCCCTAGAACAAAGGATGAATTCCAGTTCAATAACAAGGCACAGTTCAATCGGGCTTTGCGTGGAATTTTGAACGAAATGGAAGATTTGTCTGAGGCTCGTACATTCAATGGAAAGATTCAAAAACGTCCTGTACACACAACCCGTGGGAGTTTTTAGTAATGTCTCGTAAGACTCGCCCTCTCAGTGCCCGTATTGCTCGTTTCGTGATCTTCAACAGCACCAAGTACTTCCCTGGAGCAATCGGTATTGCTCTGCGCCGCAATCTGCGTGCGAAGTACATGCCGAAGGTCAAGACTGCTCCCAAGCATGCTGTCATGCATGGTTGTGGTCAGGCTCAGTTGGATTCGCTTCGCTAAAGTTCGAGGGTTTCCGTCTTTACCTCATTCTCAAAGACGGCAATTTGTACGCTTGAGCCTAACGGCTCGCGTTTGATTTAGACTGAGGGCTGGCAGGTATTCGGCCAATACTGAGTCGTTTGGCATGCAGTTTGCATGTTTCAAACCCTCAGTCTATACTTTTGAGGCAACCATGTCACGTAAAGACTACGAACTATTTGTGCGCATACTGAATAAGCAGAGCGCACATATGACGTTGGAAGCATTCATGAGCCTCGTGGATAACTTCTGCGAGGAATTGGAGCGGGACAATCCCCGCTTCGATAGTGATAAATTCAAGAACGCTCTGTTGAATGGCATATGACAGTAGACTATATATACGTCACCATTTATCAGACTGGAGAATGGCGAGTAGTTGCTCGCGAGCCAAAAAGGCACGACAGGCATGCTGAGTACGTAATACACACTAAGTGCGAAGCTTCCGTGCTGACAGATGATTATTGGCATGCAACTTGCTTTCCAGTAAGGTTTGATATTCACGGTGAACACCTTTGTTCATACTGCCTTGCTCCGCCAAATGAAAAAGATCTAGAAAATCTGCGTTGCTTTCAAGAGATGTACGTAGGACTAATTTAGGCACAGTCGGCGTCACTTTTTCGTCGGCTGGGGTACTATAGCGGCGAGGCGCGACGAGCGCCGGAGGATCGTACATGGACATTTTCGTATTCGGCTCTAACCTAGCAGGGATACATGGTAGGGGTGCTGCATTGACGGCACGCAAGTCGCATGGTGCTGTATACGGTCAAGGTGAAGGATTGCAGGGCAATAGCTATGCGATACCTACAAAGGACCATAGGTTGAAGACGCTTTCCCTATGTGAGATCGAAGGATCAGTGGCCGATTTTGTAGAGTACGCTATACTACATCCCGAGTTGACGTTCAACGTGACGCGCATTGGATGTGGTTTAGCTGGCTATACTGACGCTGACATAGCGCCCATGTTCAAGGGTGCGCCTGGCAACTGCATACTACCACAAGGATGGAGAGAATGGACCCCTCAGTAAAGTTCAAACACTACCCGGATCAATTCATCGCTAAGGATTACCTGGATCCAACTAAGCCGGCGGTTCTATTGAAGTTTGCCGAGTTGGATGGCAAGAATGTGGCCTATACCAATCACACGGTGTTCTACATTGAGTTGGGCAATGGTCCGAAGGGTAAATGGACAATCTAGGTCAAGCAGTGCTACTGTACAATGGGATCAACATTGGCCCCAATGTGAAAAAGCGTCTGTATGGAGAATTCCTCAACAAGCCCGTATTAGCACGGGCTACAGGATGGTAATTTATGTTGGTTAGGTTTACATTTGCTTTGATGATTTGGTGCCTGCTTTGGATGATATTTGATCTGTTCGTAGGTTATTACACCATGGCGGCAATCATGTTCATCTGCGGAATCGTCAATGCATTCACCATTAGGAAGGAACTCAATGAATAACAATCAGTATCCCAAGGCGAAGTACGAAGCCATGCGTAAGGGCTTCCGTGAGATGGCCAAGAAGGACCCTGCACTGGCCCTTATGCTTGAGAAGAGTGATGCAGCACGGGCTCGCAAGTTGCGTAAGCGTAACCATCGCAAGGCTATGTCAGTGCAGCAGAAGCGTGCTGCTCAGGGTAAGGTGCGATGAATCGATCACTATACACACTGATCGGTGGATTCATTATAGGTGTTATGCTTGCTATCTTCCATGTCTATGCTAATATGTGGCAATGGTGGGTGATAGTGATCGGTACTTACCCGTTGTTTCAATGGGTCATAAATAAGGCAGAGAACCTATGATTGCATGGTTGAAAGCTCATCATTGGATTCATTCATGGAGCACATGGCGAGTAGTCGAGGCTAAGCCTCAACCCCTTCAACTGCGCATCTGTTTGGTGTGCGAAAAGACGTGCATGACTGACCTATGGAACCGCTAATAGTTCGCGTCACAGAGAACCTGAAGGTACTGAATAAGACCACCGACAAGGTGCTTGGTCTCCTACAGGTAAACATGGGCGATTTCAGGGGTACACCTGATGAGTTGCTACTGTACATCTCTGTGTTCGTAAAGCGCAAGTTCGCCGAATGCGATGTGCTCGTGGTCCACTTGAATGATGGCATGAGGATTGCATTCGTGAAAGAGCATGTAAACAAGCCAGGTGTTGACAACGTGGTGCGCATTGCCCACGAACGTCTCACCTTCAAGGATTGAAATGAGCGAGGCATACCTCAGAATTCGCCTCAAGAACGCCAGGATTGCGGCAGGACGCTACGAAACGGTACTATCCGACCTGCGGGTCAAGTTGAATCGTTACGTCGATCTGTGCTTGATTGAGAAAAACGAGATCGCCCATCTAGAGGCGATGTTAGAGGAGATGTACGATGAACAAGCTAGCTAAAAAGATTGCTGCTGCACTTCTAGATAAAGGACTCGCTGATTCCACATGGCGAGACCAGAATCCGGATGCATACACGGAATTGCTAGACTACAGAATAGACATCGAAAATCAAATAGCTGATGTGCTGGATGGGGACCATGAATAAGCGTGAAATCAGGCAGAAGATCCAGAAGGCGCGAAACAACCTGAGTACCGCTATAGTCGCGCTGCATACTACCAAGTACTTTCTTGATAATGGTGCCCACAAGCACGTTTGTGAGGCAATCGTTATGCTGACGGATATTCAAAGGAATCTGTCACCTAGCGATCCGCACTTGAACCTTGAGTAAGCGTAAGTTCAAGAGACACGGCACGCTATTGGGTTGCCGTGTAGATCAGTGTCCAAGATTCGCTGTTGCCAGCCTATGTTATGTGCATTGGCTGGAGTCTAAGGGTTACGGTAAAGAATGGAGGAATCGTGTTATGCCTAGAAATGATAACATCGAATGGGCCGCAGCGGTTATCAGTTTGCTGTTCATTCTATTCGTATTGAGCCTCAATCTTGCATTCCTATACCTTGTATGGAAGCTGGGATGGGCCGCAGTCGCATTCCTGAGTACGCACTAATGGAATATGAGGTCGCACATGGGGATTTTTACCGACTAGAGGATGCATCCGGCAATATTGGCTGGTATCCTTGTAGTGAATTTTCACTCTCTGAGGTGCAGGCAATGGCACCTGTAAACTCCGAGGATGTTACCGTAGAAACTGGCTGGTTTGCCTGTCTCGATGGGGATTACGTATGGGAAGGACCATTCGACTCTATAGAAGAGACTGAGGCTTACATGGAGGATATCGCGTGATCTGGTTTTTAACAATCGGAATCCTGGCCATCGTAGCCTTGGGTTCAGGACAAGAGATGCAACGGCATATAACTTGCATCATCGGCATCCTGCTGGTGATCGGGGTTGTTAGGTTAGGTTCAAGATGAAGCAATCGCAGCTTACATTGAAGTTCCCTCAGGGAAGAATTCATGATGTAACGGTGACGTTTACCGATGCTGCGTGCCTTGTCGTGCACCCTACGGTACATTGGGATATTGACAAGTCTGAGCCTCATACGCTAGAGAACGATTGGACTATCTCTCAATACCCTACAGGCTATAAGATATTCGACGGTATCCCCTCTCAAGAGGCTGCGATACTGTGCGCTAACCGATTCCTTGCTTCTAAGCTATTCGTGGCTATGTCTGTAAGCGAGTTCTACAATGATTATCGAGCCGCTAATCTCACTAAGGATGAGATTGACGAAGGCATCAAGGCGCTAGTAGGCGCCAAGGCGTACATTGATACCCTCAAGAGTAGATGAATGAATCCTACCTTCAATGCTGTTGTTAAGTTCGGCAAGAGATTGGGGCTGAAGGTGGTAGTTGCCGATACAATTCCTGATTCGGCTGCCGCTAGAAATCTGGATATACATTACGAGGACTTCACAATATACGTGAAGCAAAGAACCTGGTCTCGTCAATGCGATTTGATCCATGAATACGGTCACTTCCTAGCTTCGACGCCTCGTAATCGAGCGAAAGTGAACTACGGGCTTAGAATGGGCGTGCTGCGTGGTGCTAGCCGACGTGATCAGAGACGCGAAGAGAATGCTTGTAAGTACGAGCTTGCTCTCATGAAGTACCTGAAATTCTCAGATAACAGCATCGTGGATCGAGCAAATCATCTGAATTGTTTTGATTATATACGCAAGTACACACAGTCATACTTGCGTCGGATCAAGAAAGCGATATGAATATGTGGCACTGTAACCTGGCTGCATCCATGGCAGGTAAGAGTATGGGCAAATTCAAGCTTGGTGCCGTACTTGCCAGAGGCAAACAGGTGGTTAGTGTTGGTGTAAACAACGATCGCACGCATCCCAGGATGTCGCGATTCAATCCAGATCGCTCATACACGCCGACGTTGCACGCTGAAGTCGATGCCTGTATGGGAGTGCCGGACGATGCGTTGCTCGGCGCTGACCTGTACGTGGTGCGGATTACTAAGACAGGCAGATGGGCGATGGCCAAGCCATGCGAAATCTGTCGCAAGTTCCTACACGATGCCGGGATACGGCGCGTGTTCTACTCTAACCGAGAAGGTGAAATGGAGGTACTATGATAAGTCAAATATGGAAGTTCCATATAGCGGACTACCAACCAGGTGGAATCGAGATGCCTGAAAATACTCATGTCATCGACGCACATATGCAGAATGGGAAGATGTTTATTTGGGGTATTGTGCCAGATGTTAATGCTCCAAAAATCAAACGCAACTTTGATATCGTGGGTACGGGTTGGGACCTTCTGTGCAAGGAATGGAGATTCATTGCAACAGTGCATGAGCCACCACATGTATGGCATGTATTCGAGGTAATCCGCAAATGACAAGACGTGAGTTTCTCAAGTTCGCTGGATTGACTGCGGTCGCTGCTACGTTCATATCTCCCACTGCATATAAACGTATGAGTTCGTTGCCGACTTGGCAGCGTACCCTAGAGATCATGGACGGCAGAATGCCTCTTGCTACCGCAGATGAGTGCATCGCGATCATAGGATGGGCACAGAGACAGCCTGCCAATCCACTTGGATTGTGGGTAACCCATCAGTTGCTTCGAAACAACCTTCTACATAACCAGTGTGCAGACACAAGAGCAAAGGTGGTGCGTAGCCGTGAATTCGAATCTCTCATCAACTCCCATGGATACCTTCTGGACGGTTCCTACAACGTTCGTAGCTAGTACGTTCCTGGACGAGAGTCCAGATGTACAGGATCGATTGGCACAACTTGTGCTAGGTCCACATAGTGGCATGGATCAATACATCATAGATCTCCGAGCAGGTAGATGGCCAAACGAGCCGATCCTGTACGTAAAACGAGACAAACACATCGTTGCTTGGTGTGTTCGGTCCAATACGCCAAGATTCTATGGTAATTTCACCAAAAATAAGCCTGAAATCCAGTTGTTTGTAGATGAGAACTACAGGCGCAGAGGCATTGGCAGTTCAATGATGGCCAAAGCAAAGGAACTTTGGGGAGACTACTGCGTATGTCCATGGGATTTTGCGTCCATTGAGTTCTTCAAGAAGGTAAAAGATGGTAAATGATTCACGCGACGGTGAGGCAAATGGAGACCTACCAGACTCAAACTCTGGTGATTGCGGGTTCGAATCCCGCCCGTCGTATCAACACAAGATTCCTGAGTGGCATGTAGTCTACAAGGAATGGGCAATCCATACACCCACTGGCAGGCTTAGGCATCTTGTTTGCAAGAGGGATATCATGGAATTTGCCAAGTTCAAGAAGGTGGCACAATACGCTGTCTGGGATGAGAAGACTAAACAGACGCGCATCTACAAAGATGAATGCTACCACAACCGACGTGCCATCTTAATGGATAACAAGGAATCGATCATTCATCCTTGTCAAGGTACTGATCCGTATGAGGAAATCGAAGACATCATTGTCCCGGCCATGGTGGTCGAGATTGCAATTTGCTACATGAAGGTATAAATGGAACACTGGCTACATATTCACATACTAGACGGTCAACTCTACGTCTTTACCGACAATGGGCATTGGAAAAACAACCCTTCCTGTGGTTGGGATAAGGCACAAGAGATCACCTCCAAGCAGTGGGCAAGGGAGTGTTGTATCGGTTCCGTCTTTCAACCCGCCTATACTAAGTTCGGTATGCAATATCTGGAGAACGTGATGTTTCGAATTTCGATCAAGGATGAGAAATGGGAATAAGCAAAGCGATGTACAGTCAAGGCTACTGCCTGACCAAGGGGTGCAAGGACTACAATCAGGGTACATTCTTGTCCGGGATTGAGCCAACCTACATCTGCCATCGCTGTAATGAGGTCGGTAGGGTCAAGTTTGAAAAGCACTGGCCGACTCGGTATGATAGCCTGGAGTTCAATCAGGTTCGATTGGAGTTCGCATATTGGGCTCCGGATGACACGTTCAAGAATCTGTTCGTTGTAACCGATGAGAACAGAGACAAAGCATGCAATGTCTGGAACATCCAGACTCCTAACGTCAAGACGGAAAAGATAGCCAATAAGATCGCGACTGACGCTCTAGGCTTCTTGCAGAGGGGTGATCGCTCGATCTTCGAGCCTAACATAATCATACGCAATTCGGAGATCATACTTGACTTTGACGTACCATGGCCTAGATTACGTGAGGATCTGGACCGACTGGCGTCCACACTAGGAGGATCAAGATTGTGCGTGGAACACAAGAAGACCTAATCACATTCGAGTTCCTGGACCTCCTGGAACAGACAATGAGCATCACGGACGATGCATTGTTCCTTAAAACGACCCTGAATGCTCTACAGAAGACTGCGCAATTTCATCCTGATATGCAGTACATGATCGTGATGAGCGACACGTTCAATACAGTTATGGATCGAGTGGAGAAGATCGAAACGCAAGTGAAAACGCCTAAGCCCGCAGGGTTTTGGCGTACTATCCTGGCCTATATCAAAAATGAGGAGCCCTAACAATGGCAACCTGTGCATACTGTCGCGATGAAGTTGGCAAGCGAGACATCCTGTGCAAGACGCACTGGAAGGATCTGGCTACCGTGCGTAAGACTGCAATCCGCATGGCCCCATATCGACGTGATGAGATCGGCAAGAAGTTCCTGAATGAATTGCTTACCTGCGATGAAGAAGTGCTTCGCCAGATGATTGCAGAGAATGCAGTCAAGTTGGAAAAGTATGCCAAGCAGACAAACGATCGATCCTTCAAGCAAATGGTATTCACTGATATTACCAAGGCTAAAGAGGCTCTGGAGATTGTGTGACAGAGATTGAGCCAGGTTGGCGCGTTACCATCATGGATCGTTATAATGACAACTACCAATATCCAGCCATATTACATAACGATCACTGCATTGACCTTACAAGAAAGGGTCATTGGGATAATTCAGGTGGTGCTTGGTGGGACGTAGACGGTGAGCCTATGTACTGCAAGCGCTGTGTGGTCTTGATTCCAAAGCGTGTACATACAGCGTATAAAGGGCTCATTGAAATGATGAAAGCAGGGGCCGATGCTGACGATCCGAATGGCCCGCTGCGCCACTTTTTTCGATGCCCGACCACTAAACGTTAGCGGCCGGCGACCCAAACCCCTAAAGGAGAAATCATGTCAATGCGTGAGTTGTTTCCTTCCTTGCGTGGTAATCCACGCACCATCGATGAACTATTGAAAGACATTGGTGCTGATTTCAAGGTCGAGAAGCGGCCTGTTTACCACAAGGTTCCTGGCATGGCGCTGGGGCATGTGCCGATTCCTGGCTACTCTGCGATGATTCGGGAGGATAACAACTTTCCCCTGGGCATCGTGGGAGCACGCTACGGTGTCTCTCAGTACAACTCTACTCTTCGCTTCTTGGATGAGTTGGTAGCCGATGGTCAGTTCAACTTCAATGGTGGCCGTTGTACGCTCGGTGGTGCGCACTTGTTCGTGAGCCTCAAGGCACCGAATCGTGTGATTTTCGCTGGGGCTGACACGGTGGAATGCTACTTCACGGTAAGCACTTCCCATGATGGCAGCGATGCAATCACGGTCATGTGTTCGCCTGTCCATCAGCGTTCTCAGACGGTCCTTCCCAGCGAATTGGGTATCATCAAGATTCGGCATAGCGTTCACGTCAAGAATCGCCTCGCGGATGCGGCTGCTACCCTGCGCAAGATGAACAAGGTATGGCAGGATCACGCCGACGCATTTACTCGATTCCCTGAGATCAGGCTCACTGAGGACGATGCGCGGACGTACTTCGCTATGCTCGCACCTTCTAAAGATGGTAGTGACGTGGCTGCACGTACTCAGAACGTTAGGGATCGCCTGTTTGACATCTACAAGAACCATAAGCTGACTGCTCACCTGCCGTCATGTCAGGGTACGCTCTTGGGTGCTCTTGTGGCTGCGATGATCTTCGGCGATTACTACAAGACGGTACGCAAGAGCATCGTGGGGATCTCTGAGCAGGACACAAGGATTGAATCGCGATTGAGCGGTCAGGGTGCTAAGCTGAAAGCAGATGCATTTGCCGGAGCATTGACTCTCATGAACTTGGATAACGATGCGGCGCTAGCCCGCGTCCCTGGGATGGCATAATGAAAACGAAACTGACAAAGAAGGAAGCCACGGCTATTGAATTGATGTTGGAGACGTTTCTTGGTGATCCATGCATGGACATGGTTTACGCTCTTGCAGACGATTCCGGCTTCGATGGAGATGAAATCATCAATACTCTATACCTTCTAGGTGGTGTAGACACACAGGATTCATAATGTGGATCAAGTTTTGGGAGAAGGAATTCAAGGGGATCACGTATCATACCGGTTCCTGTGGGTTAGGTGTGACGTGGTTGAGAGATCGTACTCCTGGATATGGCATATTCTTCGGTGATCCACTGTATGGCTTTCAATTCGGCCGTATTCTATGCGGTCTGGTTATAGGGAAGGGGAAGTAATGAGGAATCCAATCATCCGCTATGTAAGGACTTGGAACGGTAAGCCTGTCGGTTGCGTAGTCGCAATCGAAGAGGACAATGATATGGGATTCGCAGTGGGCTGGTCTCAATGCAATCCCAAGGATCAGTTCATTAAGAAGGTGGCTCGCGATACTGCAATCTTCCGTGCAAAGCATGGATGCAGCGTAGAGCAGGGTAATCCTTCTCTTGTTAAGGAAATTGATGGCAAGTGGGACCTAATGAACTTCGCCATCTATGACATGCATCTACTTGCAGAGGAACGCTTCCTAGGTCGCGATCATGGGCCGACTCGATGGAACCCATTCACGTAAATTCACGCTCCTATAGCTCAACTGGACAGAGCAGCGCGTTTCTACCGCGTGAATGAGGGTTCGAGTCCTTCTAGGAGTGCCATTCAAACAAAGGATTAAACATGAAACGAATAGACTTCAGGATATACGGATGGTATTTCGAGATAGACTTCTCTTGTTGGTGGATTCATTTCAAGCAGGGAAGCGAGTCAGGATGGTACCTTGCTTTTGGTCCATTCCTCATCGAGTCACCTGATTTTGATGAGTATCACGGCAATTGAGGCGAATCGGCAACGTCACTTTTTCGCGGCGGACGCCACTCTACGGTGGGGCGGCAGACGCCGAATCAACACAGAGGACATAATGAAAAAGGCTAGATTGCAGAAGGTTGCGGACCACCTACGCAAGGTCCGTATCCAGGTCGCGAAGGAGAATGGCCCTGAGTTCGATATGGAATCATGGGGTGCATTGCGAGAGAGAGGGGTATTCAAGGGCAAGAAGGATTTAAAGTGCATGACTTCGGCCTGTGCTATTGGGTATACTGCACATCTGTTCGCTAAGCAGGGCTTCAAGTTGAAGATTCATCCAGATGTGAATAACGCCTTGATTCCTGTCTACAAGAAGCTGTCGCAGTTTGGAGCTGTCGCTGCATTCTTTGACATCACCTTTCATGAAGCTAATTATCTGTTCAATGCGAAAGATTACCCGAACGAGGACGAGAACGGCTCCTTTGCTGCCATTTCTGTCGGTCAAGTTGCCGATCGCATTGAAAACTTTATTCATGGTATCAAGGAGTAACAAATGCCTGTTGAAGCGTCTGAAGAGAATGACCTTAACAACGTGATGAGATTGGGGCAAATCCTCGATCTCCTCGTGAGGTTCCCAAAGAGCACGTCAATCATGCTCAGTGGTCCTCCTGGCATTGGCAAGACTGCAATTGCAGAGGAGCTTGCCAAGCGGCTGAATGCTAAGCTCCGTGTCTATCTCGCTGCTACGCAAGATCCCACGGACTTGAGCGGTGTTCCTCACTGCAATGAAGAGCGCAAGACGACTGTGTTCTACGCTCCTGAGGACTTCCTGCAATTGACCGCATTGGCGGACCCTGAAAATATGGGTCCTATCGTCGCGCTGTTCGACGATATCACTACCGCGCCCGATTCGGTGTTCGCTGCCTACTTCCGCATGTTCCAGCAGCATGAGGTAGCTAACATTCCTATCCGTGATAACGTATTTCTAATTGGCACGGGTAACCGAGTCGAGGATCGTGCGGCTGCGCATGATCTGCCTTCTGCACTTGCAAATCGCATGTTTCATATCGATGTGCAAGTGGACGATGCAGCTTGGATTGAGTGGGCACAGCAAAACGATATTCAGCCGCAGTTTGTTGCCTACCTTCGGACCCGACCTGAGCAATTGTATCAGTTCGATCCAAACCACCTGCGCCGTGCATTCGCTACACCGCGTTCGATTGAGTTGGCATCCAGGTTGCAGGCAGCGGTTGGTGTAGATAGTCCGCTCCTTCACAACGTCATTGCCGGTGCCTGCGGTAAGGAATGGGCCACTGAATATACCGCATACCTGGCCAACATCACTTCACTGATTCCGCCTGAGGATATCCTCAAGAATCCAAAGGGATGTCCTGTTCCGCCAGCAGGTAAGATCGATGTATTGCACGCTACTCTGGCATCTCTGATTCACTACGTCATGGGGCATCAGTCCAGTGACAACGTGATTCGAACGTTGCAGTACGCTCAGCGCATCAAGCCAGTGGACTTGTCAATGATCCTGATCCATGCTATGCTTCGGTTCATTGTCCGAGTGAATACTGATCCTAGCTTCCGTGGAAACGTATGTTCTTCGCCTGAATTCGTGTGGGCGATCGAAGAGCAGGGCTACATTCTGGAAGGCCACAAGGGTCTGAAGTAATCTAAGCTGGGTACGAGCCAGCCGATAGTGGGCCGCGCATACTTATAACGCGGAGAGGTTTACATGGTCAAACTAGCGCACACAGACGTAGCCTGGCAATGTGGCTGCAAAGATTGCCAAGAGCGTCAACGTCTACTACCGCTAGTATGTGATCTGTTTACAAAGTACATTCTAGACTGGTTAAACAAAGGAGATCCACTTTGAGCAATACAGAGCTACTCGAAAAGAGAATGTCTCGCGCTCGTTGGTATCTGCACAATCATCATCCGTTCTTCTGTCGCCTAGGACAGAGCCTTGCTACAGTATGGACGAATCAAATCCCTACTGCCGCTGTGGATGCGAACGGACACATGTACTTCAATCCCGATTTCGCTACTCGCTGTAGCGATTCGGATCTGGTATTCGTCTACGCTCACGAGATCATGCACCTTGTTCAGATGTGTCATGGGCGTGCGCCAATGGGCGTCATTCAGAAGCCCTGGAACATCGCGGCGGATGCTTGTATCAATCCAATCCTAGTAGACGATTGCAAGATGCCAATTTGCTCCAAGGAAGCACTTGAAGGGTCGCGCCCGATATATGGCGATCCTAATAGCAATGATGAGGATGAGAAGCTGTGGCATATGCTCGGTAAGGGTACAACTGAGCAGGCATATTACTACCTGCTCAAGAATCCCGAGAAGACCATGGGTCAGACCATGGAACAACTCATGGCCGAATCTGGCATGGGGGACGATCCCGGTCAAGGGGATGGCAGTGGTCAACCTGGGGATCAAGGACATAGTGGTCCTACCAAACCCGGCAAGGGTCAAGGGGGTAAGGGCGCTCTTGAGGGTCGATGGTGGGATGATTCTGGTGCACGTATAATCAAGAAGGCTAATGCTCAGGGTAAGGACCCGGATACTGGTCGCGCTATGTCTAGCAACGGTGGCATGACCGAAGAGCAACGGGCACAGTGGACGCAGAAGATTGCCAGTGCCGCATGCGCAGCCAAAACGGCAGGCAAGTTCCCTGGTGCCTTGGATCAGTACATTACAACGCTACTGAAGCCTAAGCGCAACTGGAAGAATGAGCTTCGCGCCTTTACAACGTCGGTCATCAAGGATGCCTATACGTGGAAGCGCATCGGGCGACGCTGTGCGAGCGTGGTTAGAACGCCCGGCAGGCTGCCTAGGACGCCCACTGCGGTGGTCTACATTGATACCTCAGGCAGCATGTCGGATCAGGAGCTTCAACGCTGCCTGAGCGAAACCTTCGCGATTGCCAAGCTGTGCCATGCCGAGGTTCACTTGATCCTGGGCGATGCTGAAATCTACTTCTCTGGTGTTAAGAAGATGAACGATCTGGGAAAGCTTAAGGAAGTACAGCGCGGTGGCACTGATTTTACGGTTCTATTCAAGCATATCGAAGATAAGTTCCGCACTAAGCCAGCGATTCTAATCGGCTTTACGGACTTGTGTGGTCCGTTCCCCGAGAAGGCACCTAGCTACCCTGTGGTATGGTGTCGCCCAAAGAGCGGGTATGCAGGCGAGGCTCCGTGGGGCAAACTAATTGAGGTAGATCTATGAACGAAGAGTTGCTAAAGTTCGCTAACCAGATGCTCAGCTACCATCAGGACATAGCAGATGCATTGAATACTCAACCTGAGTATACACTTCCGCCAGAAGCGCTACTTACAATCCAGATTGGAAGGATTGACGTTATCAATGAAGAGATGGGTAAGACCATCATGAAGGTATTACCCCGATGAACGATAAGTGGCAGGTGGTAACATGCGCCCCCACAATGTTCGGCGAGAAACAGCCTGAACGCCCGTATATCAAGCATCACGACATGGAGCAACTACGATTCCACCTTGTTACTACATACAAACAGATGGACCCGCCAACATGTCTCTGTGGTGATGCAATTCCCGAGGACATCATCCGACAGTTCAATTTCAGAGCAGGGCAATACAAGATAGAACCTTTGCCGTTACCTGAAAAGACAGGACTAATCATATGAGACAAATTCCACTGCCATTGATTTACGAGATCGATTATAGAAATGGTGCAATTGAGAAGACCTTTGTCGGACCATTTCATATCTCTACTATTCTGCTGGTAGACGGCACTCATAGTCCAGGAAGAGAATTCGAAACGATGGTATTTGGTCCTAACTTAAATAGTGAAATAGATTGGCGATCTGGTATGGAATGTCGTAGATGTACAAACATAGATGAAGCTATTGCGAATCATTGGGAATTAGTAAAATTCTACCGAACGAACAGAATCAAAGCGCTGTTTTGGGGCAGTATCGCTGTAGGGAGATACATATGAAGTACAAACCATACATGCACATTCAACGCTTCGGCCATCGCGAAGTCCAGGGTATTGAACACGGAACATGCTTTATATTCCCCAAGCTAGACGGTACCAACGCATCAGTTTGGCTGGATATTGACGCCAACGGTTACGATATTGTACGAGCAGGATCTAGGACTAGGCAACTAAGTCTGGAATCTGACAATGCAGGCTTTTACAATTGGGTATGTTCACAACAGGTACTATACGACTATTTCAAGGCGAATCCTCATCATCGCCTGTACGGTGAATGGCTTGTGCCTCATACGCTCAAGACCTATCGCCAGGATGTGTGGCGTCGCTTCTGGATATTCGACGTAGCCGTTCCCATGGGTGACAGTGAAGTTCTATTGTCGTACAATACGTACTCCCTTGAGTTGGAGAAGTTCGGTCTAGACTACATTACGCCGATCATGAAAGCGGAGAACGTAACCGAGGAGTGGTTGACAGGTTGCCTGGACCGCGCTACCTTTCTCGTGGATGACGGCAAAGGTCACGGCGAAGGTGTGGTGATCAAGAACTACGACTTCCACAACCAAGCTGGTGATCAGATTTGGGCTAAGCTGGTAAGGCAAGAGTTCAAGGAGCAGAACGCAAAAGCTTTCGGTATTGCAGATGTTTCGCTCTCGGACCCGATCGAGATGCGGATAGTTGAAAAGTTCCTGACGGAGAGTATGATAGAAAAGGTCTACGCCAAGATCGTGGTACAACACGAGGGCTGGAGTTCCAAGCGGATTCCGCAGCTTCTCGAAACCTGCTACTACGATTTGGTAAGCGAAGAGATCTGGAGCATTCTGAAGGAATTCAACATACCGACCATCAACTTCCGATCCCTCAAGGCATACACAATCCAGAAGATCAAACTAGTAAAGAAGGAGTGCTTCTAAATGAACCTACTACTGGCTGCGCTGATCGGCGGGGTGTTCTGTTCTGGATGGAATGCAGCGCCTACCCCGAAAGATAAGGTTGATTTTCTCCTGACTAGGAAGCCTGTGGTCATCGAGAAGATGAAGCAGAAGGGTACCCCTCAGGGTAATATAGACATATTCACAGTGTGCTACGATCGCAACATCCTCAAGCTCAAGGATATCTTAGATCGTGACTGCAACGTTGAACGGGAATTGAGCAAATTCTTCAAGCAGCAGGTGGATACGTCGAACCAAGAATTCGACCATATTACCGAATACATTCTGATGTGCACAACGACCGAAGGTCGGGAGTTGTAACCTTTCTAAGGTCAAATATAAGGAGTGAGAGAATGCGTACGTGGGTACTTATTGCAATGATGGCTATGGCGACTCCGGCGTTCGCCGATTCAACGCATACTACGACTAGTGGTGGCGATGTGACGGCAACGGGGGGCGCGGGTGGTGCTGGTGGCAGTGCTGATGCCGACGCCAATGCTGTGGGCTTTGGTGGAAATGCGAGCAATCGCACGGATGTGGACACGACCGTTCACAATACGGCGGTCTCTGGTGCGTCGAGCAATCAGCATCAAGGTCAGGGCCAGGAACAAGGGCAGGGTCAGGGCCAGGAAACGCGCATTAGCGCTTTCAATGGTAATACCACTCTCGTGAATCCCGATGTTCATGTGAAGTATGATGGTCGGACTCATGCTGAGAGCGCTCCTGAGTCTCGCGGTATGACGACTGGTAGCGATGCAACGGTATGCGGTGCGGTCGGTGGTGCGTCGGTTCAGACCGGCATCTTCGGTGGTGGCATTTCGTCTGAATCGTTTGCCTGTCTCGCAACCAAGCACTCAGTCTATCAGGGTGCTGGGCACGCTGCGTTTGACGAGGCAGTGGAGAATGTATCCTGGTACTTCCCGCCGTTCCTGGTCTTCCGCATGGTTCGTTCGGCGATTTTCAACTAAGCCGAAACCCCCCCGAGGGGGTCTACCAGTAATGCTGGTACTGAGGAGGCTTTAATGGAGTCCACGTTTGATCCCCAAGCTGTTTTGCTGGAATTGATTCAACACAACGATTTCAATCATTTCAGCGGTAAGTTCATCCGAGATGAGCTTGTAAAGTATCGAAACCTATGGAAAGCGTGCCTCATGACGCGCCATGGTACTGGTATCGTACTTCGAGACCTGAACGAAGGCTGCTACAATGTTGATACTCTCTACATCTTAGCTGCGCCTGGTCGTGCCTTCGATCTGGCTAAAGTGATTTCCAGGTGGGAAGCGGATGAGGTTAAGTGCATGGAAGGCAAGGAAGCGGATTCGTTCCTAGGGCAGGGCGGACATCTCGACGAAACAGTATTCGAAGTATGGTGGGACTAACATGTTCTTTCATTTCAATCAAAACAACTCAGGCGGTAAATTCCAGACGGACTTCAAGAACGGCATCTCAGCAGATGTGATCATCGAAGCGGGCAGCGCAGAAGAAGCAAACGACATAGCCAGAACTATCGGACTATATTTCGATGGCTATGGCGATTGCCAGTGCTGCGGTAATCGATGGTACTCTCAATACCGCGATGCGGACGGCACCAAGAAGCCTGAGGTTTATGGCCGAGAAGTGGACTTCAAAGCCAAGGACAAAACCGGATGGAGGTGGATCGATGGGCCAGAAGGATTCGTTCACTATAAAGATGGACGCTTTGTCCCGTTCGAAAGCACTAAAGAGAGCAAGCCGAAAGTCCGTAAAAATACCAAAGCCAAAGGTGGTGCCAAGCGGAAAAGTGTACGCAAGAAGAAAAGCTAAGAAGGTAACAGAATGAACATTAAAGAAGTACTAGAGAACCTTCAAACGCACCCGTTCGTTGCTCGCAGTTCAGATGAATTGTTGCAAGCTGTAGCGACCGAGCTTATGCTCCGCCAGAACAAAAAGCTTCAGCGTATCTCACATGAGAACAAGCTTCCACTGGCTACTATCGATGAGATCCTGGCTATGTTTCCTGAGCGTACGCAGATGACCAATACTACGTATGTGCATGAAACGGGCGGTTGCACAAGCACGACCATGTATGCTATAGAGCATGGTATCATCGTTCAGAACATCAATGAGTACGCAGATAAGAGAGTTCCAGTATCGTACTTGAACATGCTCTTCACGAATGACATTTCAGCTAATACCGTTGAGAAGATCCTTGCCTTCCTGAAAGACAAGAAGACCCTAGAGGGTCCGACTGTAGATCTGTTTACTACCGACTCGCGTGGTGCGGTTCGAATCGAGACCATCCCTATGCCGGCAGTCAATTGGGAAAAGGGCAACTACTCAGCGGAAGTACTCGAAGGTATTGATGAACTAAAAGAAGCGATCCTCACTAAGAACCAAGGCAAAGGACGCTTATCAATCCTTCAAGGTCCTCCAGGCTGCGGTAAGACTATGTTCATTAGATCACTGGTGACCGAGCTTTATGAAGAGGAAGTCTCCTTCCTGTTCGCTCCGACATCTGTAGGGTTGCAGCTTACCTCACCAAGTTTCCTGAGTGTTCTGTTCAGTTACCGACAAGACAATCCAGATACGAAGTTGATTTTCGTGCTAGAGGATGCCGACCTGTTCGTTCAAGCCCGAGAAGGCGGGAGCCAGCAGGTTGCAGTCAGCGAGTTCCTAAACGCCACGGATGGCATCATTGGGGCCACTCTAGATCTGCACATCATCGCGACCACCAACCTCAAGCGGGGCAACTTTGATGACGCGATCATGCGGCCAGGTAGATTGCACACCATCATGCAGTTCGATGCGCTACCTCTCGATCAGGCGAAAAAAATCTATCATCGCGAGTGCGGGCGCGACGACCTAGTGCGGGCGGCGGACGGGCACGACTGGACTCTTGCGGAGATCTATGCGAAGGCCAAAGAGCACGATAACAAAGCCAAAAAGAAAGTGAAAGTCAACGTAGGTGCCTATGCGTAAGAAAGTGGACCCGCAAGACTACTATTTCGCAGAAATAGAACAATACCCTCAGTTGCCGGCTGAAGAGCAGAACGGTCTTATTGCTCATGTACGGGTATGCTGGAAGTACCTGAATCGTCACATATTTGAGCACTCGGATGCACCCCGTTTCTTTCGGGCTCAATACGAGCAGATTCGCAAGTCTGAGATCATGCACAACGACGAGAATGAAGCCCACCTGATTGCGGCTGAGAATGCTTCTATCCGTGGGGATCGGGACGTTGCTAGAACTGAATTGAGTAGCATGGGGTTCACACAGGTAACGATCCTGGCTGTCTACAAGAAGCTGAAGTTCACTCCGTACTTGCGTGAAGTACTAGATCTGACATTCGAGGACGCCATCAAGGCACGTAATGAAGTAGTTAATAGCAACCTAAAGCTAGTGCTGAAGTTTGCCCGTAAGTACCAGAATTTCGGCTTGCCACTGGATGATGTGATCCAAGAGGGTAACATAGGTCTGATGCGGGCTATCGAGAAGTACGATGCGGCTATGGGCGTGAAGTTCTCAACTTACGCTGTGTGGTGGATTCGGAAGCGGTTCATGAACGCGATCAAAACTTCAAACAAATTGATCCGCATCCCAACCCACTCGCAGGAGGCCCTGACCCGAATCATTCGGCGACAGGACGCGCTGGCAGATGAGCTAGGTAGAGAGCCGACACTAGAGGAGCTTGCGGCGACAGAGAACCTGACATCAGAGCAGCTTGAGCACTTGTTCAACATCTCGGCAGATCCCCTCTCGTTGGTAGAAGCACCTGCGAGACCTGATCCCCGACCCGAAGGTGGATTTGGAGCAGGACTTGGATGAATACAAGATGCAATACGATCTAGCTGTTGCGCTGGATAACGTCTTGACAGAACCCGAGCGGGAGACTATCGTTCTTCGCTACGGACTGTTCGGTCACCCGACGCATACCCTAGAGGAAATCGCGCAAGTGATTGGAAAGTCTAGGGAATATGTGCGTCAGATCGAAGAGGCCGCGTTCGAGAAGATCCGAATCAAGATGCCACACCTGAGGGAGTTCGTCAATGGCGAGTAGAGCTGCATTTTACTTTAAACTGCATAGACAAGTAGGGATGCGCCGTACAATAGGGATGGATGAAAAGTCTATGTTCGTTATCTCAGGCGAGGTCATGAAAAGGAGAGCATGCTGGCTGCCTGCATTCCTCGATGAAGGTGTAGGATATATTACTGAATCCTATTCAGACCCAAATAAGTACAATGATATGTTACTTTCGTTGGAGAACAGGGCATTCAAGGATTGCGAAAAGTTGTGTGCGCAAAACCAACAAATCGAACAGATGATCGCAGTACATAAATCGAACCTAAAGAAGCTGAACCTTGGGTACAAGCTGATTGGTTGGTTCAGGGGAATGGGAGACAATAATGAAGCTACCTAGCATTGGTATTATCGGACATGGATTCGTAGGTGGAGCTACGGCTGAAGTTTTCAAACATTACTGTGATGTCAAAGTGTACGATGTCGATCCGAATCGCACGGTTCACAAC
>WNFL01275911.1_pt1 | contig 65948 bp, 64 predicted proteins | sample 5400361 | NCBI WGS metagenome assembly WNFL01 (sample SAMN13153351, study PRJNA577476) | soil metagenome | isolation source: 40 cm soil on Douglas fir-dominated hillslope | place: USA:California | collected 2013-09-17 | reverse complement strand
CGGCCCTGATGCCGAACCTGTACTACCGGGACTCGCCTGGCGCGAGCCCGGACGACGCGGCGGCGGCGGCGCGTGCCAAGGGCGGGGTGCCCGACGAGCAGGTCGTCGGCGACGTGGCCGGAGCCGCGGCATACTTGCGCAGCCTGGCCGGCAGCAACGGCAAAATCGGCGTGATCGGGCACTGCTCTGGTGGCCGGCAGGCCTTCCTGGCGGCCTGCAGCCTGCCGCTGGACGCCGCCGTGGACTGCTACGGCGGCGCTGTCGTCCATGTGCCGCAAGGCGCGCCCGCGAGCATGAAGCCGCTGATCGGGCTGTCGGAGAACCTGTCGTGCCCGCTGCTCGGCCTGTTCGGGGCTGACGATCAGTTCCCGACGCCCCCCGAGACTGCTGAGCTGTCCCGCACGCTCGACGAGTTGAGCAAGCCGCATGAGTTCCGCACCTTCACCGGAGCAGGGCACGCTTTCTTCTCGGTTGACCGTCCGTCCTACCGGGTCGAGGCGGCGGTCGAGGGCTGGGACAAGATCTGGGCCTTCTTCGGCGAGCACCTGGCGGGAAAGGCCTAGTCATGTGCACCTACTCCACTGAGCATGTGCCGGCTACCGGCAGCGGAAAGGGCCCGAACGGCTGGTTCAGGCTCAGCGAGGTCAGCGTCTACCTCGACCATCCGGCCCACGCCCTAGCCGATCACACGCTGAACATCGACTTCATCAACCCGGCGCACGGACCGTCGGCCAGGGTGGCGGTGGAACTTACCGCACAGACCGCGAGGGACCTGGCCAGCGCGATCGAGTCGGCGCTTGCTGCCGCGCCCCCAGGGCTGGCGTGACCGTGCTTTCCTGAGGTTGCCAGGATTGGCGAAGGCTTTCCGTTCGGAAATGTCGGTAGCTAATGCCAGGATCGTTGATATGAAGTTCACAGTGGGACGGGACGCGCTCGGCGACGCCGTGGCCTTTGTCGCGCGCGCGCTCCCGTCCCGGCCGGTTGTCCCCCTGCTGTCTGGCATGCTGATCGAGGCCTCAGCCGGCGGGCTGAGTCTGTCATGCTTCGACTACGAGGTATCGGCGCGGGTCAGCGTCGAGGCCGACGTCGCCACGCCGGGATCCGCACTGGTTCCCGGCCGGCTGCTCGCCGAGATTACGAGGAGCCTGCCCGCCCAGCCAGCCGACTTCGCCGCGGACGCGGGCGTGGTCAACCTGACCTGCGGAAGGGCCGAATTCGGGCTCGTCTGCCTGCCGATGGAAGACTACCCGGCACTGCCTGAGTCGCCCGAGCCGGTCGGGGTGCTGGATTCAGGCCTGCTGGCCGCCGCGGTTGCACAGGTCGCCCCTGCCGCGAGCCGGGATGACACGCTGCCGATGCTCACGGCAGTCTGCCTGGACATCACCGGCGACGTCATGACGCTCGCGGCGACGGACAGGTACCGGCTGGCCGCGCGCGACGTGAGCTTCGCGCCGTCCGAGCCAGGCCGCAGGGCGCTCGCGCTGGTTCCCGCGAAGGTCATGGTCGAGGTGGCCAGAACGTTCCACCCGGGGGTGCCGGTCACGCTCGCGTTCGGAACCGACGGCGGCCAGCGAGGCGGCCTCGGCGCCAACGATCAGCCTCGGCCTGCCGAGGGGCTGGTTAGTTTCGATTCGGAGGACCGGCGGCTCACAGCGCGCCTGATCGGCGGGGAATTCATCAGGTACCGCAGTAGGTTCGGTGACGACTTCTCCTGCCGGGCGGAGTTGCCCGCCGGGCCGGTAATCGAGGCGGTGCGGCGGGCCGCGCTCGTGGCCGAGCGCGCCGGACCGGTGCGGCTGTCGTTCGCGGTTGATCAGGTGGTGATCGAGGCGCACGCCGAGGGCAGGGCCAGGGCGGCGGAGACCGTCGGCGCCGAGTTCTCCGGCGATCAGCCACAGATCTCCTTCAACCCGCACTATCTGCTCGACGGTCTGACGGCGGCTGCCGCGTCAGTGGCGGGTCCCGTAGCCGTCGGCGAACCGGGGGAGCCGGGCGAGCCGGCGGAGCCGGGGGAGCGAGACGCGGCCGGGCCCGACAACGGCCGAATCAGGCTGGAATTTAATACCCCGGCCAAGCCCGCCCTGATCACCTGGACCGCGGACTCCGAGCGGGATGGCGTCCCGGCGTTCAGGTATCTGCTCGTGCCGTTGCGAGTTCCTGAGCGAAGCTGAGCCAGCCGGGAGTCAGAACGGCCAGCGCCGCCGGGATGCGGGCAGCCAGCGCCGGAACCGGCGCAGCAGGCCACGGCGCCCGAACAGCAGGACCGCAAGCAGGAACAGCAGGGACCTGGACACGGCCATCCCGAACAGCGCGACTGGCAGCACAAAGGCGACAACGATCAGCGCAAGAATGATCATGACAAGACCGGCCAATGCGGCGAGGCCGGGCCGGCTCCGTCGCTCGCTGCGAGTACCGGCGCTCGCGGGGCCCTGCGCCACTGACATCGGCGGCGGTCCGGCGGCATGCGGCAGATCGCCAGTGACGTCGGTCAGGTCACGGTCGGTCTTGGCGGCGAAGACTGCACCCAGCCGGTGCTGGAACTCCTCGAGCGTCAGCCTGCCCTGGGCGAAGTGCTCACGCAGCGCGGCAGCCGCTGCCTCTCGGTCCGCGTCGCCAATCCTGAGGCCCGATGCCATTGCCATCCGTACCTCCGATGATCCCACGCGCCGTGCCCGCCGACCCTAAGACGATATATCTCATGTGGTGTGCAGGCAACACCGGCGCAAAAGCTGGTCAGAAGTTGTCCGCCTCGTGGCATTCGTCGCCCGGGCACGCCGCTGCGGCGATGATCGCGGCGCTGATCTCGCCGAGCTGCTTCACCTGGTCAGGAGTCAGCACATCCATCAGCGACCGGCGTACCTGGTCCACGTGCCCGGGCGCTGCGGCAGCAAGGGCGGCGAAGCCCTCGTCGGTCAGCTGGGCGATCTGGCCGCGGCGGTCGGTCTCACAGTCCCGCCGCTGAACCCAGCCGCGTTCCTCGAGCCTGGCCACCGCGTGCGACAACCTGCTCTTGCTGTAGGTCGATGCCCTCGCCAGCTGCGTCATGCGGAGCGCCCGGTTGCGTGCCTCGGACAGGTGCACGAGGATCTCGTAGTAACCGTGCGGCAGTCCGGAGTCGCGAGCGAGCTGCGCATCGGTCGCGGCGAAGACCGACTGGCACGCCTGCAGGAACAGGCGCCAGGCGCGCTGTTCCTCCTCGGTGAGCCAGCGTGTGGTCGTGATCACGCCTCCATGTTACCTCATCTAGTTGAACGTTTGACAAGTCACCTCGGCCATGATACTGGTTGATTATTCAACCAACCTCTGGGAGCAGATCCCGGAGCGGAGACTTAGTCAGCATAGGAGCGAAATACATGAGCATCACTCAGGCAGAGACGATCCCCGGCTACGTGACCGGCACGTGGACCATCGACCCGCTGCACTCCGAGGTCGGGTTCTCCGTGCGGCACATGATGGTGAGCAAGGTGCGGGGCAAATTCACCAAGTTCTCCGGTGAGCTCGTGACGGGCGAGAACCCGCTCGCGTCGTCGGTGACCGCCGAGATCGACCTGGCATCCATCGACACGGGTGCCGAGCAGCGCGATGGTCACCTGCGCTCGCCGGACTTCTTCGACACCGAGAACCACCCGGCTATGTCGTACCGCTCGACCGGGATCCGCGCCAAGGGCGACGGCTACGTTGTTGACGGCGAACTGACGCTCAAGGGCGTGACGAAGAACGTACCGCTGACGCTGGAGCTGAACGGCTTCGGGCCCGATCCGTATGGTGGCACGCGGGCCGGGTTTACGGCTACGGGCGAGATCAACCGCCAGGACTTCGGCGTGACCTGGAACGCCGCGATGGAGCACGGCGGCGTGGTCGTGTCTGACAAGGTGAACCTCCACCTCGAGATCGAGGCTGTCCTGCAGGCCTGACCGGTCCGGAAATTCAACAGCTATGGGCCATCACCGTTGAAACAAGACGGGCGATGGCCCATAGCTGTTGTTCGCGAGTGCCAGGCGACCGCCCGGGTCTGGACGGGTTAGGTCCGCGGGCCGGCCGCTAGGTCTGCGGGCCCGCGGCTAGCGCTGGGGTCCTGCGTGATGCTCGAGGCCGGCGAGGTCGCCGCGGTGCTTTCCGAGGTAATCGAGGTAGAGCGGGCGGAGAGCGTCCGCCACGTCCGTGTCGTCAGCGTCGATCACGTCCCCGATCAGCGCGGATAGGTGCAGCGCATCGGCGCCTGCGTGGTCTGGATGGCCGGCCATGGCCTCCCCGGCAGGGAGCGCGCGCAGCAGGTCCCACAGGAACGCCACGTCGAGGTGATGCAGGGCCCGCCGGACCGCGAGATCGTGCAGCTCGCGCGAGGACAGCGCATCAAGATCGTCGGTTTGGCTCATGCCTTGCACCCTACCGGCCCATGGCATGGGGGTGCTCCCGCGTGGCCGCAGCCGCGGCCGTGTCAGCCACGCCGCACGGCCGTATCAAGCAGGCCGAGAGGCGGGGAGCCGAGCTCGAGCAGTGCGCTGTGGAAGCGCTGCAGCGAGAAACCGGATCCCCATGCGGCACGCGCCCGTTCCCGCAGCGCCATGATCTCCAGCTTGCCCCAGGTATAGCGGCCGTAGGTCGGATCGAAGGTTGCCCGGCCCGCCTCGGCGAGGGCGGCCTGGCCCGCGATGTGCGTATCGGACTCGAACCTGCGCGCTGCATCCTCGACGCTCATTCCCGCCGTGTGCACGCCGATGGCGCAGGCCAGCCTGGTGACCCGGACCAGGGCCTCGAGCCAGACGCCGATCGCGAACTTCGGGTCTCCGCCGCAAAAGCCCTCCTCGACGCACAGCTCCTCGGCGTAGTGTGCCCAGCCCTCGACGAACGCTTCAGAATGCAGCGTGCGCCTGACATCGGTCCGGGCCCGGCGGATGGCCCGGCCGTGCGAGAAGTGCCCGGGTGCCACCTCGTGCACGGTAATCCCCGGCAGCGTGGTGTCGCTGAACACCTCGAGCCACTCCTGCGCTTCCTGCTCGGGCCAGGCGGAATCCGGCGGCGTGATGTAGTAGCGCGACGGGCCCTCGGGCTCGCCGGGAGCGGCCGTGGACATCATCGCCATGGCCCACCGGCGCGACTCTGGCGCCAGCAGTACCAGGCACTCACCGTCGTTGTAGGGCACTAGAGCTGCCTCACGGGTGAAGTCGATGGCGCGCTTCGTCCAGACCCGCGCGGCCTCGATGACGCCATCGGAATCGGGGTGCTGGCGGACCAGGTCGCGGGCCACCTGCATGGCAGGGCGCCCTGGGTCGACCTGCGCGCAGCTTTCGGCCAGCAGCTCAGACAGCCGGTCCCGCTCGGCATCCGCCCGCTCGGCCAGCCTGGCCAGGTCAACTTCGGTTCCCTCGGCGCTGCCCATCAGGGCCGTCAGCGCCTGGCCGCCCAGTGCCGCATCCGGGCTGCCGTCGGCGGCCGCCCGCGCGAGGTGGGAGACCAGCCTGGCGTGCGCGGCCAGCGCGGCCATGCTGAGCTCAGGGTAGGCATCGTCGGTGATGCCGGCCGCAAGCCCGCGCGCGGCCCCGGCGAGAGCCTGGGCCACCGGCACTGGCACCGTGTCGAGCGCGGTGATGGCGGCGTCGACCGCGTCAGGCCATGCCGCCAGGTGCGCGGCGCGGGCACGGTCGCGCTCCTCCTGCGGCGCGTATTCCCGGTCGTAGCAGGCGAGGTCCATGTTGCCGATATGGAAGTAGGGATTGCTGCGGTGCAACTCGAGCTCGCCGAACCTGACCTGAGCGGCGCGCTCGAAGACCGCCAGATGCGCCTCGTCGTGCTCGTCGTCAAGCCGGCCGCCTGCCGAAGCGGCATCGGCGAGTCGGCGCAGGCCTGCCCGCACTCCATCGGGGGACAGATCTTGGATCCTGCCGTCGTACTCGTGCCGTCCGGCGTACTCACGCACCTCGGCAACGGATAGGTCCCAGACGGCGCGCAGCCGGGGATTGGTCTCAGCCATTCCGGCAATCTACCGGCGCCCGGCGGCCGCCCTGGCTGGAGGTAGCCGATGGGCCTCTATCCGAGCGCCGGCTCGTTCGTCCCCTGCATCTCCAGAACCCGGATCGGCATGATCACGGACACCTTTCCACGTACAGACCGAAAAGTGTCCATCATCACGGATGGCGCCGCAACGTCCCCTGACCTGGCTGCCGGGCCCGACATCCGCCGTGGCGATCGTGCACCGCGCGACGGCCGCGCTGGGCGCGCTTCAGACCCAGGCGCCGGCCACGGCCAACGCTCGGATTAGCAAGCTTGCACCACGCATTAAATAGCCCCTGTTCATCCGCCGGAATGTGCCACTTAAACCAAGCCCTTGACGATAATGACGCCGCCGGGCGCGACGATGGACCAGGGCGCGGGACCGAGCTTTGCGGTCGCGAATATCCTTCTTGCCGGGGCATGAGCCGCATATGTGCGGCGCGTGCTCAAATGATCACAATGCGAATGGGAGTCGCCGGTGGCAGCCATGCAGGAGTTCACCACCAGGCCGGAGCTGGCCGGGACGTTCGGCATGGTGGCATCGACCCACTGGCTTGCGTCCGCCGCTGGAATGGCGATACTCGAATCTGGAGGCAACGCCTTTGACGCCGCGGTCGCTACCGGCCTCGTGCTTCAGGTTGTTGAGCCGCACCTGAATGGCCCTGGCGGTGAAGTTCCGGTCATTGGCTACAGCCGTGCCGGCGGCGGGCCTTTCGTTATCGACGGTCAGGGCCCCGCACCGGCAGCGGCGACGCTGGACGCGTTCGGCGCTCTCGGCATCGATCTCATCCCCGGTAACGGTTTGCTCGCCGCGACGGTTCCAGCGGCGTTCGGTGCGTGGATGCTCCTGCTCAAGCAGTATGGCACGCTCCGGCTTCGCGACGTCATGACGTATGCGATCGGCTATGCCAGCGACGGCTACCCGATGCTCGGCGGCGCCAGCGCGGTGATCGACGCCATGGCTGCGACATTCACGCGGTACTGGCCCAGCTCAGCCGAGATCTACCTGGCAGAAGGGACACCGGCGCCTGGGGGCCGTTTCGCCAACAAATCACTCGCGGATACCTACATCCGCGTGCTCGCCGAGGCTGAGGCAGCGAGCAGCGACAGGGACGCGCAGATCGAGGCGGCCAGGCGGGCCTGGTACGAGGGATTCGTCGCCGAGGCAATCGATGTCTTCGTCGCGAGCGCCCAGATCATGGACGTCACCGGGCGGCCGAGCCGGGGCCTGCTAGCCGGCTCCGACCTGGCTGGCTGGCATGCGAGCGTAGAGGAGCCGGTCAGGTTCGGTTTCCGCGGGCTGACCGTATGCAAGACAGGTCCGTGGGGGCAGGGACCCGTGTTCTGCCAGCAGCTCGCGATGCTGGACGGCTTTGACCTCGAGGGCATGGGGCCTGGCAGCTCCGCGCTGATCCATACCGTGACCGAGGTCGCCAAGCTGGCCTTCGCTGACCGGGAGGCCTGGTACGGCGACCCGCGTCACAGCGAGGTGCCGCTCGCCGACCTGCTGTCGCCCGAATACGCGGCCGAGCGCAGGCAGCTGGTCACCGACCAGGCGGCCGCCGGCCTCCAGCCAGGCTCGCCCGGCGGCAGGCAGCCGGCGCTGCCCGGTTACGCACTGGGCGGACAGCCGCCGCCCATAGCCGCCAGCGGCACCGGGGAGCCGACGCTCGCTGCCGCCACGCAGGGTGCCGCAACGCTGGGCCCGGTCTCGCTTGGCTCAGGGGACACTTGCCATCTGGACATCGCCGACCGGTTCGGAAACCTGGTCTCGGCCACTCCGAGCGGAGGCTGGCTGCAGAGCTCACCGGTCGTCCCTGGGCTCGGTTTCTGCCTGGGGACCAGGGGCCAGATGTTCACGCTCACCCCCGGCTTCGCCAGCACGCTGGCACCCGGCAGGCGGCCGCGGACGACGCTGTCACCCGGCATGGTGCTGCGTGACGGCGAGCCGTACATGGCGTTCGGAACCCCGGGCGGTGACCAGCAGGATCAGTGGACGGTGGGTTTCTTCCTGAACCACGCGGTGTTCGGGATGAACCTGCAGGAGGCGATCGATTTCCCCGCCTACCACACCGACCACTTCCCTTCGTCGTTCTACCCGCGGGAGGCGTTCCCGCTATCGCTTTGCGTCGAGTCGCGGGCCGGCGAGCGAGTAATCGCCGACCTGCGCGGCCGCGGGCATGACCTCAGCGTGTCGCCGCCGTGGTCGCTAGGCCGGATCAGCGCAGTCCGCAGCGACCGCGGCTTCCTGTACGCCGGAGCGAATGCGCGCGGCATGCAGGGGTACGCGGCAGGCAGGTAAGGGCAGGTAACGTGAGGTGGGAGTTGGCGGCGTGCAGTCCCAGCGCGATGTGTGGCCGGGGCCGGTTGGCCGCCCGGCCAGAGCGCACTGGTGGTCGGCACAGGAGCCCCCTCCTGCCGGCGCGATCTCGGCCCGGCTGGCATATGCCGAGGTCCTGCTTGTCTTCGCGGCGTTCTTCGCTGCGAGCGTCGTGGCGGGCGGCGAGACACTAGCTCGCCGCTACCCGGCACCCTCGGGAAGCTGGGCGGTCTTCACGCCGGCGATTCTGAGCGAGCTCGGCATGTGCGTGCTCGCAGTACTCGTCACCGTGCTGCTGTCCGCCAGGCGTGGCATCAGCGCCCGGTGGCTGGGGTTCGGCTGGCCCCGCAAGAGGGACGGGCGGGCGGGAGCCGCCCAGAGCCTGCGGATCGGTCTCTGGGCCATCTCGGCCCTGCTGGCCGGAGGGGTTGTCACCGGAATCCTCGCCATGGGCAACAAGCTCGGCCAGCCCGCCCACCAGGACGCCAGCTACGTGATGTACACCGTGGCTGCGTCGCTCACGGCGGGCATCGTGGAAGAGACGGTCGTCCTGGCGTTCGTCGTCACGACACTGCGGCAGGCACGCCGGCCGCTGCCGGAGATCGTGCTCGTTGCCGTGCTGTTGCGGTGCTCCTACCACGACTACTACGGCCTGGGCGTTCTCGGGATCGCCGTGTGGGCGGCCATCTTCGTCTGGCTGTTCCTGCGGACCGGCAGTGTGTTGCCGCTGATCGTCGTCCATGTTCTCTGGGACGCGAGCATCTTCCTCGGGCAGCACTGGCACGTGGTGCAGATCGCCAGTGCCGGTGCGTGGCTGCTGCTGCTGCTCGCCGCGGGGATCTCGTGGCTGGTCGATCTGCGCGCCAGGCTCGCGGGTCCGCCCGGCGGACCACCGCCCGGAGTACGCGAGCCCGGCGAGTCGCCGCCCGCCGCCGCGCCTCCGCCTGCCGCCGGGTCAGCGGAACAACGCTGAAGCGATGATGCGAGATACTTCAAAGCGCTGTGAACGCCCGACGGGCCTGACTGAGATAAGGATGCGCGGTCGTGATCTCGCAGGCAGAATTCCCAGGATGGCCAGGTGACGCCGAGGTAGCCGTCGCGCTGACCTTCGACGTGGACGGCGAGGCGCCATGGCTTGGCGAGAGGCCCGAGTACAGCCGTCGGCTAACTGTGCTATAGCAAGGCCGGTTCGGCCCGGAGCGTGGTCTCAGCCGGGTCGCCGCACTGGCACGCGGGCCGTCCCCAGCGGCTGCGACACCGCACCCGGCGGGCTAGCAGGAGGCGCCCTCCCTCCTGAGCCACCGAGCGCATCCATCGGCTGTGCTACCGCGGTCGGATGCGGAATCAGCCTCTCGTGTGATGACAGCCGGGCGACAGACCAGGCAGGGTGGTACCGCTCATGGTTAACTCGCACTGCCAAGGAGGGGTCTCGTTCAGGTGATCGCAGAACCTGCGAGCGAAGCGCAACCGCGACCGGGAGACGTCGGCCGGGCTGAGCCCGTCATCGCCACAACCGCGCTGACGAGGCGTTTTGGTGCCTCGATCACTGCGCTCGACGAGCTCACCATGGCCGTCGGGGCGGGCATCACGGGCTTGGTCGGCGCGAACGGGGCTGGCAAGTCGACGCTGATCAAGATCCTGCTCGGCCTGCTGCCGCCGACCAGCGGGAAGGTCAGCGTCCTCGGGATGGACACCACCGCTCACGGCGAACGGATCCGGTCGCTGACCGGTTATATGCCCGAGCACGACTGCCTGCCACCCGACGTGACGGCGACGGAGTTCGTGACCCATATGGGGCGGATGTCGGGCCTGCCGCCGACCGCGGCAAAGGAGCGGGCGGCCGAATCCCTCCGGCACGTGGGCCTGTACGAGGAGCGCTACCGGCAGATCGGCACCTACTCCACGGGCATGAAGCAGCGGGTCAAGCTGGCGCAGGCGCTGGCGGGCGATCCGCGGCTGCTGCTGCTCGACGAGCCGACCAACGGCCTGGATCCGGCAGGCCGCGCTGCGATGCTTGACCTGATCTGCCGTATCGGCGGCGACTTCGGCATCTCCGTCGTCGTGTCCTCGCACCTGCTTGGCGAGATCGAGCAGATCTGCGATCACCTGATCGTCATCGACGGCGGACGGCTGCTGCGGTCGGCCACGATGAGTTCGTTTACTCAGGCGAGCCAGGTACTGGTGATCGAGGTCGATGAGGGAACTGACCTGCTCGCGGCCGAACTGTCCGCCCGTGGCCTTGACCCGGTGCGCAGCAGGCGCGAGCTGCTCCTGCTGATCGATGGCGACGCCATGTTCGATCTCGTGCGCGACTCGGTCGCGCGACTCGGGCTGCCGCTGACCAGGATGGAGCAGCGCAGGCACCGGGTCGAGGAGTTGTTCCGCGACGACGGCGGGATGGCCGGGCTGGATGAGCCAGGCGGGCTGGCCGGGTCAACCGGGCTGACCGGGGGCTCAGGACTGACGGGAGCGGCCGATGGCCACTGAGCACACCGCGGGCGCGGGCCTGGTCGCACCGGGCACCGGCGTCATCCACGATATCGGTTACCAGACCTACGACGGGCCCAGGTTCGGCCGCGGGAAGATCGCCATCGCGCTGTGCTGGCACAGCTTCCGGTCGGCCTTTGGATTCGGCCGTGGCGCGAAGGCCAAGATCCTGCCGGTGTTCACGTTCGTGATCATGTGCGCTCCGGCGGTGATCAATGCCGTGGTCATGGCGCTTGGCCGGTCGCATACCCGGGTGGTCGACTACGACACCTATACCGGGACGCTGCGGGTGCTCGTACTGCTCGTGTTCATCGCCGCACAGGCGCCTGAACTGGTCTCCCGTGACCTGCGCAGCCGGGTGCTGCCGCTGTACTTCGCCAGGCCGATCCGCCGGCCTGACTACCCGGCGGCCAAGTACGGCGCGTTCGTCCTGGCCTGCCTGGCGATGATCGACATCCCCGTCCTGCTCCTCTACGTCGGCACGATCTTCCAGGTACACGGCGGAGCGGCGATCTGGGCCCAGACCAGGGCAGTGATCCCCGGCCTGCTGGTCGGGCTGATGTGGGCCGTTGTCCTGGCCGCGGTCGGGCTCGCGCTCGCCTGCGTCAGCGGCCGCCGGGCCTTCTCGACCGGCGCAGTTGCGATCTTCCTGTTCATGACCTGGTCGCTAACCACCGTACTGACCAAGATCTCAGCTGAGACCGGCCCGCCGGGCCCTGGCAGCCACGTCGTCGTTGGAGCGCATGCGACGGCTTCCCAGGTATCCGCAGCCGGCCATCTGTTCGGGCTGATCAGCCCGTTCACAGTGCTCGATGGGGTGCGGCAGTGGCTGGGCGGTACCAGCCAGGGGATCGTCGCCGATCCTGGGCGGTACGGCTTGGCCTACGGCGGCATGCTGCTGGTGTTCCTCGCGGTCAGCCTGGCCGCGCTGGTGCGCAGGTACTCGAGCGTGAGCGTCGCATGAGCGCCATCGAACTGCGCAACGTCTCGCGCTGGTATGGCAACGTCGTCGCCGTCAATGACGTCACGATGACGATCGGGCCGGGGATCACCGGGCTGCTCGGCCCGAACGGTGCCGGGAAGACCACGCTGCTGAACCTGATGGCCGGGTTCCTGGCTCCCTCGCGCGGCGAGCTGACCGTCGGCGGCCGGGCGAGCTGGCGCAATCCAGCGGTGTTCAGCACTCTTGGCCTGGTGCCCGAGCGTGACTCGGTCTACGCGTTCTTGACGGGGATCGACTTCGTCCGGTCGACAGCGAAGCTGCACCGGCTGCCCGATCCCGACGCCGCCGCGCGGGGCGCGATCGGGATCGTCGAGATGGCTGAGGCGCAGGACCGTCGGATCGCGACCTATTCCAAGGGGATGCGGCAGCGGATCAAGGTCGCCGCCGCGCTCGTGCACGATCCCGAGATGCTGTTGCTCGACGAGCCGTTCAGCGGCATGGATCCGCGTCAGCGGCTGCAGATGATGGACCTGCTCGAAGAGATGGCGCAGCGGGGCAGGACCATCCTGTTCAGCTCGCACATTCTCGAGGAAGTCGAGCGGATGTCCGGCACGATCCAGGTGATCGTCGGCGGCAGGCTGGCAGCTTCCGGTGACTTTCGCGCCATCCGGCGGCTGATGACAAGCAGGCCGCACGTGTTCCTGGTCAGGACCTCGGCGGACCGCGCCCTGGGGGCGGCGCTGATTAACCGCCCCGCCGTGACGGGCGTGGAACTGACGCCGCGCGGGTTGCAGGTCAGGACATCGGACTTCGGCGCGTTCGCGAGGGAGCTCGCCGGGTTGTGCCGCGACGGCGACATCAGGCTCCGCGAGGTGCTGCCGTCTGATGAGTCGCTGGAGAGCGTGTTCTCGTACTTGGTGACGGCGTAAGGAGACAATGGTGAACCCGGTGTCCGGTCTGCTTAACCCCGTCGTGCTGCGGATCACCCTGCGCGCCACGCTCGGCCGCAAGCGGGCGCTGGTCTTCATGCTGGTGCCGCTGGTTCTGATCCTGATCACCGTGGCGCTGAAGGTGGTGGCCAATAGCCCGGTCTGGCCGGCCGAATTCCTCGGCGTTTTCGGCTTCTCCGTGGTGCTGCCGCTGACGGCGCTCATCATCGGCACCAGCGTGCTCGGCGCTGAGATCGATGACGGCAGCATCGTTCACCTGCTGGCGACGCCCGTTACCAGGCTCAGCGTCGTCATCTCCAAGTTCATCGCCGCCATGCTGCTGACGATCATGTTCGGGGCGATACCCGAATTCCTTGCGGCGGCTATTGCCAACGGCTTCGGCGACAAGCTGACGATCGGGTTGCTGGTCGGCGCGCTGATCGCTTCGGTGGCTTACAACGCGCTGTTCGTGATGCTCTCGGTCCTGACCACGCGGGCGATCGCTGTCGGGCTGGCGTACCTGCTGGTCTGGGAGGGGCTGCTCGGCAACTTGATAGGCGGGGTCAGGGTGCTGTCGATCGGTCAGTACTCGGTCAGCGTGGCCGAGTCCATCGCGAAGACGTCTGCCCTGAACGCGCACTTGACGTTTCAGACAGCGATCATCATGGCGGTCGCTGTCACCGTCGTGACCCTGGCCATAGCCGCGCGGCGGCTGTCCGCGTTCGCGCTCAAGGGCGACGCGGTCTAGGCCCGATCCCTCAGCGCGGCGTTTCCGGTCCCGGGACGAAGCTCGGGCCGTGACCAGGGATGATCACGGATGCGATACTCAAGATCCGGGCCCGGCTCCGGCTCAGAACGTCCTGGTCCGGGCTGAACGGGTCGTCCGCCGGACCATCGGCACCCCACCAGGCATGGGTGCACACGTAGATGCCGTCAGCTGTCGACGCCACCGTGCTGATGTCCTGGTCAGTGTGACCTGGGGTCGCCATCAGGTGGATGGAGGGGCTGAGCTCGGCGCCCTCCGCATCGCGGGAGATCCAAAGGTCGCCGTCGTAGACGGCCCAGAAGTCGTGGATCCTCGCGTTCGGGAACAAGGCGGCGTTGACCGTGTGATCCGGATGGTGGTGGCTGAAGACCACATCGGTCACCGAGCCTGGGTCGATGTCGTGCCCGGCGAGAACGGCCAGCAGCGCGGCCCGTGAAGAGACCATGCCAGGATCCACGACGACGGCTGCGTTTGCGTCGACGATCAGCGTGACCGTGCTGCCAACCCGGTCACCGCCGGCGTCTTCGCGGGCGTATCCGTCCTGCAGGACGTGCACCAGCGCCGTTCCTGCCGACGGGATCCGGGCGCCGTCCTGCGCGCCGGCAGCATTCTGAGCTTGCTGGTCTGGCATATGCCGAGACACTACCTGGTGAGCCTGATGATCAAGCGGTCGTGGCGGATAGAACAACCAAGACCGCGTGATCATCCGGCGCTTGGGCTAGCTGGCGGCCGCGGCTTTGTGCTTCTGCTTCAGTGCCTTCTTGTACGACCGGACGGCGGTGAGCGAGGTGTCATCGTTGATATCGGCGACCGAGTAGTGCGATCCGGCCTCGCCGAAGTGACCGGCGGCCTCGCGCCAGCCTTCTGGCTGGATGCCGAGCTGCTTGCCGAGCAGGGCAATGGTGATCTGCGCCTTGTAAGCTCCGAAACCGGGTAGCTCGGCCAGGCGGCGCCGCAGCTCCGCGCCGTCTCGCGCCGTAGCCCAGAGCGCGGCCGCATCGCCGTCATAGCGGTCGGCGACGATCCTTGCGAGTTCCTGTGCCCGCGCCGCCATGGCCCTCGGGAACCTGTGCAGCGCCGGGCGCTCGGCGAAGAGCGCGGCGAGCGCGTCAGGGTCGAAGTCGGCCAGCTCCTGCGCGGCCGGCTCGTGGCCGAGCCGCAGCGCGAGCTGATAGGGCGAGTTGAATGCCTTCTCGAACGGGACCTGCTGGTCGAGCATCATCGCCAGCAACAGCGCGAACCCGTCGCGGGACAGCAGCTCATTGGCCTGTGGCTCGATCGGCAGCGACAGTGTCATGTGTTTTCCTCCAGAACGTTCTGGACATCATCTCGCACTGGACGTGGCCGCAGCACTCCGGCGGGGAGCTACCGTGGGTCCTGACGGAAGTGATCGCGCGGGTCGGTCAGGATAGGGCCGGGATGCCGTCATCCCGTAGCGAAGGGAAGGCCGGATATGACCCCTCACATGAAGATTGGCATCGCCGGAGTAGTCATCGGGCTGATTCTTCTCATCATCAACCCATGGCTCGCCCTGGCCGTGATCGCTTTGGCGATCGCGATCCCCGGAGTCGCGTACGCGATGCTCGACTCAAACCAGAAGGCCAGGCTGCGCCAGATCCGCAGCCGCAGGCAGATCGGCCGGTAGCTGAGCGGTTGTCCGTGTCCGGGCTGGCCGGCCTGGCAGACCTGCCAGACCGCTAGCCCAGCTGCCAGACCGCTAGCCCAGCTGACCGGGGTACAGCAAGGCGAGCTCGCGCGGATAGCCAGCGATCAGCCTGAGCTCGTCGTCGGTGAGCGGCTTGCCCGTCGCCGATCCGCAGAGCTGGACTAGCCGGAAGATCAGGTCCTCGTTGTCTGCTGTGCCGATTCCCAGCCCCTCCATCACGTGCCGGAACCCGGCCATGCCGCCATACTCGCCGGTCAGCACGACGCGCCCGGCACGCGCATGCCAATCGCGAGGGAATGGGCCGAGCGTCTCATCGTCGTACAGCTCGTAGTTCTGCCTGTCCTTCAGCGCGCCGTCAGCGTGGATGCCTGATTCGTGCGCGAAGGCGTTGCGGCCCGTGCCCGGCTGGTTCTGCGGCAGCGGCTGGCCGAAGGCGTAGCTCGCCCACAGCGCGAACCTGCGCGCCCACGACAAGTCCAGCCGGTCGCCGATCGCGGCCCGGTCGGCGACACCGAATCCGTGCTGGAAAGCGAGGATGACCGAGAGCAGATCGGCATTGCCTGAGCGCTCCCCGATGCCGTTCACGCAGGTGTTGACCCAGGCATCCTGTCCGGCGTCGAGATCGCCAAGCGCGCCGGAGACGGAGTTCGCCACGGCCATGCCGAGGTCGTTGTGGCAGTGCGTTTCGACGGGCATAGCCGTGACGGAGGCGAGCTTGGCGAATCGCTCCCTGATCCGGTGCGGGGAGTCCCCGCCGATCGTGTCGCAGTAGCGGACCCGGTCCGCGCCAGCCTCCTTGGCGGCGAGCGCGAATTCGGTCAGGAAACCGTCGTCCGTTCGCGACCCGTCCTCGGCGTTCACGCCGATCGTCTGCGCGCCGCCGCTTCTGGCCGCGCCGACGGCCGCTGTCATCTCGTCGATGATCGCAGCGCGGTCCAGCTTGCCGCGGAACTTGTGCGCGATCATCTGGTCGGAGGTGGAGATCGACAGGTTGTAGTGGCGGAGGCCAAGCGGAACCGCCTGCTCCACGTCGGCCGTGACGGCGCGGCACCACCCGGACAGCCGCAGGTCGCCGAGGGCTCCGGCCCGCGCGAGCGCCACATTAGCCAGGACATACGGCTTTTCGTGAAAGAGGAAGGGGAACCCGATCTCGGACTGCGCAACGCCCAGCTTGGCCAGGTAGAAGTTGACCATCGTCTTGCCGAACTTGGACAAGCCGGTGCGCGCGGTCTGCACGCCGTCGCGGTTGGTGACGTCCAAGAAATGGACCTGTGCCATGCAAGCCCTCCGTGGCCCGATCAGACGCGAATCGTCAGCTTGATTATCGACTGATAGTCTACTGGTTCGTCAACATTGATTGAAGTCAACGTAGGGTGACCCGCCGCCGTGGCCAGGCCCCGGGGAAAGCCACCGTGGCCAGGCCCGGGGAAAGGCGAGGTGTCCATGCCGGCCGAGTGGATTTCCGCCTCCGAGGCGGCGGAGCGCCTTGGCATCAAGCCGGCCAGCCTGTACTCCTACGTCAGCCGGGGCGTGCTCACCAGACGCAAGGCCCGAGGGTCAAGGGCAAGCCTGTTCAGCGCCAGCGAAGTCGAAGGACTGGCCAGGCGCGGCCGGCCGCGGCGGGCCCCGAGAGCCACCCCCGGAACCGAGCTGGTAATCGAGACCCAGCTGACCGAGATCACCGGTGATCATCTCCGTTACCGCGGGCATGACGTCGTCGGCCTTGCGCGTGAGCACAGCTTCGAGGAGGTCGCAGACCTGCTGTGGACGGGGTCCATAAACGAGTCAGGCGGGCCGCCGTTCTGGCAGGCGACCGAGGCGGCCGTCGCCGCCGGCAGCGCCGCGCAGGCAGCGCTCCCGGCGGAAACCTTGCCGCTTGAGCGCCTGCAGGTGATCGTTCCGGCCCTGGCGGCGACCGATCCGCTGCGGCTGCATCTTGACCCGCCTGCCGTCATCGCCGCAGGGCGCGCCATCATCGCGGGGATGGTGGACTGCCTGCCGGCGGCGAGGCCCGGCAGAGCAGACCGCCTGCGGCCGGCCGGCTCGATCGCGGCGCGGCTGGTGCCCCGGCTGTGTCCCGCTGATCCCGCCCCCGGCCTGGTCCGCGCCCTGAGCGCTGCCCTTGTCCTGCTCGCCGATCACGAGCTTGCCGCGTCGACCCTTGCTGCCCGGGTGGCAGCATCGGTCCGCGCTGACCCCTACGCGGTCGTCGCGACCGGGCTTGGCGCGGTCGGCGGCGCGCTGCATGGCGGTGCCTCATTCGGCGCTGAGGTGATGCTGCGGTCAGCCGCCAGGGCGGCCGACGCGGCCAGGGCAGTGGGCGACCTGCTGCGGCGCGGGGAGCGCATTCCCGGCTTCGGCCACTACGTTTACCAGGAGTCTGACCCGCGGGCGGTACTGCTCATGGGGCTGTTGCGGGCAGCCGCGCCGCTATCGGAACGGCTCGACGTCGCTGATGCCGTTATGGCTGAGGCGCGGCGGCGGGCCCTCCCCGCGCCGAACATCGACTTCGCGCTGGCAGCGCTCGCTGCCGTGGCTGACATGATCCCCGGGGCCGGGCAGGCCGTGTTCGCGGTCGCGCGCACGGCCGGCTGGCTCGCGCACGCGATCGAAGAGTACGCTCGCGGCACGCCGATCCGGCCGCGCGGCATATACACCGGGTTGCTGAGTGCCCAGGACGCACCATGACGCCTATGTAGTCTGGTTGCTGCCGCATGAAGGGAGCGTGAACGAGTGATAGAGATCGCCCCCATCGAAACGCCGTCGCTTGGCGACCGCAGTTACCTCGCGACCGACGGTGCGGTAGCGATCGTGATCGACCCGCAGCGTGATATCGATCGCATGCTGGCGTCAGCGGAGAGCCGTGGCGTGCGGATCACCCACGTGTTCGAGACCCACATCCACAACGACTACGTCACCGGCGGGCTGGCCCTGGCTCGCGCCGTCGGTGCCGCTTACCATCTGAGTGCCGCCGACCAGGTCGGATTCGACCGGATCGGGGTGACCGACGGCGATCAGGTCGATGCGGGCCAGATGCACATCCACGTCATCGGCACGCCGGGTCACACGTTCAACCACCTGTCCTACGCCGTCGAACACGCGGGCCGGATGGTCGCGGCATTCACCGGCGGCTCGCTGCTGAACGGGTCGACCGGCAGGACCGACCTGCTGGGCGATGAGCACACGCTCGAGCTCGCCAGGGCGCAGCATGGCTCGGCGCGCAAGCTCGCCGCGCAGCTACCCGCGGACGCGCTGGTCTGCCCGACGCACGGCTTCGGCAGCTTCTGCTCGGCGACCCCGACGTCAGGCGCCGCCTCGACCTTCGGCGTGGAGATGACAGTCAATCCGGCGCTCACGCTCGGCGAGGCCGACTACGTCGAGTCCACCCTCGCCGCGCTCGACGTCTACCCCGCCTACTACGCGCACATGGCCCCGGCGAACGCGGCGGGTCCGCCGGCGCCCGACCTGTCGGCGCCGCGGCAGGCCGATAGCACGGAGCTGCGGCGCCGGATCGACGCCGGGGAGTGGGTCGTGGACCTGCGATCGCGCCTGGCGTTCGCCGCCGGGCACGTGCGCGGCACCCTGCCGTTTGAGCTCGGCGACAACCTGACCACCTACCTGGGCTGGCTGATGCCCTGGGGGATGCCGCTGACCCTGCTCGGTTCGAGCCCGGCCGAGGTTGCGGCTGCGCAGCGCGACGTGGCCAGGATCGGCATCGACCAGGTGCAGGCGGCAGCCGCCGGCGGGCCCGATGCATGGTCAGGCGGCCAGCAACTAGCCCGCTATCCGGTCACCGACTTCGCCGGCTATGCGCGGGCACTCGGGCGCCGGGAAGCCATCCTGCTTGATGTCCGCAGGCGGTCGGAGTGGGAGGAAACCAGGATCGCCGGAGCCGTGCACATCCCGCTGCACGAGCTGCCCGGCCGGGTCGCCGAGATCGCTGAAGGCGAGATCTGGGTTCACTGCCAGGCCGGCTACCGGGCCTCGGTGGCGGCCGGCCTGCTCGATGCGGCTGGGCGCGACGTCGTGCTCATCGACGACGACTTCAGCTCGGCACAGCAGGCTGGCCTGGCTAGCCCCGGCGCTGTGGCGGCCTACTAGCGAACGCTCACGCCCGTGGCCGCAAAAGGGGAATCTTCGGCTGGTCCGGCGCCTTTCCTTCGTAGGTACCACGACTCAGGGGAGCTGAGATGCCTGTCCGCCGCCTGAACCATGCTGTCCTCTACGTCCGCGATCTGGGCGCCTCGGTGGAGTTCTACCACGACGCGTTCGGCTTCGAAGTGCGCACCGAGGTACCGGGCAGAGCCGCGTTCATGCGGGCCCCGGGGAGCGCCAACGATCACGATCTTGGTCTGTTCGCTGTTCCGGACGGCGTGCCGCCTTCCGGGCGTTACCTCGGGCTGTATCACCTGGCCTGGGAGGTGGGCACGCTGGCCGAGCTCGCCGAGATCCGCACCAAGCTGGCAGCGCGCGGCGCGCTGGTTGGCGCGAGCGACCACCGTGTCTCCAAGTCGCTGTACGCGAAGGACCCGAGCGGCATCGAATTTGAGGTCATGTGGCGCGTCCCGGCCGGCGCCTGGGAGCAGGAGATGGCTCAGGGGGACATGATCGCCCCGCTCGACCTGGAAGCCGAAATCGCGCGGTGGGGCGGCCAGGTGACCGGAGCCGCGGCCGGCTCGGTCACCTGAGCCTGGCGGACTCAGCCCGGCGACCGCGAGCCAGGCGGACCTCAGCCCGGCGAGTGCGTCCCGGCCGCACGCAGCCGGGCAGCCGCGTCTGGCGGATCGACCGGGTCGAAAAACACGCCAGCGCCGAATTCTGCCGCCGCAAGATGGCGGATGGTGCCGCGGCCCCGCAGCACGGGAGCCAGGTGCAGGTGCAGATGGGCGGCGGGCCAGTCCCTGCCGTCGGTCGGCCGCTGGTGGATCCACAACATATATGGGTCGGCTTGCCCGAGCACGAGTTCCAGCCTGGTCAGGCACTCGACGAGGATCGCGCTGAGTTCAGCGCGCAGCGGCCGCCCGGCTTCCGGGAGATCGGCGACATGGTGATGGGGCGAGAGCACCATCTCATACGGCCATGACGGCGCCCAAGGCACGCGGGCGAGCCAGGCCCCGCGCCCGGTGACCGTCAGCGCGGCATCGGGCATGCCGCACAGCTCGCAGTCGACGCGCCCGAGCTCGGCCTGCGGGACGGGGGGAACGACGCTGAAGGCGAGGATCTGGCTGTGCGGATGGTCGATGGTCGCGCCGATCGCCCGGCCGTTGTTCTCGAAGACGAAGACGTATCCGACGTCGTTCCTGGCGCCCAGGCGGGCCGTGCGCTCGGACCACAGCTCCATGACCCGGGCAGTGCCCTCCCTGCCCAGCGAAACAAACGAGGCGGTGTGTTTCGGGCTGTGCAGGACGACTTCGTGCCGTCCGGCGGGCAGCGCGGGCCAGCGGTTGGTTATGCATCTCACGTCGTAGTCGTCCGGAGCTTCCAGCCCGCCCGGGCAGAAGGGGCAGCTGTCTTCTGGCAGGTTCGGCCGGTCCTGCCGCCACGGGGTGATGACCACGCACGCGCCGGTCAGCGGGTCGATCCGGAACTGCGGCTCGCTCATAGGGCTCACGCGCGGGCCGGCTACGCGGCCTGGCCTGTCCTGACCTCGATGCTGCCCTTATACGCCACGCCCTTGACGCGCACGACAGGGGCATCAGGACCAATCCCGGCGGACAGCGCTTCACCGGCGGCTGAGACGCCAGTGCCGCCAAGCTCCATCCTGACTCCTGGCGGCAGCACGATCTCGGTGCGCGACTTGTAGGAGACGGCGGTAATGGTCGTCACGGCCGAGCTGAGCTCAGCTGCCCGGAGGTCGAGCAGCCCGCTGCCCTTGTAAACGACGGAGAAGAACCTCGGCGGCACCGTCCAGCGGCCGGCCCGGCTGATCGAACTCTTCAGCGCCACGGCGAACCGGCCTGGCTTGCCACCCTGCGCTGTGGTGACTACTAGCGCCGGAGCCGCGGCCGGCAGGTCGGCGGTGAGCCCGTCAAGCTCGGCCGTCGTCCTGGCGGTTAGGGCCCGCCGGATCCGCTGGTCGAACTCGTCGTCGGTCAGGCGGTGCTCGGCAAAGGCTGCCTGGATGCGCCTGGTCGCCGTGTCACGCTCTATGTTCGAAGCCAGGATCGGGGCAGGAAGAAGCTGTGGCTCGCTCTTGTCGGTCGGGATCATATGGGAACCTCCTCGATGCGATATATCTTAACCGCGGTGGAACGCGCAAGGAAACAGTGTTCGGCAAGAATACGGCGTTCGGCGCCAGGCTCACTGGCCGGGGCGTCAGGCTTTCGTAGCGTCGCGAAGTGCGGTGACGTCGCGGGTCAGCTCGGTATACAGCGCGGCGGTCTGCGCTGCGATGCTGGCCCAGCTGAACTCGGCGGCTACGTGCTGGCGGCCAAGCTGGCCCATCGCGGCGGCCCTGGCCGGATCGCTGACCAGCGAGGAGATCGCCTCGGCAAGCAAAATGTCATCACCAGGCGGCACCAGCAGGCCGGTCTGCGCGTCCATGACGACCTCGGGGATGCCGCCGACATCCGATCCGACCACGGCCGTCCCGCACGCCATCGCCTCCAGGTTGACGATTCCGAGCGGCTCGTACAGCGACGGGCACGCGAACACCGTGGCGTGGCTGAGGATCTGGATCACTTCGGACTTGGGGAGCATCGAGTTCAGCCAGACGACGCCTGACCGGTGCTCACGCAGGTGCCCGGCCAGGCCGGTGACCTCGGCGGCCAGTTCCTCGGTATCGGCCTGGCCGGCGCACAGCACAAGCTGGACGTCAGGGTCGAGCAGTTCGGCCGCGCGCAGCAGCACGGGCAGGCCCTTCTGCCTGGTCACCCGCCCGACGTAGACCACCATCGGCCGATTCGGGTCGATGCCGTACCGCTCGAGCACCTCGGTGCCGTCGTCCGGGGCGTACTCGTCGGTGTCTATGCCATTGCGGATCACGTGCACCCGGTCGGCCGGCAGCGACGGATAGGTCGCGAGCACGTCGGATCGCATTCCGCCGGACACTGCGATAATCGCCGCCGCCGACTCGACCGCCACGCGCTCGCACCACGACGAGACCGCGTATCCGCCGCCCAGCTGCTCAGACTTCCATGGCCGCAACGGCTCGAGCGAGTGCACCGTCATCACGTGCGGGATCCCGTATAGGGTGCCCGCCAGGTGCCCGGCCAGGTTCGTGTACCAGGTGTGCGAGTGCACCACATCGGCCGAGCCGACCGCGGCGGCCATCGACAGGTCGGTCGAGACGATCTGCAGCGCGGCGTTGGCGTCGCCGAGGAGGTCCCACGGGCGGTGCGCGACCGCGTCTGGCCGGTCGGCCCCCTGGCAGTGCACGGCCAGGTTGACCAGGTCGTGCAGCTCCCTGGCCAGGTACTCCACGTGCACGCCGGCGCCGCCGTAGACCTCCGGCGGGTACTCCCTGGTCAGCAGTGCGACGTTGACCTTAGTGAAGGGCGTGGTCACTCGGTGACCTCCTGGCCCTTACCGACCACCGTGATGCCGCCAGCGGAGACCACGAAGCCGCGGGCCCGGTCATGTTCCTTGTCCACTCCCACCACGGCGTGGTCGGGGACCACCACGTTCTTGTCCAGGATCGCGTTCTCGACGACGGCATGCCTGCCGATCCTGGTGTTGTGCATGATGACCGATCGCTCGACCCTGGACCAGGAGTTGATCCGCACGCCTGGCGACAGGACCGAGCTTCGCACCAAGCCGCCTGAGACGACCACACCGTTGCTGACAACGCTGTTGATCGCGCGCCCGATGCGGTCGCCGGTGTCATGGACGAACTTGGCCGGCGGCTGCGACGGCACGTGGGTCAGGATCGGCCATTGGTCGTTGTACAGGTTGAAGATCGGGTGGAGGGCGCACAGGTCAAGGTGGGCGTCGAAGTACGAGTCCAGCGTCCCGACGTCGCGCCAGTAGCCGCAGTCGCGCGGCTCCGCCCCGGGTACCTCGTTGTCCATAAAGTTGTATGCCTGCGCACAGCCCTGCTTGACCAGCATGGGCAGGATGTCGCCGCCCATGTCGTGCCTGCTGGCATCGTCGGCGGCATCCTGACGCAGAGCCTCAATGAGCACGTCGGCGGTGAACACGTAATTGCCCATCGACGCGTACGACTTGCCGGGGTCGTCGGGCAGCCCGGGCGGATCGGCAGGCTTCTCCAGGAACGCGTCAACGGTCCGCCCGTCGCTCGCGGTCTTGATCACCCCGAAGCTCGACGCCTCCTGCCGGTCGACCGGGATGGCGGCCACCGTGACCCCTGCTCCGGCGGCCACGTGCTGGTGGACCATCTGCATCATGTCCATCCGGTACACGTGATCGGCGCCGAAGACGGCGACGATATCGGGGTTGTCGTCGTAGATCAGGTTGAGCGACTGGTAGATAGCATCGGCCGAGCCGGTGTACCAGTGCGGCCCGAGCCGCTGCTGCGCGGGTACGGGGGTGACGTAGTTGCCGAGCAGGCTGCTTAGGCGCCAGGTGGTCGTGATGTGCCGGTCCAGGCTGTGGCTCTTGTACTGGGTCAGCACGCAGATGCGCCGGCATCCCGCATTGACCAGGTTCGAGAGCGCGAAGTCGATCAGCCGGTACAGACCGCCGAAAGGAACGGCCGGTTTTGCCCGGTCAGCGGTCAGCGGGGCAAGTCGCTTCCCGGCCCCGCCGGCCAGAACGATCGCGAGTACTTGCGGCTCGGCCATCCGGTTCTCCTGTCGAAGGCGGACGTCGGCAGTGCGGATGTCAGCGCGACGGTGCGCGCATCACGCTGCACCTCAGACTGACCCCTGACCGGGCTCGGGTCCAGGCATGACAGGAATCCGCACCCGGATCTTCGACTGGGGATGACCGGTCTGCTCCCAGTCATCCATGAAAGTCGCGTCAAGACCGTGCCTGGCCGCGAGGTCGAGCAGTGTCTGCGTCCGGTAGTAGAAATCCTCGCGCAGCACCTGATGCTCGGGGCCCTCCGTCCGGTCGAAGGTGAAGTCGAAGAAGCCGCCGGGAGCCAAGATCCTGCCGACGTGGGCGAGGCACTCGTCGATGACCTCGACGGGGGAGTGCGAGAACACGCTGTGCGCGTGCACGAAGTCGAACGCCCGGTCAGGCAGGAAGTCCAGCCGCAGGTCCCTGACCAGGGTCAGGTGCGGCAGCTTCGCGCGCAGATCGTGTGCCGCGATCGTGGCCTGCGCCGAGATCAGGATGTCAGGGGAGATGTCGATGCCGTAGTAGCAGCCGGACTCGAGATAATCGATGAATAGCCGGCCGGCCCGAAGGTTGCCGCAGCCGATCTCGAGCATCCGCATGTCTGGCTTGAGCCCGTGGCCGGTCGCGTAGTCGAACTGCAGCTGGCCTACCTGCAGCCAGTACTCGTGGCTGGGACTGCCGACTGCCCCCTCCGGATTGCGGGACGTGTCGGATCGCATCACGGCGCGGTAGTAGCTCACGTGGTCGGCGGACCGCAGCTGCAGCCACGCGTCACGGCCGCGCCGCCTGAGGTAACCGGCGATCCTGCCGGGATGGCGGAGCGCGTAGACGATCTGGAATGACAGCCTGGACCTGTCCTTGGAGTGCACGCACTCAGCGTAGAGCCTCGGGTGCGGCGGGCTGGCCCCAGCCGACAAAGCGGTAGCTGCCGCCGCGCTACTCGGCCGGCGCGCTCAGGCGAGCGCCTGACTGGCGGGTCGCGAGCCTGATCGCGAGCATTCTCGCTACCGCGACGCCGATGCCGAGCACTACCGTCCAGGCGAGGGCCTCGCCGATGGCCACGTCGGGGTCTTCGGCCTTGCCGGGCGGCTCCTTGCCGGTCGCCTTCGTCCAGGCGAAGACGATCGCCTTGCGCGCCACGAACGCGGCGGCCGCGCCCGCCAGCGTAGTGACCGCCTTGCTGCCAAAGTCGCCGCCCTTATCAGGCATTGCCCGTCCCCTCCAGCGTCAGTCGCGGCACCGTCAGGCGCGCGGGCGGCCGGTGGCCGCGCTCGCCGCTCATGCGCGCCGCCGCCGCCGCTCTCGCCTGCAGCATCATCCCACGGCGCCTGGTGCCTGATGAATGACCCCGCCATCCTCGGCGTGGCCGTCGGCAGCCGAGGTCCGGCGGCCCGGCCTGGCCCGCTCGATGGCGGCAGCGAGCTCGGCCGGCTTTCTGGTGGCGATCAGCCAGTACGGCGGCTCCGGCGGCGACCCTGGCACGCGCACGTAGACCGCCTGCGGCAAGTAGGGCCTGACGAGCAGGTAGGCAGCAGGATCGGCGCGCGGCCCGCGCAGGGCCCTGGTCTGCGCCGCGTCCATCGCGGCGACTTCGGCGATCCGCGCTAGCGGCAGGCGCCGCGAGCCGGCCACAAGCTCGCTGCTGGTTACCCTGATCGTCGCTGCTCCCCAGCCGAGCAGGAGCACCACGCACGCGCCTTCCAGGACGGCGTAGATCACGATTGCCGTCGCGACGCTCAGCCCGGCCCACAGCGTGGTCCCGAGCAGCGCGGCGCAGGCCACCACGAGCAGCCACCACGAGGCGGGCACGCCGAGTCGTTCGGAGTACTCGCGCATTGTTCCACCGTAGTTGGTTACATGGAGGCCATGAGCGCGGACGGCGGGTCAGTGCGGGGAGCGGCCCGCGGGCTGGCATCCCGGCTGCGGGCCGCGTGGGGCTCAGCGGGCCCCGGGAGTGCTCCCGGTGCCGCCGGTGCCCGCGGCACCGCGGATGCCCCAGGCGCCTCGCACGCCGGCAGCGGGGCGCGAGCGCGCCCGCCCGCCGATCAGAACGGCGGCCACGACCGCCAGGGCGGGCAGGCGGGCCCGCACGTGCCGAGGCTGCTGCAGAACGCGGCCGCCTGGTCGTGGCGGCTGCTGCTGGTCGCCGCCGTGGCATATCTGGCGTTCAAGGTGGCCGATGCCCTCCGCCTGGTCGTGCTCCCGCTGATCGCGGCGCTGCTCGCGTCGGCGCTGCTGCATCCGTTCACCGCGCTGCTGCGGCGAGCCGGGCTGCGGCCCCTGGCCGCCACGTGGTGCACGATCCTCGCCGCAGCCGTAGTGCTGGGCGGCGTGGGAACGCTGATCGCCAACCGGGTCCAGGCCGACTACCCGATGCTCGCCGCGGAGGTCAGGCGCACCGTTCACGAGGTTCAGGTCTACCTGGCCGGGCCGCCGTTCCATTTCACCGGCGCCAGGCTCGACCAGTTGACCAGGAGGCTGCTGAACTACCTGGCGCAGCACAAGTCGCTGGTCGCTGGCACCGTCGTGACCGGGGGCCGATATTTCCTCGAGGTGCTCACCGGCCTCATCCTGACGGTCTTCATCACCTTTTTCCTGCTGAAGGACGGACACAAGATCTGGTCCTGGCTGATCAGCGGGCTGCGCCCGCAAGCGCACAGCCGGGCGGTCCGCGCCGGTGACGCCGCGTGGCAGGCGCTGACCGGCTACATCCGCGGCACTACGATCGTCGCCGCCATCCACGCCATATTCATCGGGCTCGCGCTGTGGCTGCTCAGCGTGCCGCTGGCCGTTCCGCTCGTGCTGCTGGTGTTCATCGCCGCCTACATACCGCTGATCGGGATCCTGGTCGTCGGCGCGCTGGCGATCCTGGTCACGCTGGCAACCCAAGGCCCGCTCGCCGCCGTCATCCTGCTCGCCGTCTTTCTGGCCGAGAATCAGATCGAGAGCCATCTGCTCCAGCCCCTGGTAGTGGGCCACATCGTCCGCCTGCATCCGCTCGCCATCATCGTGGTGCTCGCCGTGGGAGGTATCGTGGCCGGCATTCCCGGAGCGATCATCGCGGTGCCGGCCGCCGCCGTGATCTCGTACGCGTGGCCCTACCTGCGCGGCGACCATGACCACGAGGCGGCCGCGCCGCGCTCCGGCGCCGGCGCCAACACGGCCGACACGGAGGAACACTGAGATGACGGTGCCCGCGGACCGACTCGAGGTGCTGATCAGGCGGCTCGATCCTGGCCTGCCGCTGCCTGAGTGCGCCCATCCTGGCGACGCCGGCGTGGACCTGTACGCGGCGTCCGACGTGGACCTCGCGCCGGGGGAGCGGGCGGTCGTCCCGACCGGGATCGCGATCGCGCTGCCTGACGGTTACGCGGCGTTCGTGCATCCCAGGTCGGGGCTTGCGGCACGGCATGGCGTAACTCTCGTGAACGCGCCGGGAACCATAGATGCGGGGTACCGTGGAGAGATCGCAGTGACGATGATCAACACCGACCGGAACGCTGCCGTCAGCTTCAAGCGCGGGGACCGGATTGCCCAGCTAGTGATCCAGCGGGTAGAACGCGCAGTGTTCTGCGAGGTGCGCAGGCTGCCCGGATCGGTCAGGGGCGAAGGCGGGTTCGGGTCGACGGGAGGGTACGCCGGCGGATTGCCGGATCCGGCCTCAGCGAAGAAGTAGGGGAGCACGGACGTGTTGCGACGCCGCCGCCGCGAGAGCGGTGATCAGCCGAGCGCGTATGCGGGGAGCATGATGGCCGATCAGCTGGCCGCGCGGCCGCCGGCCGGGCCATGGGATGTAGCCGACGACTATCCGGAGGCTGAGCGGATCGATTGCGGCAGCCTGCTCATCCCCGTGCGCGAGGGTTTCGATGTGCAGATCAACGTGGCCGAGGAAGAGGGCGCGTGGGTCGCTATCGTGCACGGGGAGAGCGGCATGCAACTGCAGGCATTCGCCGCGCCGCGCAGCGGCGGCCTCTGGGACGAGGTCAGGCACGAGATAGCCGCGAACATCGCCGAATCAGGCGGTAGCTGCCAGGAGAGCGACGGCCCGGCTGGCCATGAGCTGCGGGCAGAGGTTCCGGTCGGGGAGGTGAACGGAACGCCCGGGCAACTGCAGCCGGTCAGGTTCCTCGGCTTCGACGGGCCGCGCTGGTTCCTGCGCGGTGTGATCAGCGGCCCGGCCGCGACTGACGCCAGGGCCGGGGCCCCGTTCACCGAAGTGTTCGCCGACGTGGTGGTGGTGCGCGGCGACTATCCGGCGCCGCCGCGGGAGCAACTTGAGATCCGGCTCCCCGAGGAGGCTCGGCAGGCGCTCGAGGCGCAGCTTGCGGAGGAGGGTGCCGGCTGGGACTTGCCGGATCCGTTCACCCGCGGCCCGGAGATCAGCGAGACCCGGTAGCGAGCAGCCGGCCGAGCTCGGCTTCCACGTCCTCGCTCGTCACGAACAGCAGCTCGTCGCCGCTTTCGAGGGGGTCGTCGCTGTTTGGCACGATCACCCGGCCATCGCGCAAGATGGCCACCAGCGCGGTGTCGGCCGGCCACTCGATCGCACCGATCCGCTCGCCCACCAGGGGTGCGTCATCGGGCATCGTGAGCTCGACCAGGCTGGCCGCGCTCTGGCGGAAAGTCATCAGCCTGACCAGGTCGCCAACGCTGACGGCCTCCTCCACCAGGGCCGAGAGCAGGCGCGGCGTGGAGACGGCGACGTCCACGCCCCATGACTCGTTGAACAGCCACTCGTTGTTCGGGTGATTGATCCGGGCTACTACCCGAGGCACGCCGTACTCGGTTTTGGCGAGCAGGGAGACGACGAGATTGACCTTGTCGTCACCGGTTGCGGCGATGACCACGTTGCAGCGCTCGAGCGAGGCGTCGTCCAACGAGGAGATCTCGCAGGCGTCGGCGAGCAGCCACTCGGCTCTCGGGACGCTGTAAACCTTGATCGCCTTCGGGTTCTTGTCGATCAGCAGGACTTCATGACCGTTGTCCAGCAATTCCTTGGCGATCGACCTGCCAACCGCGCCCGCGCCGGCGATGGCAACGCGCATTAGTGGCTCCCCCTGCCTGGGGCTGCCCGCTTCGCGAACGCCGAGGCGATTCTCTTGAGGTCATCTTCCTTGGCCATCACATGCAGGACGTCGCCTTGCTGCAAAACGGTCCCTGGGCCTGGCAGCAGCGCCTCGCCGAGCCGGGAGATGAACGCGATCCTGGTGTCGGCCGCCGCCTCGATCGCGCTGACCTTCTCGCCGAGCCAGTCGTCGCAGCAGCTGAGCTCGGCGAGCACAAGCGAGCCAGTGGGGTCGCGCCACAACGTGGCCACGCCCTCAGGGAGCAGCCTGCGCAGCATCTGGTCGGCCGTCCACCGCACGGTCGCGACGGTGGGAATGCCGAGCCGCTGATAGACCTCGGCGCGGCGCGGGTCGTAGATCCTGGCGGCGACGCGCTGCACCCCGAACGATTCCCTGGCGACCCGCGCGGCGATGACGTTCGAGTTGTCTCCGCTACTGACGGCGGCGAAGGCATGAGCCTTCTCGATGCCGGCCTCGACCAGCACGTCGCGGTCGAACCCGATGCCCGTGATCTTGCTGCCACGGAAGCCGGGCCGCAACTTGCGGAAGGCCTCGACGTCCTGGTCGATAACGGCCACGCTGTGTCCCTGATCCTCAAGGATGTGGGCAAGCGTCGATCCGACCCGCCCGCACCCCATGATCACGATGTGCATGATCATCCTTCCAGCAGCAACGGTGCCTGAAGAACGTTATGCCCTGTTGTCGCGCGGGGCTAGCGCCGGGGTATTGCCCCGGCAATGCCGGTCCGGTCCGGAAGGCGGCACGATGGTGGGCGTGAGGCATGAAAAAACTGGGCCGTACGCGGCGGGAGACGTGCTCGACGTGATTGTCGGGGAGCCAGTGCACGGCGGCTGGTGCGTCGCGAGGCCCGGTGCGCCGGAAGCGGCTGCGCAGCCGGGCGGGCCAGGTAACCCCGGCCAGGCGGGACGCGGCCCTGTGCTGTTTATCCGGCATGCCCTGCCCGGCGAGCGGGTCAAGGCGGTCATCACGCAGACAACCGCCAAGTTCGCGCGCGCGGACGCGGTCGAGATCATCCAGGCCGCGCCGGGCAGGGTCAGCGCGCCGTGCCCCTATGCACGGCCGGGCGGCTGCGGCGGATGCGACTGGCAGCATGCCAGCCCGTCCGTGCAGCGCGAGATCAAGGCCCAGGTGATCAGCCAGCAGCTCAGGCGGATCGCCGGCCTGGAGCGAGCCGTGACCGTCGAGGCGCTGCCTGGAGATGCCGCCGGGCTTGGCTGGCGCACGAGGGTCCGGTTCGCGGTCGGCAAAGACGGCCGGGCCGGGCTATACCGTCACAGGTCACATCAGATCGTGCGGGTCAGCGACTGCCTGATCGCGCACCGGCTGGTGACCGAGGCCGGTGTCACTCGTGCCAGCTGGCCCGGCGCGCCGTGGGTGGACGTAGCAGTCGCTCCGGCCGCTGGTGACCGCGCGGTGATGGTTCCTGGCCGCCACGGAACGCCGCGCTTCCTGACCCAGCGTGCGGCCGGCCGGGACTGGCGAGTGAGCGCCACTGGATTCTGGCAGGTCCATCCCGGCGCCGCCGATGCCCTGGCTGAAGCCGTCCTCGCCAGCCTGCGGCCTGAGCCAGGCGAGATAGCTCTTGACCTGTTCTGCGGCGCAGGTCTGTTCGCCGGCGTCCTGGCATCGGCGGTCGGCCAGGAGGGCACGGTGATCGCGGTGGAGCAGGACGCGGCGGCTGCGGGTGACGCCAGGTACAACCTGCGGTGGGCGCCGTGGGCACGGGTCTACCGCGGCGACGCGGCCGCGGTGCTGCCCAGGATCGGCCTCAGCGGAGCGTCGATCGCCGTGCTCGACCCGCCGCGAACTGGCGCTCGCAGTGACCTCATCCAGGCGCTATGCGCACCGTCCGGCCCGGACCGGCCGCGTGCGGGGGGTTCAGGGGGATCGCTCGCCCGGGCCAGCACCGGGCTACGCCGGATCGCCTATGTCTCGTGCGATCCGGCCACGCTGGCCCGTGACGTCGCCGTCTTCGGCCGGCACGGATGGCGCCTTGAGGACCTGCGCGCCTTTGACGCTTTCCCCATGACGCATCACGTCGAGTGCCTGGCGCTGCTGGTGCCGCAGGCCCGGTGAGGCACCTGCCCCGGTGTACGGCAAGATGCCCTTATGCAACTGCGGATATTCACCGAGCCACAGCAGGGCGCCGACTATTGCACCCTCCTACGGGTGGCGAAGGCCACCGAAGAACTCGGCTTCGACGCGTTCTTCCGGTCCGACCACTACCTGAAGATGGGGCCGGTCAGCGGGCTGCCTGGTCCCACGGACGCCTGGATCACGCTGGCCGGCCTCGCCGTGCAGACGGAGCGGATCCGGCTTGGCACGCTCGTGTCGCCTGTGACGTTCTGCTTGCCTGGGCCGCTGGCCGTCAGCGTCGCCCAGGTCGACCAGATGAGCGGCGGCCGGGTCGAGCTGGGCCTCGGAACCGGCTGGTTCGACGCCGAACACGCCGCGTACGGGATACCGTTTCCTCCGCTGGGCATCAGGTTCTCAATGCTCGAGGAGCAGCTCGCCATCATCACCGGGCTGTGGACGACGCCGGTGGGCCAGAAGTTCTCCTATTCGGGCCAGCACTACTCGGTGACCGACTCGCCCGCGCTGCCCAAGCCAGCGCAGCAGCCGAAGCCGCCGGTCATCATCGGCGGCGGCGGCCAGAAGCGGACGCCGCGGCTCGCGGCCGCATATGCCGACGAGTACAACGCGGCGTTCGACGCAGTCACGGGAACACAAGCCGCGTTCGACAGGGTCAGAGCGGCGGTCGAGGCGGCAGGCAGGCCGGCGTCATCGATGATCTACTCCACGGCACAGGTGGTCTGCTGCGGCCGGGACGAGGCCGAGCTGAAGCGGCGGGCTGAGGCCATCGGCCGCGAGCCTGACGAGCTTCGCCGCGAGGGCCTTGCAGGCAGCCCCGCCGAGGTCGTCGACAAGATCGGCCAGTTCGCCGCGGTCGGCGCTAAGCGGATGTACCTGCAGATTCTAGACCTGAACGATATCGAGCACTTGGAGCTGATCGCGGCCGAGGTGCTGCCAGCGGTCTGACCCGCACGGCCCGAGCCCGCTGGGCTTCAGCCCGGTCAGCAGCCGCCCTGGGGGCCGGGGATTCCCTGCCCCCTGGCGGGCGCGTCGACCATGCCGACGGCCGGGCGGGTGATCCCGCCGAAATGGACGACGTACCAGACGCCGCGCCAGGAGATCAGCGAGGCGATCCCGAATGACCGCTCGCGGCCGCGCAGCCGGTAGACCACGCGCGGGCCAGCGACGTGCCAGTAGCCGACCTTATTAAAGCAGACGCCAGGGCTGATCCAGGCCGCGCCCGCCGGGACGATCACGCGGACCAGCTTCGCGCTCCCCGCGTGCTGCCCCAGCAGCCGGTGCGCCGCCTTGACGTCCAGGCTGAAGTCCAGCCATAGCCGCGACCGCCAGTCGGCCGCCGCGTTGTAGATCGCCTTGACCTGCCTGTAGGCGGCCAACGGGAAGAACGCCGGCCTGGCGAGCGACGGCTTGTCCTTCCTGACCGCCAGCCACAGGTCGGTCACCATCGCGTGAAAGGCCGGCCCGTGTGCCTTAGGCGTCGACCTGGTCTGCGCGAGTCGGCCTGCTCCGGGAGCGACCGGGATCGAGCGCAATGTCGTCGCCGACGGCGAAGCCGTCGGCGACCGCGCGGGGGCAGATGACGCTCCCGGCGGCCTGGATCGGGTCGCGGGGGCAGCCCTTGACGAGGTTGCGCAGCCTGTCAGCGCGAGCAGGGCCATGCCCAGCGCGGTCGCTGTCAGCGCGCGATCACCGATGAGTCCCCGTCGACAGGGCAGGCAGCTATCGGTGATCATGTCGACCGAGCATAGTCGCGCGGCGGCTAGTCGACCGGATGGGCTGACTGCGCGCGGTCGCTCGCCACCGTGATCGTGATGGCGGTCAGGATGCCCGCGCCCGCGACCAGCCCTGCGGAGACGTAGAGGGCGTCATGCAGCCCGGACTGGAAGGCCGAATAAGTAGCCTGGATGACCTCCGTGACCAGCTTGCCCTGTCCCGCCGGCGCCAGCGAGGACGATCCGCCGACGGACGGCTCCTGGCCCGTCAGGACGCCGTTGATCACGATCGGCTGGATGCTCTTGGGCAGGCCGAGGTGATTCAGGCTGGCGACCAGCGCGGTCTGCAGCTTCCCGATCACTATCGCGCCGAGAATCGCTACGCCCATCACCGCTCCGACCTCACGGCTGGTGTTCGTGGTCGACGCGGCCATGCCGGATCGCTCGGGCGGCACCACGGCGAGCACGGAAGAGGTGATGGGTACCACGCAGGCACCGATGCCGATCCCGGTCAGCGCTAGCGCTGCTGCGAGCGGCAAGTAGGGCGGATTCGGGCTGATCACGGCATTGGTCCACAGCAGGCCTCCAGCGAACGCCGCGCAGCCGCCAACAATCGACCAGCGGATACCGACCGATCCGGTCCACCGCCCTGCCAGCAGTGAGGCGACAATCATGAGGATGGTCATCGGGAGGAATACCGTGGCGATCTGGCCGCCGTTGTACCCGGCAACTTCCTCCAGGAAGAGCGCGGTGAAGAAAAAGATCGCGAAGGTGGCGAAGTAGGCGCAGAAAGCCACGATGTTCGGAGTAGCGAATTGCGGTATCCGCAGGTACTTCAGGTCGAGCAGCGGATGCGCGGCGCGGCTTTCCTGCCAACCGAACGCCGCCGCGAAGACCGCGCTAACGCTGAGCAGAACGATCACCTCGCCTGAGGCGAACCCGATGCTCTCGGCGTCGATGACCGCGTATATCAGGGCCCCGAGCGCGACTGCGCCGAATATGGCACCGGTAATGTCGATCCGCCGGTCAGTCGGATCGGAGTTCTCCGGGAGGACGATCACAGCGGCTATCACCGCGATGAGGCCGACGAGAACGTTGAACCAGAAGATGGCTGGCCAGCCCCACGCATAGACCAGCGCGCCGCCCACGACCGGGCCAAGCGCGAGTGCGGAGCCTGACACCGCGGCCCAGACGCCGAGCGCCCAGTTCCTGCTGGTGTAATCGGGGTAGATGTGGCGCAGCATGGACAGCGTGCCGGGTTCGCTGGCGGCAGCACCGAGGCCCATCACGGCCCGTCCAGCGATCACGATCGCGAGCGCCGAGGAGCCCGAGGTGATAATCACCGAGAGCCCGGACATCAGCGCTCCGGCGATGAAGATGCAAATGCCGATTAGCAGGACCTTCTTGCGGCCGAACTGGTCACCGATCGTCCCGAATGCGAGCATGGTGCTGGCGAAGGTAAGCGCGTAGGCGCCGACCACCCATTGCAGCGATGAAACGCCAGCGCTCAGCTGCGTCTGGAGGCCGGCCAGCGCGACACTGACGATCGTGATGTCGAGGAACGTCAGGAACAGGACCAGGCACAACGTCGCCAGCGCGGCGGAACGCCGGTTCTCGCTGACAGTGGCTTCCTCGCCGCGCTGATAAAGGGCTGCATGCCCTACCTGGCCGTCGGAAGCCTCGGCAACGGCCGGAACGCCGGCTGCTCCGTCGGCATGCTCTCGTGGCGCTTCGGCCATCTGGCTTTACCCCCAAGCAGGCACCGCCCGGCCGCAACGCACACGGCAATTGGCAGGAGGCGGTACGTTCCGGTCACTGGGTCGTCAATGATCAGATTACGCTCCGGCGAAAGCTCTGGCACTCCTGGCTAGCTAGCCCTTGCAGGCGGCAGGCAGTCCAGAACTCTTGCCCGCGTTCTCGATCGTCAGCAGTCCGCAGAAGCTGACCAGACCGACCTTCCAGATCCCGTTCTGGTAGACGGCGACGCCCTGCTGGTTCGGGAGCACATTTTGGCCGGCGACGTAGATCGAGTACGTGACGGATGCCTGGTTCGTTCCAGTCAGCGCGACGTGGGCGACCTTGGCCGATGCGCTCGCCGCTAGGCTCGATCCGGACTGCGTCTTGATGACCGCGGCGAGCCTCTCGCCGTCCTGGAGCAAGGCAATCCGTCGCTTAGTGGGGGTCTTGGCGTTAAAAAAGGTGGCCCAGTTCTTCTTGATCGCCAGGACTGCGGCGGAGCCGCTGGAGGGCTCGACGCCAGCAGCGGGTGCGGAAGACTGAGACGTCGACGACGCGCTGTGGGTCGCCGGAGTCGTGCTTCCCGAGCCGCCGCTGCTGCTGCACGCGGTCAGTGCGAAGCCGGTTGCGGCGAGCAAACTGACCGCCACGAGGGACGATTCGCGGAAATGCAGACGTTGCATGGCAACAGTGTGCCGTACAACCGTCGGCGGCGTGCGTCATGATGTCGCTGATTCCCCGGAGATTTTCCCTGGGTCGGGCAAGCCGGCCCACGGGTCGTAGTCCACTTCGAGTGCTTCCTGGCCCGGGCGCTGTTCCGGCTGCACGTTCCGCAGGTTGAGCCGGATCCTGGTCCAGGTCGATGAACGGCCCCGCATGGAGTCGACGAGGATATCGGCGGGCTGAAGCTGTGCCGCGGCCTTCGGGTGCCGCTCTTTCCACCGGTCGAGCCCGGCGAGGGCTTCTGCGTGGCTCGCCGCTCGCGCGATCTCGATTAGCGGCATTGCCGTCCGGCGCCTGCCGCTTGCGCCGTAGCTCTTCCCCGGCGCGGCCGGCGCAACTTCCGTCCGGCGCTTAGACGGCTGGACGCGCGGTTCCTCGCCTTCCTGCTTGGTGAAATGCGGCGGCCAGGGTGCGTCTGGCAGGCCAGCCCGCTCGTCTTGGTCGGCACGCTCAAGCAACTGCTCAAGGGAGCCGGCCGCATCGTCCATTCCGGCCCACGGGTCACCGATCTCGGCGAAACGCCGCGGAACTGTGGCGATCGTGAAGGCAGCAGGGTCGCAGCCCGGTACCTCGTCCCACCGGAGCGGTGTCGAGACCCGTGCGTCTGGCACCGGCCTGGGCGAGTAGGCGCTTGCGACGGTCCGGTCCTTCGCGTTCTGGTTGTAGTCCACGAACACGCCGTGGCGCTCTTCTTTCCACCACCGCGCGGTGGCGAGCCCGGGTGCCCGGCGCTCGATCCGCCTGGCGAGCGCCACCGCGCAGGAACGGACCTCGGTGAACGTCCACCGCGGCTCGATTCTGGCGTAGATGTGGAAGCCGCGGGAGCCTGAGGTCTTGGGCCAGCCGGTCAGCCCGAAGTCGGCCATCGTGTCCCGCGCCACCATCGCCACGTCGAGGATCTGCTGGTACGGCACCCCTGGCACCGGATCGAGGTCCACCCTGAGCTCGTCCGGATACTCCAGGTCGCTCACGCGTACCGGATGCGGGTTCAAGTCGATGCAGCCCAGGTTCACCACCCAGGCCAGCCCGGCGGCGTCGGCGACGACGACCTCCTCGGCGCTGCGGCCCGATGGGAACTTGAGCTCGACGGTCTCGATCCATGCAGGCCGCGAGGCCGGCGCCCGCTTTTGGAAGAAGGCCTCACCGGCCGCCCCGTTCACGTAACGCTTCAGGACCATCGGGCGGCCAGCGACGCCGCGCAGCGCGCCGTCCGCGACGGCGAGGTAGTACCGGACGACATCCAGCTTGGTCATCCCAAGCTGCGGGAAATAGATCTTTCCCGGGTTGGAGATAGCCACCTCGCGCCCGCAGACCTCGATGATCTCCTTAGGATCGGGCATGACGCCCACGATAACTGGCTGGTGGGTGAGGCTGTCGGCTGGAGTTCCGCGGCGGGAGCCGCGGCACAGAGTTTCGCGGCAGAAGCCGCGAGATCGGGGCGAGTGGCGGCCGCGGTCACCGGAGCGAGGTCGACGCGTGCGTTTCTGCCGACCGCGGCTGCGATGATGACGGCGGCCGCTGCTGCGGCGGTGAGCCAGCTGACGTGCTCGCCGAGCAGTAGGGCCGACCAGGCCAGCGTGAGGGCTGGCTGGGCGACCTGCAGCCGGCCCACGCGCGCTACCCCGCCCAGCGCCATCGCGTGGTACCAGGCGAAGAAGCCGAACACCATGGAGACCACGCCGACGTAGCTCAGCCCGGCCGCGGCGCCCAGGGTCACGTGCCTGGGCGGATCGGTGATCAGCGCCCCGGCGGTCACCGGAACGGTCACCGGCAGCGCGAGGATGACGGCCCAGCAGATCACCCGCCAGCCGCCGTACCTGCGGGCCATCGCGCCACCCTCCGCGTAGCCGAGACCGGCGATCGCGACCGCGACGAGCAGCAGCAGGTCGGCCGGGTGCAGCCGGCCGCCACCCTGCACGATCGCGAAGCCGATGACGACAGCGAGGCCGAAGGCCAGGGCCGCCCAGTAGGCACGCCGCGGGCGCTCCCCGGCCCGCCAGACAGCCACGCCCGCGGTGGCGGCGGGAATCAGGCCGGTGAGCACGGCCCCGTGCACGCTGTCGACATAGCCGAGGGCCAGGGCCGAGAACAGGCCGAATCCGATGCCGACCGGGCCGGCGACGATGAGCATGCGCGGGATGGCCTCGCGTGGCGGCAACAGCGGCTGACGCCGCAGCGCGAGCACGGCGATCGCGACCGCGCCGCCGATGACCGAGCGGCCCACGCCCACCGCGACCGGGCTGAACGCCGCCTCCGCTGCTTTGGTGGCCGGGAATGTCACGCTGAAGCAGGCGACTCCTATGGCCCCTAGCGCGAGGGGAGCCGCTTTCCTTCCCACGACAGAAGTGCTTCTATTGACTCTCATGAACGATGATAGCAGTTCGGCCGTTGTTGCCTCCAGGATCGAGGGCCTGATCCAGTCGATCGAGGGCCTGATCCAGTCGATGCCGCCAGGGAGCCGCCTGCCGTCCTACCGTCAGCTGCAGCAGCGCTACCGGCTCAGCCCCGCCACAGTCCAGCGGATGCTAGCCGACCTGTCCAGGCGCGGCCTGGTGGTGACCCGTCCGGGAAGCGGTACCTACACGGCGCCGCGCCGCCCGGCGGCGGTAGCAGCCGATGTCTCGTGGCAGACGTTCGCGCTTGGTACCAGGACTGGTCTGGGCGCCGACCTGGAACGCCTCATTGAGCTAACAGCGCCCGATACGTTGCCGCTCAGCAGCGGGTTCCTCGACGAGCGGCTGCAGCCACTCGGGCTGCTCGCGGCCGCGGGAGCCAGGGCCGTGCGACGGCCGCAAGCGTGGAGCAGGCTGCCGCCGCAGGGCCTTCCCGAGCTGCGCGCGCATTTCGCGGCCGAGACCGCCGGAACCATGGCCAGCCAGAATGTGCTGATCACCCCGGGCGGGCAGGCAGCGCTCTCGGCCGTGTTCCGGCACTTGTGCGCTCCAGGCGACCCGGTCATCCTCGAGTCGCCGACCTATGTCGGCGCGATCGCGGTCGCCCGTGCAGCCGGGCTCACCCTGGTGCCCGTGCCCGGCGACCGGGACGGCATCCAGCCTGATGTGCTCGAAGACGCGCTGGCCAGGACCGGCGCGCGGCTTGTATACCTGCAGCCGAGATATTCCAACCCGGCAGGCGCCGTGCTCGCCCTGGCGCGCAGGGAGGCCGTGCTCGAGACTGTCGCGCGTCACGGTGCGTTCGTGCTCGAGGACGACTGGATGCGCGATTTCGATCTCGGGCCGGCGTCACCGCCGCCGATGGCCAGCATGGATGACGACGGGCACGTGATCTACCTCAGGTCCCTGTCCAAGCCGGTAGCCCCCGGCATGCGCGTGGCGGGCCTCGCGGCCCGCGGGCCAGTGCTCGCCAGGCTGCGCCGCGGCAGGATCAGCGACGACCTGTTCGTGACGCCCGTGCTCCAGCAGATCGCGCTTGACGTCCTGACCGCGCCCGGGTGGGTGAGGCACCTCGGCAGCATCAGGCGGGCGCTGCGGGAACGCAGGGACGGGTTGGCCGCAGCCATCGCGGCGATGCTGCCGGGCTGCGAGCTGCCGATTATCCCGGCCGGCGGGGTGCACCTGTGGCTGCGGCTGCCAGATGGCTATTCCGACATCGACGTGGCTGATCTCGCCGCCGCGCGTGGCCTGGCGCTGAGCCCGGGACGCATGTCGTTCCCGAGCGAGCCGCCGGGCCCGTATCTCCGCCTCAGCTACTCCGCCGCCGAGCCGCCCGCGCTGGTCAGGGCCGTACAGATCCTGGCCGAGATCCTGGCCGCCGGGCCGGGGTAGACGTGGCTGCTGGCGCCCTTGCCTGCGACCATGTCCTCATGTATGCACCGCTGCGGGTCGCGTGAAGGTCGTGCTGGCCGGCGGCACAGGCTCGCTCGGCCGCAGGATCGCCGCCGATCTCGCCGCGCGAGGCGACGAGGTAGTGGTGCTGAGCCGCTCGCCATCGGCCGGCGGGCCGGGACGGCAGGTCCGGTGGGACGGCGTCACCGCGGGGCCGTGGGCCGCCGAGCTTGGCGGTGCGGCGGTGATCAACCTGGCCGGCGAGCTGGTCGACCGGCGCCCGACCACGGCGAACATCGATCTCCTCACCGAGTCGCGGGTGCGGCCCACCCGGGCGCTGAGGCAGGCCGCGGCGGGTCTGGCGGTCCCCCCGGCGGTGTGGATCCAGATGAGCACACTGGCGATTTACGGCGATGCGGGCGACACGGTCCTGGACGAAACGGCGCCGTCGGCGGACGGGCCGCCCCAGATGGCCGGCGTCGCCAGGGCCTGGGAGACCGCAGCCATCGGCGCGACGGCCCGCCGCCAGGTCGTGCTCCGCACCGCGGTGGTGCTTGATCCTGGCACTCCCGCATACGAGCGGCTCACCTGGCTGACCCGCTGGGGCCTTGGCGGCCGGATCGGCAGCGGCCAGCAGTGGGTCAGCTGGCTGCACATCGCGGACTTCCTCGCGATCATCAGGTACTGCCTCGACGACCGGGCGCTGGCCGGCGTGATCAACGCGACCAGCCCCGAGCCGGTCCGCAACACCGAGTTCATGGCCGCGTTCCGGCGCGCCTGGGATCGGCCTGCCGCCCCGCCTACGCCGCGGTGGCTGCTCAAGCTCGGCGCGGTGCTGCTGCGCACCGATCCGGCGCTGGCCCTGACCGGTCGCCGCTGCGTGCCGGCCAGGCTGGTCGGCCACGGCTTCGACTTCTGCTATCCCCGGCTCGGTCCGGCGCTTGATGACCTGCGCACCCGCACGTTATCGGGACGAGCCGCCCGGGCCCCCGGGCCCCCGGGCCTCCGGGCGCGTCACCGAGCGTTCTTGGCGACGGCCTCGCGCAGGCCCCGGTTGGCGAGGGCGTCCGCCCGCTCGTTGCCCGGATCTCCCGCGTGCCCCCTGACCCACAGCCAGGTCACCCGATGCCGCTGAGCGGCGGCTTCGAGCCGCTGCCAGAGGTCGGCGTTCTTGACAGGTTTATTGTCCGAAGTTCGCCAGCCGTTACGCTTCCATTTCGGCAGCCAGGATGTGATCCCGCTGCGCAGGTAGACGCTGTCGGTGTGCAGCCGGACCGTGGCGGGCTTGGTCAGGCTCTCCAGCGCCCGGATGGCGGCCATTAGCTCCATCCGGTTGTTCGTAGTGCCCGAGCTTTCGCCGCCGCAGATCTCCTTGGTATGCGATCCGTACCTGAGCACGGCCCCCCAGCCACCGGGCCCAGGATTGCCGCTGCAGGCCCCGTCGGTATAGATCTCCACTACCGCCCGCGCCTGGTCTGTCTGGTCTGGCATCTGGCCTGCTTGCCGCGGCACCGCGATCAGGCTAGGGCCGCAAGCCGGTCGGCGAGCGGACCGAGTACCCCTGGTTCTGCTCGCAGCGGCAGGCCGACAACGGCCAGGTCGGCCCCGGCGTCGCGATACCCGGCCACGGTCTTGCATGCGGCGTCGAGGTCCGCATCAGAGCCGGAGTCCAGCCGGATGTTGACCGAGCAGGTGATCTCCGCCGGATCGCGGCCGATCTCAGCGCAGTGCGATACCAGGGCAGCCTTGAGGTCCAGCCAGTCGGCCGGTTCCTGCGTGATCGCGTTCCACTGCTGCGCCCACCGAGCGGCTGTCCGCAGCGTCCTGGTCTTGCCTCGCCCTCCGATCACCACCGGCGGGTGCGGGCGCTGCACCGGTTTCGGCTCGCAGCGGGCGTCGGTGAGCCGGACGTAACGCCCATCGAACGTGGTCACGGTCTGGCTCAGCAGGGCCACTATGGCCTCCACGCCCTCGTCGAAGCGATCGAGCCGTTCCCGCACTGGCGGCAGCTCGATCCCGTAGGCGTCGCATTCCAGCTGGTTCCAGCCCGCGCCGACCCCGAGCTCGAGCCGGCCAGCGGAGATGATGTCCACTGTCGCTGCCATGTTCGCTAGCACCGCAGGGTGCCGGTAGATCATGCCGGTGACCTGACATCCGATCCTGATCCTGCTCGTCGCCTCGGCCATGGCGGCGAGCATGGTCCAGCCCTCGAGGTTCGGTCCGGTCAGATCGCCGGTGAGGGGGTAGAAGTGATCCCAGTTCCAGGCCGATTCGAAGATCTCGATCTGATCGGCCGCCAGCCATACCTCGCGCATCTCCGCCCAGGATTGGTGCTCGGGCCTGGTCTTGATCGCGAAGCGCATCGCGTGAACTCCTTCAACCGGCGTCGAACGAATTCGTGCCGGTCCGGTCGGCAACCGCCCGGTCGCGGCTCGAATGGATCGCGCCAATCGCGCGACTCAGCCATGCTACTGGGCGCCCGGTCGGCGTGGCCGCTTGATCGCGCCCCCAGCGCTTGTGCCGGCTGTTTCAGCAGACGCCTGCTGGATCGCGCCAGCCTCGTTGCGTTCCCACTCCGCGATGCTGCGCAACATGCCCTCGGTATAGGCACGCAAGTGCGTCCGGTACACCTCGCCGAACGTCCGCAGGTAGGCGAGCTCAGCCTTCAGCGCGCTTCGGTCGGCTTCCATCTGCGGCGGCACCGGCGGGGCGTTGAGCGTCGCGAGCGCCGCCTCGCGGGCACGGGACGAGGCCTCCTCGAGCACCATGTCCGCGTGCTGCTGTGCCTCGCTCAGGATCTCGTCGCGCCTGGTCCTGGCTTCCTCGGTGAGCCGGTGGCTGTAGGCCTGCGCGTCTGCCACATAACGGTCGGCTGTGAGCTGCGCGCTGGACAGGATCCGCACCGCGTGGATATGCGCGTCCTCCCGGCCGAACAGGACACCGTCACCGCTTGACTTCGTGCCCATGATCCTCCTGCGGAGCCGCTCCACCTCATTCCACAGGGAAACCTTCTCGTTCAGCAGGGTCACGAGCTCGCGCTCGACGTCCTGCAGGAACGTCCGCACATGGTCCTCGTCGTACCCGCGCCGTCCCAGCCGCGATAACGGGAAGGTGACGGCCTGCAGGTCTTCCGGGGTAAGTCTCTTCTGCTCGTCCTGCCACGCCACGGTCATGGCTCGCTCCACCCGAAGTCCTCGATATGTATCTGATCGCGCGGCGTCCCCGCCGAGGTCAGCCGCGCGGACGTTTCGCGCACCATCTCCGTGGGGCCGGCCAGATACGCGTCGTGGCCGGACCAGCTTCCCGAGCGCAGGACTACGTCGGGAACGCTGCCCGTCTCGCCCTTGAACGCGTGATCGGATGTCACCGTCGGCACCACCGTCAGCCAGCGGTGCTCGGTGGCCATCTTGTCCAGGCTTGGCCGGTCGTACAGGCCGTCCGCGGTGCGCGCGCAGCAGAACAAGTGCACCTTCGGCGGCCGCGGCATGCTGGCGACCTGCTCCGTCAGCGCCTTCAGCGGGGCCAGGCCGGTGCTTCCCGCGACCATCAGGATGTCGCGGCGGGAGCTGGTATCGAGCGTCAGCACCCCGACAGGCGGGCCAAGCCGCAGCGACCCGCCCGCGGCTTGCCCGCAGGTGAGCGCCATGCTCACGGCCCCGCCGTCGATCAGCCTGACGTGAAACTCCAGCGTCCCGTCCTCCCGTGGCGCGTTGGCGATCGAGTAGTAGCGCCACAGCCGCGGTCGCTGCGGTGACTCGATCGCCACCGACTGGCCGGGCAGGAAGTCCAGCCGCGGCTCCGGCCGTACCCGCAACACCGAGACGTCGAATGCCTTGCGCTCGCAGGAGACGACCGTGCCCTGCCAGAAGGCTGGCCTGGTCGCCTCGTCTTGCTTGGCCGCCGTGATCATGACGCTGGCGACCAGGCTGTAGGCATCCCGCCAGTCCGAGGCGAGCTCAGGCGTCCAGGTGTCGCCGGCGAAGTGCGCGAGTGTCGCGAGCAGGCTGTCCCCGACCACGTCGTAATGCTCGGCCAGGGCGCCGAACTTGCGGTGGTCCCGGCCCAGGCCCTGGAGGAATAGGGTCAGGTCGTCGACCCGGTCGACCTGCCCGACGATCTGGCCTAACGCTCCGACGAGATGGTCCCGCTGCGCCTTCATCGAAATCGGGAAGAGATCCCTGACCTCGGGATGCTTAATAAAAAGGTCCGAGTAGAAGAACAGCGGAACTTCATCGCCGTGCAGGGCTATTTTAGCGAAGCTGTCCTTGAGCCCGAGGACATCCACAAGCTCTCCTTAGCGGGCGAGAGTGCCACTACAAATAGTGCTGAAACCAGCCCGCGGAGACATCGGTCAGGTGACCGATATCCGCGCCCGCGAGCGCGACAGTGAAAGCCGCGCGTTGCTAGCCGATCAGGTCGTCGGCGGCCGACGCGAAGAGCGCAGTATGGGCGTCCACGTCGGCGTCGGTTGTGGCCGGGCACATCAGCGCCATGTTGTGGAACGGCGTGATCAGGATGCCGCGGTTGGCGAGGTACAGGTGCAGGTACTCATCGAGTGCCGGATCGGCGGCGGCATTGGACTCGCCGCCATTGCGCGGCGGCGACGGGCAGAACCGGTACTCAGCCCTGGCGCCGAGTTGCACGATGTTCCAGGGCAGCGCCCGGCTGCCGATGACCTCCCGGACTCCGGCCGTGTACCGGCCGGCCAGCGCGATCATCACGGCGAATGCCTCGTCGGTGAGCACATGCTCGAGGGTCGCGCGCATCGCCGCCACCGAGAGCGCGTTGCCAGCCAGCGTGCCGCCGACGCCGCCGGTGTCCGCGATGTCGGCAGTCTCGTCGGCCAGGATCCGCTCGGCCAGCGCGGCGGACAGGCCGTACGCACCACAGGGGATGCCGCCGCCGATCGACTTCCCGATGGTCACGACGTCAGGTTCGAGCCGCCAGGCTCCGGTGCAGCCGCCCGGGCCCGCGCTGAAGGTGTGGGTCTCGTCGTTGATCAGCAGGATGCCGTAGATCCTGGTCAGCTCCCTGACTGCGGCGAGGTAGCCGGGCTCGGGAAGCACGATGCCGATGTTGGTCAAGGCCGGCTCCATCAGCACGGCCGCGACGTCACCGTAGGCCAGCTCACGCTCGAGCGCGGCGATGTCGTTGAACTCGGCCACCCGCGTCGTGACGGTCGGGTCGACGGGCGCGCCCGTGTTGCCAGGCCGGCTGCGCGGCCCATCCGGGGTGTCAATGATGAACGATTCGTCCACGCTGCCGTGGTAGCAGTATGAGTAGACGAGGACTTTAGGCCGGCCGGTGACCTGCCTGACCAGCCGCAGCGCCCACCGGTTGGCGTCGGTCGCTGACAGCGTAAAGCTCCACTGCGCCGGGCCGAACCTGCGGGTTAGCTCGGCCGCTACCCAGGCGGCGTCCTCGGTCGGCAGCATGGTGGTGGCGCCGCCAAGCTCGCCGTAGCGCTGAGCTACCGCCGCCTGCACAGACGCGGGGGAGTGGCCAGCCATCGCGCCCGTATCGCCCAGGCAGAAGTCGGTGAATATATTGCCATCGATATCGGTCAGCCGTGCTCCGTGCGCGGTTGCCAGGTAGAGCGGGAAACCGCCGGGCCACATCCGCATCCACGTCATCGGCACGCCGCCGAGCAGATGCCCGCGCGCCTGGCCGAGCGCGCTCAGCGACGCCGCGTGGCTGGCCGCATACTGGGCACGCTCCCGCGCGATCAGCTCGCTCAGCCGCCGGGTGTCGATCTCAGCCAGCTCAGCGTCCTGGCTCGCCTGCCCGCGGTCCTGCATGCCGCAACCTCCCCCGTCGTTGGCAGGACATTATCGCGGCCGGTTCTGGCTCTGCCGCGGGGCCGGCCGGGTGCCGCCTTACACTGGCGCGGTGACGTCGCAGCCCTTCGACCGGGATCTGAGCGGAGCGACCGGCGTCCTGCGCCGGGTGTTCGGCTACGACTCGTTCCGCGGTGACCAGCAGGAGATCATCGAGCACCTGATCGGCGGCGGCGACGCGCTGGTGCTGATGCCAACCGGCGGCGGCAAATCCCTTTGCTACCAGATGCCCGCGCTGATCAGGCCGGGCACCGGCGTGGTGATCTCGCCGCTCATCGCCCTGATGCACGATCAGGTCGACGCGCTGCAGGCGCTCGGCGTCCGGGCTGGCTTCCTTAACTCCAGCCAGGACCGCGGCCAGCAGGCGGCGATGCAGGCCGATTTCCTGGCCGGCCAGCTTGACCTGCTCTACCTGGCCCCTGAGCGGCTGAAGTCCGCCTCGACCCTGCGCCTGCTCGACCAAGCCGCGATCAGCCTGTTCGCGATCGACGAGGCGCACTGCGTATCCCAGTGGGGCCACGACTTCCGGCCCGATTACCTGGCCCTATCCGAACTGCATGAGCGCTGGCCATCGGTGCCCAGGATCGCGCTGACCGCCACCGCGACGAAGGCGACCAGGGCTGAGATCATCTCGCGCCTCAGCCTGGCCTCGGCCAGGCAGTACGTGGCCAGCTTCGACCGGCCCAACATCAGGTACCGGATCGAGCCGAAAGCAGAGCCGCTCAGGCAGCTGCTGACGCTGCTGCGGACCGAGCACCCCGGCGACGCCGGCATCGTGTACTGCTTGTCCCGCGCCTCGGTAGACAAGACCGCGACATTCCTTGAACGCAATGGGATCACGGCGCTGCCGTACCACGCCGGGCTGGACACCCGCACCAGGACCGCCAACCAGGCCAGGTTCCTGCGCGAGGACGGGCTCGTCATGGTGGCGACGATTGCCTTCGGCATGGGGATCGACAAACCCGACGTGCGCTTCGTCGCCCATCTCGATCTGCCGAAGTCAGTCGAGTGCTACTACCAGGAGACCGGCCGGGCCGGAAGGGACGGGCTGCCCGCGACCGCCTGGCTGGGGTACGGCCTGGCCGACGTCGTGCTGCAGCGCAGGCTGATCGATACCTCGGACGGCGATCTCGCGCACCGCCGCAGGCTGTCCGCGCATCTGGAGGCGATGCTCGCGCTCTGCGAAACCATCGAATGCCGCCGCGCCCAGATGCTCGGGTATTTCGGCGAGTCGGCGCGGCCGTGCGGCAACTGCGACACCTGCCTGTCGCCCGCCCAGACCTGGGACGGCACGATCGCCGCGCAGAAGCTGCTGTCGGCGGTGCTGCGGCTGCACAGGGAGCGGCACCAGCGGTTCGGCGCGGGCCAGGTCATCGACATCCTGCTGGGCAGGAAGACACCGAAGGTAATCGAGAATGAGCACGCCTCGCTGACAGTCTTCGGCATCGGCGCCGAGTTGACCGAGGCCGAATGGCGCGGAGTGGTCAGGCAATTGCTCGCCCTTGGGCTGCTCGCGGTCGTGGGAGACTACGGCACGCTCGCGCTGACCGAGGCCAGCGGCGCGGTCCTTGCCGGGGAACGGCAGGTCCTGCTCCGCCGCGAGCAGGCGCCGGCGCGCGTCAGGGCGAAGTCCAGCCGGCCTGGCCCGCAGCCAGCCGCCGAGCTGCCGGCCGCCGCGGCGGGCCTGTTCGAGCGGCTCCGCTTCTGGCGTGCGGCAGCGGCGAGAGAGCAGGGGGTGCCGGCCTATGTGATTTTCCACGACGCGACGCTCCGCCAGATCGCGGCGCAGCCGCCCTCGTCGCTGGCCGAGCTCGCGGGCATCAGCGGCGTCGGCGAGGCCAAGCTGGCCCGTTACGGCGATCAGATCATCGGATTGCTCACGGCCGAGGACAGCTGATCGGCGCCCTTCATGGGCGACGCCGGCGGGTCGGCATCCGGGTCAAAGGCCCGGCAGGCAGGCGGCCGATGCCCCGGTATGGGTCGACCACCCAGGCCAGAATCCGGTATCGGCGGGCCACCCATACCTAGCTGCGTGCCGCACCCTCGCGCACGGACCTCACACCCCGGCTGGCAGCCCGGCTAGCGCCTCGGAGATGGCGACATCGGTGAGCTCGAGGTCGCGCATCTGGCCGTGCAGGTAGTCGCCGTAGGCCTGCAGGTCGAGCAGCCCGTGGCCGCACAGCGCGGTCAGGATCACTTTCTCCTCGCCCGTCTCCTTGCAGCGCAGCGCCTCCTCGATGGCGGCCGCGACGGCGTGGGTCGGCTCGGGCGCCGGGACGATTCCCTCGGTCCTCGCGAACCGCAGCCCGGCGGCGAAGCACTCAGACTGCGGCTTCGCGACGGCTTCGATGAGGCCGAGCTCATAGATGTGCGACAGCAACGGAGACATTCCGTGATAACGCAACCCGCCCGCGTGAATGGGGTCTGGAATGAAGTCGTGCCCGAGCGTATGCATCTTCAGCAATGGCGTGAATCCCGCCGTGTCACCGAAGTCATACGCGTAAGTGCCCCGGGTAAAGGACGGGCAGGCGGCCGGCTCGACCGCGCGGATGACCGGGTTCATCCGCCCTGCCATCTTCTCCCGCAGGAACGGGAATGCCAGGCCGCCGAAGTTGGATCCGCCGCCGGTGCAGCCGACGATGACATCGGGAGTGTCCCCGGCCTCGGCCAGCTGCTTGAGCGCCTCCTCACCGATGACCGTCTGATGCATCAGGACGTGGTTGAGCACGCTGCCCAGCGAGTATCTGGTATCGGCGTTGCTGCCGGCCACCTCGACGGCCTCGCTGATCGCGATGCCCAGGCTGCCCGTCGAGTCGGGGCGGGTGGCCAGAATCGCCCGGCCCGCGTTGGTGACGTCCGAAGGGCTGGGATGCACGGTCGCCCCGTAGGTCTCCATCAGCAGCTTCCGGTAGGGCTTCTGGTCGAAGGACGACCGCACCATCCATACCTCGAGGTCGATGCCGAACAGGGCGCAAGCGAACGCCAGCGCACTGCCCCACTGCCCCGCCCCGGTCTCGGTGGTGAGCTTCCTGACGCCCTCGGCCGCGTTGTAGTAGGCCTGCGGGACCGCGGTGTTCGGCTTGTGCGATCCAGCCGGGCTGACCCCCTCGTACTTGTAGTAAATCCTCGCCGGCGTGCCAAGGTCCTTCTCAAGGCGGCGGGCGCGGTACAGCGGCGTGGGCCGCCAGAGCCGGTAAACGTCACGCACGGCTTCGGGTATCGCGATGTGCCGGTCTCCTGAGACCTCTTGCATGATCAGCGCAGTGGGGAAAAGCGGTCCGAGGTCATCTGGCCCCACCGGCTGACGGGTCCCGGGATGCAAGGGCGGCGGCGGAGGCGCGGGCAGGTCGGGGATGATGTTGTACCACTGCTGCGGCATCTCCGACTCTTCCAGGACGTACTTCACCTGGTTCGACATATTCCCTCCCAGCTATCAGCCAGTGGTGGCGCTCGCTAAGTGACAACAACCTAGCTCACGTCCGTGCGGTGCGTAAGTTTGTGGGCAACGCCCGACCAACCAGCCGATATGCCGATTTGGCCGCGCGCTTTGGCGCGTACCTCCACCGGATCGGTTGCGACTTACCCACTCGCATGAAATCGTTAGACGGTTAAACCCGGACTGGTCACCTTTTCCGCAAGATCGGGATGATCCTGGGGGTTAGACTGTCCGGTGACTGGCGGCGGGGCGATGCGCGTGGCCTGTGATCCTTCCGACGACCCTCAGCGGTCATGTGGCTGTATTGCGAGCCGGCGGTAGCGGAGGTAGTTGGTTTGTCGTTGCGGGCAGTCTCTTCGCGACACGCGGCCAGCCCTGCGCCTTGGCGGTCCGTCTAGCCGTGGCCGGGGGGCGCAGGGGCCGGCGCAAGCCGGAACAAGGTGAGCCGGCTGAGAACAGCGCGGCACGTGACAGGCAGAACGCCAAGCCTGGCCAGGCGGGGCGCGAAATCCCGGTCGAGACTGGCGACATCGAGGCCGATCAGTGGCTTAACCCGTTCCGGATCGGACGGCCGGTCACACCTATCATCTCGCCTCGTCAGAACTGGGCCGAGCCAGCCAGAGGCCAGCCTTCGCATGGTCCATCTGCATATGGCGAGCCGGTCCAGGGCAGGCCGGTTCAGGCGGAGCCGGTGCAGGGCAGGCCCGTCCAGCCCGAGCCGGTCCGGGCGGATCCGCCGCGCCAGGTCTGGCACCAGGCGGAGCCGCAAGGGCAGATCTGGCATGAGCCGCCCCATGAGCAGGTATGGCAGGACCACGCGGCCCAGCCGATAGAACCGAGGACAGTCCGGCCAGTGCCTGGTAGCGGCTACGATCCTCGCGGCTTGCCGTGGATCAATGAGCCGATGGCTACTGGCGGCCCCGGCTATGTGCCTGGTCCGCGGGACCCAGGCGGCCAGCCAAGGTACTGGGATGGCCGCGAGCCCGTCGCTCAGGACGGGTACGGGCCACGGCGCCGGGCGCCTGACTACGGGCAGGACGCGGCAGCCCCCGGTTACCCGCCGGGCTATGGCAGCGCTGGCGCGGGCGGCTACGGCCCTGCCTCGGGCGCTCGTCCGGATGTCATGCGCCACGGCTACCGGGATCGTCGCCGGTTTGGGCCGCCGGGGGAATACGGACCGCCCGTCGGTGACCGGCCGCCCGGTGGTTACCCGGGGCCCGGTGGTTACCCGGGGCCCGGTGGTCACACGGGGCCCGGTGGTTACGCGCAGCGCGGTGGTTACGGAGGCCAGGGGGGGCCGGGTGAGTTCCCGCCGTCTGAGGCCTATCGCGCGCGAGACGGCTACGTGCAGGACGGTTCAGGTCACCGCGACGGTCCGCCCGGCGGTTTCGGCCCGCGGGAGGGCTATGGTCCGCCGGGTAACTATGGTGCACCGCCTGATGGGCATGCGATGCCGGATGATTATGGCCCGCCAGGTGGATATGGCCGCCCCGGTGACTACGGGCCGCCTGCCGGGCACCGGTTCGGCGCCGAGGAACACTTCGGACCGGCAGGTGGCTACCGGCCTGGCCGGCCAGCGGGGTATGACTCGCCCGATGATTACGATCGCGCCCCCGATCCCGCAGCCGGGAATGACTATGATCGGCGGGCTGGCTACGCTCCGCCGGCTGGCTACCGGCCGCGAAGGCGGTCAGGCCCAGCGGAGGGTTACGGACCCAATGCACGGTACGGAGCCGCGACGGGCAACGGCAATGCCGGGCTTCCGCGCCGGGTTCCGCCGGACGAGTACGGACCGCGAGGTGGCGGCTGGGACCGCGAAACAGTTCGATGGGATGAGACCCGTCGTGCCCCGGGCGGGTATGGGCCGCAGGAACCGGCCGGGCCGCGGATGCCCGGCGATAGCGCGCGGCCGGGGGATGCGGACTCGGCATGGGGCAGGCCGGGTCCACGCCGGAACGGATACGGCCGGCCACCTCGCCCGATGCCAGCACAGGGGAACGAGCCCTGGCTACCGGGTGACGCATCCAGCTACGGGCGGGGCGGGCCGCCGCGAGCGTACGGATCTGAGCTGAACGGTGGTTATCCAGCTGGCCGCAGGGGGCATCCGGGTCAGCCCGCGGGCTACGGCAACGACGACCTGGCGCCGCGCAGACCAGGACAGTGGCACGAGCCGCCGCCGGGAGCTGCGGCAGCAGACCGGACGGGAGATCAGGCGGCCAGAAACGCCCGCCAGGACCGCGGCCCTGGCCAGCCGGTAGTACCCGCCAGGAAGGCTGGCGCCCGGCCCGCCGCCTTGCCGCCTGGCCGGTCGGCAGACGGAGCTCAGGAGAAGGACAAGGCGGTGACCTCCAACGCCCAGAGTGAGGCCAGTACCCCCGCCCGCCCGGCCGCCTCGAGCGCGCCAGGGAGCCAGAGCGCGACGGCAAACTCCGCCGCGCCCGCGAGCTCCGGCGCGCCGGATGGATCCGAGCTGGCGGTGGAGTCACCGAATCTCGCAGGCTCAGTGACCGCGGTGACGCCGCCTAGTCCAACTGGCACGATCCCTCCTGCCGTCGGCGCAGCGCCGCGGTCCACTGCACCGCCTCGGTCCCCGGCGCCGCCGCAAGCCGCGGCGCGGGCGCAGTCCGCCGCGCCGACGTCTGGCCCGGCGAGCGGAGACGCCGATGGCTACGCGATGGTGAGCCCCGATGCCGAGACCACGCCGATGGCAGTGATCCTGGCCCAGCGGCCGCCTGCGAGTCAGGATCCCTCGAAGCCGGACCAGAACATGCCGCAGGACAGGTCCGAAGAGACCGGTGAGCCACAGCCAGCTGCGCCATCCTCGCTGCCGGCATCGATGGGACCGCGGATGCGCGGTCCGTTCGAGCCGGCCGAGAAGATTGCCGCGGTCTCGCCGCCTTCCCCGTCTGAGTCGGATGTGTGGACCCCGATATCGGCCAAGATGGACCAGATCAAAGATCTCTATCTGACTGCGGAGGCCATCGGCGAAGACGCCCTAGACCAGCATTTTCAGCTGGTCAGCGAGCGCCAAAGGCAGCTGATCAGGGAGTATTTCGATCGGGCGATGCCCGGCCGGGCCGACAGCGGTGATGCAGCGCCGTGATTGTGACCAACAGCACTCCAAATTCTGAGATATGTCCGTGGCCGGAGATCTGATGTGGCGTGACCGGGGGCGACCGGCCTTAGCGACGAGGCGCGCCGCTGCCATAGCGGCGATAGTCGCTGATCTCGGCATTGCCTGGCGGCGACGGCAGCGCCGCCCAGGCTGAAGCCAAATCCGCCCGAAGGCTGGCAGCCTCCTCCGGCGGAATACGCGGATCGTTGATCAGGGGCGCCGAAGTGCGCCCAAGCTGCTGGGCCTCCAGGCTGGCTGACGTGTGAAACTGCACCTCGAAGGGCAGCTCGCTGAGCGGGTCGTGCCACTTGGTGAACACGCATCGGTTCGCCACGCTATTCCAGCTGTTCCTTCGAGCCTGCAGCTCGAAGCCATGGGCCTCCAACGAGTCCTGAACCAGGAGAATGCCATCAGCGTAATGGTCGAGGCCGAATATGAAGGCATAGGACAGCGCGCCGGGGACCCGGCTGGCAAGGAGCTCCGGTGACCGGTCAGGATGGCGCCTCAGCATGTCAGCGAACCTGGCCCGGAACACGTCGGGCTCAAGCAGCGCGCGCTCCTCGGTCCCCGGCGCCAGCCGGCCGTGCTCAAGCCGCCCTTCCAATTGGCGCAATTTGGCGGTCAGGCCGCTGCCCCCATAGCTGCCGAACAAGTCGCGACCTTCTGCAGTGCGAAACCGCTCGTAGCCGTCCTCGGCGATACGCACCTGATCGGGCGTGAGCCTGGCCGGGCCCCATGTCCATGACCCGTCTGCCGCTGTCCGCGGCCTGGTCGCGCTCGGATTGAACCCGGGGCCGCGGCCGCTCGGAAGCGATCTGGCCTGTGCTGTCGTGCTGCGGCGCGGCTCAGCGGGGCGGAAGCTGGCGCCGTTGCCGGGGCGGGCGACAGCACGCTCATGCCGTTCGGCGTCTGACGCCGGGAAGCTATGGCCGGGCTCGCTGGCGGAGTCCCGCTGTGCGGGGTCCGCGGCCGACTCAGCTGGGCCTGGCCTACCCGCGGGCGGGCTCCAGAAGGCATCCGCCGCAGAATCGGCTGTCACAGGCCGGGCGGCGTCGGGGGCCGGTCTAGCGTTCGCTGGCGTGAACGTGGGCGCGGGCCTGGACTGGTGCTTGTTGTCTCCAGCGCTTGGCTGCGTGTAGGGGTGCGAGGGATTGGTTGGCTGCCGGTATGGCTCCGCCTCGCTCGCCGGATTGCCAGGACTGGGTTCGGCGGCGCGGTGATCCTGCGAGGCACTGGCTGGCCCGCCCGGAGCGGCACCCGCGGCAGCCGGGCCGTCGCGGTCCTGCGGGCTAAGCTGCTCAGCCAGCGCCCCGGGCTCGGTCGGGTCGGGGCCGGGGTCCGGGTCGTACAGGCCAGGCCCAGCGGGCAATTCACCGGGCCGGTCTGCAACCGGGGGCGCTAGCTCGAGATGCTTCAGTCGCGGCGGAGGCGGCTTGCGCTCCCCGTCAACGTGGTAAGGCGACGACGGGTGCCCATATGGCAGGCGTTCCAGCCGCTGACTGAGATCGGCCAACGAGCCGGGCACTGGCGTGCGGTTCGGCTGGTCGATCCGACGCGCGGGCGAGTCCCCTGCCGACGGAGTGCGTGCTCGCGCCCCGGCAGCGACTGCGGCCTGCTCGGCCGCCGTCCCGCTGAGCGGGTCGCTGGCCGCCTCCGGCGCTGCCGCCGCCATGCTGCCCGCAGCCGGCGAACTGGCAACTGCCACCTGGGGGGCCGTAGGAGCCGCAGGACCGGGCTCAGCGGCCCCGGTCTCAGTTCCGCTCTCCGCTATTGCCTCCGCGGCCGGAACCGGGTCGAACAGGCTTCGCGCAGAACGATGCCGCCCGGTGGTCTCGCCGTGAGCCGCAGCCCAGGTGCCGATCGGGCGCGCATGTCCGTTCGCGCGGTCCTGGCCGCGCGCGGATGGCTCTGCCATCATGAGGGTGGCATCGAGCGGGTCGGGCTGGCCGGACTGCTCCGGCCCTTCCCACTGCTCCTGCTGCCCTGACATGACGCTTTCTCCCGCGTATAGGCAATGTCGTCATCGTAGCCGCGGATCTGCCGGTGACGTGCGGTCTAGCAGGATGGTCCAATTCAGGACCCCGGCGGCCAGGCCGGGATGACCTGGCCGTGCGCGTCGCCGAACCCGATCCGCTCGCCATCCTGACCGGCGGCTGAGGCGGTGATCACGACCTCGTCGCCGTCCTCGAGCCAAGCTCGGCTGCTCCCGTCGGGGAGCGTCAGTGGTTCCCTGCCTGCCCAGGCGAGTTCGATCAGCGACCCGCACTGGTCGCGCCGCGGCCCGCTGACAGTTCCTGAGGCGAACAGGTCCCCGGTACGCAGCGAAGCGCCATTGACGGTCATGTGCGCGAGCATCTGTGCCGGGCTCCAGTACATGGCCGCGTACGGCGGCCTGGACACCACGTGTCCGTTGATGAGCACCTCGAGCTGGATGTCCAGTCCCCAGTTACCCGAGTCAGCCAGGTAGCTGGCCAGCTCGGTTTCCAGAGATGGCGGCCTGACCCGGACGTGCTCGAGCGCGGCGAGCGGCACTATCCACGGGGAAATCGTTGTGCCAAAGGATTTTCCGAGGAATGGCCCGAGCGGCTGGGATTCCCATCCCTGGATATCGCGCGCCGACCAGTCGTTCACCAGGCACACGCCGAACACGTGCTCGGCGAACCGCGCAGCGGGAACCGGCTCGCCGAGTACGCTCTCGACCCCCACCACGAAGCCGACCTCTGCCTCGAAGTCCAGCCTGCGGCTGACGCCGTAGATCGGCGCTGGCGATCCGGACGGCCGCATCTGCCCGGATGGCCGCCGGATCGCGGTTCCGGACGCCACGACCGTGCCTGACCGGCCGTGATAGCCGATCGGCAGGTGCCGCCAGTTCGGCGTGAGCGGCTCGCCGTCCGGCCGGAAGATCCGCCCGACGTTGGTCGCGTGCTGCTCAGAGGCGTAGAAGTCCACATAGTCGGCGACGGCGAAGGGCAGGTGCATGGCCACGCTGTCGGCCGGCCCCAGCAAGTCCTCGATCGCGCTGCGGTAACGGTCGCGGCTGAGCCACTCCGTTAGCGCGGCCCTGACCTGGGCCCACGCACGGTCGCCCGCGGCCAGGAACCGGTCGAGGCTCCCCGAGCTGAAGTCGGCAGCCCGTCCAGGCAGTAGCCGATCGGACGCGGCGGTCAGGTCGAGCACCCGGTCGCCGATCGCGACTCCGACCCGCCGGTGTGACGGGTGGTGCACATCGCTGAACGACCCGTACGGCAGCGTCTGCAGGCCGAACGGATGGTCGGCCGGGACAGCGAGCCAGTCACAGGGTCGCGGCAGTGCCATGAAGAAGACCTCCTGGATTAACAAATTCTCAGTGCTGACTCAGCAGTCCGAGGGTGACCAGGTCAACGACGGGCTCTTTGGTGCTGCAGGTGCCGAACGAGGTGAACAACCAGCGGATCTCCGCGGCGGTCTCCGGGTCCAGGGCCCGGACGGCTGCCGCGATGGCGGCCTGGTCGCGCTGGCGGAGGATGGCTGCGATCTCGCCCACGCCAGCGTCTGCGGCGGCGGCACCGACCGCCAGCAGCACGTTGAGGAAGCCATGCTGATCGAGCCCGGCGTCGGCGTCGGTGCAGCGCACGGCGTGATGCAGGCCCGCCGTGCACTTGAACCTGATCCGCTGCTCAGCCACGGCGGCCAGGCAGCCCGCCAGGGTCTCCTCGGCGGGAAACGCCTCAGGCGTCACCCCTCCCGTCCGGAGCTTGGGCCGGAAGCCGCGCTGGTCGGCGAGTTCGAGCAGCGGCCTAGCAGTGGCCGGATCGGAGATGGCCGACAGCGGGTACTCGATGTAGCCTGCCGCTCCTGCCAGCGGCACGCTGTCAAGCGCGGCAGCGACGTCGGCTATGGCCTGCGCGGGGTCCTCGTCCTTCGCGGCCGGAACCTCCACGGCGCGCAACCTCAGCCGGGCATCGGCCGCCACGGCATCGGTCGCGGCCGTCACCGCATTGGCGCCGCCAGTGACGACCAGCGAGAGGTCGATCCAGGGCCGGTTCGCCGCGGTCAGGGCTCTCCCGAGCTCGTCGATCTTGGTCTCCGGGCAGACAAAGGGGCCGGTCAGCTTGCTGAACCAGGCCATCTCATGACTGGCGTGCGCGGCCACAGCCGCGGGCATCGGCAGGTTTCCTGGCGGGAACAGCGAGGCGTCGTCGAGCAGGTTGTGCAGCAGGTTGCGCTGCAGGTCGTCCGGCAGAACCGGCGGCCGCGAGTTCGTGCTCACCCGACACATTCTGTCCGGCGCGCCACGCTGCCGCTAAGCACCTATCCCGAAGACCTGCAGGCGGGAAGTCACGCGGGATCAGTCGGATCGCGACGGATCGTGGCTGATTCGCCGGTCAGGGCGGCCCGCCCGGCGACCGGTACCGCGCCGGTACGCTCGGCCGGCTCTTTCTGGGCCGCGGGACCTCGCGGGGCGACCTGGCCGGCCGGCCCGGCTGCATCGGCAGCTCCAGGAGCCTCCGCGCTCACGGTTCCGGCGGGGCGGACCGCGGCTCGGAGCGCCGCTGCGGCCTTCTCAGCCTCGTCGAGAACCGAGTCGGCGCGCAGTCTGGCCTCGTAGGCCTCCTTGCCGCCACGGGCACCAAGCAGCCGTCTGGTGTACACCAGGTATCCGACCAGAAGCAGGTTAAGGGCGAACAGGACCAGCTTGGTGACCGTGACCGCCTTCGATAGCTCGTAGATCTCGAACGGCAGGCCGAGGGAGGTCACGATCATCGCGAAGTACTCGCCCCAGCGCTTGGCCTGCCACAGGGCGAACGCCTCGACGGCCGATACGACCGCGAGCCCGGTGATCGCGAACGCGAGCAGGCGGAGATTGGACGAGCTGACATGCAGCAGGCTCTGGATCCTGTCCAGCAGGGCGTGGTTCAGCGTGAAGCCAAGCTGCCTGGCGAACGTGCGCACGATCGGTAGGTCCTTGTTGATCGCCTGGGCGATTGAGTTCGAGTTAGAGAACCGCCAGATGCCGTAGGCGACCGCGCCGAAGATGACGAACCTGATGCCTCGCTCGATAGCGAACAGCTTCAGGAACAGGTCGCTTCTGATTTGCTTGCCGCGCCGCACGGCGGGCGCAGCGTCAGCCGGGCCGCTGCCATGCGGCCCCCCGGTCACGTAGCTGCCGCACCGCAGGCATCGCCAGAGCTCGGCAGCACCGGTCTGGCCGCGCACGTGCTCGAGCAGGTGCGGCTCCTCCGGCGCATACGTGATATGCCCCGCGCGCCCGCACCGGTACAGGCTCCAGTCCATGTGCTGCAGCCTACGGTAGGAGGATGCCCCGATGAGCTCGTGCAGCGCTCGGCGCGGGTAGCTGCCTGGGTTAATTGTGGCTTTCGGCGACCTCGACCAGATCCGCGGCGGAGTGGCTGTCACCCGGAGAACCATCAGGAAAGGCGCTGCGCGGCGGGCCGAGCAGAATGCCACCGCTCAGCGTGAGGACTTCGTCGCAGATGAGCCCGAGCGAATCGGCGTCCGCGCCGAGCGCGATCACCGCGGTGTCGCGTTCGAGGTCCCTGATCACATCGGCGAGTACGGTCCGGTCGAGCGGCTGCAGATGGTCAAGGAGCGAGTCGATCAGCAGCAGCTTCGGCTCGTGCACGCACGCCACAGCCAGCCTGGCCTTCCTCGCGATGAGCTCGGGCGCCGCGCCGAACATCACGTCAGCCCATGGCGTCAGGGCGAGCCTGTCGAGGATGGCAGCAACCAGCAAGTGCCGGTCGGACCCTGGCTGTCCTGAGCGTCTGGCGGCGCGCTCGACCAGCGCCCTGATCCTGGTCGCTCCGAGGGGCCGGGCGGTGCGGCTGGCCGTACCCGTCTGGCGCCGCACGGCTGCACGGGCCGCAGGGAGGCTCATGTCGTAGCCGAATACGCGGAGGCGGCCGTAGCCGGGGGAGATCCGGCCCGACAGCAGGCCAATCAGGGCAGTGGCGGCTGCCGATCGGGGTGCCACGATCCCGAGTGAGGCGCTGCCAAGGTCAGGCTGGTCAAGCCGGAAACTGACCATCCTGAGTGCCCAGCGGCTGTCGTACCTCACGCCGACCCCCGCGGAATGGACGGGGGCAAAGGCTGTCACGGCGTGACCGGACTCCATAACGCCCCCTCGATCATGTCTCGGTCACGTGCTCCCCAAGGAGGGAATATAACTTGCTGTAATCATGTGTGTCCAAGACGTGATCGGCGGGGCGCCGCTGTATCTGCCGGGCCAGGGCCGGGCCCAGGTACCTTGGCGCTGTGCGCAAGCCATTGGATCTGCCGTTCGATCCGATCGAGCGCGCGGCCACGATCTGGCAGCGCAGGTTCGGTGCGGCAGGGGCGATGGCGGCCGTCACCTCGATCATGCGAGTGCATCAGATCCTGCTGAGCGAACTCGACACGCTGCTGCGGCCCTTCGGCCTGACGTTCGCCAGGTACGAGGCTCTCGTCTTGCTGAGCTTCAGCCGCGCAGGCGCGCTGCCGCTCCGGTTGATCGGTGAGCGGCTGATGGTTCATCCGACCAGCGTCACCAACACGATCGACCGGCTCGAGCACGCCGGGCTGGTCGTGCGCAGGCCGAACCCCCAGGACCGGCGCGGAACGCTAGCGGAGATCACCCCGGCGGGGCGCAAGGCTGTCGCCGAGGCGACTGAGGTCCTCATGAGTGCCGAGTTCGGGCTGCACGGGTACGAAGATGACCAGCTCGAGGCCATGTTCAGCCTGCTCAAGAGCCTGCGGGTAGACGCGGGTGATTTTACGGAATGACAGACTGCCGCCAGGTCTTGCCGCCGTCGCTGGTGACGAAGATCTCGCGCTCGGGGTTCGCCGGCATGGCGACTCCGTTCCTGGACGTGGTCATGCCTACGAAGCCGAACCCGCCGGCCGGAGCAGGCCCGGTCAGCGTCGCGAGCTGCCAGGTACGGGCGTCGCTGGAGAGGTAGATCCCCGTCTTGGTCGCGAGCACGAGCGGTCCTCCCGGCGAGACGGCCAGCGAGGTAGCTTCAGCCGGAGCGGTGCCGCTGACCTGCCAGTTCCGGCCATCATCACGCGAAACGTACAAGGCCAGTTTCTGGCTCGCCGCCGGAGGCGAACTGCCGCAGACCAGGTACAGCGTTCTCGCAGTGGGCGCCAGGAGCCAGGGACCACGTCCGGAATGCCCCGTCAGGCAGCGTGGCCCAGCAGCCGACGCGACAGGCACGAGGTGCCACGCGCCGCCAGATACCTGACCGGCGTAGAGCCTCCCGCTGGCGACCAGATAGCCATGGTCGCGGGTCAGTTGCAACCCTCCGGACGCTGCCGCGACAGCCCCCGCGCCGCCGCTGACGGCGCGCCACTGACCACCGCGGGCAGCCGCGGAGTACAGATCGAATCCAGAGCAGCCGGTCGTGTAGTCCGAGCCGGTACCACTGCAGCCGGTTCCGATCACAGCGAACGCACGGCCGCCCGCTGCTGACAGGTCGACAACGCGGCCGGGCAGCGGGGCGATGCGGTGCCACGCCACCCCGCCGTCGTGAGTGGCGTACAACTCAGGCCCGTACGCCCAGCCGTTAGCCGAGTCGAGGAACCTGACCTGGCTGACCCCGGATGAGCCGTCCGGCGGCCCGGCCTGCGGCGCGCCGACCTCGGTCCACGTGCCGCCGTAATTCCGCGTTCCCGCCATCACGGTGCACCGCCTGGTACCGCAGGATCCGGCCAGTCCGAGCACTGCACCCAGCACAGCACCGGGGCCATTGCCGACGAAAGTCACCGAGGTTGGTCGAAATCCGGCCGCTGGAGTGGGCCCTGTGCCTCCGGCAGTAGACAACGCCGGACCGTGGCCGGCGGCACTGGCCGAGGTTTTAGGCGCCTGGCTGGCCGTCCCGCCCGACTTGCCCGTGCTCGGCGTGGCAGTGTGGGTGCCGACCTGGGCCGGTCCACCCGACTGTCCGGGCAGCAGTCCCCTGGCGACTTGCGGCAGGGTCGCGGCAGCGGCGACGACCACTACGGCGCCGGCGGCCGCGCTGATCGTCCTGACCGCCTTGCGCCTGCGGGCACGGCGGCGAACCCGGTCGAAGGTCCCAGATCGCGGCGGCAGCGGCTCGACGTCGGCACTCAGCCAGGCTTCGATCGGATCGCGATGGTCGGTCACGACGCCTCACCCACAGCCGCCTTAAGCTTGGCGCGCGCGTGATGCAGGTCGGCCTTGACGGTTCCTTCCGGCCGGCCGAGCAGCATCGCGACCTCCTTGACCGCGAACCCCGCGTAATAATGCAGCAGGAAGGCGTTGCGGAGCCGCGGTGGCAGGCTCTCGATCAGGTCGCGGACATCCACGTCCTGCGCAGGATGCCAGGCGGGCTCCTGCGGCACTGTGGCCGTGATGGTCCTGATCGCGCGCCGTTCCCTGCTTGTCTTACGCCAGTGGTCTCTGACCAGATTGGTGGCGATCATGTACAGATAGCTCTGCGGATTATCCAGGCCTGACCACCGGGACAGTAGCCGGGTGAAGGCTTCCGCGGCGATCTCGTGCGCTGTCTCATCATCATCGACCAGGCGCCTGACCCAGCCCGCGAGCCTCGGGTAGCACGCGTTGAACAGTTCCTCGGCGGCTTCGCGGTCGGCGGTACGGAGCCTTGCCACAGAGCTCCCTTGCCTTGTCGCCGTAGCTGGCGGCCTAGCCCATCGTGCCTGCAGGGTGACAACGTCCCCGGCCACTGCCAGGCAGCCGGGGTCGCTGGCGAGATTTCGCATTTGTTCTACCACACATTCGGCCTGGGCTGGTCCCGACGGCGAGCACAGGCACTGGCCACGGGCACTCATGTGTACTGAGACGGCGCGCGCCGTCAAATGGTTGGGAGCCAGCAGGTTCCCGCCGGCCGGCGCGCCGCTTACACTGTCAGAAGGATTTACTAGGACGTCCTACTATCTGGCCGCGACGCGGCCGCGCTTGGCCGCGACCCATCCGAGCCCATCCGAGCTGCCGGAGGATGACCATGGGTGCTCAGTCCGCAGGCGAGAACGCCGATAGCGGCGACCACGGCCGGGCTCGCTGGCAGCGCCGGTATGACGCCTCGAGGTTGCGGGACGCGGACTTCACCACGTTGTCCGGTGTGGCCGTCGACCCGGTCTACGGCCCGGCGCAGGGTTCCGTCGTGCCCGGGTTCGAACGGATCGGCTGGCCGGGCGAGTTCCCCTTCACCAGAGGTCTGTACCCGGCCGGCTACCGCGGCAGGACGTGGACGATCAGGCAGTTCTCGGGATTCGGCAACGCAGTCCAGACCAACCAGCGGTACAAGATGCTGCTGCAGGCGGGCGGCGGGGGCCTGTCGGTCGCGTTCGACATGCCAACCCTGATGGGCAGGGACTCCGACGACCCGCGCTCGCTTGGCGAGGTCGGTCACTGCGGCGTGGCCATCGACTCGGCGGCCGATATGGACGTGCTGTTCTCAGGAATCCCGCTCGCCGACGTCACCACGTCGATGACCATCAGCGGCCCGGCCGTTCCCGTGTTCTGCATGTACCTCGCCGCGGCCAAGCGGCAGGGCGCCACTGTCGGCAAGCTCAACGGAACCCTGCAGACCGACATCTTCAAGGAGTACATCGCGCAGAAGGAATGGCTGTTCCCGCCGCAGCCGCACCTGCGGCTGATCGGTGACCTGATGGAATACTGCGCGGCGGAGATACCCGACTACAAGCCCCTGTCAGTCTCCGGATACCACATCAGGGAGGCCGGGTCGACAGCAGCACAGGAGCTGGCGTTCACGCTCGCCGACGGATTCGGCTACGCCGAGCTCGGGCTGTCTCGCGGGCTCGACATCGATGTGTTCGCGCCAGGGCTGTCCTTCTTTTTCGACGCGCACATCGACTTCTTCGAGGAGATCGCCAAATTCCGCGCCGCCCGCCGCATCTGGGCACGCTGGATGCGCGACGTGTACGGCGCGAAGACCGAGCGGGCGCAGTGGCTGCGCTTCCACACCCAGACCGCCGGCGTGTCGCTGACCGCGCAGCAGCCGGATAACAACGTGGTGCGGACGGCGATCGAAGCATTTGCCGCGGTGCTCGGCGGTACGAATTCCCTGCACACCAACGCGCTCGACGAGGTGCTCGCGCTGCCGAGTGAGAAGTCAGCGGAGATCGCGCTCCGGACTCAGCAGGTGATCATGGAAGAGACCGGGGTCGTGAACGTGGCCGACCCGCTCGGCGGTTCCTGGTACGTCGAGGCACTGACCGACCGGCTTGAGGCGGAGGCCGAGGAGATCTTCGCCAAGATCCGGGCGATGAGCCCGGACGGCTCGATGACCGGCGGGATCCTGCGGGGGATCGAGGATGGCTGGTTCATGGCCGAGATCGCCGAGGCGTCGTTCGCCTACCAGCGGCAGCTCGAGAAGGGCGACAAGAGGGTCGTCGGCGTGAACTGTCATACCGACACGGTGGAGCAGCCCGTTGAGATCATGCGGGTCAGCCACGAGGTCGAGCGCGCTCAGGTTCTGCACCTCGCACAGCGCAGGGCCAGCCGGGACCAGGGCGCGGTGGATGCCGCCCTGGCCGCGATGGTCAGCACAGCCAGGTCGGACGGGAACATGATCCGGCCGATGATCGACGCTGCCTTGGTCGAGACTACGCTCGGTGAGATCTGCGGAGCGCTCCGCGACGAATGGGGCGGTTACTCGGAGGCTCCCGCCTTCTGAGCGTCGCCGCGGCGTCGAGTGGCGGGGCGCGGCGGCGGATACGGCAGGATGGAGTCATGCAACAGCCACGAGACTTTTCAATGGCTGGCGCCGTCGATCTGGGCGCCAGGCAGGCGGCCGCGAAGCGGCGGCAGCAGGCGTCACCGGGTCAGGGGGCCAACGGGACCGGGGGCGAGTCCGGCTTCGTCTTCGAGGCCACTGAGGAGACGTTCAACACCGACGTCATCGGCAGGTCGCAGGCCGTGCCAGTGATCGTCGACCTGTGGGCCGAGTGGTGCGAGCCATGTAAGCAGCTCAGCCCCTTGCTCGAACGGCTGGCCAACGAGGCGGCAGGCGACTGGGTGCTGGCCAAGGTAGACGTCGACGCGAATCCGCAGCTGAGCGCGGCCTTCCAGGTGCAGTCGATCCCGATGGTGGTCGCTGTTATCGGCGGTCAGCTTGTCGACGGCTTCCTCGGCGCGCTGCCCGAGGCGCAGGTCCGCCAGTGGATCAACCAGATTCTCCAGATCGCCGACCAGCTGGGAATGCCCTCGAGAGTGCGCGCTGAGGCGCCAGCGACGGGGACCCGCGAGGCGCCGGAGGCGACCGGTTCCGGCCAGCCGGGCTCGGTTGGCGGCGGGCCCGGCGGCCCTGGCGCCGGGCCTGGCCCTGGCAGGCCGGGAACTGGCGGCGCGGGCGCGCCAGGCGGGGCCGGCGGGCCCGCTGAGATGCTCGGCGACCCGAGGTTCGAGACCGCGCAGGCCGCTATGGACTCAGGCGACCTGGACGCCGCCGCGACGGCGCTCGAGCAGGTACTCGCCGACATGCCAGAGCATCCGGTCGCGAAGGCCTGGCTCGCGCAGGTCGACCTGATCAGGCGGGTGAACTCCTACGACCGCGCCAAGGTGCTCAGGGCCGCGCAGGAGAATCCTGACGAGCCGGATGCGCAACTGAAGGCGGCGGACGTGGAGCTGGCCACCGGGCAGGTCGAGGCCGCGTTCGATCGGCTGCTCCGAATCTTCCAGCGCTCATCGGGCGAGGACAGGAACAAGATCCGCCTGCACTTGCTGAACCTGTTCGAGGTCCTCCCGCCGCGCGATCCGCGGGTCGCCAAGGCACGGTCGAAGCTGGCCAGCCTCCTGTTCTGACTAGATGTGATCAGGTGCCGCCCGCCCTGCAACCTCGGTGGAGGGTGGCGCATCATAGAGATATGCAGGAGGGACCCCGCACGGGACAGCTGCTGGCAGCGACCCCGATGCTCGGCGACGTCAACTTCCGCCGCACCATCGTCCTCGTCGTCGAGGACGATCCAGAGGAGGGAACTCTCGGGGTGGTGCTCAACCGGCCAAGCGAGATTCCCGTGCGGCAGGTGCTTGAGCCCTGGACTGATCTGGTGACCGGTCCGTCCGTACTCTTCCAGGGCGGCCCAGTCTCCCCTGACAGCGCGCTCGCGCTCGCCCTGCCGCGCGGCGAGAGCGAGCCAATCGGATGGCGCTCGCTGGCCGGCTCGAAGCTGATGTCAAGGATCGGCCTGGTCGACTTGGGCGCGCCGCCCGAACTTCTCGCCGACGGCATCGCTTCCCTGCGGGTCTTTGCCGGCTACGCGGGCTGGGGGGCGGGGCAGCTTGAGGCCGAGATCGAGGTGGGTGCCTGGCTTGTGCTCGACGGGCTGCCCGAGGACGCGTTCGCCGACGAGCCCGACCGGCTCTATCCGTCGGTGCTGCGGCGGCAGGGCGGCGAGATGGCGCTGCTCTCGACCTACCCGGACGACCCTGTGCTCAACTGAGCCCCCTGAACAAACCCGTCTAAATGCCACGTACGGTCTCGTGTCGGCAGGGCGTAAACTAGCGCCGTGACTGAAGTTCTTCCCTCCGGCGGCACCAGCGTCGACTCCGATACCAGGCCGGACCTGTCTACCGGCGACGGTGATCATGAGCGGTTCGCGCACTATGTCCTGAAGGACAAGATCATGGACAGTGCGGTGAACGGCACGCCGATGGTGGCTCTCTGCGGCAAGGTCTGGGTGCCGAGCCGCGACCCGAAGCGTTTCCCGATCTGCCCAGAGTGCAAGGAAATATTCGAGTCGCTCCCCGACGGAGCCGGCTAGTCAGACACGTTCGCTGGCTCGCCGCCGGTTAGCCCGAGCAGCTCCGCATACGAGGTGGGGAAGACCGTGTTCTGGTGCCCGCCAGCGGCCCAGACAACGTCGTATTTGTCCAGCCACAGGTCCACCATGGTTCTGATCGGTGCGGGATGGCCGACTGGCGCGACGCCCCCGATGACCTGGCCGGTGGCGGACCGGACGAAATCGGGGTCCGCGCGCTTGACGGCCGCGAAGCCGTGCTCTGCAGCGACCATGGCGGTGTCAACCCGGTGCGCGCCGCTAGTCAGGATCAGCAGTGGCTCGCCGTCGGCATTGAAGATCAGGCTGTTGGCGATCGCCCCGACCTCGCAGCCGAGCTGAGCGGCGGCGGCTGCGGCGGTGGGTGCCGGCTCGGGCAGCTCCCTGACCTTTCCTGAAGCGCCAAGCGCGGAAAGGACATCGGAGACGTGACGGGCACTTGAATGCATGGCCGGAAGGTTACCGGCTCGTTGTGCCTGCCTCTGCCCCGCGCCCGCGCGCCGGGCCGATCACGGTCGGAATGGCCGGATCGCCTGCGGAAAGCCGCAACGCCTCTGGCGGCAGCTCGCTCAGGGCCTGCCTGAGTCGCTTCCGCGCCGCCCCGAGCGGCTCGTCTCCGACGATTTCCCCGTTCTTGACCAGCTGCCGCAGCAACACCCGGCAGCCGGGCTTGAGACCGTCCGGCTGTGGGTCTCCGATGGCCGGCGGGCTTGTGCTGATCACTTCGGCAGTCGCTCTTCCCTTATTGTCCAGCATGCGGACCGCCCATTTCCGCCCGCCGATGGTTGGCTTACCGACGGAGTGCTTGGCGACGGGACGCAGCTCACCGTCCTTGTCCGCTCTGGCAACGAGCTTGTAGACCAGCGCTGCCGTCGGGACGCCCGATCCAGTGACCAGAGCGGTGCCGACGCCGTAACCGTCGACTGGGGCCGAGGCGAGCGCGGCGATCGAGTACTCGTCCAGGTCGCCGGTGATGACGATCTTGGTGCCGGTGGCGCCTAGCGCGTCGAGCTGTGCCCTGACTGCCCGGGCGAGCTCGGCAAAATCGCCGCTGTCAATCCTGACCGCCCCGAGGCCGGGGCCCGCCAGCTCGACCGCGGCCGCCACCGCCTCGGTGACGTCGTAGGTATCGACGAGCAGGGTCGTTCCCGTGCCCAGGACGTCAAGCTGCACCATGAATGCCTGCCGCTCGTCGTCGTGCACGAGCGTGAACGCATGGGCGCTTGTCCCCGCCGTGGGCACGCCGTAGTCGAGCCCGGCCCGCAGGTTCGAAGTGGCCGAGAATCCGGCCAGGTAGGCGGCCCTCGCGGCCGCCACGGCGGCAAGCTCGTGTGTTCGCCGCGAGCCCATCTCGATGATCGGCCGGCCTGCGGCTGCCGTCACCATCCTCGACCCGGCCGATGCGATAGCGCAGTCGTGGTTAAGGATCGACAGGGCGAGCGTCTCCAGCACGACCGCCTCGGCGAATGTCGCATCTACGACCAGAATCGGCGAGCCGGGGAAGTAGCAGTCGCACTCGCCGTAGCCCCAGATGTCGCCGGTGAACCGGTACGAGGCGAGGAAGCCTGCCGTGGCGTCGTCGATGATCCCGGCACCGCTGAGGTACTCCAGATCGCCGGAGGAGAACCTAAACGCCTCAAGGGCCCGTAGAAACCGCCCGGTGCCCGCGACTACCCCGTACCGCCGGCGGCCAGGCAGCCGCCTGGCGAAAATCTCGAAGACGGCCCGGCGCCCGGCCGCGCCGCTCGCCAGCGCAGCACGGACCATGGTGAGCTCGTAATGATCGGTCAGCAGGCCGGTCCGGGGAGGGCCGAGC
>WNFL01412753.1_pt1 | contig 66147 bp, 64 predicted proteins | sample 5400361 | NCBI WGS metagenome assembly WNFL01 (sample SAMN13153351, study PRJNA577476) | soil metagenome | isolation source: 40 cm soil on Douglas fir-dominated hillslope | place: USA:California | collected 2013-09-17 | reverse complement strand
GGAGGGCGGCTGGCGGTTTCGGATGTGGTGGTGCGCGGCGAAGTGCCAGGGGAAATCCGGCGGAGCATGGAATTGTGGGTCGGGTGCATTGCGGGGGCATTGGAGGAAAAGGAATATCAGGAGAAGCTGGCGCGCGCGGGATTCGAATCCATTGAGGTGGAACCTACGCGGGTTTACAAGGCTGAGGAGGCGCGCGATTTTCTTTCTGCGGCGGGACTTGATCCGGATGTGGTGGGTCCGCAGATCGATGGAAAGTTCATCAGCGCGTTTGTGCGCGCGGTGAAGCCGGCAAGCAAAGCCGCTTGTTGCGGGCCTAGCTGCTGCGCCTGATTCGCGGCGGGCTGCCTGGTTAATCGTTGGCGCGGTGCACTTTCATGTGCTTGTGGTCGGCGACGGGCGTTGCGAGGCGGAAGATGTGCTCGCCGCGGCTGGAGTCAAAACGATAGAGAAGAACGGCGTCGGCAGCGCGCTCTTCACGGGCTAGCTCGAGTTCGGGATTGCTTACGACGACTTCGCCTTTGTTGTTGACGCGAAGTTCCGTGCCTACCTGCAAAACAATCTTCATTTCCTCGCTTGCGGCCATGGCGCCTCCTCATCGGTGGATGGTGTTTGGATGCAGAGGAGGCGCGGAACGGCGCATGCCCACTCGCGCTGGATAATGTTGCGCGGTCTAGTGGAGGAAATGGCGCATGCCGGTGAAGACCATGGCGAGGCCGAGGCGGTCGGCGGCAGCGATGGCCGGCCTTTGCAGCTTCTTCCACGCCGTCAGGGAACGGGAAGAAAGCGTCGGAGGCGACGACGCTGCCTTGCAGAGGCGACTGCGCCTTCATTACCGCGAGTTTGACGGAGTCGACGCGACTCATCTGGCCGGCGCCGACGCCGAGGGTGGCGCCGTCGCGGGCGAAGACGATGGCGTTGGATTTCACGTGTTTGCAGACTTTCCAGGCAAAGCGCATGGTGTGCATTTCTTCTGGCGAGGGAACACGCTTGGTAACGGTGCGCAGATCAGAGTCGCTGATTTCGCCGAGGTCGGGTTGCTGGACTAGCATGCCGCCCAGGATGCGTTTCAGCTGGAGCGCGCTCTCGGGTTCGAGACCGCCGGGAGGCAATTCGAGTAGGCGGAGATTTTTCTTGGCGGCGAAGATGGATTTTGCTTTTTCGTCGAAGGCGGGAGCGGCGATGCATTCGACGAAGAGTTTCGCGACTTCCTCGGCGGTGGCGGCATCGATTTCGCGATTGAAGGCTAGGACCCCGCCAAAAGCGGAGATGGGATCGCTGGCCAACGCTTTCAAGTAGGCGTCGCGCAGGGTTTCCTGCTCGGCGGTGCCGCACGGGTTGTTGTGCTTGATGATGACGGCGGCGGGGCGGCGAAATTCGGCGGCGAGGCTGCGCGCGGCTTCGAGATCGACGAAATTATTGTAGGAAAGCTCCTTGCCTTGAAGCTGCTTGGCGGCGGCGAGGCCTTCTGGCGGGCGGCCGGCGGGGACGTAGAGCGCCGCAGCCTGGTGCGGGTTTTCGCCGTAGCGAAGTTCCTGCTGGCGACGAAGAGCCAGGTGCAAGCGCTCGGGCAAAATTGGTTTTGGGCTGAGCGCCACGTGATTGGCGGAAGCGGAAAGGCGCTCGAGTTCGGTGGCGATCATGCCGTCGTAGCGGGAGGTGGCGGCGAAAACTTTGCGAGCGAGCTCTAGGCGAGTTGCTAGCGATGTTTCTCGCGAAGCTTCCAACTCTTTCGCTACGCGATCATAGTCGGCGGGATCGGTTACCACCGTGACGCTTTCGAAATTTTTCGCCGCGGAGCGGAGCATGGTGGGGCCGCCGATGTCGATGTTTTCGATGAGTTCCTCAGCGGTGAGGTCTTTCTTTGCGGCGGTGGCTTCGAACGGATAGAGATTAACAACCACCAAGTCGATTGGCGCGATGCCGTGTTCAGCGGCTTGTTTCTGGTCTTCGGGGAGATTGCGGCGAAAGAGGAGGCCGCCGTGGACTTTGGGATGTAACGTCTTCACGCGGCCGCCGAGCATTTCTGGCCAGCCGGTGAATTCGGAAACATCGCGGACGGCAATACAGGCTTCGCGGAGGAGCTTGGCGGAGCCGCCGGTGGATAGAATTTCGATGCGGAGAGCTGCGAGCTTCCTGGCAAAGTCCACAATTCCTGTTTTATCGAAAACGCTGATGAGCGCGCGCTGCACCGCCATGGCTACCTCCCGAAAAGCAGAACAGTGTAAGCGGGGCACGCGCCGAAAGAAAGTGCAGGGCAGGGAAAATCGCAGAGGCAACTTTGATTAGGCTTTTACGAGGGCTTTGAGCTTTACTTCGCCGTTGACGACTTCGACGACGTACTCCACTTCGCGGCAATTCTTCTGCTTTTGCAGTTCTTTGGTTTTCTTGCTGACGAATTCAGTGAAATTTTCGCGCGACTGCTTGATGCTGCCGCCGGTCTGCTGCACGGCATCCTGAAAAGCCTGATACAACAGGTCGACCTTATCGGTCTCGCGTTCGGGCTCGGAGCAAACCATGCGGAAGGAAGTTGGCTGGGGCGCTGCCGGCTGTGCCGCAGCCGCGGCTCTGGCGCGCTCGGCTTCTATGGCCTTGGCTGCGGCCCCGAAGTGGCGTTGTACTTTGCCTTCTTCTTTTTGCTGGAGCTTCTTGCGGAAAATGTCTTTGTACTTCGCGTACGTTTGTGTGAGGTTGTTGTAGCGGAAGCGCTGGCCAAATTTCATGTCGCCGCCGCGCTCGCCATAGCGCTTGATGATCAGCTCGATGCGCCATTCGATTTCGGTGGGCGGCCGCTTCCTGCCACCTCCGAAATACTGGTCATACTCGATCTTGAGTTGGCGAATGTCTTTTTCGAGCTGAGACATTTCTTCGTCGATCGTCGCCATGGATGCGGAGCCCCCGGTCCTTCTTATGCTAGGAGGAGGGGGCAAGCACGTCAACAGAATGCGACAGGCAAGCGACTGATACGGCACGATGGGACACCTGCAGCGGCGTTGCGTGCCGCGCGCCTGTGTGTTGAAATGGCCGCATGGACTCCCGGGTCAGAAGGGCGCTTACGGCCGACCAGGCGGATTTACTCCGGCAGATTCCGTCTGTGGATGAGCTGTTGGCGCAGCCACGGCTGGCCGCGCTCAAGCAGCGAGTAGACCGCGAGTTGTTGGTGGAGATAACGCGGACAGTTTTGGCTGATCTGCGGGGGCGGATTGCCGGGGAGGGAACGGCCGCGGTGACCGCGCTGGATTCGTCCGCGCTGGAGGAGCGCATTGCTTCGATGGTCGAGGGGGTGCTGGCTTCTTCGCTCGAGCCGGTAATCAATGCAACCGGAGTGATTTTACACACGAATTTGGGACGCGCGCCGCTGAGCGGTGCGGCGGTGGAAGAGATTCGCCACAGCGCGACTAGCTACAGCAACCTTGAATATGACTTGGAGACGGGAGCGCGAGGCAAACGTGACGTCCATGTTGCGCAGTTACTCGAGCGGTTGACCAGGGCCGAGGCTGCCATTGTGGTCAACAACTGCGCGGCTGCGGTGTTGCTGGTGCTTGCGGCGCTGGCGAAAGGTGGAGAAGTAATTGTCTCGCGAGGAGAGCTGATTGAGATCGGCGACGGCTTCCGAATCCCGGAGATCATGGCGCAAAGCGGAGCGGTGCTGCGAGAAGTGGGGACCACGAATCGTACGCGCATCGTCGATTACGAAGACGCGATCAATGAGAACACGCGGCTGTTGCTGCGCGTACATCCATCGAACTTCACAATTACCGGGTTTGCAGAGAAGCCTTCGATGGAAGACCTCGTGTCGCTCGGCCAGCGCGTGGGGTTGCCGTTGGTCGAGGACCTCGGCTCGGGCTGTCTCGTCGATCTTTCGAGTGCGGGGATCACGGAGCCGACGGTTCGGCAGAGTGTGAATGCCGGCGTTTCTATCGTGATGTTCAGCGGAGACAAGCTGCTGGGAGGTCCGCAGGCGGGAATCATTGCAGGGAAAAAGGAACTGGTCAGCCGCGTGCGCCGGCACCCGCTATTCCGTGCGCTTCGTGTGGACAAACTTACTACCGCTGCACTGGCGGCTACGTTGGGGGCGTATCTGCGAGGGGCGGCGGACGAAATTCCGGCGCTGCGGATGATTCGCGTGAGTGTTCAGGAAATCAAGCGGCGTGCGGAGAATTTTCTTCGTGAGCTGACCCCGGAACTGCCTTTGGGTGAGGTGGAACTGGAGATTACAGAAGGGAACTCCTTAGTGGGAGGCGGCTCCACGCCGACCCAGTCACTTCCGACGAAACTCATACGCATCGCGAGCGCGCGATACTCAGCGGGGCAACTCGAGCAACGGCTGCGCCGGGCTCCCGCAGACATCTCAGTGATTGCCCGCGTGGAAGACGCGCGCCTAATCCTTGACCTCCGCACGGTCTTTCCAGAGCAGGAGCCGGCGCTGCTCAAGACGCTTTCCGCTGCGCTGCATTAAATCATTAAATAAGGGCTTCGTGCTCGCCTTCGCCGTCCACAATCAGAAGTTGGTAATGAAAGAAAAGCCCTTGCCGAAGTTGCGGCCTCGGTGGGCGCTTGTGCGTGTGCGGCTGGCTGGGATTTGCAATACTGATACTGAGATTTTGCGGGGCTATCATGATTTTCGCGGCACGCCGGGGCATGAATTTGTAGGTGAGGTTGAGGAGGTTCGCGGGGTTTCCGCGCGGGAGCGGGCTCGTTGGCTCGGCCACCGCGTTGTAGGCGAGATCAATGTGGCTTGTTCGGCTTACGGTTATCGCCCGGCCTGCGTTTTTTGCCGCCGCCGACTCAAAACACATTGCACTCGTCGAACCGTGCTTGGCATCGTCGCGCATGACGGCGCCTTTGCGGAATATCTCGCGTTGCCGCTGGAGAATCTGCACGTTGTTCCGGATTCGGTTAGCGACGAGCAAGCTGTTTTTGTCGAGCCGCTAGCCGCCGCTTGCGAAATTCTCGAGCAGATCAACATCGAGAAATTCCGCGAGGCCGCGGTCGTGGGCGATGGCAAGCTCGCCCAGCTTGTTGCGCGTGTTCTGCGGACAAGGTTGTCGCGCGTAGTGATGTACGGCAAACACGAGAAGAAACTGGCTCTTGCACGGGTCGTTGGAGTGCAAGCAAAACGTGTCCATGGCAATGCCGGCGATGTGAAACGTATCCGCGAAAGTTACGGATTGGTCGTGGAAGCGACCGGATCGCCAAGCGGCCTAACCCTCGCCCAGCACCTGACCGAGCCCAGGGGAACACTCGTCTTGAAATCTACCTTCCATGGAGCGGCGCCGGTGGAAACTTGGCCCATCGTGGTGAAAGAAATCAGCGTAATTGGCTCGCGCTGCGGTCCTTTCGCAAAAGCGCTCGCTATCCTTCGCTCGCGCAAAGTCGATCCAACGCCGCTCGTCACCCGCACGTTTCCTTTAGCTGAAGCGGAGAGAGCGATTCAATGCGCGCAGAAAAAAGCAGTAATGAAGGTACTTCTAAAACCGTGATTCCTATCTGCGATCTATGAGTTGCGTGTGAGCTTGGTGTTAACTCTTAAAGTCGATTGATGCACGAAGCGACGCAGGCGGCGCCGAAGCCGTTATCGATGTTCACTACGGTCACGTTGGATGCGCAACTGTTCAGCATCCCGAGAAGGGCAGCGACCCCGCCGAAACTGGCGCCGTACCCGATGCTGGTCGGTACGGCGATCACCGGAACGCCCACGAGCCCGCCCACCACGCTCGGGAGCGCGCCTTCCATTCCGGCGACGCAGACGATCACTCGAGCCGACGCAAGTTTCTCGCGATGCTCCAGCAGGCGGTGAATGCCTGCAACGCCGACGTCATACAATGGCTCGGTGCGATTACCCATCACACGCGCGGTCAGCAGCGCTTCCTCCGCGACAGGAATATCACTTGTTCCCGCGGAGACGACGAAAATCTGTCCCTTGCCAGTTATCTCTTGATTGCGCTCGATGGTGATTACGCCGGAAAGAGCATGAAACTTCGCCGCTCGCTTCACGGAAGGATTCACGCGCCGGACGGCTTTGAAGACGGCTGAGTCCCCGCGAGTGATGAGAATATTCTGCCGGCTGCTTTTATGGCGCAGCATGGCCTTAACAATTTCCGCAACTTGCTCGGGCGTCTTCCCTTTGGCAAAAATGACTTCGGCGTATCCCTGGCGCAGCGAGCGATGATGATCGACTTTGGCAAAGCCCAAATCCTCAAAGGGGAGGTGCTTCAATCGAGCAACGGCGCGGTCGGGCGGCAGCGCGCCGAGGCGCACGAGATCCAATAGCTGGTGAAGTTCGCGTTCGGTCATGAATCCGTCGACGTTGCGCTTCTAGGGCTGGAGTTCGCCCATAAGCTTTCGCAAGGGTTGATTGTCCGCGTAAACGCGCCACTCTGCAACGAGGCCGTCGCGAATCACGGCCCCCCACGCGGCGGGCACTTCCCAGAATTTCTCCGCAGAGACGTTGCCGTTGCCTGCATAGACGCCACTCGCGCTGCCGAAAACCGCCAATCGCTCGCCGGTCTGAAAAAATTCCTCCGCGTGGATCTGATAATCCGCCACAATTTTGAAATAAGCGCGCCATCCTTCGCGCATCTTTTCTCGTCCGATGTAGCGCTTGCCAAGCGCGTCTTGGAAAACGTGTTCAGCGGTCATCAGCTCACAAATGGCGTCGACGTCACCCGCGTTGATGCGCTGGATGAAGGCCATTGCGACCTCGAGAGGCTCTCTGGCAGGCTGCACAGTTGCCATGTTTTCGTCTCCTTCGGGCCAGGATTCCAGTATATCGTGCGATTCGCGCGGACAGATGCGTGTTCTTGACTTGGCCGGAGGCGGCTGCGAGACTGAATGAATCCAGATACTATGCCGCCACAAGGACAAATCATCACCGTTGGTGTGACCGGAGCGAGTGGCGCGCTTTTGGCGCAGAAGGCGCTGGCGCTTTTGGACGATGATGCTCGGGTCGTGCGCGTGCACCTGGTCGTGACGGAAACCGGACAGCGGCTTATTGCCGAGGAATTGGGGCTTGCTTCCGGCGATTCAAAGCAATTGCCGAGCCGAATCCTTGGCCGCCCGACGAACAAGATTGAGATTCTGCCGAACAAGGACGTCGGCGCTTCCATTGCGTCTGGCAGCTGCGAAGTGGATTCCATGTTGGTGATTCCGTGCTCGATGAGCACGCTAGCAGCGGTCGCCAACGGGGCGAGCGACGATTTGATTGCGCGCGCCGCCGACGTGATGCTCAAGGAAGGGCGCAAATTGGTGCTGTGCATTCGCGACACGCCGTTTAATCACATTCACCTGGGAAATATGATGCGAGCGCAGCAGGCCGGCGCGGTTATCATGCCGGTGATTCCAGCGTTTTACGATCAGCCGAAAACGATAGATGACCTGGTGACGCAATACACTTGCCGCGTGCTGGCACAGATCGGATTGCCGCAGGAAAAAATGTACCGCTGGGTGGGCCGTTCTTCATCGAAGGAAGCGAAGGCGTGAAGCGTCTGGTTGTGAGTCTCGCGAATAATTGTTTCCGCTAATGAAAAGAAACCGCATTCGCATCGTGCTCGAGATGATCAAGTTCGAGCATTCCGTTTTTGCGCTGCCGTTTGCGCTCACGGGCGCATTGCTGGCCGCGCGTGTTTCGCGGCACGGGTGGCCCACGCTTCGGCAGGTTGTGTGGATCGTGGTGGCCATGGTCGCGGCGCGCTCCGCGGCGATGACCATTAACCGCATTGTGGACCTTCGCTATGACCGGGAAAATCCGCGCACGAGCAAGCGGGCGCTTGCGACAGGCGAACTTTCCGTGTCATTCGCATGGCTGTTCACGATTGTCGCGGTGGGAGTGTTTTTGATCGCAGCGTGGCGACTCAATCCACTGGCATTGGAACTGGCCCCAATCGCTCTCGCGATTCTTTTCTTCTACTCGTTCACGAAACGTTTCACAAACTGGTCGCATCTGTTTCTTGGTTTCGCGCTGGGAATTTCTCCCGCGGCCGCATGGATCGCCGTCACAGGCGGACTCGATTTGCGCATGCTGATTCTTTGCGCGGCGGTCACGCTGTGGGTTGGCGGCTTCGACGTGCTGTACGCATGCCAGGACGTTGATTACGACCAGCGCGCCGGCCTGTTCTCGGTCCCAAAGCGATTCGGGATTGCCCGCGCGCTGTTAATCGCGCGAGCCATGCACGTGGGAGTAGTGGCACTGCTCGCGTGGCTGGCGGCAAGCCTTGCGCTGCCGTGGCCAGCCTGGGTAGGCGTTGCTGTGGTCGCGGCGCTGCTCGCTTACGAGCATTCTCTTGTGAAAGCAGACGATCTGAGTAAGCTGGACGCTGCGTTTTTTGCCGTGAACGGCTATATTAGTTTGCTGTTCCTGCTGTTCTGGGGCGCTGCAACGGCGGTTTGGCGCGTTTGAAAGTTTTGGATACTTTGAAAAGCGGGAACCGCACGGGATTAGGTTATTCTGGAAGTGTAGAGCACATGTCGAAATTGACCATTACCGACCAGCGGCTGAAGCCCATTGCAGACAAGGTGCTCGCCGGAGAGCGTCTCACTTTTGAGGACGGCGTAACGCTTTACCGCTCGCCGGATTTGCTGGCGGTTGGGTGGTTGGCGAATCACGTTCGCGAGAAGCGACACGGGAATGTCACGTACTTTAACGTCAATCGGCACATTAATCCGACCAATGTTTGCGTGGCGCACTGCAAGTTGTGCGCGTTTGGCCGCGATCCCAGCGCGCCGGGCGCGTACACGTTTGCGCTGGAGGAAATTTACCAGCGCGCGGAGCAGGGTGTTCGCGAAGGCGCCACGGAATTTCACATTGTCGGCGGCTTGCATCCGGATTTGTCGTTTGATTATTTCCTGGAGCTGATAGGCGGACTAAAACAGCGGTTCGCGAGCGTGCACTTGAAAGCGTTCACCATGGTCGAAGTGGGTTATTTCGCCCGCATTGCGAAGCTCTCGGTGCGGGACACGCTGCTAAAGATGAAAGAAGCCGGCGTGGATTCGTTGCCGGGCGGCGGCGCTGAGATTTTTCATCCGCGCGTGCGCAAGATCATTTGCGATCACAAAGTCAGCGGGCAAATGTGGCTGAGCATCGCGCGGCAGGCGCACGAAATCGGCCTGCGATCGAACGCCACGATGCTTTACGGCCACGTGGAAACCGAGGAAGAGCGCGTCGACCATTTGGTGAAGCTGCGCGAATTGCAGGACCAGACACACGGGTTTGTGACCTTTATTCCGCTGGCGTTTCATCCGGATAATACGGCGCTGTCGTACATTCCTAAGCCAACGGGCTATGCTGATCTGCGCAATATAGCTGTTGCGCGGCTGCTGCTCGATAATTTTGATCACGTTAAGGCGTATTGGATCATGCTCACGCCGAGCATCGCGCAGATTGCTTTGCGCTTCGGGGCCAACGATCTGGATGGCACGGTGGTGGAAGAAAAGATCTACCATGACGCTGGCGCGAAAACTTCGGAGTTCACTCCACGTGCTGAACTCGAGCGCCTGATTCGCGCGGCCGGACGCGTAGCGGTCGAGCGCGACACCCTGTATCGCCCGGTCGATCGCTCCAAGTTGCCACCTGTACCGCCATCTCCGCGTGCCGACCTCGTCTCTCTCACCCTCAACGTTTAGCTTCCGTTGTCCTACGCGGAACCGTCCACACTCTTACGAAATGCTCTCTCTCCTCTTATAAATTCTTAATAGGGCGTGCCGTAGCATCTCATGGCAACGAACGAGCGTTAGCGCTTGCCACGACGCTCGCAGTTCCTCTGACAAATCCGTTGCCAGTTACCAAGGAGAGAGAGATGCGTACGCTCGGACGAAAAGCAATAGTCATGCCACTGGCGCTTGGATTTTTGTGCGTGGGTTTGTGCCCTACGTGGGCGTTGGCCGACGGAGACGGAAAAAACGAGGGACCCAAGGCAAACCCGCCGAAGATGGAGTCGCCCGCTCCGTTGACGGAGCGAGAGCGGTGGCTATTGGACCGCGTGGAGCTGCTGGAAAAGCGGGTCGCCGAACTGGAGATCAATAACAACAGACCTGCCGCGTCTAGCGCTGAAATAGACGCGTCCCAGCCCGCTAGCGCAGGCGCACCGACGGTGGTAGGTGCGGAAGACGAGAGAAGCACCACTAGAGGAACAGCAACAGCGGCTCCTCGCGAAGCGCCGGCTTTCGATGCCATCGCGAAGAATTCAGTGGGCGCAACGACGGGTCCGCAAGCTACGGAAAAGGGTAAATCAGGCGCGGCCAAGCCTGAGAAAGCCGAGCCCTTTGCGTTTGCCGATTTCACATGGCTCAACGGCAACGCGCGCACGAAAGAATCACCGATGGATACAAAGTTTTTCACGCCGGAGATCCGGGCCGACGTGGATTACAACTACAGTTTTAATCACCCGAAGGACGACACGATTGGCGGGTCGAGCGAGGTCTTTCGGCACGGCGAAGTCCAAGTGACACAGCTAGGCGTTGGTGGCGATTTTCACTATGACAATGTGCGCGCCCGGCTGATGACGCAGTTTGGTTTGTATTCGCAGACGACGCCGCGCAATGACGCCAGCCCGGCGCGCGGCCAATGGCAGCTAGACAATGCGTACCGGTATATTTCTGAGGCTTACGGCGGCTACCACTTCAACGCACTGCATGGGATCAACGTGGATGCGGGAATCTTCATGTCGTATATCGGGCTTTTCAGTTACTACCAATTTGACAACTGGGCGTATCAGCCGTCGTACGTTTCTTCGAATACGCCGTGGTTTTTCAACGGAGTGCGCGTGCAGATTTTCCCAACAGAACATCTGAAGATCGAGCCTTGGTTCACCAACGGATGGCAGTCGTACGGTCGATTTAACGGCCGGCCGGGATTCGGGTTGCAGCTCCTGTGGCGGCCGAATGGATGGCTTTCTGTCCTCGGAAATCAGTATGCCCTGGGTGAAGAGGCGCTGGGAGTTTCGGGCCGTATCCGTTATCACAGCGACGACAGTATCGAGGTCAAATACTTAGACAACCAGGAAAATTTTCTCAGCAAGGCGGCTTTCTCTCTGACGGGTGACATCGGATGCGAACACGGCGGCGGCGTGAGCTGCTTTACGAACTCCGCGAAGGGCCCGAAACAAGATTTCCTGGGTTTCATGTTCTATAACCGCTTCTGGTTCGACCACGACCGCTATGGTCTGACGTTAGGTGGCGGCAAGATCAACAACCCGGGACGCTACCTCGTGCTGCTGCCGCCGATCAATGGCGCGACGGCGGCTTCGGGCACACCGTACTTTACGGAGAATCCAGGGGACCAATTCAAAGCATGGGACGCTTCCGGAACATTTGACTGGATGCCGAGCCAATACATTACTTTTCGCTGGGAGTTCGATCACCGTGCGGCGAATGTGCCGTACTTCTCGGGACCTGGGGGAGTTACACCGACGTGTCCCACTGCTCCTATCGTCGAAAATATATGCGGATCGCCTGGGGCATTTGTGCCGGGCTTTACGCCGGATTTGAAGAAAATCGAGAACCGGATCAACCTGGCGATCCTCGTCAAATTCTAGATAGAGGAGAACCCACGGGGTGCGAGGCTCATCGTGTCGTGAGAATCATCCCGTGATGGCCTCCCTAGCGCCTAAATGCCGCATCACCCAGGTTGACGGCGTACTTAGTTTGCGTAGCCACCTTTTTTACGGAAACTATCCGTATGTCGTGGCTGCCCGAGGCAATCTGGCATTTCACCTTAACCTGCTGGCTCTCGTGACCAGCCAGCGCTCCAGGATTCTCCACCAGCCAGGGCTCGCCGTTTTTTCCGATCAGGCTTTTTCCGTCCTGGCTGACTTTGCCGGAGATGGTGGATGCCTTGTGTGCCGTGGACTTACCCTGCCCATTGTTCTGACCGAAAGCCGCTCCGGGCACCAGTAGTGGAACCAAAAGAAAAGAAAGGACCAGTTTTTTCATCGCGGACCCTCCTCTAATTGGACGGGCTAAATTAGCGGCATTCTCAAACCGTTTTAGCTCAACGTCAAACTAGAAATTCGAATGTTCTGTATTCGAAATAGTGTCGCGCCGGGAGCTGAGTGATTCTGGCTCGCGGTCCCGTTGTTGCTCTCTCTGGCGCGATGAGCGGAAACGCGCAAACGGCACTGGAAATCTTGCAACGCGCATCCCGCTGGATGGGCCGGGCGATAACTCTGCCGTCTTGCATGTCGTCGGTGATTTCGTGAAACGAAGGATGCTGCTTTGGATACCACAGTACTTCGAGGCTATGCGGCGCAGTCGGTCCCCGCGAGACGATGATGGAATCGAGTCCGACGAGGGTTCGTTGCATTCTCTAATGAGGAGGCATCGTGCTGCGAAAATTGAATCTCCTGGTGGCTTTACTTTGGAGCGTGGTTCCGTGGGTCGCTGTGTGCGGACAGGAGCAGCAGCCGTCTTTGGGCGATGTGGCACGGCAAGCGCGTAAGGACAAAGAGAAGAACGCGGGAACGCCGAGAAAAGTCATTACCGAAGATAATCTTCCTTCGAGTAAGGCTCTTAGCGGGCTCAGCGACCTCGGCGGCTCGCAAGGCTCCGACGGCGAGAGCGCCATGGCCAAGGGCCTGGCTGCCATAGACAAGGTCGAAGCTACACTCGACAAATTGGATCCGCTGGACCGCTCCACGCTGGCGAAAGCCGCGCTGCTCGGCAACGATGTGGCCTTCCCAGACCGCCGCGTCTGGGAGGACAAGTTGTATTCCGCCAAACAGCAGTATGTTTCTCACGGCCGAGAACTCATGCGGGAGGTGCGGCGGATCCTGGCCGATGCGCAGTCTTTGCGTGCTGCGCCGGGCGGGCAGGAAAAGTTGAGCCCCAATGACCCTCGCGCCCAAGAAATCGTGCGCAGAATGCGGGAAACCATGGAGGATGCGGTCCGTACCGATGCGGCCTATCAAGCGGTCGTGATGGAAGGTTGGGACCGCGCCAAGCAAGCCAAAAACTAGCTGACTATAATAGCCGGCACGAAAGGCCGCAAAATCCAATCCCTTTCCGAGCGGCGAGGAGTGTCCTCGACGAGGAGAAGTCTGGCGGCATGTTAGGGGAGCCCACCGGCGCTAAGCAGGCCTCGCTCGTTTCTCGTTTGTACACATCGCATTTGGTAAACGAAGTTTTCCCACTCGTGGTCCTTATACTTACAGGAAACCTTCATAGTGTTTTTCTAATTCCCAGCTGGAGGCTCGACCGCATGAAAAAGATCGCGATTCTTCTAACCATTGGGCTTGTGCTCACTCCGCCCCTGCATCCGCAGGATTATTCACGGCAAGCCCAGAGGGATGCCTGCATGGAGGCGTGCATGCTGGAGCGTCCAGACGCGGAGATGCAGCGTCAGGAGGTGATCGCTTTGGAGAAGGAGACGGCGCGCGCGATACAGCTCAGCGATCCGACATTTTTCCGGCGTGTGTACAGCGACGACTTCAGCGGCGTATTGTCTCACGGGGAGACGGTGGACAAAGCAGGCATGCTGGCCGCCGTGCAGGCTATCGACGTCAAGTATGAAACGTTTACCGCGTCAGACATTAAGGTGCACTTGTACCGCGACACTGCTGTCGCCACCTGTGTGTGGTCCATGCGTGCAGTGTTCAAGGGGCAGCAGATCTCCAGCCAAATGCGCGTAATGCACATCTATATGTACAGCGCCCGAGGCTACCACGTGGTTACCACGCAAACGACGCTGCTTCCTCCCTTTCCTCAACAGCCGCTTTAGCGATCGTTGCGCATGCGCGCAGCCATTTCATGAAACTTCCTCACCGGGCGCCAGGAACCTGGCGACGATCGCCGTTGCCTGCTCCCACTCACGTGCTTCGCGCTCGAGTTGCTTTTTACCCGCTCGCGTCAGTTTGTAATATTTTGCTTTCCGATTGTTGTCCGAAACGCCCCACTCCGAGCTGATGTAGCCTTCCTGTTCCAGCTTCAGCAGTGCGGGATAAAGCGTGCCGTAATTCACCGCCAGCAAATCGCCGCTGGTCTGCTCGATGCGCCGGGCGATGCCGTAACCGTGCAACGGCCCGAGCGTATCCAGCGTCTTTAGCACCATCAGCGCCAGCGTGCCTTGCCAGACGTCTTTTTTCTCGGCCATGGTCCTCCTATTGGATACCCATAGCGATGCTCGCACAACTCCTATGGGAAAGCAATAGAAACAGCTTGGGAAGACAAATGGGAACTAGGCGCGCCGGATCAGACGCGAAGCGTCACACCTGGAGCCCGATGAGACGCATCAGCTCGATGGCGTTACTTTTGGCGACGACGCCCTCGCGCAGCGTGTAATCGAAGCGCATGTTGCCGTTCTCGAGGTAGTCCTGAAAATGCATGTTGCGCAGGAGCTGGCCCGAGGATTGCCCAACCTCGGTCAGAGCCAGGTCGTGTGTGGTGACAATGCCGATCGCTCCCCGCTCGAGTAGCGCACGAAGTAAACCCTCGGCACCGATCCTGCGATCTTTGGAGTTGGTGCCTTCGAGCAATTCGTCAAACAAGAATAGGAGCGGCAGCTTCCCGCTCTCCGCCAGTTTGAATACCGCGCGGATGTGGAGAATCTCCGTGTAGAAACCGGAGCGGCCTTCCTGCAGGGAATCCGTGCTGCGAATACGCGTTCCGATGGCCAGAGACGTCAGCCGCAGCGACTTGGCGCGCACCGGCGCTCCGGCCATTGCCAAAACCGCGTTGACTCCCACGGCGCGCAGCAGCGTGCTCTTGCCCGACATATTTGAGCCGCTCACCAAGAGAACTCGAGTGCCGTTGTCGAGCTGCACGCTATTTCGAATGCAACGGGCCGCGGGAATCAGCGGATGACCCAACTCCTCTGCGTGAAACTTTGCGGAATTCTCTTCATTCACGAATTCCGGGAACGGATCGGCGGGATGCTCAAATGCATAACCCGCGAGCGACAGCAAGGCCTCCGTTTCGCCGCTGATCTCCACCCAACGCCGCATGGTATGCCCGAAACGGCTGCGCCAGGCCTCCGCCGCAAATGCCACTTGGATGGTGTACAGCAAAGGGAGCTCGGCGAGATGCGCAAGCAAACTGTGTTCTGCATCGATCCAGTAAACGATCCGCGCAAACTTTCGAATCGCGCGCGAAGCTCGCTGCGTGCCTGCCGCGAGTTCGGCCGAAAAGTCCAGGAGCCAAGGCGCAACAAACGGCTCCCGCTCAAGACGCTGCAGGATCTGTGAAAAGAGAAGAAGTCCTTCGGCGTTGCAAGAAACCCCGTGAATCACCATCTGCGCCCGCTTCTTCAAAGCGCGTAGAAAGCCCGCATCGATGGCGAGAAGAACCAGCGCGATCCGATAGGATCCGCCTGCGAAGTAGTAGAGGATGGCCGCGGCCGTGGCAAGCGCGAGAAAAGCAGTGACAAATCGCCACGGCGATTTAGGCAAGACTCGCTGGCTTTCGGCCCAGCCCACGAGTGATTCAGGATTGAAGCGCGTGCGCAAATCTTCGCCGTTCACCGCGAGATCCTCACGCAAGTCGAGTTTGTCCCGGAGTTCGTGGATCAAACTCTGCCGCTCGAGGATGTCCTCTTTCGCCGAAGGGAAGCGAAGCCAGTGCGCTAGCTGGTTTTCTCCCATCGGTAGCCGCGCGGTGCAGAGCAGCTCGAAGAGCCCTCCTCGGCCAAAGAGGTCAAGGTCGTCCGCGTATACATGGGGCTCCTCGCGGAATCGATCACCGGTCTGCCCAGTTCCGGCCCAGCGGTCCTCGATACGTGCAAGACCTTTGCGATAAAACTCCGCGGCCGTCTCAGCGCGACTTCGGGCGCGGACGATGTGTTCGTGAAGAAGCGCGAGCGCAGCATAAACGCACAACGCCACAGCCAACCAATACGGCGAGACCCACTCCTTGGCGAGAGACATCCAAGCCATCACCAGCGCAGTGACGATCACTCCGATCTTTGTGTTTCCTACACGGACGTGCTGGCGGTGCATAGCCGCAACGGCTCCGGCAAATCTTTCGAGCCGCACCGAATATTCTTGAGAAGGTTTCGACACGCTGTCTTCCGGGAACCGCGAGTTTACCCTTTGTGTGGCTGTTCGAACACAAGAGGGAAGAGATTTTGGCGTGCGGTGCCGCCCTGTTTACTGTCTGTCTCCGCCTGGCTTGACGCCAAAGCTCCCGAAACCTAAGCTAATTTTGAGGTTTCTCGACCCTGGTGTCTGTCTCGCTTCAGAGCCAAACCGTTGCGTCGCGCTCTTGCGTGTTCTGTGGGAAATCTATGCTCGCGCACCTGACTCGCTGCCCCCATTGCCGTGAGGATATCCCGCAGGTTCATTTGTCTTCCCGCCAACGCCTGGGAGGCCGCGAGCAGATTCGCCGGGGGTTGCTGTATATGTTGCTGGCGGGCGTCATTCAATATTTTGCCTCGGGGTATAGTACCTTCACCGTACCGATATCGGTTCCTCCGGTGGTTACCACCTATCTCGCTCCGGTCGTATTTATCAGTGGGTTGGGCTTGCTGATCTATGGCTTTTATCTGCGGTCCAAGTCCTAGCCTTCGCACCGCCCGTTTGGTGTCCTCGGATCAAACCCTGACTTAGTGCTGTCCAGTAACAGTTTCGCCGCTGCCAGCAGATCTTAAGTTTTTCCGGTCCGCACGTCTCCATTCTCTACTTCACGCCTCTAGCCTCCGCCTTCCAGAACGTGTTACGCTCCCGCGACGTTCACACACGCATGCGCGCTGTCGATCTGATCCGAAAAAAACGAGATTCCGGGGAGCATTCCCGCGACGAAATCGATTTTCTGGTCGCCGGCTATACGCGGGGCGACATTCCCGATTACCAGATGGCCGCCTGGCTGATGGCGGTGTGGTTGCGCGGCCTGTCGCGCTCGGAACTCGCCGCCCTCACCGAAGCTATGTTGTATTCCGGCGAAGTGCTCAACTTCTCGGACCTTCCCGGGAAAAAGGTCGACAAGCACTCTACAGGGGGCATTGGTGATAAAACTTCGCTAATCCTTGCTCCCGTCGTCGCCGCCGGCGGTCTCACCGTTCCCATGATTAGCGGCCGCGGTCTGGGTCACACCGGGGGCACGCTGGACAAGCTCGAAGCCATCCCCGGCTTCAACGTGAATCTTTCGCTCGCGCAATTCCGGGACGTGCTGCGAGAATGCGGCATGGGCCTCATAGGCCAAACCAAGGAGATCGCTCCCGCGGACAAGAAAATCTATGCCTTGCGCGATGCCACCAGCACCGTCGAGAACATCGGCCTGATTTGCGGGTCCATCATGAGCAAGAAACTCGCCGAAGGCATCGACGCTCTCGTTCTCGACGTCAAGGTTGGCTCCGGCGCTTTCATGAAGCGCGAGGAAGACGCTGTGAACCTTGCCGAGGTGATGATCGAAACCGGCAAGCGCATGGGAAAGAAAGTTGTCGCGCTCATCACAGATATGGACCAGCCGCTCGGCCGCGCCGCCGGTCACGCAAACGAAGTCGCCGAGTGCATCGACGTCCTGAACGGCGCCGGCCCCGCCGATCTTCGCGAATTAAGTTTGGAGCTTTCCGCCTGGATGTTCTTTCTTGGCGACCGCACCAAGACCGTGGACGAAGGCCGCCAGCTGGCGGAGACCATGGTGTCAAGCGGCCAGGCCAAGGAAAAGTTCAAGCAGGGAATTCGCCTGCAGGGCGGTGACGACCGCATCGTCGATGAGCCGCACCGATTGCCCAAGTCTCGCTTTCACGTCGACGTTGCCAGCCCAGCCTCCGGCTACATCTCCGGCACCAACTGCCAGCAATTCGGCATTGCGCTTGCTATTCTCGGCGGCGGTCGCGAGAAGAAAGAAGACGCCATTGATCACGCTGTCGGCCTGCAGTTTTACAAGCGCATCGGCGATCGCGTTGAGAAAGGCGAACCGCTTGCGACGATTCGCTACAATGCCGATACGCGCCTTGCCGAGGCGAAAGCGTTGATCGCCGAGAACTATTTCATCGCCCAGGAACCTCCCCGGGGAAAACGCGCTCTTATCCGGCGCATTCTCGAGGCTTGAGCGAACGGTCGGAACCTTGCGGTCAAACATTTGTCCTATTCGGTCGAGCTTGTCGTCCGCAGTTCGGCGCTGGACGCAAGCGCAGAGGAGAAACACATGGGACGATTCACAGGGGTGCTCGGCATCGCCACGATCCTGGGTCTCGCCTACATATTTTCCACTAGTCGGCGATCCATTCGCATAAAGACCGTGCTGTGGGGACTCGGCCTTCAGCTCGCACTAGGGCTTTTCGTTTTGCGAGTTAAATCAGGAGAATGGCTTTTCCAGAAAATGGGGAACGGGGCGAAAAAGCTCCTCGATTTCTCGTACGTGGGCTCCTCATTTGTGTTCGGGGAGTTGGGTAAAGAACATTCGTCGTTGGGCTTGATTTTCGCTTTGCAAGTGTTGCCGACAATCATTTTCATCGCAGCATTTTTTGCGGTCCTCTACCACTTGGGCGTGATGCAAGTTATTATTCGCGGCGCGGCCTGGCTGATGACCGTCATCATGGGCGCGAGCGGCGCCGAGTCTCTCAACGTCGCGGCCAGCATATTCATGGGCCAGACCGAAGCGCCGCTGACCATTCGCCCCTTTCTTCCCAAGCTAACCAAATCCGAATTGATGACTGTGATGACCAGCGGCATGGCCCACATCTCCGGAGGAATGATGGCCGCGTACATGCGCGTCGGCGGCGCGGACGCAAAGCATTTGCTGACCGCAGTCATCATGACCGCGCCGGGCACCTTGCTGATGGCCAAAATGCTGGTCCCCGAAACCGAGCAGCCTCTCACCGCAGGACGCGTCGAAATGCCGCCCATGGAGAAAGAGTCGAATATCCTGGGAGCAATCGCTCGCGGCACGGTCGACGGCCTGCACTTGGCTCTGAATGTCGCTGCCATGCTGATTACATTTCTCGCCCTGCTTGCACTCGTCAACGCCATCATGGGATGGACACACCTGCACATCGGCTGGTTTCCCTACAGTTTGCAGCAAGTCTTCGGCTGGGTCTTTGCGCCCATCGCCTGGCTGATCGGAATTCCCTGGCACGATGCCCCCACCATCGGCAATTTGCTTGGCACGCGGATGGTGCTCAACGAATTCGTCGCCTTCGCGCAGCTCGGCACCCTGAAAGATTCCCTCGACCCCAGATCTTTCACCATCGCCACCTTCGCGCTTTGCGGGTTCGCGAATTTCAGCTCCATCGGCATCCAGATTGGCGGCATCGGCGCGCTCGCTCCCGAACAGCGCAGCCAACTCGCCAAATTTGGTATCCGCGCCATGTTGGCCGGCACCATGGCGAATCTCCTGTCCGCTTCCATCGTCGGAATTTTTTCATGAGCGCAAAGAAAAAGGTGAAGGCGACGCAAACGAAATCGAAGCCAAGCCTGGAGTTCCTCCGCGCCGAACGCGCCGCCAAATTCATCCTCGGCAAAACCAAGTTACGGCCGCGCATCGCTTTGGTTTTGGGTTCTGGCCTGGGCGATTTTGCCGACGAATTCTCCGACGCGACAAGAATCCCCTACGCGAAGATTCCAAATTTTCCCCAATCAACAGCTATCGGGCACGCTGGACGTCTGGTCATCGGCAATGTCGGCGATATCCCGGTAGCCGGCATGCAAGGCCGCGTCCACCTGTACGAAGGCTATTCAGTGAAAGAAGTCGCCTTCCCCATCCGTGTCTTCGCGCGCATGGGCATCAAGGCGGTGATCCTCACCAACGCCGCTGGCGGCATCAATCGCAACTATTCGCAAGGATGCCTCGTAGCGATTCGCGACCACGTCAACCTGCAAGGCGTGACCCCGCTCGCTGGTCCGAACGACGAGCGCTTCGGTCTGCGTTTTCCGGATATGACTCAGGCGTACGACCGGGAATTTCAACGCTTCGTCACGGAAGAAGGGAAAAACCTGGCCTTGAACATCCACAATGGCGTCTATCTCGCCGTGCAAGGCCCGAGCTACGAGACTCCCGCCGAGATTTACTCCTTTCGCGCAATCGGCGCGGACCTCGTCGGCATGTCCACGGTTCCTGAAGTCATCGCAGCGCGCCACAGCGGAATTCGCGTCCTCGGAATCTCCTGCGTAACCAACATGGCCGCCGGCACCACCGACGCGCCGCTGAACCAGGAAGAAGTCCTCGAGACCGCCGCGCGCATCAAATCGCAATTCATCGCCCTCCTCCGCGCGGTGATCCCAAGAATTTCGGAGGCGATAGCGTGAGTGAGTACGATCATCTGATCGTCGCTGCCAGGCAAGCACGCGAGAATGCCCATGCGCCGTATTCCAATTTTCGCGTCGGGGCTGCTCTTCGCGCGACGTCCGGCAGAATCTTTGGCGGCTGCAACGTCGAAAACGCTACCTACGGCCTCACGCTTTGTGCCGAACGTGTTGCCATCTTCAAAGCCATCAGCGAAGGCGAGCGCGGCTTCGACGCCATCGCCGTCGTAACGGACACCGACGCCCTTACTTCACCATGCGGCGCCTGCCGCCAGCTCATCTGGGAATTTTGCGGCGATGTTCCTGTCATCCTCTCCAACCTCAAAGGCAAAGTGGAAGTCCTACAAATGCGCAATCTTTTTCCCAAGCCTTTTGACGCTTCCAGCCTCTGATATTCTTTCAGTCGCATAATGACGGAGCGACCTCGATGAAAAAGCAACTCTGGTGTTTCTGCGTTCTCGTGGCGAGTGTCAGTGCGTTCGCTGCCTCGGCAGTTGCGCAGCAGAAAAGGGACCGGGCTGACCTGGTGATTGTTGGCGGCACCGTGGTGACAATGGATGCCGAGCGCCACATCCTTGAAGACGGTGCGATTGCCGTAAAGGGCGACGCGATAGTGGAGGTGGGCAGTCGCACCCAAATCGAAGCCAAGTACGCAACGTCGACTCGCATCGATGCAACGGGCCATCTCGTGCTTCCCGGCCTCATCAACGGTCACACTCATGTTCCGATGACTCTTCTGCGCGGCCTCAAGGACGACGTTACCCTCGACGCCTGGCTGAAGAACTACATTTTTCCCGCCGAAGCCAAGAATGTCACGGAAGACTTTGTCCGCTGGGGCACGCGGCTGGGAGCCGCCGAAATGATACGCGGTGGCGTAACAACCTTTGCCGACATGTACTACTTCGAGGATGCCATCGCCGAAGAGACCAAAGCCGCGGGAATGCGCGGCATCCTCGGCGAAAGCTGGCTCGACTTCCCGGTCCCCGACAACAAGAACGAAGCGGAAGCAATCGCCTACACGGACAAATTCCTGAAGCGCTGGCAGGGCGATCCGCTAATTCATGCAGCCGTTGCGCCCCACTCCATCTATTTGTGTTCGCAAAAGACGCTTCACGACGTTCAAGCGCTTGCCCAAAAATATCACGCGCCAATTTTGATTCACGTCGCCGAAATCAAAAAAGAACTCGACGACAGCCTCGCGCAAAATCATGCCACTCCCGTTCAATACATGAACCGTATCGGCCTTCTCGGCCCGGATATTATCGCCGCCCACTGCATCTGGGTCGATGAAACCGACCGCAAGCTTCTCGCTGAAAATGGCGTCGGCTGCGTGCACAACCCATCCAGCAACATGATGCTGGCCAGCGGTGTGGCCCCCGTCATCGAAGAACGCGCAGCCGGCGTCGCCGTGGGTCTAGGCACCGACGGTCCTTCCGGCAGCAACAACGACCTCAATTTAATGGAAGAGATGGACCTCGCGGCCAAACTTCAAAAAATTAGCAAAATGGATCCCCGTGCTCTGGGCGCAAAAGCGGTCGTCGAGATGGCCACCATCGAAGGCGCCAAAGCTGTGCACATGGAAAAGGAAATCGGTTCGCTGGAGCCAGGCAAGAAAGCGGATTTGATCCTGATTAATCTGAACGAGCCCAACGCCGTCCCCATGTACGACATCTATTCTCAACTCGCCTACTCTCTAAAAGCCAGCGGCGTCGAGACGGTCATCATCGGGGGCCGAGTGGTCATGCGAGACCGCAAGCTTCTCACCCTTCACGAAGACGAAATCCTCGCCAAAGCGCGTGAGTATGGGAAAAAAGTAGAAGGTTCGTTGAAATAATTAATGCGCTGGATTTACGGTTGCAACCGCAAGACCCTGAGCAGTTGGTCTTGGACCTTCTTCAACTCGCGTTCCCGCTCGTGTTCTTCCCGCGTGCGATCGCTCAGCGCTTCCTTCAGCAAAATCAAATTCCGCCGGAACTCCATCTGCATCAACACGAGCCGGCTCAGCGCCTTCAACGCCGCCTCCTGATCCGCCGCCAACTCTCTCGGCGCCCGGTCGATTACGCACAAAGTGCCCAGCGCATAGCCATCCTCATTAATTAGCGGTGCGCCCGCATAGAAGCGAATGTTGGGTTCCGATACCACTAGCGGATTCCTGCAAAACCGCTCGTCCTGCAGCGCGTCGGGCACCACAAACACGTCCGGTTGTTGAATAGCCGTCGAGCAAAACGCAATGTCTCGCGATGTCTCCGTCGCCGAAATCCCAACCTTGGACTTAAACCACTGCCGGTCTTCTCCAATCAACGAAATCAGCGCGATGGGCGTCTTGCACACGTAGGAAGCGAGCAGCGTCAAGTCATCGAAAGCTTGTTCCGGCTCGCTGTCCAGAATCGCGTACTTCTGCAAAGCGGCTACCCGCTCCGCATCGTTCGTCGACATAATCGGAGCGCCCATGCTGAACCTCCCCGCAAATGTCAGCCTTGTTGCGCCTCATCATACTCCAACTAGCCCGCCGCCGGCATCATCGCACCAGCGACAAGTAAGGCCTCGTCACTGACTTCTGCGTCGCGTGCCCCCATTTTTGTCCCTTTACCGCCGAATGCACCACAATGCACGACGGTTACCTGCAAAAGAAGATGCTGGGAACGTTATATATTCGCTATTTTACTGTTTTGAGGTAAACTTTCGCATGGCTTGGGCCCCACCCCAACCCCCCAGCGAACAGCTCAAAGACATTCGTGGCCGTTTGGGCATCACCACGCGTGAAGTTTCCGACTTCAGCCAGAAGATCGCCGATGCCGAAGGCAATCCCGAGTTTCACATCTCCAATGCCTGGCTTACGCAAGTCGAGAATTCCGATTCTGTCCCCAGCATCTTCAAGCTCTATAGTCTCAGCTCCATCTACCACATCAAGTTCACCGACCTTCTGCGCCTTTACGGCGTAGACCTTCAGCATCTCAGCCGAAACCAATTGGCCGCTCCCCTGCCTGACACCCACCTGACCAATCTCGAAGTGTATGACCAACAGCACACTGTCTCCTTCCCCATTCGCTTCGATCGCTCCTTCGATGTCGATAACACCAATCTCCTCTCCCGCCTCGTCGAAGTATGGGGCGAAGTGCCCATCGCACTGATCCAACACCTCGACATTCGTCATGGCCTTTACGGTTACATTGGCCTTGAGGACATGACTCTCTACCCGCTGCTTCGTCCCGGCTCGTTTGTGCAGATTGACCCTCGCGTACGCAAAGTTCAGCCCATGCGCTGGCGTACGGAGTTTGACCGCCCCATTTATTTTGTGGAATTACGCGATGGCTATGCGTGCTCTTGGTGCGAGTTGCAGGATGGGCATCTGCTGCTGCTGCCCCACCCTCTGTCGCCTCGCGCCGTTCGCAGGCTCGCGCACGGTACGGACGCCGAAATCGTGGGCCAGGTGACCGCTGTTGCTATGACATTGGCGCCCGCGTTGCCGACTGTTCCTGACGTCGCCGCAAGATTGCCAAGGCGAGTTTAACGTTCGATACAAATAGCTGCGCTAGCGCTACATTGACATCCACCGGAAGCGCTACCCGATACGGCTCCAGTTTTTGCCACACGTGCAGGACCTCTTCCGGGCTCTGTCGCGAAGAACTCACATAGTGTTCGACTTCTCCCACCAGTTCTTCCAGCGAACGCGCCGCAATGCGATAAAAGATCTGGCGATGCGCCAGCTCCAGCGCATGGCACGCGGCCTCCGCCTGAAAGCGCGCTGCAAGCCCCTCGTGGTGGTACTTGCCGGTGTTGTAGTCCCGCGTGGAGGCGAGGTAAATCAGACGCGCTAGGTCGCCGCTAATTTTCGATAGCGATCGGCGCAACAGGTCGTCGTACGCCTCTTGCACCGTCACCGTTTTGTCTGGAACATCCATATCCGCAATGTCACCTTATATTCTGTTGCCCCTAAAATCGCCGAGTTCGCCATTTACTCGAACAGCTATGCAGGTCCCGCTCCCCCGGCCTTTGCCATGACCCCCGCTTGGAAGGATTCCTGCAGATTCGTTACCTGTTGCGAGAGCCTCTGCGCAAAATGCGCCAGCCCTCCCAGCCACAGCGGTCCCGCCATCCGAACCGCTAACGACAGAATCCCACAGAGCGCCATCAACGTCAGAAATTGCGCCAGAATGTTGATCTCCGTCGAGAATTCCAGATTCTTACTTTGGCGCGCCGCTTCGGCATGCTCGCGTATCACCTTCCGGATCATCGCAGAGGTTTGGCGAACCCAAATCAGCGCCACTTTTTTTCGTTCCCGCTCGAACAATCGCTCGATGCTGGTAACTTTAAGACCGTGCACGAATTCCCAGTCACCCCGGGAAAAAACCCTGGAGACAAACTCTTCTGGGCACGGTTCTAACGCGTCCAGTTCACTGGGCGCAACCGCCGTCTCCTGCAATTCTCGCGATGCAAGCCATCCTTTTATCGCCACCGCCATCAACAACAGCAGCAGCACTACCGCGGCGATCAGACCCCAAAGCCCGATCATGAGCGCACCGCCTTCCTCAGATACCCGCGCGTTTCCTGCAAACGGCTCCGCGTGGCCGTCGCGATCGTCTGGTATTCCCGCTCCAGGTGCACGCTGGCGCTCGGCTCGGGAATCGCGTGGTACGACCATAGATGTCCCAACCATAAACTCAGCGCCGCCACATAACACCCGAAATAGGCGTAAAACCAGAAATGATGTCCCTGCGAAGGAATGAACGTTAGGCAAATCACGCGTTCGCCGATGAACAATCCGTATCCCAGCAATATGCCGCGCAAATTTTTCCCGAATGGTATGGAGTAGGACGCGAACACCGCGACCAGCGCCACAATCGAAATCGCCTGCACCGTTCGTAGCGCCCGCTCCGCCTGCAGCGCCGTGGCCTCTGCCAGCAAATGCGGATCGCTCCACAGCGCGGCAGCGGCCTTTGCTAGCGCCAGCACAAACAAGAACAGTAGGATTTTCCGCGCCACTTTTGCCGTCCCCGGATAGGCTGCGAGTGCCACGCGGTAGATCTCCAACACGATCCAGCAGCCAAGGATCAAACCCAAAAATTCCGTGATCCAATACACTATGCTGTAGAGATGCTCGCTCCATGGATGAACGAGAGCACGGAGAATGGACTGTGAGAGAACAAAGAAAATGTATCCGTAGAAAACCGGGTAGCAATCGATCAGCCGCCCTCTCACTCCTCGAACCAGCAGGAAAACTTCCAGCGCGGCGCAGCTCCACCAAATCGATTGGGTGAGCATCTCTCTCCCGGGTGCGAGTAAACTACTCAGGTAAGAACTCCGGTGCTAAATACTAGCATGAGTAGGGGAGAAAAGCTGTGTTTTTCTCCCCGGCCCACGCTGTCATCGCACTATGCTGTCAAGCCATTCGGACGAGGTGGTATCGGTGGCGGATCTCCTCCATCCGCCATTAGCGGTGGAATCGGGGGCGGATCCCCTCCATCCATCAGTGGCGGTATGGGGGGCGGATCCCCGCTATCGGTAAGAATGGCCGCGTGTCGCAGGCGATCTCCTGCATTTGCCGCCCCCGAACTGCAGTTCACCCGCAGACCCGCCAGCAACACCAACCCAAGGCACACCAACAGAATTTTCGTGGAACGCATGATTTCCTCCTCTCAGAATTCCAGGGCGAGCGAAAAATCGACCGTCGCCCCAGTGCAAAACATGGGCGCAGCCTACGCGCTGCTACTTTTTCGCTCTTGAGAGGAAGAAGGCTGGTCGGAATTCCGACCAGAAGTGAGCTCTGCAATCAAACAACAGATTTGTGTTGGGACGAATCGCGACTACAGACACGCGACTTAACTCGTGTGAACTGCTCTTCTAATGCCGTAACTCTTCGCTGCCCACTCTCAGGGCAGACATCGGGTTCAGCACTTGTGTCTGGTTGCAATCACAAGCGATCAGTTGATTCTTCGCTGCTTTCGGCCGGTGGCGTCACGCTTTTCGTGAAAATCTGCACGCTCGAAACAATTTTCTCCAGCTGCTTCATGATCTTGGTTATGTCCGCTGGTTTCTTGAACCCGTCTGGGTCAGGCGTTTCTTCCGCCGCCATCGTCAGCAAGAACTCGTAGCAGGTCCCCCGCGAATATCCAGCGTAGGTGCGTTCCAATACTTTGGTTCCCGCCGTTTCACTCTCTTGCTCGCTCCACTTAAACGCAATTCCTTGGATCGTCGTGGTTCGCGGACGGCTTCCGTTATGCGCCACAAGGCTTGTCTCCCGGCAGCCTTGCTCCGTTCCTGCCGCGTCGACTACCAATTGCAGCGACCCATGCTCAAACGTAGTGTTCGGATAACCGTCTTCCGGAATCAGTACGGTAGCTAGCAAAGTTGCTCCCGGTTGGTCGATGTCGAAATCGTCCTGCTTCTTCAGAAAAAACGAACGCTCCTGCACGTCCCCTTCTTCTAAGGAATAGTTCCGCGGATAACGAAACGAAATCCCCTCTTCCGGATTGTGATAAGTGGAAAGAAATGTTTCGTGGGGCGCATCTTTATGCAAAGGCCTCGCGTGTCTGGCCTCCAGCAGAGGTCGCCCTGCATCCTTACCCGAGTCTGCGGCAATTGAACTGGCCTGCGCCCGCGTCGTTTGCGCCGAACGCGCCGCCTCTCCGCCGCAGCCCGCAAGCTCCACCGAGCCAACTGCAACGATCAGCACAACAAACAGTCTAAGTCCCAGCATAAGTCGCCTCCTGCCAAGCAACATCTCACCAGCAGATTGGCAAGAGACAAGCCATAACCTAAGTTACTGTATGAAAGGTAGTTAGATATGAAGCGACCGCCGGCATGCGTGGCCCGGCGTACACGCTGTTGATTTCCAAACTCGCTCGAAGACGCTCGCCGCCACTATTCCGCTACCGGCTCGCGGTCAGGAGCCACCCATTCCCGCCTTGCTCGCCGGTCTCGCACTACGTCAAAGCTGTAAAATAGCCGAAACCGCTCGCGGTCCTCTCCAAACGCCGCTACCGCCGCACGGACTGCCTCCAACCGCGACATGAACCGGCCGCACCGGACAAACCCGCCTATCTCGCTAGCCCAAAATCGCGTCAGCGTTTCGTGGTAGCCATTGTCCTCGGTATTTGGCGTGCCTACCGATGTGTTGTGGTTCAGAATGCCTGCTTTCATGATCGCGAACGTGGCGTCGGCCGCATGATCAAAAGCAAAGTACGCCGCCATGGCCACATGCGCGGCGTGTGTCCAGGCAGGCTTTGGCAATCTTCCCGCCTTCCACGCTTCCACGAATTGTTGCAGCGCCGTCTCGCTCTGCAGGAACGCGAACGTCTCCCGGTTTGCCGCAGCCTTGCTGGAATCCGTGTTTCCCAATGCGCTAGAATGAGTATCCATTCGATTTCAATCTCCTTGCATTTACGTGTATTATGAATCGAAGGACAATCTATGTCAATGCCATCGTTTAGTAGGGCAGCTCCAATAAAGTCCTTGGATGTGAAGGCGCTGAAGCTTCTGATGCACAGCGGCCGCGCCACGTGGGCCGAACTCGGCCAACTCCTCGGCCTCTCCGCGCCTTCCGCCGCCGACCGCGTCCGCAAACTCGAGCAGCGTGGCGTCATCCGCGGCTACGCCGCGCTCATCGAACCTGCTTGCGTAGGCCACCCGCTCACCGCTTATATCTCCGTGTCGCTCGCCAGCCACCGTAAACGCGCCGCTTTCCTCCGCGCCATCGACAAAATGGACCAGGTCGCCGAGTGCCACCACGTCGCCGGCGACGACGACTACCTCCTCAAGGTCCGCTGCCGCGGCACGCAGGATCTCGATCATCTCCTCGCCAAGGAGTTGAAAGACAAGCTCGGTGTCGCCCACACCCGCACCACCATCGTCTTATCCACCGCAAAGGAATCCGTGCGCGTTCCGATAGCGGCTGCAGAGTGACGCTGTGGAGCTTTATGGGAAGGCGCAACAAAATTAATGGGAAGGACCTCAACCGTCGAGCGATGGCACCAAACACCGCGTAGAGGAAACCGCATGACGAATCAGCTTGAAAGCAGTCCAGGGAACTACCAGCAAATGCTGAAAATCGCCATCGACGAAGCCCGCCAGGGCCTAGCCGAAGGCGGCATTCCCATCGGCGCCACCCTTTTCGATCGTCAGGGAAACCTGCTGGGGCGCGGCCACAACCGCCGCATCCAGGAGAACGATCCCGCGATCCACGCAGAAACCGACGCCTTCCGCCGCGCCGGTCGCCAGCGCACTTATCGCGACAAAATCATGGTCACCACTCTGGCGCCCTGCTGGTACTGCAGCGGCCTCGTCCGCCAGTTCGCCATCCCCACCGTAATCGTCGGCGAATCCGTCAATTTCCGCGGCGGCATCGGCTGGCTGCGCGAAAACGGCATCGAGGTTATCGACCTCCACTCCGCCGAATGCATCGACCTCTTAGCCGCCTACATCCGCAAAAATCCCGCCATTTGGAACGAAGATATCGGCGTCGACTAACCTCGCCTGCAATCGCTGCCATCTTCAAAATCCTCCCGACGAGCATAATTTCCCCTACACTCCTACCATGAACGCTGACATCGACTGGGTCCGCGATCTCTGCCTGTCGTTCCCCAACGCAACCGAACAGGTCACCTGGGGCGCCGATCTCACCTTCAGAATTAGCGGAAAGATTTTTGCGGTTACCGTTCTGGAACCGGCGAAGGTCTGGCTTTCTTTCAAATGTTCAGCGGAAAATTTCGCGGAGCTCACCGAACGCGCCGGCATCATCCCCGCGCCTTACTTGGCTCGCGCGCAATGGGTCGCGCTGGAAAACAAGGACGCCCTGCCGAAAGAGGAACTCGCCGCCGTGCTTCGTGAATCCTACGATCTTGTCTTCGCCAAGCTCCCGAGAAAAACTCGTGAAGCCCTGCTGCAACCGCTCCGCTCTCGCACCAAACGAAAGCCCATCTCGCGAAAGCCTCGCAAACGATTCTGATTCACGCCGCGCCTGTATCACCCATTAGTGCACCTCAGCCGGCAACGACTTCAAGTACGCCACAATCGCTCGCGCATCCGCTGGCGACATATGATAGCTACGCATCGGCGGACGCAGCGTTTCGCCATTCGGCCCCGTCCCATCCTCCAGGATCTTTTCCGCCTGCTCCTCCGTGAAGCTGGGCAGCCCCGCCAAAGCCGGTGCAGTGTCTGCCCAGTTTGCGATCGGAGCGACCGGCCGGATCCAGATCGGCGCGCCTCGCAGCCATGCCGCTCCATCCAGCTCGCCATCCGCCTTCCGTGGCGTATGGCATTCCGAACATTTCGCCACCTCCTCGACGAGGTATCGCCCGCGCTCAATCTCGCTTTTCGTAGGCGGCGCCGGCAGCGCAAATCGCCTTTGGAACGCGTTCGAAGATCCCGCAATCAAAGCGGTCATCACCACAACGGACACAACCGTCAGCCTCAATAGCCCTCTCATTAGCCCTCACTTGACACACGTGATTTGCGGGAGAGCGCGATCTTCCGGCAAAAGCGCTCCCCCTTTGGAGGAACCCATCTTCTGAGTAAGGGTTTCTACGGCCAATCCAGTATTCAATGGCTCATGCCAGGGATTTTGCTGTAGAGGACGCCGTGCTTCCGCTGTCGGTAATTTCTTCCCTGCACCGGATAAATATTTGCCAACAATCTATCTAAATGTATCTACGTCAATCGCTGCTGCTCATTCGGTCTTGGAACGAAAACTTCGACTCCAACGCGAGTGGCTTCCCATCCAGCTCCGCGTACGGATAGACAAAGTAGTTGAGCGGCTCGCCCTGCTGCGGCGGGTCCAGCCGGATGTCTCGCCCAACGCTAAATTGCACGCGATCGTCGTCATGCGCCCCGAAAAAATAATTCTTCTTCTCCGGATGCTTCCAAGCCTCCGAGGCATCCACCGGGATCCACCCGTACGGCTCGATATAAAACTCCGCCCAGCAGTGATAGCCCGCTATGGTTCCCGCATGCTGATCCGTGGGCAGCGGAAATCCAATCTCGAAGCGCGCCGGAATTCCCGCCGCCCTCATCATGCCGATGAACAGCGAATGGAAATCAGTGCAGTTGCCGCGTTTCGCCGTGCACGCCCAGATCGCATCGCCGTTGCCCCAGCCCGTTCCAGATTTGTCGTAGCGCATGGTGGCGATCACGTAGTCGTAGATGGCGCGCGCTTTCGCCAGCGGGTCTTGCATCCCACGTGTCTCCTGCGCGGAAAGTTCCCCGATAATTCCCGCAAGCGGCACGCGGCGGTCCGGCTGCAGGAAGCGCCGCAGATCTCCCGCGCCCGTTCCCGTGTTCGCGGCCATCGAGTGCGCGCCAAGCGCAACTCGATGCTCCTGCCGCGTCACCTGAAAGGTCACGCGCACTTCCGCCGGCCCCGCAACTTTCGCCGCTGGCACCTCCAGATACGCGTACTCATTCCCGTATTCCGAATCGTGATGCGTCGCGTAAGGGAAAGGAGACTCGATTGTCAAATCGCTGATCGTCTGGTACGCATCCGATTGCGGCAGCGGAATCCAAATCCTCGAAGTCTTGGCATCCGCGGGCAAACCGGGGATTCTGGTCAGATACGTAAATTCGAAGATGCGCACCGGAGCGCTCACCCGCGAAAAAGCGGAAAAACGGCTCCCCACAACGGCGATCATCAGAACGCAAGCAAACGCCGCAACAAAAGTCCTGCGGGAATTCATGGCGAAATCTTTCTCCGAGCCAATACGGCCCGATGACGAAACAGGGTTTACAACTCCTACTTCAGTACGTTGCGCATACTTCCCGTCGCCACGGGGTGTACCCTAATCCCTTCCGCTCTTCGCCGATCACCGGGCCCCCCTCCATCCCCTTTAGAATCAACACTTGCAAAAGTGTATCAAAACAAACGGCTTCAACTCCCTTTAGAATCAACCACTTATGCAAAACCAGGAGGGGGGTGGGGTTATTGTTAACTAGCCACGTCGGTTTCTCCAATGCGCCGGGTTCTCAGTGCCCTCTGTGTCCCTGCCTGCCCCGACCGGGTCGGGGTGGCAAATCCCATGTTCTCAGCAGTTTGCCGCCTCTTTGTCTCTCTTTGCGCTCTTTTCCGCACTCCCATCCTTTGTTTTCAATAGCTTGCAGACTCTTTTGCAAAAATGCCGGGGGTGGGGGGGTATCCCGGTCCGGTCTTTGGACTCTCGGTGGGAGTCGACGAAGACTCCCAGGCGCCGGAGACTACGGGACACCCGGGGGGTACCAGCTCAATGAATCAGCAGTGCCTTACGGAGGGCGCTCTGAAACTGTCAACTTATAACTGTCAACCGTCGGCTTCTCTTTGCCAGCCGGGTGGCCCAGTGCGCGGCGCTGGCCGTGGAAGAAGCGCCGGCAGGCGATTCGTGCAAGCGCGGCGGTGCTTGCCATCGCCCGCAATGGACGCTTTGCGTCCACCGATGCCGGTACTTCCTCTCTCCAGCGACGCACACCGAGCCACCCGCAGGGGTTTTGGCTGGCCTCCAGGTAGCAGCGATGCCTACTCGGAACTCTTCAATTCTCCGCGCTCGGCGCTCACACCGTATTCGGACCGACGTTTCGGATGCGCCGTTTGCATCCCGAACGTATTTACGGGACCTTCAGACGTCGCGGCTCAAGGCCGGCGTCCCGACCGCTTCTGCGCAGCAGTCACCGGCGTTCCATCCTCCGGATCCTCCGCCGACGCGCTGCTCCCCGTGCTTGAAAACGCCGACCGCAGCACGTCATTTGCAAAAAAGTTTTTCCCGTCGATCGGCACCATCATGATTTGCAACTTGTCGGACAGCCGCTCGGCAATGATTTTCTGGATCAGCATCGGATTCGACTTCAGCACCGCCGCCTCAAATTTCATGCGCTCCGCATCGGCAGCGGCGGTCACGCGAATGCGGTTCGCCTCCGCGTCCGAAAGATTTTTCTGCCGCTCCAGTTCGGCTTTGCTGTCGATGATTTTCGCTTGCGCCGCCGCTTCCGCGTTCTGCAACGTCGCTTCCTTACGCGCCTGCGCTTCCAATTTGCTCTGCTCGATCTGTTTCTGCTTCAGCGGCAGCGTGTACTGCATGGAATCCGATTCCGCTTTGGCCTGCAGCACGCGAACTTGCGCTTGCGCCTCGGCCTGTTTCACGTCGCGAGATTTCTGCGCCTCCGCTTCCAGCTCCGCGATCTTCACCTGCTTCTGCTTGATCTCCGTCTCCGTGCCCAGCCGCTCGTTCTCCTGCTCTTTCAGCAGCAATCCTTCCAGTCCCTGCGCGTACTCCTCCGGGAGTTTCAAATCACGCAGCAACACTTCGCGCACGATGATCCCGTCACTCGCCAGCCGCGAAGTGATCGCATTGGCCGCGGACAATCGCAGCTCTTCGCGTTTGGTAGCAAAAATCTCACGCGTGATGTAATTCGGCGCCAACTGCCGGTAAATCGTAGCCACCGTCGGCGCAACAACTTCGTCGCCAACCGCGCGCGGCAAATTCGCATGAATGTAGCTGAGCCGCTGCGGATCGAGCCGGTACCGAACGCTAACCGCGAGTCCAATGTTCAGACCCTCGCGGGCCTGCACCGTCAGCACTTCCTGCTGCGCACTCGCCGCTCCGGCGCTCGACGCCGTGGCCGCGAGGGCGCCGCCCAAAGGCGTAGACCTGCTTGCCGCCGCGTTGCTGGCCGCAGTTGTGTAGACCTGCTCGCGCGTGTCATACAGCTCCACGCTATCGACGAGCGGCGTGATGAGATGCACGCCCGGATACAACGTGCCGGGGCGCGCTCCCCAGATTTGGCTGACGCGCACTCCCGCGAATCCGTCTGGCACCACCGCAATGCTGTACGCCACCAAGAGAGGCAGCACTCCCGCCGCCGCGAGCCGCTGGGCGAGTCCCCAGCGGACTGGCCGTAAAGGGCGCGCAAACTCCGCGTTCGCGTCTTCCGGGGCGGCGGCTCGCACCGGTGCCCCGGCTAATTCTCCTACTGCATCTGGCGCTGCTTCGTAGCGGCGGCGGCCCAGCAGCCGGCGCAGTTGCGAGGAAAGGTAAATGTCATAAACAACCAGCGCGCCGGAGCTGCCGAAGAGGCCGATGCCGAGAATAACCAGCAAATATTTCAGGACGAGCATTTACTTGCTCCTTTCTTGGAATGAATCGCTGGTGTGCGCGATCGCGCGTTGCCGGGGCGTCGCGGTGGACGCGGCGGCTGGACGCATCAGTTCGACCGTGGCGCGGAGAAAGAGCCAATACACTGCGACTGCGGCGGCGCCGGCAATCAGCGTTGCCAGAACCAACACCGCCAAGTTCACTAGAATCCACATGAGTGCGTTCCTCCCGTGACTGCGCTCCGCATTGCGGTATCGCACGGAGCACGCCATTCGAAATTGGTTGAAAATCAAGGAGTTAAGCGGCGAGGGATGCTCGCGCTTCGTGGTGGGCGGAACACGGCGTGGCTGCGCGGACGCGCTAGCTTACGAGTCCGTTTGGCGGCGCCGAGAATCACATGTAGTGTATTAGTCCGAGATTGTTACAGTAGCGGAACAACGAGCCTCCTTTTCGCAAGACTCTGGAGGCCTAGCGGTTACGCGCGAGGCAAAACGAAGAATGCCGATAAGTCCAGGACTTCGCATCGGACGCATCCTCGGGATACCCATCTACGTGCACGCGAGCTGGATGATCATTTTTGTGCTGATCACCATGTCGCTGGCGATGCAGTTTACGCAAGAGCATCCGCAATGGACCACGGTGCAGCACTGGGCCGTGGGGATTGCTACCAGCTTGCTGTTTTTTGCTTCTGTTCTTTTCCACGAGCTCGCGCACAGTATGGTCGCGCGCATCTATAAGATTCGCGTGATTTCGATCACTCTGTTCGTGTTTGGCGGCGTGGCGCGTATTGCACGGGAACCGGCGAAAGCCATTCAAGAATTCAATATCGCGATTGCCGGGCCGCTTGCCAGCCTTTTTTTGGCTTTCGCCTTTTACAGCCTGACGCAGTTTTTCCCGTACGCGCAAATGACCGGGGCCCTTGCGGTTTGGCTGTGGCAAACCAATGCGGCGCTCGCCCTTTTTAATTTGTTGCCTGGCTTCCCGCTGGACGGGGGCAGAATTTTTCGCGCCATTGTGTGGGGGGTGACAAAAGATTTCGCGCGCGCCACAAAAGTCGCCGGCACGAGCGGAAAAGTTGTGGCCTACGGAATGATAGTTTTCGGTGCGTGGTACGCAATGAGAGGTCAATGGACCTCCGGGCTGTGGCTCGCGTTCATTGGGTGGTTCTTACTGAATGCGGCGCAGGAGAGCGTGGCGCAAGTGGCGATTCGCGAAACGCTGAGCGGGCTGCACGCCGCCGATGTGATGAGCCACGAAGTCCCAACTGTTCCACGTAACATGTCGCTGGAGGAATACGGGCAAGAGGTGGCGCGCACGGGACGGCGCTGTCATCTGGTGACCACGGACGACCGGCTGGTGGGCATGATCAATGTGCACACGCTGAATTCCGTTCCGCGCAACGAGTGGGGCAACATGTCGGTGCAAGGGGTGATGATTCCGCGCGACAAGATTTTGTGGGCGCGGCCGGAAGAGCCGCTTCTAGGCTTACTGGAGCGGCTGGTTTCCGCGGACGTGAATCAGATGCCAGTAGTGAGCGACACGGAGAACGATGGCGCGCACATCATCGGGATGATCACGCGCGATTCCATTTTGCGCGTGATGCAGGCGCGCAGCGAAGTCGGTTCGCTCAGCCCTACGCGTTAAACAAATCAGAAACACACCAAGCGCGCGACAGTCGCAGGCTAATTCTTGCGTGAGGCGCAGAAGCGGAATCCGCCAGTACGGTGATCCAAAGTGACGCCTGCGAAGCCCGCACTGGTCAATCGACCGGCAAGCGCAGCCGGCTGAAGTGGCACAAACGTGCTGTTGGTATGAATGACGCGATTGAACCATCCGTCCGGGATTTCAAACGCCAAAAAGAGGCCACCTGGTCGCAGCACGCGGTGAACTTCCGCGAAAGCGCGGTCCTGCAGTTCGCTCGAGCGTAAGTGATGCAAGACGAGAATTGCGACCGCCGAGGAGAAGGTGCGGTCCGCAAATGGTAGTGCGGCTGCATCGCCCTGCACGACGTCGGCGTCGTCTCCGCCCTTTTGCGCAAGGCGCGCCGCAAACGCATGGTCGTATTCGAGGCTGGTCACTCGGGGAACGCGCTTCCGCAATTCGGCAGTGGCCGCGCCTGCACCAGCGCCGATTTCCAGAAGGTGATTGCCCAGATCGGCGCGGCCTAGTAGCCAGGGCAACAATCTCTCGCGCGTCATCCAGCGCCATAGCGATGTGGAGCAGTACCAATTTTCGAGGGCGTTCATTCGTTATTCCCACCAGGGCGCAAGAGAAGGATACCAATACGAGGCAACAGTTTTGGCAGGATCGGGCGCTACTTTATCCGTCTTATTTACTCGTGGCCGGGGAGAACTCGCTTTGCTCGCTGGGACGCGCTGAAGCGCGGCCCCTACAACGGCTGAGACGCGCCGCTACAACACTAGTAATGGATTTAGGGTTGCGAATACAAACCGGAAAGTAGAGGGTAACCGGTTTGCTTGGATGGGGCGCAGCAATGCTGCGCCCCTACGGGGAAGTGGCTTGCTCAGCGGTTGACGGCGGCCATCATTGTTTCGGGATAGCGCTCGCCGGCGGCAGCGCCGTGCGGGGCGACTTCGTCGATGCCGCGTAAGTCTTGCGGCGTCAGTTTTACCTTCAAGGCGCCGACGTTTTCTTCCAGATATTTGCGGCGCTTGGTTCCGGGAATGGGGATGATGTCCTGGCCTTGCGCCAGGAGCCAGGCCAGAGCCAACTGGCTTGGGGTGCACTTTTTTTCTTTGGCGATTTCTTCCACGCGCCTTACCAATGCCAAGTTCTTCTGAAAATTTTCTCCCTGGAAGCGAGGAGAATTTCGCCGGTAGTCGTCTGGACCAAAATCTTCAAATCGTTTGATTTCTCCGGTCAGGAAGCCGCGGCCCAGTGGGGAATAGGCGACGAACGCGATGCCAAGTTCCTGGGTTGTGGGCAGGATCTCGTCTTCGGGGTCGCGGGTCCACAGCGAATACTCGGTCTGCAGCGCGGCGATGGGGTGCACCTTGTTGGCGCGGCGAATGGTTTGCGCGGAAGCTTCGGATAATCCGAGGTGGCGCACCTTGCCGGCGCGGACGAGTTCCGCCATGGCGCCGACGGTTTCTTCGATGGGGACCTTGGGATCGACGCGATGTTGGTAGTAGAGGTCGATCGTATCGACGCCGAGGCGCTTCAAGCTGGAGTCGCAGGAGGAACGCACATACGCGGGGCTTCCGTTGAAGCCGCGCGCGTTAGGATCGGTCTTGCTGCGCACGATGCCAAATTTTGTGGCGAGAAAAACTTTGTCTCGAAGGCCGCGAATCGCCGCGCCAACCAAAATCTCGTTATCGCCGTACCCGTAAACGTCCGCGGTATCGAGGAAGGTGACGCCCAGTTCGATAGAGCGATGGATCGTGGCGATCGATTCCGCATCGTCGCGCTCGCCGTAAAATTCGGACATGCCCATGCAGCCGAGACCCAGCGCGGATACCTCGGGTCCGTTCTTTCCTAAACGTCTCTCTTCCATGACTTGCTCCTTTAAGGCTGTGCAAGGGTTCGATGAGTTCGCCTTGGGATCGGATACCTAATTTTGGGTTAGCGTATTGACGGTCGCTATCTGAAGTATTTCCACGCGGTCTTCCAGTGACAGCAAGGTCAATACTGTCGTGGTATAACTACAGTTCGGAGCTTTCCTCAATAAGAGTGCGAGGAGGTCCTTCGTGAAACTCGCGATCATTGCGTTCTGTCTCATCCTGGTTCCAGCCGCCTGCGCAAAGCAAGCGAATCCGCCGGAGCAAGTTTCAAAGCCAAGCATCCAGGGCAGGGTCTTACAGGAGCCGGACGGGTCGCCGATACGAAAAGCAAACGTGCAGTTGAATGGACTACCCGAGCCTGGACTACAGGGGCGCGGCGTCGCACAGTACTCGGCGATTAGCGATGCGGAAGGCGAATTTACGATCGCTGAGATCGAACCCGGACGATACTTTATCGTTGTCGAGCATCCAGGATTTGTCCAGTCCGGAACAGGAAACCGTCGAACCAGTATTACGGTCCAAGCGGGAAGCGGCAAGAACGACTTGATCTTGCACTTGCAGCCCGCCGCCATCATCACCGGAAAGATCGTGGACTTGGACGGCGATGTGATGCGTGATGTCAGCGTGATGGCGACGCTAGTTGGCTCCAGCGCAGGAGGACGGGCTGTTCATAGCTTTGGCAATGCAGCGACCAACGACCTTGGGGAATTCCGGATATCCGAATTGAGAGCGGGCCGCTATAAAGTTACGGCATCGCCTCCGCAAGGATCGCGACCGCCGGATTCGAAAGAAAACAGTGGCAAGGAGCAACCGATATATTTGCCGACTCACTATCCGGGGGTTTTGAATGAGGAGCAAGCGGTGGCAGTGGAGATTCATGCCGGGGCGGAGACGCGAGTCAATTTTGGGCTCTTGACGGGCCGTGCGTACCTCGTCAGCGGGTCAGTCACGGGAATTCCCAACAAGAGCGGCATGGCACAGGTTATTTTGCAAGGGATGGGAGGTGGAGTGTCGCAGCCGGGGGAACAGGAGCTTCGCGACGGCGGCAAATTCGAATTCAAGAACGTGTTGCCCGGGACCTATGTGGCGAGACTGATTGTTTTCACCTTTGACGGTGGCAAACCGGCCGTACAGATGCTCCGCTTGGGCCAGCCGATCGAGGTTCGCAATGCGTCCGTGGAGGGATTGCTGCTGCAACCGGAGGCTGGAGGGCAGGTTCGGGGAAAGTTCCGGCTCGATACGGAGCAGAAATTCGATTGGACACAGTTGAGCGTGATGCTGATGCTGGCCGATGGAGGAGGCGCCGAGTTTGAAGTCGGAGGAACCAATGGCCTTCCAACCAGTTCCAATGTAAGCGCGGACGGAAGTTTCGAACTGAAGAACGTGCCTGGGGGCACTTACCAACTGGTTGTCGGAGCCAGCTCCAATAATTTGGCAGACTACTTCACAAAGTCCATCCATCTCGGCGGGCGAGACGTAACCGATTCTGGTTTCGCGGTTAACGCGGAGACATACCTGGACGTAGTAGTGAGCGCAAAGGGGGCGAGCATCAGTGGGAAAGTCGTTGACGACAAAGGCCAAGCGATCGCGAATGCCACCGTTGTGGATATCCCCAGTGCGGAGCACCGGGGTCGGCTGGATCTTTATCAGCGAAGTACAAGCGACGCAAGCGGCAATTTCACTCTGCGCGGCTTAAGCGCAGGGAAGTACTCTGTGTTGGCCTTCGAAGATTTGCAGGAGGACGTCCGGCAGCCTGATTTCTTGAAATCGTACGGAACTCATGGGGCGATGGTTGAATTGGAGGAAGGTACTCGAAAAAGTGTCGTGCTCAAGGTGATTCCCAATGACGCGGAGACACAATAGCAGGATCAGCGTTTTGGAAAATAACGCTAGAGCTTCCGAATGGAGTAAACTTCTGCTGGGACGGCCAAAATGGAAAGCTTGGTGACGTTCTGCACTAGCATCTTCTCTCTACTGATCCTCGCTGCGTCAGTCAGCCTTCCAAAGTTCATTGTTCCGAATCATTCTGATCTCGTGATCAAAACTCACCGCACATCCGGCGACTGGCTGTCGCAAGCGGATACGCTTTACCTGAAAGGTGCACGGGAGCGCTCTGAGATCGTTACCGAGAAGCTAGCGCGAGCCGACCCTATGAAATTCGTAGTGATCCGGCAGTGCGACAAGAAGCGCGTCTTCAATCTAAATGAACGCGACAAAATTTACGCTTCTTCTGAAATCGAGGATTGGTCCGAGCGGTTAAAGAAGGCACGTCCAGTCAGCTTGACTCAGACCTCTGGAGCCGAAGTGATGATGACCATCGACTCCGTTGACACGGGTGAGCGCCGCCAGTTTGAGCATTACACCGCGCGTCATGTCAAAGTCAAAATCCGAACCGAACCCGGGCCTGGTGCTTCAACGCCTGCGAGCGTGGAAGAGAGAGACGGTTGGTACATCGACTTGCCAGGATTCGGATGTCAAGAGCGAGGTTTAAGCGGCTTCGGCAGGCTCTCTGCCAGTAGGGGCAACCGCCAAGATCGATGGCAAATCAAGTGGCTTGGTAAGGCACCCCGAGGGTATGCGATCGAAGAAACATCGGTCGTGACTGAGGCGGGGAATAAGACGAATAGCAAGGTAGGGTTGCTCGAAATCTCCGAGGCGCCCGTGAACCCCTCGATCTTCGAACTGCCTGCGGGATATAGACAGGCGTTAGAAACGGGGAATGGCGGTGCCGATCTAACAAAGCCGGACACTATCTCCAACCGCACGCAGTACTACTGGACAAGGCTCACTCTCTGGGTGCGCGGCTTATTTCGTTGAATGGACCAAGCCTAATTCCCGATAAGTCGGGATCGGATGTGCTCACTTTGGCAGCAAGGGGCATCGGTACGGCGGAGGATGCCTTTCTCCTGGTGTTCGCCCCAAGGGGCGGAACTGCATCCTGTTCTGCCGACCGGGGTTATGCGTGCAAGCCCTTTGCTCATAACCAGTTACCCCTTGGGCGCATCTAAGTAAATGCTAACAAAACATTCACGCTTTATACGCATAGCACCCATTAAAATAATTCGTAGGGTGCCCGGCCCAGAATGCGGTTAAGGTGTAATTGCAGGCTAAGAAAGAGGAGTACTAGAACATGGTTAAGCAGTTTCTTCTGGCCAGCGACTTCGACCAGACGCTCAGCTTTAACGACTCGGGTGTCGTGCTGAGCGAACTCATCGGTTTCAGCGGCTTCCACGACAAGGTAGCCGGGCTATCACAAATGAATCTTGTGCAGCAGGGTGCGGAGTTGAGCTACCTGATTTTGCACGATCCGGAGTTCCGCCGGGTGCGCCGCGACGACCTTATCGCAACCGGCAAGCGGATTCGGCTGAAGCACGACGTGGCGCTGTTTGCGCGCGCGCTCGACAATCTTGCCGACGAATACAAATTTTCGTTTTACGTCATCTCCGCCGCGCCGCAGGAAATCATCCAGTCGGCGCTGGAAGGCATTGTGCCGTCCGATCACATTTTCGGGACGCGCTTCCGGTACAACGATGCGACCGGCGAAGTGGAATCCATCATCCGGGCTTCCGCGGGCTGGGGCAAAATCACTGTGCTGGAAGAGATTCGAGCGATGTTGGGCATCAGCCACGATCACATCATTTACATGGGCGATGGCAGTTCGGATTTGCCGGTGATGATGCACGTGAACCATCACGACGGACTGACCATAGCGGTGTCCGAAGCGAAATACATCACCAAGGTCGCGCGGCGCACAGTGCTCAGCGATAATGCCATGAGCGTGCTCGTACCGGTGCTGGAAGAACTGCTGCGGTGGGATTCGGTTCGCATCCGCCGAATGTTTTCGAGCTACGGTCTCACGCTGCGGGAGTGGGACAAGACGCGCACGGACATGCTGACGATCCAGGAATCCGCGCTGCCGGTTTCCGTAGCAGCAGGCAGCCAACCACACTAAGTCATCATAGAGCAGTGCGTCACAGTGAGATTGCCGGTGCCATTGTTTGTCGGGCGGGAGCCTTACGGATGGCACCCGGCAATTTTGAACTGTCCCGCGCTTTTCTGTACTCTGAGTATGTCCCGCCAGACCGCCAAGTGGGTATCCTATGAGAAGCTCCCCTCGCATTGCATTCCTTGCAGCGATTCTTGTTATGTCGACCTGGTGTGGGCCGGAGTTGGCGGGCGTAGGCGCAGCCGCCAAAGGCCGGCAAACGGACCCACCGCCGAAACCGACGGTGTACGTCTCTGATTTCGAGATAGACGTGCTGCCGCCGGAGGCTGGCCAGGAGAAGCCGGAGGATGACCCTCGGAGACTGGCCGCCCGGCTGGTCGAACTAATGTCGACCAAGCTGGTTGCGGCCTTGCGGAAGGGCGGTTACACCGCAGTACGCATGCATCGCGGCGACGCGCGACCGGACAGGGGCGTGCAGATTCGCGGGTTGTTCGCAGAAGTGGACGAGGAAAATCACTGGCGCCGCGCGGTCATTCGCAGCGCAGACGATTCCGGTGCAATAGAAGCTTTGGTTACCGTGGCGAACCTGGCCAAACCGGAGCAGGCGTTGTACGAGATTGCGCCTCTGCCCGGGAACGAAGACAAGCCCGGCGCGGTGATCACGTTTAGCCCTTATGTTCCGCTGACGAAATTCGATCTCAGCAAGGACGCGAAGGAAGACGTGTTCCAAAAAATAGCGCCGCAGATCGTCAACGATTTAACCGACCTGCTGAACGCCAATCCCTTGGCGATACCTCAGTAAGTTCGCGTAGTGGCGCTGGGAACTACCCAGAGTTCGAGCCCCCGAACCATAGGTTCGTGCAGCGCCCGCGCCTCGTCGCGCAACTTTTGTGAAAGGCGAGTGTTTGCGGGTTTAAGGATTAGTGTTTTCTGCTCGATGCGTCATTTGGCCGACAGTGCGTAAATCTTGCCTATTGAATCTGTTGCGCGGAGAGGAGTAGTTTCCGGTTACGCTCCTCGAAGAAAATTCGCGGCGCGAACAATGGGTGGGTCCTGGCAGTGCACTCCTCACGCGCGTCTTCAGACCTTTCGTCCCGTGCCTGCGTATTGAGCCCGTTCTGCCTGACCTGCGAACCGGGAGGTAGCACATGCGGCGAATCTATTTGTATTTAGCGGTTTTTGGGTTGTTTCTAGGCGCGCAGGCGAGCACGAAGGCGCAGGACATTCTTGTGCCCGCAGGCACGCTGCTGCGCTGCACTATGGATGAACCAGACCTTTCCTCGAAAACGGCGGACATTGGCGATCCGGTGATCTGTCACCTGGCCGCACTGCGGCAATTCGGCAAGACGGTGTTTCCGCGCGGCAGTTATTTGGGTGGACACCTGGAAGCGGACAAGGAGCCGGGGCATTTTTGGGGGAAAGGTTATTTGAAGATTGAATTCGACCGCATTGGTTTCCCGGAAAGCGATATCCCCGTGCCAAGCAAAATCATCGCGGCCAAAGGGTACAGGGTAGATAAAAAGGGCGACATCGTCGGCAAGGGACATGCGACGCGCGACACGGTGGAATGGCTGATTCCGCCGCTGTGGCCATGGAAAATCTTGACGCTGCCGGCGCGCGGGCCGCGTCCGACGCTGAAGGGCGAAGAGCAGATTACCGTGCGGCTGATGGACGATATCGATGTGCCGCGACCGGGTGGGTCCCTGCGTTCTTATGAGCGTCCGCCTGCACCGGCCTCGTATCATTCGCAATCGTTCCGCAAGCCGGTGGCGTTGAAGAATTCGGAGAAGCCGGCGAACGACGCGCCCGATATTTCCGAAATTGGTTATGAGGCGACGAACACGGCTCCGGCTGATGCCGCCACTACAAATGCATCCGCCATATCAGAAGCGCCCGCGCAGATGGTCCGCACAAGTTCAGTGGTTACCGGCCAGCCCGCGCGGGTACGGCTGATCGCGCTGAAGTCCGAGAACGTGTACGCGGTGACCACCTACCGGATCAATGGCGGCAGCTTGAGTTATGTGCTGGCGAGCGGCGGGACGGGCTCGGTGGATCTGACGGAAGTGGATTGGCGGGCGACTTCACGGCTGAATGCGGAGCCGATTTCCGCAATCCAAAATAACGGCCATACCTACTGATCGGATCCGATAACAGAGGCTATAGTTCCTTCGCAAAAGAAGTGCGCGCCGCCGCCGCGGAACTCGCTAATCGGCGACGGCTGCGGCGCTGGTAGCGGCTGGTTCGCGTTGTCCGGCGTCGGTGGCCATGGTGCGGGAGCCCGCAAAAAGGACCGCCGCCAGAGCCACTGATAAAACGGGAATGATCAGCATGGCTTGCTGCAGGCCGACGGCCCTAAGGGCTTCGGTGACAGTGGCGGAGCCTGCCTGCGCTGCGGCGCGGTGAGCGAGGAAATCGCTGAGGCGGCCGGTGAGCAGCGGCCCGAAGGAAGCGCCGCACATGTACATGGCCATGAAGTAGATGGCCATGGTGGCACCGCGCTGGTTGGGGGCGACCAGATCCTGAATGGCGGAATAGACGAGGCCGTAGTAGCTCGTGAGCAAAGAGTAGGTCAGCGTGAGGAAAATAACAGCGGCGAGCAGGGAGCCGGCCGGCTGGAGCACGCCGAAACAGGCGAGCGGGGCTGCGGCCAGCGAGGTTAGCGCAGCGATTCGCAGCCGGCCATCTTTTCGGCGGCGAATGGCGGCGTCCCCGACATAGCCAGCGAGGGCGCAGCCGGTTAGGCCTCCGGTGATATACACGACGCCGCTTACGGTTCCAGACGAGGCGAGTGAAAGTCCGTGAACGCGGCTGAGGAACGCGGGAAGAAATGTGGCAATGGCGTACATATTGAAATTCAGGAGCGCACCGGAAGCGATGATCCACCACAGGGTGGGGATGCGCAGGATGGTCCACGTGGAACTCGGAACGAGAGGTGCCGGGCAAATTTCGCTGGCGCCGCGCTTGGGTTCGGGCAGTAGGAGCAAGGCGGGAACCAGGAGCAGCGCGGGAGCGGCGGCCAAGATCATTGCGGCACGCCAGCCGTAAGCCTGGGCTAGAGGCCCACTGAAGAAGAAGCTGAGCGCACCGCCGACTGGCACGCCCAACATGAACAGGGCGAGGACGCGGGAGCGCTTGTCCGGCGGAAAGAGGTCGCCAAGCCAACTGGTTGCGGCAGGAGCGCAGCCTGCTTCGCCGATGCCGACACCTATGCGGGAGAAGAGCAGCATGGTGAAGCTGCCGGCGAAGGCTGCGGACGCGGTCAGCGAAGACCAAATGAGGATGGCGACGGCTAGCAGCTTCTTGCGGCTGGCGGAATCCGCGATGCGGCCAAGCGGGAGGCCGATCAGGGCGTAAATCCAGATGAAGGCGCTGCCGAGGAGGCCGATCTGTGTGTCGGTGAGATGGAACTCTTTGCGGATGGGCTCGGTGAGCGCGCCGGGAACGTGGCGATCGTAAAAATTCAGAACGTTGATGGCGAAGAGAACAAAAGCTGAGAGGAGAAGGCGGGTCGAGCTGGACTTTTGGGTCACTTGCGCATGCTAGCAGAGGAACAAGTTGCCAGTCGACAGTGACGCTAGCAAACGGAACAGAGTATGGCTTGCAGAAACAGACTGCCCGCCGTTGGTGCTGGGCGGGCAGTGAATCTGCAATTTTCGGATTAGCTGGACTGACCGGCTGCCTTGGCGGCTTGCTTGGACCATTCTTCGGAGCGGCGCTGCATCTCTGCTGGAGCGACGTCTTCGACGTGTGTGGCCACACCCCACTGATGCCCGAACGGGTCGGTGAACTTGCCGTAACGATCTCCCCAGAACATGTTGCTGGGAGCCATGTCCGAGCGGGCACCGGCTTTGAGGGCGCGATTGAAGGTGGTGTCCACATCCTCGGTATAGACGAATAGAGAGGACGAGTGAAGCGTAGACGGAGCGGGTGCGACGGACATTCCGGGGAATTCATCACCGATCATGAAGCGAGAGTCGCCGATCTGCAACTCGGCGTGCATTACCTTGCCACCGGGACCGGCCATGCGCATGATTTCCTTGGCGCCGAGGGCTTCCTTGTAGAAGTCGATGGCGCGGGCGGCGTCACGGCAGGTTAGCTGCGGTGTGATCGAATGGTAGCCTTCGGGAATGGGACGAACTTTTGCTGACATTAGTGAACCTCCAGGGAGACTTGAACGTGCGCGCACCGTTGGTTGGGAGAAGCTCGTGCGCGTAAGGGGTAGATACTCCCGGCGCCCATGCGAAGTCAAGGGCTTTACCGCCGCCCCAGCGGGGGCGACAGGTGCGCGGCGCATAACCATTGTGAATGCAACCTCTTACGGATGCAGGGTCGTGTAACGTCAGATTTACGAGATGCTGGGTGTTTGCCCCTATGTCGGGGAGAGGCAGGAGTTGAAACAATTTGGTAAGGAGGAGTGCCGGAATGAGGCTCCTCACGAGGAGAGGAAACGAATGAGAAGCAAATTAGCATTGAGCTTTTTAGCTCTTTCTGGATTGGCGTTGCTGCCAGCGGCAGGTCTTGCGAACAACGCCCGGCAGGACCGCGACGACAACCAGGGCAAAGTTCGTGAATTGACTGGCTGCCTGCAAAAGGAAGGCGATGACTACGAGCTTATGGCGGACAACGGCTCGACCTGGGAATTGAAGGGCGATAAGGCCAATCTGGCGGACCACGTCGGCCATACCGTGCGGGTAAGGGGCACGGTGAACCACGAGAAAATGCACGAGGCAAAGGAGAAGGCCAAAGATAAGACACAAGATAATCCGAACGAGCACGGCCACCTGACGGTGACGGACGTGAAGATGGTCAGCCGCAGTTGCAGCAGGTAACGGCGACTTCTCGCAGAGTAAGTGACAGTAAACAGGGGCGAGCAGAGATGCTCGCCCTTTTTATTTGCATCCTGGTTAGGTGTGTGCTGCTGCCCCTTAGTTTTTGAAACAGCTTCGACGTTTTGTGATACGGTCTGCCTGCTATGCAAAAACATGACAACTTTTCACGTCGGTCGTTTCTCGCGTTTTTTGCCGCGGCACCGCTGTGGACTTTTTTCGCCGTCGATAAACGCATTCCGGTGGGGCTCGAACTCTACTCCGTTCGCGACGAGCTGAAAAAAGACCTGACAGGGACAGTCCGTGGAGTGGCGAAGTTGGGGTATGAGTGCGTCGAGTTCTATGCACCTTATTATGATTGGACACTTGACTACGCCAAGGATGTCCGCAAGGAGCTAGACGCTCTCGGCGTCCACTGCTACTCCACGCACAATTCTTCTCAGTCGTTCACGCCAGACCGCATCGGCAAGGCCATCGAGCTGAACCAAGCTCTTGGCGCACGCTATGTGGTGCTGGCGCATCCGGGTGACGTTAAGGATGTGGACGGTTGGAAACGGGTTGCCGACCTGCTGAATAAGGCGAACAACACGTTGGCTACCCACGGATTACGGGCCGGATATCACAATCATGCTCTGGAGTGGAAGCCGGTCGAGGGGCAAATGCCGATCGAATTGCTGGCCGCAAACACGGACAAAAGCATCATGCTGCAACTCGATGTGGGCACCTGCCTGGAATCGGGCAACGACCCGGTCGCCTGGGTCGAGCGAAATCCAGGACGCATCCGCTCGATGCACTGCAAGGATTGGTCTCCGGAGAAGGGATATCGCGTTTTGTTTGGAGAAGGAGTGGCACCCTGGAAGAAGCTGTTCGCTGCGGCCGAGAGTAAGGGCGGGATCGAATACTATCTGATCGAACAAGAAGGCAGCGATTACTCCGAGATGGAAACCGCGGAGCGCTGCCTTTCGGCATATCGGAAGTTGCACAACTGAAAAGCAAAGATTTCCCGCCGATGGGAGGAATCCTTGGTGCCGCCCAATCAGATTGTGTTCGCCTTCCGAAAAGTGCTTATTTTCGGCATAGCTCCGGGAATTGTTTCTTCAGGTGCTCTAGTTTGGGAAGATCGTTGTAGACGATGTAGGGCTGGTCGGTGTGGGTCTGCAGGTAGTCCTGGTGATAGTCCTCGGCGCGAAAGAACGCTTTGAAGGGCACAAGTTCGGTGACAATTTTCCTTGGATAGACTTTGGCGGCGTCGAGCTGTTCGATGTATGCGGCGGCGATGCGCTGCTGTTCGTCGTTGGAATAGAAAATGGCGGAGCGATATTGCGTGCCGTCGTCGGGGCCTTGTCGATTGAGCTGCGTGGGGTCGTGGGCGACAGAGAAAAAGATCGTCAGGATCTGTCCGTACGAAATCTGCGACGGGTCAAACGTGATGCTGACGGATTCCGCATGGCCGGTCAGGCCGCTGCTGACCATCTCGTAGCTGGGCGAATTGACGCGGCCGCCAGAGTAGCCCGCGGTCACGGAACGGACGCCTTTGAGGTGCTCGAACACGGCCTGCACGCCCCAGAAGCAGCCTCCGGCGAGCACTGCAGTTTGTTGGGATTTGCTGGCGGAGAGCGGAGCATCGACTGCGGGCTTAGGAAAGGGGTAGCGCGGTTCTGCGGCGGGACGAGCGCCGATGGAGCGAACGGCGGTCCAGGTGAAAAAAGCGGCGATGGCGGTAATCGCTAAGATGCGGCCAATGTTGGGACTGCGCACGTTTTCGCTCCGATGAGTGCTCAGCCGCGAAGCTGGGATGCGGCTGCCTGTGCAGGCAGGCCAGTGCATTGCAATTACGCTGCTATTGAAGTATACGCTTGCGCCACGGCTTTGGATGATGCGCTATTCTGGCTTGCTGATGACGCCGCAGGCGATGCGCGGAGGAGCGGCGTTGGACGTTCCGCCGGTGACGGCGTGAATCACGATCGCGGTTCCGCCATTGCTGAAGACGGAGTGCTCGTCAGCGCCCATGGAGACGTTGGGCGCAACTACGGTGGCGTGTCCGGTTCCGTCGGCAGCAACGATCAGCGAGAAGTCCGGAATATCCCCAGCCGGCATACCGGCGTGGTCTGAATGGCCCGAAGCACCGTTGAAGTGTGGGCCCGCGGATTTGAAGTCGGGCGCGTCGCACTTGGCGTTCTGATGGATGTGCAAGGAATGCTCGCCCGTCGGCAAACCCTTGACGTCCAGCTTGATCTTTACGCCATGCGGAGCTTCGGTAAGCACGGCGGTTCCGACGCTCTGACCTTGGGCGTCCTTGATTTCGACGGTAACAGGTTTAGACGGGGCGGGGCTGTGGGCTTGCACAACGGCGACGCCGCCGGCCAGAACCACAAGGCACACAACACTGGCAATCGTTTTCATCGCTCCTCGCTTTAATTGTGGGGTCGAATGATCCGGCACCCGCCGGACGGATACACCAATCCACCTTAGCGAAGTGGGGCGGATTCCGAAACATGGTGTAGTCAGTCGGATACTAGGCCGGAGACGTAGAAAAGGGATGGGGAGATAAGGCATGCTATGGGGCCAGCCAATTTTGGGGGGACGATTGATGCCTTCGCGAATTCAAGTTCTCAGTTGCGTGATTGTATTGCTTTGCGCGCCCGTCATGATTTCGGCGCAAGTGACGCACGGAAAGAAGCCGCAGTTGCCGCCGCCGTACGCCACGAAATCGGCGGGGAACGCGCCCGACAAGGTAAGTCCTCCGGCGGGATTTCTTCCCACTGTTCCCGCGGGATTCAAAATCAGCATTTTTGCAACCGGATTCAAAAGACCGCGCTGGCTGACGGTGGCGCCGAATGGCGATATTTTTTTGGCGGATATGGGCGCGGGCGAGATCGTTATATTGCGAGACCCGCAAAACACCGGCGGGGCGCAGACCCGGGAAAATTTCGTAACGGGCCTGACCCGGCCATTCGGAATTGCCTTCCACGATGACTATGTGTACGTCGGGGAGATGAAAGAGTTGGTCCGCTTCAAGTACGATCCCAAAACGTCGAAGCGACTAGGCGAAGCCGAGCACCTGGTGAATCTCCCGGGCGGCGGGCACGACACGCGCTCGGTGGCTTTCTCGAAGGACGGCAAACATTTGTTCATCGGCGTGGGATCAGAGTCGAATATTAGCCCCGGCGAAGAGCCCATTCGGGCAGCGGTAACTATTTGCGATCCGGACGGCAAGAACGCGAGACTGTTCGCAACCGGACTGCGGAATCCGGTGGGTGTGGGCGTGGAACCGGTGACCGGTCAAGTGTGGGTATCGGTGAATGAGCGGGATGAACTCGGGGACAACCTGCCGCCGGATTACTTTACGTCGGTAAGGGACGGCGGTTTTTACGGATGGCCGTACAGCTATATTGGAGATAGCGTCGACGCGCGCGTGAAGCCGCAGCGCCCGGATCTGGTGGCGAAGGCCATCGTGCCGGACGTGCTGATGGGAGCGCATGTGGCGGCGCTGCAATTTGTGTTTTACACCGGGACGCAATTTCCGGAGAGCTATCGTGGCGGAGCTTTCGTCGCCGAGCACGGATCCTGGAACCGATCAACACGCTCGGGGTATCAAGTCGCGTTCGTGGCCTTCAAGGACGGGCAACCTTCGGCCGATCCGGTGCCGTTCATGACCGGACTTGTGCCCGATCCGTCGTCGGGCACAGTGTACGGACGACCGGTCGGGGTGACTGTCGCGCCGGACGGCTCGCTCTTGGTATCCGATGACGGCGCCGCCGTGATTTATCGCATCTGGGCCGCTCGGTAGGCTCGGCGAATTGCGAGCAGCCCGAACGATTATTGCACCGTGAGTGTGAGTTGAATCGGCGGGATGCCTTGCAAAGGTATGCCGGTTGACGTCGTCACCGACGGCGTCAGCGTGATGGTCGACGTCCCTTGCGGCGTGCCGATCACATGCGGCGTGGGAACAACCTGCGGGCTTGCGCTCACCCCCGCACCACCACATCCCGCAGCCTCGAATACGCATAGCGATGCCAGTATGGTTAGCGCCGCGATGCGCGGCAAACCTGTTATTGAGTTTACGCGGCGCACCTTGCAAGCATAGAGAAGTAGCACAAAACCCCCGCAGCACGCTGCCAACGAAAACAGATTTAGCCAGACAAACGGGGGGAGCTGCGGTGCCCGCGGCGGAAACATGACCATGGTGTTCGCGGTCGTGGCCACATTCACAACATAGGAAACGGGAGCTCCGCTGGCGAACTGCGCGCTCGGAGCGGTGCAGGTGGCGGCCGCAGGCGCGCCCGCGCAGGCGAACGAAGCACCACCCGCAAAGCCGGGGCCGGGCGTCAACTGCAGGTTGAAGGCCGCGGTTTGCCCAGCCTTTACGGTCACGGAAGTTGAGCCGGGAGCGGCCGGCGAAATCGCAAGGGCGGCACTGACATTGGCGCTGATAGCGATGGCTTGTGGGGAGTTCGGTGCGTCGTCGGCGATCGTAATGAATGCGCTGCGCGCGCCGGTTGCGACCGGGGCGAGCGACAGGCTTATGGTGCAAGTGACGCCAACTACGTAGGCCGGGGCGATGCAGTTGTTCGTCACGCTAAAGTCGCTCGAGTTTGTCCCGCCGAGCGCAACGGAAGCGATGTGCAGCGGCCCCGTACCGGAACTTATGAGCGTAATGGTCTGAGCGGCGACCGCCGCGCCCTGCGTGACGGAGCCGAAAAATACGCCGTTTGGCGTTAGTTTGACGACCGGCGTCCCAGGCGGTGGCGCTGCACCTATTCCGGTCAACTGCACGGATTGAGGAGAATTGGGTGCATCGTCGCTGATGGTGAGAGTGGCGGTGCGTTGGCCGGTGCCCAGAGGGGCAAACGTCACGGCAATGTTACAGGTAGAAGAGACAGGATACGAGCCGGAGCAGGCGCTGGCTATTTGGAAATCCGTGGGATTCGAGCCACCAAGCAGGACCGAGGAAATATGAAGTGTTGCAGTACCTGCGCTGGCGACGGTTATGTTCTGCGCCGGGCTAGTGCTTCCCGCTGTGGTGCTCGTGAAGGTCAGGCTGCCCGGCACTAGAGTGACCGCAGGAAGTGGAGAGGTGCCACTGCCACTGAGGGGAATCGATTGTGGACTGGCGGGTGCATTGTCTGTGGCAGCCAAGCTTGCCTGGCGCGTTCCCGCGGCGGTGGGAGAGAAAATCAGGCTGATTGTGCAGGTGGCGTTGGGCGAGAGAACGGTGGGCAACGAACAATTCGGTGTGGCGACAAAATCGGAGGAATTGACACCTATGATGCTGACGGAGGTGAGGCTGAGCGCCTGCCCGCCGGTGTTGGTCAGCGTGACCAGCTTCGAGTTGCTGGATTGACCCACCGTTATGGCGCCGAAATCTTCCGATGCAGGAAAAAGCGCTGCCACAGGACCGCTGACCGCTTGTACGGGCGCGCCAGAAATGGCCAGCGCTCCTTGCGCGACAGTGCTTCCAAACGGCGAGCCGGGGACTTCGGAGAGAGCGCCGCTTTGAGGGTCGACCAGGAACCCGTGGACGCCGTCTTGCTGCAGCGAATAGATGTAAGGGCCGAGAGGGTCTGCAGCAGCGGTGCCTGCGCTAAAGCTGAAAACCGTAAGTGTGGCGGGGGAAACGGTCAGCGCCCCGGTTGCCTGGTTAACTGCGTAGACCACTGCCGCAGGTCCCTGCTGCACATAAAGGAATTTGCCGCTGCTATCCGCCAGCATGGCCACCGGGATTTGGTTTGGGGAGGTTACGCTGGAGATTCCGGTGAGCGCGGTGCCATCCGCAGGCGAGATAAGAGCGCTATTAATTGTCCCAAGGGTTATCCCCCAGCCATCGAAAAAAAAGCGACCCTGCGGATCGATGGCGATGCTTTTCCCCGCGGAAGTGGCATTGCCTGCCGTGCCGGTGAACGAGAGCCTGCCGGTCACGGGATCGATGGTATAGACGTTCGTGCCCGCATCCTCCACGAGAGTTGAGGGATTCTGGCCCAAGCCGACGTAAAGATGAAGGCCCCTGGGGTCGGTGAGCACGCCGATGGGCGCGGACGCAATGTCCGTGGTCGGCTGCCCGGACAATGGCAGTAGCTGGCGGTTGGCCGCATCGATCAAGTACTCGTTAATGGCGCCCTGGTTGACGAAATTACCGAAGCGATAACCCACGTACAGGAATTGGCCGGACTTTTCCGCCGCCAGGCAAATTGGAGAAGTAGCAGCCATGCTGGGGTTTTCGGTCGGGCCTGTCGAGAACGGGGAGCCGGGCACCTCCGCGAGGCTTCCAGTGCTCTGATCGATCTGTAACATGGAAATGTTGCTGGTGCTGGGGTTGATCACGAAAAGAAAGCGGCCCGACCCATCGATGGCCATCGCGCCGCCCTGCAGGTTGTCGGCAAACGGCGAGCCGGCGACCGCGGAAAGAGCGCCGGTTTGTCCGTTCTTTGCATATGCGCCTACGCGCGACGTGGTGTTAGTGACGGGGACGGAGTCGAAGACGTATTGCTGCTGAGGAGTCTGGGCGGCGGCACTGGCGGCGAGCGCGGCCTGCAGAAGCAGGAGCCGCAAAATCCTGAGCGTATTCGATACTGGAAGCGATGCGTTAGAAACGGGCGCTTGCTGGGCCATAACTCTTCCTTGGACGGACGGAAAAAACCGGCGGTGAATCAGTTTTCCGAGAGGGACCTGCCGGCAAGATACGGCCAGGCTCCTAGATAAGTAAAGAAATTAGTTAACTTAGAAGGAAAATAGATGCAGCAGGAAATTCCCGATTTGGGAATTTCCTGCGGGTGCGATCGACGGATGGGCTAGCGTTCAGCTGGGTTTCCAGTTTGGGTGCGCTGTGAACAGACCGTCGACGACGCCGATCTGGTAGCAGACAAAGAGGCCGAAGGCCAAACTCAAGACTCCGGAGCCGATGACCAGGCTGCGGTTCAACCAGGCGAAGCGGTACCCAGCGAAAGAGAAGGGAAGAGCGATGACGCTGGTGATCAGCATCATTCCGGCAATGGTGCCAACGCCGAAAACCAACAAGTAGAGCACGGCCCATTTCGGCTCGCGAATGGCGCTCAAGACCAGCAGCGCCACCGCAGCGGAACCCGCGAGGCCATGCACGATGCCGACGAAAACAGGGCGCAGGGTTTGGTAAAGGCCGAGGCCCGCGAACGTTCGCTCCAGCGACTGAGGCACCGCAAGGCTCTCTGCGTGATGCTCGCTTGCCGGAGCGTGCGAATGCCAGTGGAAGTGCAGCTTTGCGTCGTGCTCGTGAAGGTGCGCGTGCTCTCCGGTGACGGGCGGGTGCGCAGGGGAGAATTTTTCGCTCATCCATTTCATCGCGCCGGTCAGATTCAGTACGCCCAGCAGGACCAGCATCAAGCCGACGCAGAATTCCATGGTGAGTCCCACGCGAGCGGGAATTGCCAATCCAAATAAAATAATGGCGGCACCGACGGCGAGAATCGTCAGCGTGTGGCCCAAGCCCCACAAAACGCCGATACATGCGGCTTTGGCGATGGAGCGTTCGCGGCTGACGATGGTGGAGACGGCGATGACGTGGTCCGGGTCAGTGGCATGCCGCATTCCTAGAAAGAAACCGATTGCGAGAATGGCCAATCCGCTGGTCATAACTTGCGCCCGAAGTGGCTGCTGCTCAGCAGCATACCGGAGAACGTGTGCGGGCGCACGCTTCACGGGTGTGCGAAGGCGGCTATTCCCCGTTGCGCAGGATGCGCATGAGCTCCGCGGCCGCATGCGGCAGGCGCGCGCCTCGGCGAGAGACCATGTAGACGTGGCGGGGCAGACTTAGTTGCCGCACCTTCACTTCTTTCATCCAGCCGCGTTCGATCTCCCATTGCACACACATCCGCGGGACGATGGCTACGCCCATGCCCATCTGCACAAAGCGCTTGATACTCTCGATGGTCGGCATTTCAATGGGCATGTTGAGCGTGGTGCGATTCCTGGCGAAAAGCTCGATGACGCGGCGGCGGAATGGCGATTCGACGATGTGCCCGATGAATGTTTCGTTACCGAGAGCTTCGACGTCCACTTCGCGGCGTTTGGCCAACGGGTGTTTGAGCGGGACGACGAGCGTTAGCTCATCTTTCAAAATTTCCGTAGCTTGCAATTGCGGGTCGCGGGGCACATACGAGATGGCGCCCACATCCAGCCGGTAATTCAGTACTTCGTGGGGAATGTCGCGAGAGAACATGCGGTGTACGCGCAGCTGAACGCCGGGGTGCATCTCGCGGAATTGCGAAAGCGCGGGCAGCAGCGCGTGGATGGAGCTTTCGTTCACGCCAAGGGATAGCTCGCCCCGCTTCAGCCCTTCGAGCTCGCTAAGTCCCTTTTTTACCTCGTCGCGCAAGTTCAGCAGGCGCTCGGCGTAGTCCTTCAGCAACACCCCGGCGTCTGTGAGGCGGACAGGTCGCGATCCGCGTACGAACAGCGGCTGGCCCAGGGAATCTTCCAGTTTGCGAATACCCAAGCTGATGGCCGGCTGCGTGCGATACAGGCGTTCGGCGGCACGCGAGAAGCTGCCTTCTTTGGCCACCATTAAAAATACCTGCAGTTCGCCGAGGTCCACCCTGCCTCCAGCCAGCAAGTATAAGGCAATATTATCAAAAGTAGAATAAAGATAAATTTGACCCACAGCCCCGGCTCTGTTTATCTATCCTAGGGAGACTCTATGGACTCCGTACGCATTTTTGACACTACCCTGCGCGACGGCGAGCAGTCACCGGGTTTTTCGATGAATACCGCGGAGAAAATCCGCATCGCGCGGCAGTTGGCCAAGCTCGGCGTGGACGTGATCGAGGCGGGTTTCCCGATTGCTTCGCGCGGAGACCTTGATGCGGTACGCCTGGTTGCCAAGGAAGTGCGCGACGTGCCGATTGCGGCTCTGGCGCGCGCCAAGAAGGAAGACGTTACCGCGGCGATTGAGGCACTGGAACCAGCGGCAGCCCCGCGGCTGCACATTTTTCTGGCCACTTCGGATTTGCATCTTCGCGTGAAACTGAATATGTCGCGCGAGCAGGCCCTCGAAGCGATTGCATCGATGATCCGTTTGGGCAAGCAGACTGTCGGCGAAGTGGAATTCTCCGCCGAAGACGCCGGCCGCACCGATATCCAGTTCTTGTGCCAGGTCTGCCGGGTAGCGGTCGATGCCGGCGCCACGGTCTTGAATTTGCCGGACACGGTTGGTTACGCCGTGCCGGAAGAATACGGCGCGATGTTCCGCCACGTGCGCGAATACTTGGGCGACCCGCAAGGCATCACGCTCAGCGCGCATTGCCATGATGACCTCGGCATGGCCGTGGCCAATTCGTTGGCCGCCGTGCGGGCCGGCGTTCGCCAGATTGAATGCACCATCAACGGCATCGGCGAACGCGCCGGTAATGCGGCGCTGGAAGAAGTGGTGGTCGCTCTCGCCGTGCGCAAGGAAAGCTTCGGAGTCACCACGGGAATCCGTCTCGAAGAGCTCTTCCCCACGAGCCGCATGCTTTCGGAAATCACCGGAGCTGTCGTGGCGCCCAATAAAGCGGTGGTTGGCGCAAATGCCTTTGCGCACGAAGCGGGAATCCACCAGGATGGTATTATCAAGAATCCGCTGACCTACGAAATTATTTCGCCGCAAACGGTAGGGGTCCCCGCGCGGTCCCTTGTGTTGGGAAAGCATTCAGGGCGCAACGCGCTGCGCTTGAGCCTGCGCGACCTGGGCTACGAGCCGAGTGACGCGGAACTCGCGGAGGTCTACCGGAGGGTCACTGCTCTCGCGGACCAGCAAAAAGATGTTCGACAGCGCGATTTGGTGGCTATCGCGCATGAAGTGATTCGCCGCGGAGCAGCGGCCGTCGCGGCGGAAGCGGCATCGCCCGCTTGAGCTTTTCGCAAGCATAGCTCGTAACGTTGGCGAGTTCGCCGCAGTTCTTTCGTAAAGCCGCGCGACGTATGTCGATTTTCTCGATCGGGGTCCTTGAAATGAAGAAGACCATTGTTTTGCTCCCGGGAGACGGCATCGGCCCGGAAGTGACTCGGGCTGCCGTCACCGTGCTTCGCGAAACCGCTCACGAGTTCCATCACCAGTTTGAGTTTGCCGAATTTCCGATTGGCGGCGCCGCGATCGACGACGCGGGAACCCCGCTTCCCAATGCCACGCTCGATGCTTGCCACAAAGCCGATGCGGTTTTTCTCGGCGCGGTTGGCGGGCCCAAGTGGGATTCGCTTCCAGTCGGCAAGCGCCCGGAAAGCGGGCTGCTGGCGTTGCGCCAGGGCCTGGGTCTTTACGTAAATGTGCGTCCGGTGAAGCTGCTGGAGCCGCTGCGCGGGATTTCGCCGTTGAAGGCCGATCGGCTGGGCGACCTGGACCTCGAAATCGTGCGCGAGCTTTCAGGCGGAATCTATTTCGGCGAGCGCGGCAGCGCCGTCGAAGATGGCGTGGAACGCGCGTTTGACACGGAATCGTATTCGACGTCTGAGATTGAGCGCATTGCGACTTTTGCCTTTGCGCGCGCCGAAAGCCGCTCGCGGCGCATTTGTTCGGTGGACAAGGCCAACGTTCTGGCGAGTTCGCACCTTTGGCGCCGGACCGTCACGGCCATGAGCGCGGCGTACCCGGGAATCCGGCTCGAGCACATGTATGTCGACAACGCAGCCATGCAGCTTACGCTGCGTCCCTCGCAGTTTGATGTGATGCTCACGACCAATATGTTTGGCGACATTTTGAGCGATGCCGCCGCGGCGTTGACAGGATCGATCGGGGTGATTCCGTCCGCCAGCTTTGGTTCGAGCGCGCCAATGTTCGAGCCCATCCACGGGTCGGCGCCGTCGCTGGCGGGCACGGATACGGCAAATCCTATCGGTTCGATTCTCAGCGTGACCATGATGCTGCGCGATGCCTTTGGCCTGTCGCTGGAAGCCGATTGGGTGGACCAATCGTTGCTGCGCGTTTTGAGCGGCGGCTATCGTACACCGGACATCGCCGAGCCCGGCGCGCGTACGGTCTCCGGCTCGGCGTTCACCGAAATGCTGCGCGAAGAGATGCAGCGCACTCTCGAGCACGCCGAGCGTTACGGCTGGGGCGTCTAACCGTCTGTGAGCCTGACCTCATCCGGCAACGTCCCGGTTTCGCCGCCCTCTAGTCGGTCTGCGAAAGCTCCGCGCGCCTTGCGAGAACCCGCTGAGAATGCTACTTTTTCACTTCCCAATTAGGTGACTGCTCACCTACGTCGGGACGATTAACCCAGGTGTGGAGGCGGAGCTGTAAGGGCGCTGGCCTCCAGGTCGTTCACTCATGTGCCCACATTATTCGTCCGCAACATTCGGGCTGGCTGCGGTGCGTGTGCTTGCCCGATAATCGTTTGTTGGTATGACGGAAACCATAGCCAAATTGAAGGACGCTCCAGCACAGGGTGCGCGGCAAAGCGCGACCTACTGGCGCGTGGAAGGCTCGCTGCTGGAAGTCGGCGCCATGCGGCTGGTCGGCTTTTTCACGTGGAATGCGCAGAGCTTCTCGGAGCGGTGGGCGCGGCGGTTGGGCATGGCGGCAATGGCCCTCTCGCGGCCCTTTGCCTATGCTGCTAGCCGCACCTTCGCTACCCGGCTTCTCCACACGCTGCTACGCGGCGTCAGTCAGGACCGCCTCGACTTGCTGGGCGAAGAGTATTTTCATTACGTGCTCAAGCCGCAATTGCGCCGGGAAGCCGCGGAGAAACTGCTGGCCGCCGTGCGCGGCGGGGAAGAGGTTGTGCTGGTGAGCCAGCTTCTCGACCACGTGCTGCGTCCTCTTGCCAATCACTTCGGCATCTCGTCATTTGTCTCCAATCGATTGGAATTCCGCGACGGGTCCGCCACGGGGCGGCTGGTCTCTCCAGTCGTGCGGCCGCGCGGACCTTTGGCGTGGATTGCCAGCGGCTCGACGGACGGCCGCGTGCCCCGTGAGAAATTGGTTTTGCGGCTTGGGTGGAAAGAGGCCGAGCTGGATGCGGCGACGCAGACTGCCGCGCGTCCTCCGGCGCCAGCCGGACGCGCGGTGGCCGCCTTGGGCGATGTTCCCCGCGTCGAGCGGCTCGTCGTTCGCGAGACGCTGGCGAATCGGCACATTTTGCTGGTGGGAGTCACCGGCTTCATCGGCAAGGTCTGGCTGGTCGATCTCCTCGAAAACGTCTCGAGCATCGGCAAAATCACGCTGCTCATCCGGCGCAATCGCACCACTTCCGCGCAACGCCGCTTTGAAAAAATCATCGAGGAATCGCCAGCGTTCGACACGCTGCAGGAGCGGCACGGCCGGAAGCTCGGAGCGTTTTTGAGGGGGAAAGTGGAAGTGGTGGAAGGTGACGTAAGCCAATCCGGGCTGGGACTGGACGAAGCGGCGCAAGCACGGTTGGCGAAATCGCTGGACCTGATTGTCAACAGTGCGGGACTGACCGACTTCAATCCTGATCTGCGCGAAGCGCTGGCCTCCAACGTCGATGCCGCCGCACATTTGCTCGCTTTTCTGCGCAAGTGCAATCATGCCGGTTTAATGCACCTTTCGACGTGTTACGTGGTCGGTATGCGCGATGGGCGCGTAGGCGAGGAGCTGCAGGACAACTACAACCCGGCGCAGGATTTCAACTTCGACGCCCAACGCGAGGTGGATTCGCTGCGTGAAATGATTGGGCGCATTGAAGCTCGCGCGGAAGGCCCGGAGCTGACTCGCGCGCTGCGACGTCAAGCGCTGGGCCGTGCCGGGGATCCATCCGCGGTGCCCGCGGAGGAGCTGGACGGAGTGCTGAAACGCAATCGCGTGCGCTGGGCGCGCAATAAGCTGCTACGCGTGGGCATGCGGCGCGCGCACCATCTTGGCTGGCCGAACACTTACACGTTCACGAAAAGCCTGGGTGAGTCGATTCTCGCGCGCCACGGACAGGACTTGCCGATCGCCATCGTGCGGCCGTCGATCGTCGAAAGCTCGACGCGCTCGCCATTCGCTGGATGGAACGAAGGCATCAACACTTCCGGACCGCTCTCTTATCTGTTGGGAACGAATTTCCGCCAGCTTCCCACGAACGAACGCAAATGCCTGGACGTGATCCCAGTGGACATGGTTTGCCGGGGCATGACGCTGATTGCTGCCGCCATCGTGGCGCGGCACAACGCGCGCATGTATCAGCTCGCTACTTCCGCAATCAACCCTGTCAATATGGGCCGCAGCATTGAGCTTACCGGGCTGGCGCACCGCAAGCATTACCGCACGCAGCAGGGCATCGAGCACTGGCTCAAGGTGAAGTTCGAGACCATTCCGGTGTCCAAGCAACGCTACGAGCGATTGTCCATTCCCATGCAGAAGGCGGTCGTCTCGCGCATCAATCGCGTTGCGGTGATCCTGCGCATGAAGAAGGCGCCGCTCGCCAGGCAGGAGCGGGATTTGTTGCGCGCTGAAAAACTCATCGAGCTGTACGAGCCGTTCATCCTGCACAACGAGCATGTTTTCGAGTGCGAAAATGCGCGCTTGCTTTCCGCCGCGCTTTCTCCCGAGGAGCGCGCGCTCTTCGGGTTTGATCCGGAATCCATCGACTGGTGGGACTACTGGATCAACATCCACATTCCGGCGCTGCGCCGTTGGTGCTATCCGCTCATGGAAGGGCGGCCGCTGGAGGCGCGCGCGCCCCGCGAACTAGACTGGTCCACGCAAGCAGCATGCGCCACCGCCAGCACCAACTCCGCGCCGCCGCCCGACCCTTTATGGCGATCTTCGTAACCGGCTCGACCGGCTATCTCGGCAGCTACCTCGCCGCGGGGCTGCTGCGGGATGATCGCGACGCCCTGAATCTGCTGGTGCGCGCAAATTCCGAGCAGGAGGCGCGCGAGCGGTTGTGGCAGTCCCTGCAGCTTCATTTTGAGTTTCAGGAATTCTTCGATCTCATCAATTCGCGCGTGCGCATCTTCCGCGGCGACCTTACCTCCGAGCGCTTCGGGCTTGCCGAAGACGACTATGGCGCGTTGGTTGACACCACCGACTCCATCATTCACTGCGCCGCTTCGTTGAACCGTAAGTCCGAAAAGCAGTGCCTCAACGTGAATCTGCGCGGCTCACTGGAAGTAATTCAGCTCGCGCGCCGCGCCCAGAACCGCAAAGGACTGCGCCGCTATTCGCACGTGTCGACCGTAGCCGTCGCCGGCCAGCGCCGGAATGAAGTGGTGGCTGAAGATTCGTCCATCGATTGGGCGCGCTCAGACTACGATCCCTACGCGCGCACCAAGAAGTTCTGCGAGCACATGGTCGCACAGCTTCTGCCCGATGTGCCGCGCACGATTTTTCGCCCAGCTATCGTCATGGGAGACAGCCGCCGCGCGGAAACCTCGCAGTTCGATATGGTGCAGGCTTTCGATTTGCTCGCGCGCTTGCCTGTTCTTCCGCTGCGTCCTCGCGATAAAATCGATATCGTACCGGCGGATTACGTCGGCAAAGCTATCGTGACCATTCATCAGAAAGAGCAAGCTGCGCACAGCATCTATCATCTCTCGGCGGGCGTAGGCTCGCAGACGTATCAAGAGCTGACCGACAGCCTCGCGGAAGCCGGCGTCTGGCGGCGACCTGTCTACGTGCCTTCGTTCGGTCGGCCGTTTTCCGCCACGGTGAACTGGCTGGCGAATCGTGGAGGCGCGGTCGGGTATGGCGCGTCACTGATGAAAGTCTTTTGGCCTTATCTCGATTGGAATACGGTCTTCGACAATTCACGCGTGGTTGCGGAGCTTGGCGAGTCGCCCGCCAAGTTTTCGAGTTATGCGTATCCTTTGCTGAAATTCAGTCGCGAAAACAAGTTTCGCTATCCGGCAAAGCCGTGGCCTTCCTCCGTTAGCGTGCCAACGAAAACAGTCGCGGGGAGCGCTCGCGCATGACCGATTTTCTCCTCGTCGCGTGGGTCAGCGCGCTGATCGAAATCCGGCGCGTCGGCTGGATGTTTGGACTCGGCCGCCGTTGGGAGCCCGGCGAAAAACTGCGCCTGCTCTTTGCCGGATACAACGGCACCCGGAACACTGGCTCCGACGTTCGCGTGCAGGAAATGCTTCGCCAGGTGCGCCACGTCCTGGGCGCCAGCAACGTCGATTTCAGCGTGATGACGCAGGATTTCAATCGCAGCCGCGGTTATTTCGAGAGCACGCGCCAGGTCTACCTGCCCGATGTTTTTCCGCCGTTTTTGTTCCACGAAGTGAGCCAGAATCACGGCGTCATCGCTTGCGAAGGCTCGATGTTCAAGAGCAAATTCGCCAACGCCCTCACGACCATGATGATCGGGTCTCTCGGTTTGGCTTCCGCGGAAAATAAGTTGTCCCTTGCCTACGGCGGGGAAGCCGGCCACATGGATCCACTGATTCGAGACATGTGCGCCCGCTACGTGCACGATTCGCTGGTCATCACGCGCAACGTGGAGTCGCAAGATTTGCTGCGCAAACTCGGCATCTCCACCGAGCTCGGTACTGACACTGCCTGGACATTCGAGCCGCATCCCCCGGAATACGCGCGCAAGACGCTCCGTGAAGCTGGTTGGGACGAAAAAACTCCCATCCTCGTGCTTTGCCCCATCCATCCTTTCGTTTGGCCGGTGAAAGCCTCCATTGCCAAATACATAGCGCGCGTCACCACCGGCGCTTACAAAGAAAGCCAATATCGCACAGTTTATTTTCACCAGTCCGGCGCCGTTGTGGACGCGAAATATCGCCGCTACATCTCGGCGTTCGGCAAAGCCACGGCTGCCTTCCGCGAGCGCCATCGCGTGTTTCCTGTTCTCGTGGCGATGGAGCGCCTTGACGCGCACGCTTGCCGCTCGATGCTGGAGTTTCTGCCCGGCGCGCCAGTGTTCACTTCCGATGACTACGACATGTTTCAGCTCGTCTCTATCCTCCGCGCCGGCTCGTACATGGTTTCTTCGCGCTATCATGGCATCGTCACATGCATGCCAAGCTTGGTTGCTTCGGCTGGCGTCACCATGGACGAGCGCATCCGCAACCTCATGCGCGAGCGCGGCCACGAGCATCTTTTCCTCACCGTCGACGACGCCGAGCTGGAGCCGAAGCTTCTGCAAATGATGGAAGCTCTTGTGCGCGAGGCGGACTCCGTCCGCGAAGGCATCGGTTGCACCGTCGTCCGCAACCTGAAGGTCATGGCGCGCATGGGCACTCTTCTCGAAGACGCCGTCCGAGGCACCTACCCGGAGTTTCCGCTGCGCTCCGGCGTGCTTTCCTGGGAAGAGTATCTGCCGCCGCTCAGCAAAACGTTGGTCGATTTGGCGGAGCGCTACGACACCAGCACAATCACGCAGCATTCCGTGGCTGGATCCGCGTCGCGATGAGCAAGCTGCCTGCTACGCCGCGCAAATTTAGCCCCTCCAACTGCTGAGCCTCATGCCCAATTTCCTCGACGCCATATTTGCTCAGCTCCACCGCAGCGCCGGGCGCGTGGTCCTGCGCGAAATTCACGGCGAACAGTTCGTCAGCGTCACCGGAAGGGAATTGCTCGATCAAGTGCGACAGGTGCGGGCGTACCTTCGTCGCTGCGATCTCCACCCCGGCGACCGCTGCGCTCTTTGTGCGCCCAACTCAATTCGCTGGGCCGCTTTTGACTTGGCGCTGGTGGCGGAGGGACTTATCGTGGTGCCCCTGTATGCCCGCCAGTCGCCAGCGGAACTCGCCGCCATGATGAAGGACTCCGAGCCGAAACTCCTTTTCGTGAACGACGCCGCCCTCGGCGACGCCGCCATGCAAGCATGGACCGGCGACGCCTCCGGCGCGCCTCGCCGCGTGCTCTTCGACGAAGTTTTGCGGCAGCTCACGCCAGCGCAACCCATTCCCGACGTTCCCAATCCGCGCGGCGATTCCGACATTGTCACCATCATCTACACCTCCGGCACCTCCGGCGAACCCAAGGGCGTGTGCCTAACCTCCGCCAACGTTACCCACATGCTTTCCTGCACAACCGAGCGCCTCGACCAACTCATGGGCCAAACCCGCGAGCCCGACCGCGTCTTCCAGTACGCGCCATTCAACTTTGCCGCATCGTGGATTCTCTTGCTCTCCTGCCTCTCGCGCGAGAGCGTTCTCACGCTCTCCACCGACCTCACAAAGCTCCCCGACGAGATCCGCCTCTCCGCTCCTCACTATTTCCTCAACGTGCCTACGCTTCTTGAACGCGTCCGTCGCGGCGTCGAAGACGCTCTCTCCAAGCGCGCCGCTCCGATTCGTGCTCTCTTTGCAAAGACGCGCGAAGCATGGGAGCGTCAAAACTCAAGCCGCGCCCGTACCGCCGATGCACTTTGGCTCGCGCTCGGCCGGAAACTCATTTTCAGCAAGATCAAAGAGCGCTTCGGTCCGCACCTTCGCGCGCTGATTTGCGGCTCGGCTCCGTTGGCGCCTGAAACGCAGCAATTTTTCCTGATGCTTGGCATCCCTGTTTTGCAAGCCTACGGCCTCACGGAGACCACCGCTATCTGCACGCTTGACGACCCAAGCGTGCCCGTCGAGCCTGGTTATGTGGGCCAGGCCATTCGTGGCATCGAGATGAAGGTCGCCGACAACGAAGAGATCGTCGTCCGCGGTCCGCACATTTTTGCCGGCTACTGGAATCGCCCGGAAGAAACCGCGCGCGTCCTTCGCGACGGCTGGTTTCATACCGGCGATCAAGGCGACGTGAACTTGCGGGGAAATTGGCGCATCATCGGCCGCATCAAAAACCTGATTATCCTCAATTCTGGACACAACATCCCGCCCGAGCCGATCGAGGACAAAGTCGCTCAGCATCTTCCCGCCGCGCAGCAAGTCGTCGTCGTCGGAAATGGCCGCGGCTACCTTTGTGCGCTCATCGCCGGTGCCGTCGAACCGCAGGTCGTGCAGTCGGCGCTGGATGCCGTCAATCCCGGCCTTCCGCACTATCGCCAGGTCCGCAATTTCGCGATCGTCCGCGACGCCTTCACTCCCGAGAGCGGCCTGCTCACCGCCATGGGCAAGCTCCGCCGCGACGCCATCAACGCGCGCTTCGCCTCCGAAATCAACTCCATGTACGATAGAAAGCCGCCATGAAGCATTTCACCGGCAAAACGCTGCGTTGGGACTGGCGCGACGGCATTGTCGAGCTGACGCTGGACCACGAGCCTGCAAACGAAATCGGCACCGAAACTCTAGCCGACCTGGAAACATTTGCCGCCGCAATCCCTGCGCTCGTGCCGGAAACCGCCGCCTGCATCGTCTCCAGCGCACGTAAGCAGGGCTTCTCCGCGGGCGCCGACCTCCGCGAACTCTATCGCGGCGCCGAGCCGCTCTCCGAAAAAGAACGCCTCGCCGGCGTTCGCCAGTTCCTCGAGCGTATTCACGCCGCGCTCAACGCTATCGATGCCGCATCGTTCGTGACCATCGCCGCTGTTCACGGCGTCTGCTTCGGCGGTGGGTTCGAGCTGGCTCTCTGCTGCGACATCATCATCGCCGACAAAATGGCGCGCTTCGCATTCCCCGAGCTGCGACTGGGCCTGATTCCGGGGTTTGGCGGTATCCCGCGCCTCAAGCGCGACCTCGGCAACGCCTTCGTGCGCGATCTCCTTCTCACCGGGCGCAGTGTTAACGCCGCCCGTGCGCAAGTCGCGGGTCTCGTCGCGCAATTAGCCGCCGAAGGCGAAGCCCTCAAAATCGCGCGCTCCACCGCAGCACAAATCGCAAAATTCGAACCCGTAGCCCGCGCCGCCGCCAAAAAATTCATCAAGCCCATCCCCCACGAGGAACTTCGTCGCGAAATCGACCTCTTCTGTGAGCTCTTCACTCGTCCCGCCGTAATGGCCGCCCTAAAAAAATTCGTCGAATCCACCGACGCCATGCCCTATCTGCCTTGATCTAAGGTGTATAGCGCTTTACATCTTTAACGAGGAACGTTAAACTGTAATTGTGATCAGGAGCTTCCGCGATACACGGACGCACCTATTGTGGTTGACCGGAAAGTCCAGAAAGTTTCCTCCGAGCTTGATTCGCGCAGCCCTGAGAAAGCTTCTTTTGTTGAATGCGGCGGGACGATTGGATGACCTTCGCGTTCCCCCTGGGAACCGCCTCGAGGCTTTGAAGGCCGACCGTGAAGGGCAGTCCAGCATAAGAATTAATGATCAGTTCCGGGTTTGCTTCGTGTGGAAAGACGGCGACGCGTTCGAGGTCGAAGTCACGGATTACCATTGATCTGGTATTTCTAAGGAACACCCGATGCCCGCTAAGAAAAATGCAGTCCCTATTTGGAAAATTCATCCCGGCGAGATTCTTCGCGAAGAATTCCTGAAACCAATGGGAATGTCTGCCAACGAGCTTGCTCGATCCATTCGCGTGCCGGCTCCTCGCATCAACGACATTGTGTTGGAGCGACGAGGCATCACCGCGGATACCGCTGTCAGGCTGGCTCGTTTCTTTGGCATGTCCGAGGAATTCTGGATGAATTTGCAGTTGCAATATGAAGTGCGCGCGGCCCGCCAGCGTTTGCGTAGCACAATCCGTAGAATTCAGCCGCGTCGCGCAAAACAAGCAGCGTAACCTTCACCCGTGCCAATCCTCAGCCTCGACCACGTGCAAATCGCCATTCCCGTTGCCAGTGAAGATCGCGCTCGCGCCTTTTACGCCGGCATCCTCGGTTTTACCGAGATCGAAAAGCCTCCGCAGATGGCTGAGCGCAAAAGCATCTGGTTCGTAGCCGGAGCCGTAAATCTTCATCTCGGCCTCGAACCCGATTTCCATCCCGCCAAGCGCGCCCATCCCGCATTTGTCGTCGAAGTCCTCGACGCAATCCTTACCGCCTGCGACCGCGCTGGCATTTCCCACAAGCCCGACACTTCCTTCAACGACTTCCGCCGCGTCCACGTCTTCGACCCCTTCGGCAACCGCCTAGAACTAATGGAACGCACCGCGTAGAACACAGTGACCAAGTTGTAGGGGCGTGCTTTAGCCTGCCTGCGCAGGCAGGCGCGTCCCAGTCTCGAGCGTAGCAAGAGACCTTTCTTTAGACCGCTCATCCCTCAAGACCTAGCCGTTCGGCGGATGTACACCCCCCCGCACCTGCCGCATCTTGTTCATGGAGGATGCAAATGTCAGCCGAACTCATCGAACTTTCCAACGCCCTCGCGCAAGCCACCGAGCGCGCCGCAGCAAACGTAGTCGCCGTTCACGCCGAAGCCCGCGGCTCCGCAAGCGGCGTAGTCTGGCGCCCCGGCATCATCGTCACCGCCGAACACGCCTTGCGCCGCGACGAAGAAATTCACGCGACCTTGCCGGATGGCCGCGTAGTGCCCGCAACTCTCGCAGGCCGCGATCCGTCAACCGACCTCGCCGTTCTGAAATGCGCGGAAGCGTCCGCTGCCGTCCCCGGTTTCGGTGACGTGCCCTCGCTGAAGCCCGGCAGCCTCACATTAGTTGTCGGCCGCACCCGCGCCAGCGGCCCGGTCGCCGCGCTTGGCGTGGTCAGCCTCGTCACGCCCGAGCGTCGCACCTGGACCGGCGCCGCCCTCGCGCCCTACATCCGCCTCGACGTCGGCCTGCAACCCACCGCTATCGGCGGAGCCGTAGTGGACGCGCAAGGCCGCACCCTCGGCATCGCCACGCCACGCTTCGCCCGCTTCGGCGCCATCGCCATCCCCGCGCCCGCCGTCGACCGCGTCGTCGACA
>WNFL01436734.1_pt3 | contig 67338 bp, 69 predicted proteins | sample 5400361 | NCBI WGS metagenome assembly WNFL01 (sample SAMN13153351, study PRJNA577476) | soil metagenome | isolation source: 40 cm soil on Douglas fir-dominated hillslope | place: USA:California | collected 2013-09-17 | reverse complement strand
TCATTCAATCGCTGGCGTCCGAACTCCGCCATCACCACCGGGCTGATCGGGTTCGAAGGCGTCGGCGGCGGCGCCAACAACATCAACGTGCGTGACACGTTCGATCCGCGAATGATGAACCAGTCGCTGATCTCGCCGGCCGAAATCAAGACGGGATTCGTGCAGGGCGCCTACGATCTGAAGGCGTTGGGTAGCGCCGAGGCCTACTTCGAGCTGCTCGCGCACAACCGCGAGTCCAAGCAGGTCGGCTACCGCCAGTTGACGCTGGACTATGCCCGGGGCAGCCCATTGATCCCGCCGGGCCTCGCTTCGGTCCCGAACCTCCAGGCTGCGCCCACACTGATCACCAATGGGCTGCCGTTGCAGGTCCGCGCCTTCATCGGCTTCGGCAACTACAACAGCGAACAGGATCTCGACTACAACAAGGGCACGGCCGGGATCCGCGGCAACCTGCCGTGGGGCGACTGGAAATACGACTTGTCGGGCAGCGCGGCGAAATCGAAAGCCAGCTACATGTTCGAGCAATGGCTGACCGATCGCCTGGCACAGAGCCTGGATGTCGTCGTGTCTGGCGGCCGATTCGTCTGCCGCAATCCGGCGAACGGCTGCGTGGCCGCGCCGGCGCTGAGCAGCGCGGTCATCGGCAGCGTATTGCCGCAGGATTGGAAGGATTGGACCTTCGTGCCCGATACCGGCCATACGACGTACAAGGAATCGACCGTGACCTTGGGCACGACCGGGTCGCTCTTCCAGATGCCGCACGGCCGAGTCCGCAGCGCCGTGGGGCTCGAATACCGCCGCGCCGAAATCGACGACACGCCCTCGATCAACATGCAGACGGCCAACGTCTACAACTTCTCGTCGGCGGCCATCACCCGCGGTACGGATTCGGTCTGGGAACTCTATGGCGAGCTTGAGTTTCCCCTGCTTGCCGGGATGAGGGGCGCGGAGGAGCTGACCGTCAACGTGTCCGGCCGTTACACGGACTACAAGTCCTACGGCGGCGACAATACCTACAAGGCCGGATTCCTCTATTCGCCGGTCAAGGCGGTATCCTTCCGCGGCTCCCAGGGCACTTCGTACCGCCCCCCGGCACTGTTCGAGCAGTTCCTCGGCTCCACCAGCGGCTTTATCGCCAACACGAACGACCCCTGCCACGATCTTGCCTCGCAGGTCCAGACATCGGTCCGCGCCCGGAACTGCATCAGCGAGGGCCTGCCGCCGACGTTCCTGTCCACCAGCTCCGTCCAGGTCAACAGCATCGGTGGCGCAAGTTCCGGATTGAAGGCGGAGACATCGAAGAACACGACGGTCGGCGTGATCCTTCAACCGGACCTGCCGTCTGGCATGGGCAGTTTCTCGTTCGCGGTCGACTACTACAAGATCAAGGTCGACAACGGCGTGGACCGTGTCGGTGCGGGCAATATCCTCAGCCTGTGCTACAACAATCCGGGATTCATAACGGCCGGCGGCTACTGCCGCTTGATCAGGCGCGCTCCTGCCGGCACCAACCGCGCCCTGACCGTCGACAACAGCTACATCAACGTGTCGACCGACGTGGTGCGCGGCTATGACTTCACCGTGCGCTACACCCGCGACATCGGCCCGGGCACTCTCCTCGCCAATGCCGTGATCACCAAGTACCTCGAGCAGTCGTCCAAGCTCTTTCCGGACGATCCGCTCGTGGACTCCAATGGCCGGCTGCAGGTCCCGAAGATGACCGGCTCGCTGGACGTGCAGTACAAGTGGAAGGAGTGGAAGGTGCGTTACGGCATGGACTGGATCGACAAGATGTCGGACTACGACTTCTTCGGCGAGGATCCCGCCACCAGCACCTACAAGATGGACACGCCCGCCTACTACCTGCACCACCTCTCGCTGCAGTACACGGGCGACAAGTGGTCCGCCACCGCGGGCGTGCGCAACCTCGAGAACAAGACGCCGCCGTCCATCTCGCAGGGTTTCGCCAACCGCGTGGGCAATGCCCCGCTTTACAGCGGGTTCGACTACTTCGGTCGCACCTACTTCGTGAACGTCTCGAAGACGTTCTAGGACGCTCGCCGAAGGCGCCTGCACGCCGCGCAACAACCGCCACGCCACTTCTCGCGAAGTGACGTGGCGTTTTCTTTTATAGTGAATCCTTCCCATTTGTGAACCCGCCGCCATGTCCAAATCATCACGCCTGTTGAATTCCCTGCTCGCGATCGTCCTGATGGCCGCCGCGTACGCGACCTACGCCGCCAAACCCGCGGTACCGCCCATAGAGAAGCTGGCGGCGTATCCCAAGATGTCGAGCTTCACCCTTTCCCCGGATGGAAAGCATCTCGCCGCCCTCGAGGCCCGCGGGGAAGACCGTGTCATCCTGGTTTGGAACACCGATTCGCTCGACAAGGCGCCGACGGTGCTCGGCTCCTCGCGGATGAAGGTCCAAACCGTCCAATTCATCAAGAATGGGCTGCTGTCCGTCACGATGTGGCAGCCCTTCGACCTTCGCGCCGACAAGATCACCAAGCAGTTCGTCACCAAACTGTTCATTACCGACCTCGAGGGCAAGAAGTGGAACGAGCCCATGCCCCAGGAGCGGGCCATGAGCCGCATCGAGGAACTGAAACAGTCCCTGTCTACACCGACGGTGCTAGACACGCTGCCGAACGACCCCGACCACATCCTGCTCATAAACGACGTGGGCGAAAGTTCGGGCGACGTCTTCAAGGTCAACGTGCGCACCAACCGCGCCGAGCGCATTCAGCGCTCCGACGAAAGGATCTCGGGGTACGTGACCGATCTCGATGGCAACGTCCGCGCCCGCCTCCGAGCTGATGTCGACGGCAACGGCGCGCACGTGGCCGCGGAGATCCTGGAGCCCGGCAGCGGGAAGTGGGTGGAACACTTCCGCTCCTACGTCAAGAATCGCGACGTGGTCCAGATCGTGGGCTTTGCCAAGGATCCAAACACCGCCTTCATCCTGAGCAATGTCGGGGCGGACAAGGCCGTCATCTACGAGTACGACATCCCTTCGCGCACCCGAAAGGAAACCCTTTTCCAGCACCGCTTCTTCGACGCCGACCAGCTGAGGGTCAACCGTTCCAAGACCTCCGAGGCCTTCGCCGTCGGGGAGATTCTCGGAGTCACTTATCAGGGACCTCGCGGCGCGAATGGCGACGTGCTCTGGACCTCGCCGAGGATGCAGGCGCTGGATAAAGCCATCCGTAGCGCGATCGGCCTTCGGCAGCAGAAGCTGACGCTTACCGATCCTGCAACCGGACAAAACGCCGACACCGATTACGACCTGGACGCGACGTACCGCCTCGTGACATATAACAAGGACCTCAGCACCGTCCTCTTCACCGTGAACGGCGACTCCCGTCCGCCGGAAACGTACCTGCTGCGCGGCGGCAAGCTCATGCTTCTGGCGAAAGCGTTCCCGGACATCGACCCGGCGTCGCTTGGAACCACGAGCCTCGTCTACTACAAGGCCCGGGATGGCCTGGATGTGCCGGCGTTACTCACCCGGCCGAACACCGAGCTTTGCGGACCGGCACCCTGGCCCGCGGTCGTGCATCCCCACGGCGGCCCGTGGTCCCGGGACGCGATGGGTTTCGACACTTCGATGTGGGTGCCCCTGCTTGCATCGCGATGCTTTGCCGTGCTGCGTCCGCAGTTCCGCGGATCGAATGGATGGGGACGAAAACTATGGATGGCTGGCGACGCCGAATGGGGACAGAAGATGCAGGACGACAAGGACGACGGCGCCCAGTGGATGATCGACAAGGCTGTTGCGCAGAAAGGGCGAATCGCCATATTCGGATTCTCCTACGGCGGCTATTCCGCCATGGCCGCCTCGGTTCGCCCCAATGGCCCGTACAAGTGCGCGATCGCCGGCGCGGGCGTTTCCGACCACAAGAGGATATGGGCGCGTTTCTACACCAATCCCTTCTTCCGCGAGGCGCAGGAACCGACCATGCGGGGGCTAAACCCCCTGGATCAGGCCGACAAGATCCAGATCCCGATCATGGTCTATCACGGGGACCGGGATCAGACTGTGCCTCTGGAACAGTCGGACTGGTTCGTTTCCAAGGCCAAGGCTTCCAAGCAGCCGGTGGTCTACCACGAGATCGCCGATTACGCTCACGGCCCCGCCTGGACCCGGAAGATCATGGCCGACCAGTTGGGTTACATCGAGGATTACTTGCTTCGCGACTGTGGCGGCAAAGGTCTTTAAGGCCCGCCGAAACCCCTAAAAGGCCGGTCGGAAGACCGGCCTTTTTCCTTTTCGCTTTCACTCTCCAGAGAAAGCATTGTTGCGAAAACGCAACACCTCTCAAATAAGTGTTGGATTGCACAACGGACGTCGCTATTATCCGACCACATCAATGGCCTCGAAGGTGTAGAAACCAAAGCCTTTTCCTTCGCAAGCTCCTGCTTTCCCATAACTTTCCCTGAAATTCAGTTTTCGGATCGATCGAGTTTGGATCGGATATTTCGCTTAACCTCAATGAACCAGGAGGACTAGATGAGAAAAACCAAGCGGCCGGTATCGGCGTTTGCGAAAAAATCCTGTGTCACCGCGACGCAAATCGCGTTGGCAATGATGGCGGCGCCGATGGCGCTCGCACAGCAAGCCGAGGTCCAGAAGGGCGAACGAATCGAGATCACGGGAACGCGCATTCCCTCCCCGAACCTCGAGAGCTCGAGCCCCGTCGCAGTGATCTCCGCGCAGGACATCAAGTTCGAAGGCGTGACCCGCATCGAGGACATGCTGAACAGCCTGCCGCAGGTTTTCGCGGATTTCGGCGCCAACGTTTCGAACGGCGCGACCGGCACGGCGACCGTCAACCTCCGTAACCTGGGCGCAACACGCACCCTCGTACTCATGAACGGCAAGCGTCTGCCCATCGGCAGCGCGCTGCCCTTCACCGGCAGCTATCCGCCCGACCTGAACTCGATTCCCGCGCCTCTCATCCAGCGCATCGAAGTACTCACCGGCGGCGCCTCCGCGGTGTACGGCTCCGATGCCGTCGCGGGCGTGGTGAACTTCATCATGCGCGACAATTTCGAAGGCGTGCAGGTCGATGGGAATTACAGCTGGTACCAGCACAGCCAGCACAGCGACATGGCGGCGATCGTCGCGTCACGCGCGGCGACGAATCCGTCGCAGTTCCGCGTGCCCGGCGACCTGAGCAGCGGCGGAGAGAGCACCGAGACGAGCCTCCTGATGGGCGGCAACTTCGCCAACGGCAAGGGCAATGCGACCGTGTTCTTCGACTACAAGAAGGACAAGCCCCTGCAGCAGAGCGATTACGACTACAGCGCGTGTGCGAGCGGCACGTCGACCGCGGCCTCCCGGCCGAATTTCACCTGCGGCGGCTCGTCCACGACGGCGCCCGGCGGGCGGTTCCTGAGCCTCACCAGCGGCGGCAACGTCACGATCACCAGTGCTGCCGGCGCTGTGAGGAACTTCAGCGCGGGGCTCGACCAGTTCAACTTCGCGCCGTACAACTACTACCAGGTGGACGCCGAGCGCCATAGCGCGGCGGCATTCGCGCACTACGACATCAACTCCCACGTGCGCGCGTACACCGAGTTCAGCTTCATGGACAACCACAGCATCGCGCAGATCGCGCCGAGCGGTGCGTTCTTCGGGGGCATCGTCTTCACGCTCACGAACGATAACCCGCTGCTGTCGTCGGCCTTCAAGACGGCGATGGGCATCACGCCGACGACCGGTGCGGATATCTTCATCGGCCGCCGCAATCTCGAAGGCGGCGGACGCCAGGCGGACATCCGCAACACTTCCTACCGCGAAGTGCTGGGCGTCAAGGGCGACATCATGAAGAACTGGGACTACGACGTGTACATGCAGACGTCGACAGTCACCTTCCAGCAGATCTACCGCAACGACTTCTCGAATGCGCGCATCGTGCGCGCGGTCGACGTTGTCACCAATCCGGCGACCGGCCAGCCGATTTGCCGCTCCGCGCTGGATGGAACGGATCCGGCCTGCGCGCCATACAACATCTTCAACCTCGGCGGAGTCACGCCGGCGGCGCTCGCCTACGTCTCGACACCGGGCCTGCAGAAGGGCGATACCGTCCAGCGCATCCAGGGCGGCACGCTTTCCACGGACCTCGGCAACTACGGTTGGCGCTTCCCGGGCGCGAAACAAGGCATCGGTATCGCGTTTGGCGCCGAGCGTCGCGTCGAGAAGCTGACGTTCGAGGCGGACACCGCATTCAACTCCGGCGACCTGTCGGGTCAGGGTGGTCCGACCAACGACCTCAAGGGGCAGTTCACGGTGAAGGACTTCTTCGGCGAGGTGCGCGTGCCGATCCGTGACACCCTGAGCGTCAACGGAAGCTACCGCTATTCCGACTACAGCACCGGCAAGACGACCGACTCCTACGGCCTCGGGATCGAGCTCACGCCGATCAAGACCGTGAAGCTTCGCGGCAGCTACCAGCAGGCGGTGCGGGCTGCCAACATCGTCGAGCTGTTCGCGGCACAGGGCCTCGGTCTCTTCAACGGAACCGATCCTTGCGCCTCCACCAGTTCGTCGGGCGCGACGGTTGCCGGGTGCGTTCGTTCCGGGCTCACGGCCGCGCAGGTCAACACTTCGATTCTCACCAGCCCCGCGGGCCAGTACAACGCGATCTTTGGCGGCAACCCGGACCTCAACCCGGAAACCGCGAAGACGTATACGGCCGGCATCGTGCTCACGCCGATGCGTAACCTGAGCGCGACCCTCGACTACTTCAACATCAAGGTCGAGGACGTGATCGGGACGGCGGGGGCGAACTTCGAGCTCAACCAGTGCGTCTTCTCGGGTCAATTCTGCGACCTCATCCATCGCGATTCGCGCACCGGCGCCCTGTGGGTCGGTACCGGATTCGTGACGGCGACCAACATCAACACGGGTTCGCTGAAGACCTCTGGCCTCGACATCGCGATCAACTACAACCACAACCTCGCGAAGTGGGGCGCTCTCGCGGTCGCCTTCAACGGCACGTACCTCGACAAGTTCATCACCGAGCCGCTGCCGGGGCTGGGTTCCTACGACTGCGTCGGCTACTACGGCGCGACGTGCGGCACACCGATCCCGAAGTGGCGTCACAAGCTGCGTGGGATCTGGACCGCGCCGTGGAACTTCGACGTCGCCGTCACCTGGCGTCACATGGACAAGGTGAAGGTCGATTCGAGCAGCTCGAACGCGCTGCTGGCCGCCGGCTTCGACTCGGTGGGCTCGGTACTGGGAGAGCGCGACTACATGGACATCTCGGCGAGCTGGAACGTGTGGAAGAACCTGACGGTGCGTCTCGGGGTGAACAACCTGTTCGACCGCGACCCCCCGCTGTGCGATTCCTCGACCGTTTGCGGTGCTCCGTTCGGCAACGGCAACACGTATCCGCAGGTGTACGACGCGCTGGGCCGCAAGTTCTTCACCAGCCTGACCTGGACCTTCTAACCAACGTCACTGCAGCGAAAGACGGCGAGCTTCGGCTCGCCGTTTTTTTTAGCCTGGCAACGCGTCGAAGGCGACCGAGAGGCGTGCCGATTCGCTCTCGAAACGCTCGACGCCATGCCAGACATAGGCAGGAAAGAGAACGAGGAGCCCCGGCTCCGGTTGGACGAACCCGTCGGGTGGAAGCTGGGGGCTGGTTCGTAGCCCCGCGCGGCCGAAACGAAGCCAGCCGGCGCGCTCCATGGCTGCTGCAGGCGTCGTGGCGATCTCGGGCGGGATGTCCACGTAGAAGACCGCGGAGAGCCATCCCCGAGGGTGCACATGGTCGGTGTGGTAGCCCCCGGAGGTGAGCCGTATGCTCCACGCACCCGTCATCGTGAATCGACCGGTATTTCGCGACCGGAACGGATCCGCGCCCTGCCCGAGTTTCGCCAGGCGTCGGTTCGCGATGACCTCGATGCCGGCAAAGAGCGCGCGCACGACCGGTCGGGACATCTCGGCCTCATGTAGTGGCAGTTGCGAGCCGCCGCGCACGGACTGCTGGAAAGGGTGGGACTTGAATCGATGCAGGGACGCGAGGTCGGTGCCAAGATCGGCAAGGAACGCCTCTCGGGTCAACCAGCCCGCCGGCGCCTCCATCCTTTCGGCTGCGACGAGCGCCGAGTAATCATGCAGCTCGGCATAGCGTGGATCGCCGAGCAGGCGCCAGGCGCTCGCCTGCAAGGCGATGGCGTGCTGGTCGAGGGGGCTCGCCGCGCGCAGGCCGGCCGCGACCGATTCGGCCTCAGGCAGGCGTCCTGCGGCCAGCAGCGCCTCGCAGAGCGTGATTCCCGTCGCCGGGGCAGGCGCCAATGCCATCGCACGCTGCGCATGGCTAATCGCCCGTGTACCGTGCCCCAGCTCTGCGCATACGTGCGCCGCCTGTTGCAGCAGCTCCACATCCGCGGGCGCGGCGGATAGTCCGGCTTCGGCGCTCGCGAGGGCAGCGCCGGCGTCGCCGGCGAACTCGAGCACGATGGATCGGACCAGGTGCAACGCCGGATCGCCCGGCGCCGCAGCGAGTGCCGTGTCCAGGGCTTCCAACGCGCACGAGCGCTCGCCGGAGCGCATCCAGCGCAGTTGCGCGAGGTCGCGATGGGCCTGCGGATAGCCCGGCCGAATAGCGACGCATTCCTCGAACAGGCGCTCCGCTTCGTCGAGACGGCCCTGGTCCTGCAATGCACGCGCCAGCACGAAACGCGTCTCGGGAGCGCCGATGCCCAGCGCGAGGGCACGACGCGCGGCATTCTCCGCGGCGTCGGCATGCCCCAGGTCGCCTTCGGCCGACGCGAGGTTGTGCCAGGAAATCGCGTCGCGTGGATCGACCGCCAGGTGCGCGCGCAGGCGCGCAGCATCGGCCGCCCGGTCCACGGCCATGCTACGGCTCGAAGCCGGGAGCGCCTCCCGCGAACTGCGAGAGCGCGGCCGCCATGCCGGTGATCAACGCACGCTCCGCGGCGGAGAGGTGCGGGTGCCAGATGTCGAAGATGAGCACGACGCGCAGCTTGTCGCTGTCGTTCCACGCCTCGTGCTCGACGGTGTCATCGAAGACCCACGCCTTGCCGGGAACCCATTCGCGCACCTCGTTGCCGACGCGGAATCCGCAGCTCTCGGGAACGATGAGAGGAAGGTGCGTGACCAGGCGCACGTTGGTGACGCCGTTGTGCGCGGGAATGCGCGTGCGCGGCTTCAGCAGCGAGAACATTGCCGAGGGCGTGCGGCCCGGCTGGTCGGGCTGCGGCGCCGCGGCGATGGCCTGCATGGTCCGCGGGCACCTCGCCGCGTTCTCCTCGACGGGTGCGCCCATCTTGATCAGGTGAAACGCACTCCACGCGGGCGAGTTGTTCAGCTCCACCCATTGGTTGAGCGGCACGCCTTGCGGGTAGGTGATGTAGGGGGCGAATCCTTCCTGCGATTCGAGCACGCGCAGGAATTCGTCGCGAATGGCATCGGTCTCGGCCTCGATCGCATCGAGCCACGGAAACTTGCCGCGCTCGAAGAACTCGATCGCCGGAAGGTTGGGGAAGTGATAGATCGCCGATTGCGATTCGAAGCGGCGCTTGCGGCCCACCATGATGTCGACCGAATCGCGAAAACGCTTCAGGTTCTCGCCGGCGAGGTCGCGATAGAGCGGCGCCAGCGCCGCCTCGAGGAATTCCGCGACTTCGAGCTGGTACCGGTCGCGAAACTGCATTGCGTGCGAAACCGCCGGCCGCAGGTCGGGATTCAGTCGGTCGAGCGGCGGCGAGACCGTCGCGACCGCGCCATAAGCGCGCGCCGCCTCGTGCCGCTTGCCCTGCCGCTCGAGCAGATTGGCGCTCAGGATCAGGGCGAGGAGATCGAGCGGATCGCGCGCGAGCGCGCCCTTGATCGCGGCTTCCTCGCCCGGTTCGTCGCGCAGCCCCTGGCAGACGACCGCGAGATTGATCCACTGCTGCGGGTCGGAGCCATCGGCCTGCACCAGCCGATCGTAGTGCGTTCGCGCCGCTTCGAGATCCCCGCGGCGAAAGGCGCTCTTGCCGAGCGCCTCGATCTGGGCCAGGTCGGTCGCCATCAAATGCTCCACGCCGGGCCGCCGCCGTGGGCATCGATCGCCTCGAACATCGCATGCACCAGACCGCGCTCCTCGTCGCTCAGCTCCGGCCGCCAGATCTCGAATAGCAGCACCACGCGGGTGCGATTGCTGCGATTCCAGGCTTCGTGCTCGATCGTGTCGTCGAAGACCCATGCCTTGCCTTCGACCCATTCGCGCACTTCGTTGCCGACGCGGAAATGGCATTGCCCCGGGACCACCAGAGGCAGGTGGCAGATGAGACGCGTATTGACGAAGCCGTTGTGCGCCGGAATGTGCGCGCCGGGACGCATCAGCGAAAACAAGATCGAAGGCGAGCGCTTGGGCACGCGCGGCATCGGCACGTCGGCGAGCGCAGCGAGCGTTTTCGGGCAGCGCGCGGCGTTTTCGGCGACGGCTTCGCCGTCTTTCCAGAGGTAGAACGCGCTCCACTCGGGATTGCCGATCATGCGATTGTCGGGATTCCGGGGCCGCCTTGGATCGGCCTGCACATAAGGCTTGAATGCCGCCCCGTCTTCGAGGACTTGCATCAGCTCCGCGCGGATGTCGGCCGTCGCCGCCTCGACCTTGCCGATCCAGGGAAACTTCGCGCGGTCGAAGAACTGGATCTGCGCCAGCTCCGGGAGGTAGTAATACGTAGGCTGCTGCAAATAGATCTGCCGTCGACCGAGGAGCAGCTCGAGCGATTGCGCGAAACGCGTGGTCGGCGCGCCCGGCGCGAATCCGTGCTCGCCGAGCTTCGCCATCAGGAAGCCTTCGAATTCGCGCGCGTAACGCTGGCACATGGCGTTCGCGCGCTCGATATCGCCGCGCAAATCGGCGGTCAGCTGGTTCGGTGGCGGCGCGAGGCGCACTGCGTTCAGGTAAAAAGACGATGCCGCGCGCGTATCACCCTCGTGCGCCAGCAGATCGGCCTTGACGATGAGCGCACGCAGATTGCCCGCGTCGAGCGCGAGGGCCTTGTCCGCCGCGGCATGCGCTGCCGGAAGGTCGCCGAGGCGCCCGCAGGAGCCCGCGAGCGCGAGCCAGATGTTGATATCGGCCTGATCCGCTTCGACCAGGCGCTCGAAGGAATCCCGGGCTGCCTTGGCATCGCCGCGGCGCAGTGCCTCGGCGCCGATCTTGCGCAGGTTGGAAGCATCGAGCGTATTCATGCGCCCATTTTATCCGTCCCGGCCCGGGCACCGCCGCGGCTAGCGGATAAAATGGCCAAAACCGGCCGCTGATGAGAACCTACCTCGACCTCGTCCGCCACGTCCTCGATGGGGGCGCGCGCAAGGACGACCGCACCGGCACCGGCACGCTCTCGGTATTCGGCTACCAGATGCGCTTCGACCTCGGCGAGCGGTTCCCGCTGCTCACCACCAAGCGCGTCCACGTGAAGAGCATCATCCACGAGCTCCTCTGGTTCCTGCAGGGGAGCACCAACGTGGCGTACCTACGCGAGCACGGCGTCACCATCTGGGACGAGTGGGCCGATGCGAAGGGCGAGCTCGGGCCCATTTACGGGTATCAATGGCGCTCGTGGCCCGCGCCCGACGGCCGGCACATCGACCAGGTGACGGAGGTCCTCCAGCAGCTTCGCGCCAACCCCGGTTCGCGCCGCCTCATCGTTTCCGCCTGGAACGTGGCGGACATTCCGCAGATGGCGCTTGCGCCCTGCCACGCGTTCTTCCAGTTCTACGTCGCGAACGGCCGGCTCTCGTGCCAGCTCTACCAGCGCAGCGCGGATGTATTCCTGGGGGTCCCGTTCAACATCGCGTCGTACGCGCTCCTCACGCGGATGGTGGCCCAGGTGACGGGGCTCGAGCCCGGCGAGTTCGTGCACACGCTGGGCGATGCGCACCTGTACCTCAATCATCTTGAGCAGGCACACGAGCAGCTCGCGCGCATGCCGCGCGAGCTTCCGATCCTGCGCATCAATCCGACGGTGACCGACCTCTTCGCGTTCCGGTACGACGACTTCATCATCGAAGGCTACGACCCGCATCCGGCGATCCGCGCGCCGATCGCGGTCTAGGACCACCCGTGCGCCGCTCGCTCGTCGTCGCGATGTCGCGGAACCGCGTGATTGGGCGAGACAACCAGTTGCCCTGGCGCCTTCCCGCGGACATGGCGTTCTTCAAGCGCATCACCATGGGCCACCCCGTAATCATGGGTCGGCGCACCCATGAATCCCTGGGCAAGCCGCTTCCCGGGCGCCAGAACATCGTGGTCACCGGCAATCGCGGCTACGAGGCTCCAGGCTGCGTCGTCGTCCATTCCATGGAGGAGGCCTACCGCGCAGCCGGAAACGCCGAGGAAGTGGCTGTCATCGGCGGCAGCGCCATCTTCGAAGCCGCCCTCCCGGCCGCCGATCGCATCTACCTCACCGAAATCGACGCCGAGGTCGAGGGGGACGTGCTGTTTCCCCCATTCGACCGCTCCGGCTGGCGCGAAACCGAGCTCGAGCGCCACGCGCCCGACACCCGCCACGCCTACCCATTCCGAATCCTCCTCCTGGAACGAAATAACGTCAGCGGGACGGTCGGTCGCGCTCGAGGCGGCGGGTGACCTTGCCGACGACGACGCCGTCGCGGTCGAGCATCACCGAAAAGATCGCGGTATAGCCCCAAGTGTCCTGGAAGCGGTAGTCCCAGGCGGTTTGCTGCAGGCGCGGGAATTCCATGGTCTCCCCGGGAGGTCCGATAAGGCGCAGGACGTCGTCACGCGTCTGGCCCGGGTTGATGCGATAGAAGTGGTCCTCGTTGAGGACCGGTTGGATGGCCTGCAGGAACCCGTCGCGCCCGACCTGCACCATGAAGGTCTGCGTCCCGAACGGCCCGCTTGGATAGGCGAGCTGGCGGGAGCCGTCGGTGCCGGTGAGCTCCAGCGCGGGGACGCCCATGCTGCGTCGGACTTCGCCCTCGCTGGACACTCCGGCGCGCAGCCCCATGCCGCCGTAGGACGTGCAACCGGCCAGCAGCAGGGCGATGAAGTAAGGCGTATGGCGCATGGGCTTCAAGAGATAGACCTCCAGGGCAGATTCCCGTTCCGGATTGTCGCCGGGCTCAAGTTCGACCGGCACGAACCGATAACAGTGGCATGAGTGCCGCCAATCCACCGCGCATCCTCCTGGTCGAGGACAGCGACGACGACGCCCTGCTCCTGCAGATCGAGATCAGGCGGCTCGCCGCGGACGCGGTCTTCGGGCGGGTCGATTCGGAAGCCGGGTTGCGCCAGGCGCTGCTCGCGACCGAATGGGACCTCGTCATCTGCGACCACGCGATGCCGCAATTCGATTCGGGCCGCGCGCTCGCCCTGATGACCGAGTGCGGCCGCGACACCCCTTTCGTCATCTACTCGGGCGACCTCGAGGAAAGCGTGGCGCTGCGCGCGATGCGCAGCGGCGCCCAGGATTTCGTGAGCAAGCGCGATCCCGCGCGCCTCATCCCGGTCGTCGAGCGCGAGCTGCGCAATGCGGGGCTGCGACGCGCGAAGCGCGCGGCAGATTCTTCGATCGTGCAGCTTTCGCTCTACGACGGGCTTACGCGCCTTCCCAACCGCCAGTCGCTCCACGACATGATCCAGGTCACGCTCGCGGCCCCTGGCGCACTCGAACCGTCCTCGGCCCTGCTGGTGCTCGACCTCGACCGCTTCATGCGCATCAACGACTCGTTCGGCTACGACGCCGGTGACGACTTGATCCGCCAGGTCGCCGCGCGCCTGCAGATTTTGGCCGGGTCGTCGGCGTACGTGGCGCGCCTGGGCGAGGACGAGTTCGCCGTCTTCCTCGCGCACGGCGCCGATGCCGCCAGCGCCGCCACCCTCGCCGAACGCATCGAGCGCGGCTTCTCGCAGCCTTTCAAGCTCCTCGCCCACGAGATCTACGTCACCTTCTCGATGGGCGTTGCGCGCTTTCCCGACCATGGCATCGATACCGCGACGCTCCTGAAGAATGCGGAGAGCGCGATGTTCCGCGCCAAGCGCCGCGGGGGAAACCGCGTCCAGGTGTACCACCGCGCAATCAACCAGAGCGTCGGCGATCGCCTGCTCCTCGAGAACGCGCTGCGTGGAGCGATCGCTCGCGAGGAGCTTTCCGTCCTCTACCAGCCGATCATCGACTTGCGGAGCAACCGGGTGCTCGGCACCGAGGCGCTCGTCCGCTGGCGTCATCCCGAACTGGGCGTCATCTCGCCCGACGAATTCATCCCGGTCGCCGAGGAGAACGGCCTCATCGTCGAGATCGGCGAATGGGTGCTGCACACCGCCGCATGCCAGACGCAACGCTGGCGGCGCGAAGGCTACCCATGGCTGAAGGTCGCGGTCAACATTTCAGCGGAGCAATTCCACAACCGCCCGATCGCCGAGCGCCTGTCGATCCTGCTCGCCGACTCGGGGCTCCCGCCCGAGGCGCTCGAGATCGAGATCACCGAGAGCGTCGCCATGAAGGACGCGCCGACCGCCGTGCGCACGCTGCGGGCACTCAAGGACCAGGGCGTCGAGATCGCCATGGACGATTTCGGCACCGGCTTCTCATCGCTCTCGTACCTGAAGCGCCTTCCCATCGACATCCTCAAGATCGACAGGTCCTTCGTGCAGGACCTGCCCGACGACGAGGAAGACGCGGCGATCGTGCGCATGATCGCGGCCCTGGCCCAATCGCTCGGACTCACCCTGCACGCCGAAGGCGTCGAAGCGCAGGCCCAACGCCACTTCCTGCTCGCCCTCGGATGCCAACGCGCCCAGGGCTTCCACGTGTCACCGCCGCTTGCCTGCGAGGAAGTGGCGTCCTTCCTCAAGTCGCATAGTGGCTTCGCGGTGAAGGAGACGTTCGCGCTCGTTGCCCAGCCGAAGCACCCGCGGCTTGCGAAGCTGCGCGCAGCCTCGTGAAGTCACGCGGCAGAGGCCGCGACGCGAATGCTAGAATCGCCCCACCTTGCAAGACCCTGAAAGGCCGCCGGTCCCGAGCTCGATGAGCGACGCTCAGTCGAAGGCCGTCATCCGCATCCTCGTGGTCGAGGATTCGCCGGACGACTACGATCTGCTGCTGCAATGCCTGCGCGTCGCGCCCTTCGCGATCGAAGCGAAGCGCGTCGAGGACCGCGCGGGAATGTCCGCCGCGCTCGACGAGCCGCAGTGGGACCTCGTCATCTCCGATCACCACCTTCCGCGCTTCGGCTCGGCCGCGGCGCTCCACCTCCTGCGCTGGAATGACCCCGATACGCCGTTCATCATCGTCTCGGGAATGATCGGCGAGGACGCTGCCGTCGAGGCGATGCAGGCCGGCGCCGACGACTACGTCATGAAGTCCAACATGCGCCGCCTGCTGCCGGCCATCGAGCGAAGCCTGCGCACGGCCGAGGAACGCCGCGCGAAGCGCGCCGCGCAGGATGCGGAGAAGAAGGCGCTCGAGGAGCTGCGCGAATCGCGCGTGCGCCTCTCAGCGCTCGCCGCGCACATCGAAGCATCGAAGGAAGCCGAGCGCGCGGAGATCGCGCGCGAGCTCCACGACGAGATGGGAGGCTTGCTCACCGGGCTCAAGTCGGACGTCTCGTGGCTGAAGAAGCAGGTCGGCGAGGAGCCGCGGATTCGGGACAAGTTTTGCGATATCGAATCGCTGCTCGACGAAGTGGTCCTGGTCTCCAAGCGCATCGCCAAGTCGCTGCGGCCCGCGATCCTCGACCAGGGCCTCAATGCGGCGCTCGAATGGCAGGCCCGGGAATTCGAGAAACACGCCGGCATACCCTGCCGCTTCCAGACAAACAACGACGAGCTCGCGCTCAACTCCGGCCAGGCAACGGGGGTATTCCGCGTTTTCCAGGAAGCCCTCACGAATGTCGCCAAGCATGCGCACGCCAAGCGGGTCGACGTGCAGGTATTCGCGACCGACGAATCGGTAACCCTGGAGGTCCGCGACGACGGCGTCGGCGTGGCTGAGCGCGACCTCGAGAAGGCGGATTCCTTCGGCGTGCGCGGCATGCAGGAGCGCGTGCACCACCTGGGCGGCTGGCTCGACGTGAGCGGTGCCCCGGGGAAAGGCACCACCATCATGCTGTCGATTCCCCGCCTCGTGGCGAAAGAAGCGGAGCCGCACACATGATCCGCGTAGCCCTCGCCGACGATCATGCCGTGGTGCGGCGCGGTGTACGCCAGATTCTCGGCGATGCCGGCGACATCGAAGTCATCGGCGAGGCCAGGGACTACGGCGAGCTCTCGACGCTGCTCAAGGACCATCCCTGCGACGTCCTGCTGCTCGACATCTCGATGCCCGGCAAGAATGGCATCGAAGTGCTGAAAGCGCTGCGCGAGCGACTGCCCAAGCTCCAGGTGCTGATCCTCAGCATGTTTCCGGAAGACCAGTACGCAGTGCGCGCGCTCAAGGCCGGGGCGGCAGGCTATGTCTCAAAGGAGGCGGCCCCCGAGAAGCTCGTGGACGCGATCCGCCTGGCGGCGCGGGGCAAGAAATACATCACTGCGGAGGTCGCCCAGGCGCTCGCCATGCAGCTCGACGACGGGGAGACCCCTGAGAAGCCACACGAAATCCTCTCCGACCGCGAGTACGAGACGCTGCGGCTCATCGCCTCCGGCAAGAAGCTCTCCGAGATCGCCGCGATCATGTCCCTTTCGCCCAAGACCGTGAGCGTCTACCGGGCGCGGCTCCTCGAGAAGATGAAGCTGCGCACCAACGCCGACCTCACCCACTACGCCGTGAAACATGGGCTGGTGGACTGACCAGGCTCAAGTTCGCGGGGCCCGGGCCGATATCCCCGGCATGAGACAGATCCCTTCATTCGACATCGACAAGGTTCGCCGCTTTCGCCAGGCCATCCGCGCCGGGCACTTCCGGGTGGATGCGCGTGCCGTCGCCGCTCGGTTGATCGCCGAGGCGCGACGAGCGCCTATTCCGGCTGCGGGGACGACATCGGGGCCTGGTTGAGGCGCGTCCAGTAGCTCACCAGGCCCGAGATCATCGCCTGGTATTCGTCGAAGTTCACCGGCTTCACCACGTAGCTGTTCACCCCCAGCCGATAGCATTCGTCCACGTCCGAGAGCTCCTGCGACGAGGTCAGCATCACGACCGGAATCGCCCGCAGGCTCTCTGCGCCCTTCACGCGCCTCAGGACCTCGATGCCGTCGATCCGCGGCAGTTTCAAGTCGAGGAAGACCACGCGCGGCGGCGGCGCGCCGGCACGGTCCGCATACGATCCCGATCCATTGAGGTAATCCAGCGCCTTCACGCCATCGTCGACATGGGCGATGCGGCCCGTGAACTTCGCCTGGCGAATGGCGAGGATCGCCAGCTCGGCGTCGTTCGGATTGTCTTCGACGAGCAGGATTTCCATCGTCATTCCAGGTGAAAACCGTTCGGCTTCGTGCAATTCATTCCGTGCTCGCGTTTCGGTGCGGCAAGCGGAAGTGGAACGTCGCGCCCTCACCCGGGGAGCCTTCGGCCCAGACGGTTCCCGCGTGACGCTGCAGCACGCGCTGGACAACGGCGAGTCCGACGCCCGTGCCGCCGAGCTCCGGGTCGGTATGCAGGCGCTCGAAGACTCGAAACAGCCGGTGACTGTAGCGCATGTCGAAGCCCACACCGTTGTCCCGCACGAAATAAACCGTGCCGATCGCGTCGATGGTCGAGCCCACGGCGACGCGTGGGGCGGCTTGCGCAGCCGCGAACTTGCACGCGTTGCCGATAAGGTTCGTCCACACCTGCTGCAGCATTTGCGGGTCGCCAAAGGCATCGGGCAGCGTGTCGACGGCGATCTCGACCTGGGGATAGATATCGGCGAGCTGCGTGGCGACGTTCTTGGCGAGCCCCGTCATCTCCACGGGTACGCCGCGAACGTCCAGCCGGCCGAGACGCGCATAGTTGAGAAGGCCGTCGATGAGGCGATCCATCGAGCCCACGTTGCGGCGAATCTTGGAGAGCAGCGCGGGCACCTCGGCCGCTTGTGAGTCGCGCAGCGTCTGCCCGAGATAGCTGGAGAATCCGTCGATCGCGCGCAACGGCGCACGCAGGTCGTGGGCGACGGTGTACGAGAATGACTCCAGCTCGCGAACCGTTTCCCGCAACTCGCCGGTGCGCTCGACGACGCGCGCCTCGAGCTCGCTGTTCGCGCGAGCGAGCCGTTCACGGCCCACCACGTTTTCGGTAACGTCGAGGCTCGTCCCCATCAACCTGATGGCGACCCCGGTTTCGTCGCACTCCACGCTCGCGCTCGACCTGATGTGGCGAATGGTCCCATCGGCGCGAAGGATGCGGTAGTGGATCTCCAGGTCCTTTCCGGGGACGAGCGTTTCGCTGCGGCAAGCCTCGACGATCTGTCGATCGTCGAGGTGCACCTGGCGCAGCCAGTCATCGAACCGGCCGCCGAACTCGCGCGGCGCGACGCCGTATACCTCGAGCATCGTGTCGTCCCAGACGAGGCTCCCGTCGCGAAGGTCGAGATCCCAGATGCCGATGCGCGCGGCACGGGTGGCGAGCGTGAGGCGCTTGGAGACCTGCTGCAGCCGCATTTCGGCTCGCTTGCGCCCGGTAACATCGACGACCTGCGAAAGGATCATGCGCCGCCCCCCGATGTCGATGACCTCCGCGAACAACAGCAGGTCGGCGACTATGCCGTCGCGAACGTGATAGCGATACTCGTAGCCTTCGACACGACCGTTGGCCTCAAGCAGCCGCATCGCCTGTTCGCGTTGATCCGGGTTGACCCATAGGCCCATCTGGCCGGTGCTCTTGCCGATAGCCTCGTTGGCGGGCGTGCCGGTGCCTTTCGCAAACGCGTTGTTCACCTCGATCAGCGCACCGGTCTCCATGTCGGAAATGCTCATCGGCAGGGGGCACCCGTGGAACACCGCGCGAAATCGCTCGGCATCGGCGCGGATCGTGGAGCGCTGCGCCTCGAGCTGCTCGGCCATGGCGTTGAACGCGCGCCCGACTTTTCCGGCTTCGCCCGCGAGACCCGGTACCCGGTGGCGCAAGTCGCCGTCGCCGAGGACTTCAGCCGCTTTGCGCAAGGTCATGAAGGGTCCGGTGATGCGCCTCGAGATCCACACGGCGGCCGCGAGACCCAGGACCAGCGCGGCGAATGCCGCGGCGAGCATCGCCGAAAGGCGCATCGTCTCGCCGTGCGCGAAATCGTCGTCGCCGGCGACAATCACTGCCCAGGGCGCTCGCAGCGCCCGCACGACGGCGAACGCGGGCCGCGCGCCGCCCACCTCGAGCTCGCCATCGAAATCGCCGGCGCGAAGCGCCTCGGGGCCCAGCGGAGGCTGCGTGGCGTCGAGGGAGACGGGTCCGGTCGATGACATGACGGTCTTCCCATCGAGGGTCACGACACCGATCGTGGCGTGTCGCTCGCCCGAGGGGTCGAGGACATGCGCCTCGAAGGTCTCAATTCCCGTGGTCAGGATCAGGACCCCGGCGACCCTTCCCTCGGTGTCGTGGTATGCAAGCGCAGTGTTGAGAAGGCGCTTTCCCGAGGTTCTTCCGACAGTCGCGGCCGTAATGGCCACGCCCGGCGACCTGATCGCCGCCTGGAAGACCGCGCGATCGCTCAGGCCGGTTGCGGTCATTCTGGGGGACGGCGGGAGATAGGAAGCGAGCAGGCGACCGTTCGGGTCGAATGCCATGACGTTGGTGGCATAAGGCGGCAAGTGGGCCATCACCGATTCCAGCTCCGCGCGCCGAAGGAGGCCATCCGAGCGTAGCGCGAGGGGCGCGAGACTCGCCAGCACGCCTTCGGCAAAGTGCAAGTGGCTGTCGATCGCGTCGCGTACTTGTTGGGCGCGGTCGCGTGCCTCGTCGCGCATGTGCACGCGCGAGCTTGCATGCTGCCCGTAGAGCGTCCACGCCACGAAGGCAATGAGCGGAAGGAGCGCTCCGGCGACCAGCACCAGCAGCTGTGCACGGATTCCCCAGCGGGGGGTGAAGAAAGTCACAATGCTAGCCGCTCACTCTGGCGCGCAGCCGTGCGACCGCCTGCGTGTGCATCTGGCAGACGCGCGATTCGGTTACTCCGAGCACCGCGGCGATCTCGCGAAAATTGAGGTCCTGCTCGTAGTAGAGGCCCATCAGCTGGCGCTCGCGCTCGGGCAATTGCTCGATGGCCTCGACCAGCGCCTCGCGCAGGCGGCGATCTTCCAGGCGCGCTTGCGGCTCGTGCTCGGGCCCGGCGCGGTGGCGCGCCGCCATCGACTCGCCATCGCTGCCCTCTTCCAGCTCGTCGTACGAAAGAACCTGCCCGCTGCGCGCTTCGATGAGCATCGCGCGGTATTCCGGAAGCCCGACGCCCATCTCGCGGGCGATTTCGCGCTCGAGCGGCGCGCGCCCGAGGCGCTGCTCCAGCGCGTGGATCGCGGCATCGATGGCGCGCTGCGTGCGGCGCACGGCGCGCGGCGCCCAGTCGTTCTGGCGCAGCTCGTCGAGCATCGCGCCGCGAACTCGTTGGGTCGCGAACGTCTCGAATTGCGCGCCCTGGTCGGCCTTGAAGCGGCGCGCCGCGTCCATGAGCCCGATCATCCCGGCCTGCACGATGTCGTCGAGCTCCACGCTGGCGGGAAGCTTCGCGGCGAGCTGGCGGGCGAGTCGGGTCACGAGCGGGGCGAAGCGCTCGAGGATCGGCTGGCATTCGAACGGGGCGAGGGCTGCGGCTTGCATGGCGTCTCCGATAGGAATATCGCAATGCCGCCATCTTGGCCGCCCGGCCCGATGCCGGACATTGGGGAACGGCCGTTTCGGACGTCGCAAGACAGTGACGCCGGCCTGTAGGAAAAACTGGTACGCGGGGCCTGGGCGCGGAAGAAAAAAGGCCGACGGGAGCCGGCCTTTCGATCCATCTTGGTAGGGCGTACTGGATTCGAACCAGTGACCAACGGATTAAAAGTCCGCTGCTCTACCAGCTGAGCTAACGCCCCGGGAAAAAGACGAAATTATATCGTTTCGCGTGAAAGCGGGTCAAACCAAAGCCCTGTCTTGCGCGTGTTTTTCGCGCTCGCGGCGCATTTTCGCGAACCACCGGAGCTACCCGGCGCGCGTCATCCGCCAAAACTGGTATTTCATGGTCAGCGCGGAGCCCGCGACGATCGCAAGGAAGGCGAGAATCGAGCCCAGCGCGAGCGTTGAAAACCCCGTGAGTCCCTGGCCGACCGTGCATCCGAGCGCGGTGACGCCGCCGAAACCCATCAGCAATCCGCCGATGACGTGGTTCGCCGTGTCCTCGGCGCCGGCGAATCCCTCCCAGCGGAAAGTGCGCGAAGCGATTGCATAGGCGAATGAGCCGACGATGAGGCCCATGGTCGCGGCGATGCCGAAAGTGACCGTGAGCGACTTGTCGCTCCAGAGCAGCAGCAGCTCGAGCGCGTAGCCGACCGGCGCAGTGAACGACAGCGATTCGATCGTGCGGCTGTTGGTGCCGAAGTACGTGTCCTCGAGGGTCTCCGGATTCTCCGCGAAGCCGAGATGCCCTGTGACGTACCAGCCCCCGACGATGACCAGCCCGACGACGGTTCCGCCGAGGAGATTGTCGAAGCTCGCGCGGAACTCGCGATCCTTGAAGACGAAGGCGAGGAGCGCCAGCGCCACGACGAGTGCGACCGCGATCTCGGTTGCCGCGAAGTTCGCCCCGGTCAGCGCGGCGACAAGCGTCGGCAGGTCCTGGCGCGCGATGCGGTGCGTGGAGAGATCGGTGGCGATCGGATCGATCCAACCCGAGCGCGCCATCGCGAAGAGTCCCTTCAGCGTCATGTACGCGGCGATGCCGAGGAAGACGAACGTCACCAGCGCCTTGAGGCTGCCCCCGCCCACACGCACCAGCGTCTTGCTCCCGCAACCCGATCCGAGCGTCATGCCGACGCCGAAGATGAAGCCGCCAAGCAAGTACGACATCCAGGTGACGTTGGGCCGCACGTAGAACGATTTGCCCAGATCGATGAGGCCCGCGAGCTGGAGGGCATGCGTTCCGAGGATGGCGATGGCGATCGCCATCAGCCACATGCGCATGCGCGCCCAGCTGCCCATGTTGACCACGTCGGAGACCGCGCCCATCGTGCAGAAGTTGGTGCGGTTCGCGACGGCGCCGAAGATGAAGGCGAGGATGAATCCGCCCCACGCGACGAGTGCGGAGAGATTCGACGTGCCGCTCAACCATTCCCCCTATCGTGTCCGGGCGGCCTTCACGAAATCGAGCGAGGCCTGAAAGAGCTCGAGATCCTGTTCGTATTCTGCCGCGTCGGCGCGGTCGATCTGTATCCACTCCCGGGTCGTTGCGAGGCCGCCGGGCTGGAACGCAACCACGTTTCCCCTCGAGAACTGCAGCTCGGTCGCGGTGGCGACGGGCAGCCGCAGGCCCACACCCTTGCTGCTGATGCAGGCGAACATCCGGTCGGCAACGAAGTAGGCATCGAGTCCGTTGATCTTCTTGGTGCTGACCCCCGGGAGCTTGAGCAGCAGCGCGTCGATCTGCGCCTTGCGGCTCGCCTCGGGTTTTTCCTTCGCGGTAGGTGCCTTGGGTTTCATGAATGAACCGATTGGATCATATCTGGCGCTCTCGTTGGTATCGCGTTGGATCGGGAAATCCCGCCCGCTCGAAGCCCTCGCGTCGAAAACGGCACGAATCGCACGCGCCGCAGGCGCGACCTTCGGCGTCGGCGTTGTAGCAGGAGACGGTGAGCGAATAATCCACCCCGAGCCCGTGGCCATACCTGATGATTTCGGATTTGTTCATGTGGACGATGGGCGCTTCGATCGCGATCGGCGAGCCCTCCACGGCGCGTCGTGTCGCGAGGTTCGCGAGGGTCTCGAACGCCGCGAGGAACTCCGGACGGCAATCGGGATAGCCCGAGTAATCGATCGCGTTGGCGCCCGTGAAGATCGCGTCCGAACCGGTCACTTCGGCGTGCGCGAGCGCCAGCGCCAGGAAGACCGTGTTGCGCGCGGGCACGTAGGTGATCGGGATGCCCGGCGTCGGCGCGCTGGGGACGGCGATCGCCGGATCGGTCAGCGCCGAACCGCCGAAGACCCCGAGGCTCACCTGCGCGACGCGGTGCTCCACAGCGCCGAGCGAGGCGGCGACCCGGGCGGCGGCTTCGAGCTCCGCACGATGGCGCTGGCCATAGTCGACGGACAGGGCGTGGCACCGCCAACCGTCGGCGCGGGCCATGGCGAGCACCGTGGCCGAGTCCAATCCTCCGGAAACGAGGATGACCGCCGATCGCGCCAAGCGTGAGCCCGCGCCCTAGCGGCGCAGCTGCGAGAGGCGCGTGCGCGCCTTGCCGGCCGCTTCCGAAGCGGGGAAGCGCGCGATGATGTCCTCGAGGGTATTGCGCGCGCTGCCGGTGTCGCCCTGATCGGCATGGATCGCGGCGATCGCGAGCAGCGCGTCCGGAGCCTTGGACGACTGCGGATGCTTCGTGAGCAGCTGTTCCTGGGTGGCCAGGGCGTTGCGATAGTCCTTCAGGTTCGCGTAGCTGATGCCGATCCAGTACTCGGCGTTCGGGGCGAGCTGGCTCTGGGGATAGTCCTTGAGGAACGCGCGGAAGGCGTCGACCGCCGACGAAAAATCGTTTCGGCGGAAAAGATTCGAGGCGACGTCGTAGGCGCGCAACTCCCTCGCCTGCTCCTCGCGGCTTGCGCTGCGCGATACCGCGCCCTGGCCCGCGCCGGTCGAAGGGGCCTGCCCCGAGCCGGCCGGCGACGCAGGAGGCGCGGCTTCGCTGGCAGGTGCCGGCGCGGTCGAAGGGCTCCCTGCGGGGACGCCCTCGAGCCGCTTCAAGCGCGAGTCGAGGTCGAGGTAGAAATCGCGCTGGCGCTTCTGGATTTGCTGGTTCTCGTTGGCGAGCACCTCGAGCTGGCCGCGCAGCTTGGCCATCTCCGCGTTCATCTGGTCGAGCTGGCGAACCAGCTCGAACACGCCGATGTTGCGGATGCTCTCCTCGAGGCGCGCGATGCGCGCCTCGTTATCGCGCCCCTGCTGCGAAAGCTCCTGGCGGAGCTGCTCGACGCGCCGGCGCGCCTCGTCGTCGTCGAAAAGCCCTGCGTACGCCGGCGCGCCCGCCGTGGCCGCCAGCGCGCCCGCCAGCAGCAGGTCGCGCCAGCGGGGCGTGTTGCGACTATTCACCCGCGTACTTGATGTCGGCGCGGCGATTCTGCGCCCACGAGGCCTCGTCGTGTCCCATGGCCATCGGCTTTTCCTCGCCGTAGCTGGTGGTCTCGATGCGCCCGTCCTGGACGCCGAGCACAGTCATCACCTTCTTCACCGATTCGGCGCGCCGCTGGCCGAGCGCGAGGTTGTATTCGCGGCTGCCGCGCTCGTCGCAGTTGCCTTCGATGCGGATGCGCGTGTCCTTCTTGTCCGCCGTCATGTAGCGTGAGTGCGCCTGCACCATCCCGCGATATTCGTCCTTGACCGCGTTGGAGTCGAAGTCGAAATAGACGCTGCGCTTCGAAAGGATGTTGCTCGGATCCTTCAGCGGGTTGCCCGCCACTTGCGAAGACGGTTGCGCCGGCTTCGTGATCGATGGAGCCGTCGTGCCCTGAGTGGGCGGAACGCCCGTTGAACGGTCGGCGATCGGGGCTTCGGTCTTGGTTTCCTTGCTCGCGCAGGCGGCGGCCAGGATGGCGGTTGCAAGGTAGAGTGCGACTTTCTTCATTTTCGATCTCCTTCTTCGTAAGAACACGGAATCGTGCGCAGTAGCGCGCACGCACATCAATTCGTGGGCAGCGGGCCCCATGACGGATCCTGCACGTCGCCCGCGGCCGACGTGAGCCTCTGGCGGACCCGTCCGTCGCTCGATACGGCGGCGAGCTGCCCACGGCCGCCGACCTGCGCCTCGTAAAGGATGATCTTACCGTTCGGCGCGAACGAGGGCGAATCATCGAGGGTGCCGTCGGTAAGGACCAGGACCTGGTTGGTCGCGAGCTCGAGCACGGCGATGCGGTAGCGCCCGCCCTCACGCTGCACGAAGGCGATCGATTTGCCGTCCGGGCTGTAGCGCGGACCCACGTTGTACGAGCCCTCGATGGTGAGGCGCTGCGCAGGGCCGCCGTTCGAACGCGATCCATTGTCCGTCGGGGGAAAAGTGCGGCTGCGTGTCGATGCCGCTCGATTCGGTGAGGCGCTGCGCGTCGCCGCCGCTCGCGGGAATGCGGTAGACCTGCGTGAGGCCGTCCTTCGTGAGCGCGACGGCGAGAACCTTCCCGTCGGGCGACCACGCCGGCGCGCTGTTGTTGCCGCGGAAGTTCGCGACTACGCGCGTGGTCCCCTGCGCCAGATTCTGCACGACCACAACCGGCTTCTTCTGGTCGAACGAGACGTACGCGAGGCGGCTGCCGTCGGGCGACCAGGAAGGCGAGATGATCGGTTCGTTCGAGGCGAGCACCGATTGGGCGTTGAAGCCGTCAGCATCGGCCACTTGCAATTCGTAGCGCGTGCCGCGCTTCACCACATAGGTGATCTTGGTCGAGAACACCCCCTTGTCGCCGGTAAGACGTTCGTAGATCACGTCCGCGATGCGATGCCCCGTCGCGCGCAGCTGCGCGGGAGCGACGACGTACGAGTAGCTCGCGAGCTGCGAGGTCTTCTGCACGTCGAAGAGGCGGAAGCGCACCTCGACACGTCCATCCGACTGCGGCTCGATCTTGCCGATCACGAGGGCCTCGGCGCCGCGCCCGCTCCAGTCGCCGAAGTTCACTTCCGACGGCTCGCTCGGCAGCGGATTGATGCCGGTCGCGTTCACGAGCTTGAAGAGGCCCGTGCGCGACAGATCGGCCGCGACCACTTCGCTCACGGACTGCGGCTGGGCGCTCTCGCCCGCCATCGTGGTCACGGCGACCGGAATCTGGCGCCCTCCGCTGGTGGTGATGTCGATGGTGAGCTGGGCGCGCGCGGCGAACGCCACGAGAAGCATCGCGACGGCGAGGAGGAATCGATTCATGTCTTGGATGGGCCGCGGCTAGCGTTCATGCCGGATATTGAGAATAAGGTCGCGGAATTGGGGGAAAAGTTCCGAGTCTGGAGGGGGAACCGGCAGCGGTTGCGCGCTTCGGATCGCCCTTTCGATGGCGGTATCGTAGGCGCGATTGCCGCTCGACCGGGTGATCGTCACCTCGAGCACCTCGCCGCCGGGAAGAATCCGCAGCCGCACATGCACTTCGGGGTTTCCGGTCACCGTGTCGGGCACGTTCGCCTTGCCGCGGATTTTAGCCTTTATCTGCTCGACATATCTGTCGACCTCGGCTTGGTTGCGCGTCGCGGCTTCCGCGCGCGCCTTTTCCGCTTCGCGCTTCACGCGCTCTTCCTCGCGCCGGCGCTTGTCGTCTTCCACCTTCTTCTTCGCGGCGTCCTCCTGCTCGCGCTTCTTCCTGAGCTCCTCGAGCTTGCGCTTGTCTTCGCGCTCGCGCTCGAGGCGCTCGCGCTTGGCTTTCTCGCGCTCGGCTTTCTCCGCGATCGCCGGGTCGGGCTTGGGCGGCTCGGGCTTCACGTCGGGCTTCGGCGGCTCGGGCTTCGGCGGCTCGGGCTTCACCGGCTCCGGTTTCGGTGGCTCCGGCTCGGGCTTCGGCGGCGCCTTGATCGGCGGAAGCTTGTCCCACAGCTCGGCCACGAGCGGCGCGGTGGGACTGCTTTGCCATGCGACGCCGAAGATGATGAGCGCGAAGAACGCCGCATGCACCAAGGCCGCGAGGACGAACGCGCGGATGCGGCCGGGCTGCCGACGTTTCTCGAGGGAGGGATGGCTCTCCTGCGCCGGCTTCACGGCGCGGGGCGGGCTAGCAGCCCCACGCGCTTCACCTGGCTTTGCTGCAGGAGGTCGAGCACCTTGAGGACTTCCTCGTAACGCACTTCGCGGTCGCCGGCGATCACCACCGCCTGCTCGGGATGCTCGGCTTGCGCGCGCTTCACGATGTCGGGAAGCTGCGCGCGCCTGACGATGAGCTCGTCGGGCGATTTCGACCGGTCGACGACGGCGATCTCCCCGGTCGCGCGCACGCGGACCTCGAGCGGCGCCACCGGCGGATTGAGTTTCTGCCCCACCGAGGGCAGGTCGATCTGGCCGGGATTGATGAGCGGCGCGGCCACCATGAAGATGATGAGCAGCACCAGCATCACGTCGATGTAGGGCACGACGTTGATCTCGCTCATCGCCCGTCTTCTGCGCATCAGGGAGCCTCTGAACAATGACACGGGGTGCGCGACGGGTCGATTTCGAGGTCGATTCTAGGCGCCGAGTCCGAGGCAAGGTCGAGAACCTTGCGAGGACGAGCAACGACGAAGCGGCCCGAAATCGCCCGTCCCTCAGGACGTCGATTCCTTCGAATCGACGTGCTCGCGGGTTGTGGCAACGCGCATCCCCGTGTCATTGTTCAGAGGCTCCCTAGCGCTCCGGCTGGTGCGCCTGCCGCTGCAGGATGTTGGAGAGCTCCTCGATGAAGCTCTCGTAGCGGCCGGCGAGGCGGTCGATGTCGTGCGAGAAGCGGTTGTAGGCGATCACCGCCGGAATCGCGGCGAAAAGGCCCATCGCGGTCGCGACCAGCGCCTCCGCGATGCCCGGGGCGACCTGCGCGAGCGTGGCCTGCGCCACGTTCGAAAGCCCGCGAAATGCATTCATGATTCCCCACACCGTGCCGAAGAGGCCGATGTACGGGCTCACGGAACCCACCGTGGCGAGGAAATTGAGGTGCGATTCGAGGGCGTCCATCTCGCGCTGGTAGGTCGCCTTCATCGCGCGCCGCGTGCCTTCGAGGAGCGACGTGAGGTCCGAACCCGGCCGGCCTTTCAGCTTCAGGAATTCCTTGAAGCCGGCCTCGAAGATTCGCTCCATGCCGGACGCGGGGTAGCGGCCGCTCGCCGCGCGCTGGTAGAGGCCCACGAGGTCGGCCCCGCCCCAGAACTCGCGCTCGAATTCCTCGGCCTGGCGGCGGGCGCGCCGGATCGCGAAGAGCTTCATGAAGATGTAGGTCCACGAGAGCATCGAGGCGAACACCAGGATTCCCATCACCGCCTTCACGATGATGCTGGCGTTCATGATCATCGAGATGATCGTGAGGTCGTGGCTGACGATCATTTGCGCTCCCGGCTCAAATCGATGCCTCCATCTTCCGCCGCAGCGGCTCGGGTACCTCGACGGGCTTGAATTGATCGCCCGTCACGCACGCCACCGTGACCTTCGCCTTCGCGAGCAGGTCGTCCTCGCGGCGGATCTCCTGCGCGAACACGCAGCGCGCCTTGCCGAGCGATTCGAGCTGCACGCTCACGGCCAGCGTGTCGTCCAGGCGCGCGGGCTTGTGGAAGTCGATCGCGATCGCCGTCACGATGAACACGACCCGATGGTTGCGCGCGAGCCACTGGTGGTCGAAGCCCAGGTGGCGCAGCCACTCGGTGCGCGCGCGCTCGAGAAACTTGAGGTACTCGCCGTGATAGACGACGCCGCCTGCGTCCGTGTTCTCGAAATAGACGCGCACCGGGAACGAATACGCGAAGAGCTCGGGCTGAAGGGTGGGTTTGATGGCGATGCGGCTCACGCGACGGAGTTGCCCTGTGCGCCGGCGGAATTGAACAGGTCTCCTTCCTTCGCGGCCGGCACCAGCCCGAAGTGGCGATAGGCGAGCGCCGTGGCGATGCGCCCGCGCTGGGTGCGCTGCAGGTAGCCTTGCTGGATGAGGAAGGGCTCGAGCACGTCCTCGATCGTTTCGCGCTCCTCGCCGATCGCCGCCGAAAGGTTCTCGACGCCCACCGGACCGCCGCCAAACTTCTCGATCACCGCGGCGAGAAGCTTGCGATCCATGAGGTCGAGCCCGATCGCGTCGACGTCGAGCATGCGCAGCGCCATGTCCGCCACTTCCTTCGTGACCAGGCCGGTCGCCTTCACCTCGGCGAAATCGCGCACGCGCCGCAACAGCCGGTTGGCGATGCGCGGGGTGCCGCGCGAACGCTGCGCGATCTCCAGCGCGCCGCTGGCGTCGATCGCCACCGATAGGAGCTTCGCGGACCGATGCACGATCTTGGTGAGCTCCTCGGGCGTGTAGAACTCCAGGCGCGCCACGATTCCGAAGCGATCGCGCAGCGGATTGGTGAGCATGCCGGCGCGGGTCGTGGCGCCGACCAGGGTGAAGGGCGGAAGGTCGAGCTTCACCGAGCGCGCGCCCGGCCCCTCGCCGATCATGATGTCGATCTGGTAGTCCTCGAGGGCGGGATACAGGATTTCCTCGACCACGGGGCTCAGGCGGTGGATCTCGTCGATGAAGAGGACATCGTTGGGCTCCAGGTTGGTGAGGATCGCCGCGAGGTCGCCGGCGCGCTCGAGCACCGGGCCCGAAGTCGACTTGAGGTTCACGCCCATCTCGCGCGCGATGATGTGCGCGAGCGTGGTCTTGCCGAGGCCGGGCGGTCCGAAAAGGAGCGTGTGATCGAGGGCTTCCTTGCGGTTGCGCGCGGCGGTGATGAAGATCTCGAGCTGCTCGCGAATCTTCACCTGGCCGACGTACTCGGCGAGATGCTTGGGCCGAAGCGCGCGCTCCTCGCCTTCTTCCAGCGGCGAGGCCTTGGCTCCCGAGATCAGGCGGTCGGCTTCGATCACGTCTTGGCGAGATGCTTCAAGGCCTGGCGAATGGCGTCCGTGAGGGGCAGATCCGCCGGCAGCTGCTTCACGGCCGACGCCGCTTCGCGGTCATTATAGCCAAGGGCGAGCAGCGCATTCAGCACATCCGCGCCGGCAAGCGCGGACGACGCCGGCGTCGCGCTCACCGCGCCCGGCAGCTTGTCGCGCAGCTCGAGCACGATGCGCTCGGCGGTCTTGCGACCCACCCCCGGCACTTTCGTGAGGCGCATGGCGTCTTGCGCGGCCACGGCCGCGGAAAGGTCGTCGACGGACAGGCCCGAGAGGACGGAAAGGGCGACCTTGGGTCCGACGCCATTCACCTTGAGCAGCTGGCGAAACGCCGTGCGCTCGGTTGCCGTGAGGAACCCGAAAAGCAGCTGCGCGTCCTCGCGCACGACGAAATGGGTAAGGAGCTCCACGCTCTCGCCGGTGCGCGGCAGGTTGTAGAACGTGCTCATCGGAACGTCGAGCTCGTAGCCGACTCCATGGCTCATCACGACCACCTGCGGGGGATGCTTCTCGACGAGTATCCCGGTGATGCGGCCGATCATCTAGAGCACTCGCCCGGCGCGCACACGCCGCCCGCGCGTGGGAATCGCTCCCAGTCCCATGCCGCTGTGCGCGTGGCAGATGGCGCACGCGAGGGCGTCGGCCGCGTCGGCGCCGGGGTGGGCTGGAAGCTGCAGCAGGCGCTTGACCATTTCCTGCACCTGTTCCTTGCGCGCGTGGCCCTGTCCCACCACCGACTGCTTGACCTGCAGCGCGGTGTATTCGGACACGGGAAGGCGCGCGAGCACCGCAGCGCAAATCGCCGCGCCGCGCGCCTGCCCAAGGAGCAGCGTCGACTGTGGATTCACGTTGACGAAGACCTTTTCAACGGCCACCTCCACCGGCGCGTAGCTCTCGATCACCTCGGCAAGGCCGGCGAGTATCGTCGAAAGGCGCTCGGCAAGCGGCTCCTCCTGCACGGAACGAATGCGCCCGCTGGCGATGTAGACGAGGGTCCCGCCGGTCTTCTCGACAACCCCATAGCCGGTCACCCCGAGGCCAGGGTCGATCCCCAGGATGCGAAGGCTCGTCACCGTGGGAAAACCCGCGCGAACATGCAGTAATCCGCGAGCCGGCCGTCGACGTCGCGCTTGCACTGCTGGCGGATACCTTCGAGGGCAAATCCGCTCTTCTCGGCGACGCGGCGGCTGGCGGCGTTGCGCACGTCCGATGCGATCTCCACGCGCGCGGCCCCGAGACGCGCAGCAAGGCCAACCAGCGCCAGCGTCGCTTCGGTGGCAAAGCCCGAGCGGGCGCACGAGGTGCGGATCCAATAGCCGATCTCGAACCTGGGCACCGACCAATCGATCGAGTGCAAACCGCCCTTCCCGACGAAGAAGCCGTCGCCCTTGCGATAGAAGCAGTAATCGAGCATTTCGCGAGCATGCCACTTCAAATGGCATTCGCGGCAATGGCGCTCCGATTCTTCGGCGCTTTGAACGGTTTTCGCCCACGGCATCCACGGCCGCAGCTCGGCGTGCGATTCGACGGTGCCCTCGTTCACCGTGGGGCCGAACCCCGGGCGCGTCGCCACCAGCCTCAGGCGCTCGGTCTCGAGGATTTCCGGGACCTCGGTGAGGAGGGCAGCGGCGAGGCTGGCCATTCAGCCGCCGGCCATCACAGCCGTCGTGTACACGTCCTGCACGTCGTCGAGTGACTCGAGCGCGTCCAGGAGCTTCTGCATCTTTGCCGCATCGGTTGCCGACATCTCGGTCTCGGCCGTGGGCTTCATGGTGACCTCGGCGATCTCGGCCTTGAAGCCGGCCTTCTCGAGGCCCGCCTTCACCTGCGCAAACGCATACGGCGCGCTGATCACCTCGAGTGAGCCGTCGTCCGCGGCGATGACGTCCTCGGCGCCCGCCTCCAGCGCCGCCTCCATCAGCTTGTCCTCGTCGGTGCCCGGCGCGAAGAGCAGCTGGCCGCAATGCTTGAACAGGAACGACACAGCGCCCGTGCTGCCGAGGTTGCCGCCGTGCTTCGTGAAAGCGTGGCGCACATCGGCTACGGTACGGGTGCGATTGTCGGTGAGGCAATCGACCAGGACCGCTGCCCCGTTGATTCCATAACCCTCGTAGCGAATCTCCTCGTAATCCACGCCGTCGAGCCCGCCGGCGCCGCGCTTGATCGCACGCTCGATGTTGTCCTTCGGCACGTTTTGGTCGGTGGCCTTGTCGACCGCCAGGCGCAGGCGCGGGTTCGCGTTGGGATCGCCGCCACCCATGCGCGATGCGACGGTGATTTCCTTGATGAGCCGCGTGAAGATCTTTCCGCGCTTGGCGTCCTGGCGACCCTTGCGGTGCTGGATGTTCGCCCACTTGCTGTGACCTGCCATCGGAAGCGCGTAAAGCGAAGAGCGGCTCCGCTTCAATTCATCGATGAAGTCGTAATGTTAACATTCGCCTCCCGCCCCTCCCAGAGCGATTTCCACCAGCTTCGAAGGGCGCGGAAAAGGGGGAGTCACGATGGCGAAGACCGGAGAGCGCAAGGCTCAGATCCTGCAGACGCTCGCAGCCATGCTCGAGAATCCGAAGGGAGAGCGGATCACGACGGCGCTGCTCGCCGCGCGGCTCGAAGTTTCGGAAGCCGCCCTCTACCGTCACTTCAGCAGCAAGGCGCAGATGTTCGAGGGGCTGATCGAGTTCATCGAGCAGACCGTCTTCACCCTGGTGAACAAGATCCAGGCCGAGGAAAAGGACGCGATGAAGCAGATCGAGTCGACCATCGCGACGCTCCTCGGGTTCGCGCAGAAGAATCCCGGCATGACTCGCGTGTTGATCGGGGATGCATTGGTGAACGAGGACGAGCGCCTCCAGTCGCGCATGAACCAGTTCGTCGACCGCCTGGAAGCGACACTGCGGCAGAGCGCGCGGCTCGCGGTGAGCTCCGGGAGCCTGCCCGCCGATTGGGACGTGAACGCCTACGCCAACGCCGTCATCGCATTCGTCATCGGTCGCTGGCACCAATACGCGAAGAGCGGATTCAAGCGCCCGCCGCTCGACGGCTGGCCGCAGCAATGGCGGGTCTTCGCCCTCTGAAAGTGGCCTCCGCCGCCGCTCGGCCCGGCGCCTCGCTTCCCGAGTTGCAGACCGATCGCCTCGTTGTTCGCCTCGCTTGTCCCGGCATGGAGGAGGCGATGGCGCAATTCCTCGGCACCAACTTCGCCGGGCATCTCGACCGCTGGTCGCCGCCCGCGGGGCGCGGATTCTTCACCGCGTCGTTCTGGCGGGAAAAGCTGCGCCTCGCCGTGGAAGAATTCCACGCCGACCGGGCGGTGCGCTTCGTGCTGCAGCCGCGCTTGGGCGACGAGCCCGCCCTCGATGCGCCCATCATCGGCACCTGCAACTACAGCAACATCGTTCGCGGCCCCTTCCAGGCTTGCCACCTCGGCTACCAGATCGGCCTCGCGCAGCAGGGCCGGGGAATGATGGCCGAAGCGCTGCGCAGCGCCAACGCGTTCATGTTCGACGAGCGTCGCCTGCATCGCATCATGGCGAACTACCGGCCTGAGAATTACCGCAGCGCGCGCCTGCTGCAGCGCCTGGGCTTTCGCCGCGAAGGGATCGCCGCCGACTACCTCTTCATCGACGGCGCGTGGCGCGACCACGTCCTCACCGCCCTCGTGAATCCCGCCTACGATCCCGAGTGGATCGAATCCGCCGGCCGTTAATCGTCGCCGGATGTTGCGCCGGCCATGAGCAACTCGATATCCGGCAATTCATGGCTGCGCGGATGGAAGTCGATTTGCGCCCAGAGGCGATGAAAGCGCGCGAAGAGCTCCTCGAGGGTGGCCCCCCCGATATTCAAGGCGGCGTATTTATAGCTCCCGACCCATTTCATTTCGCGCGCACGATCGGCGCCGCGCTTCGGATAGATCATCACCCGCGCGTCGGGATTGCGCGCCTGCAACGCGCGGATCTCACGCGCCGACGGCCAGCGGGAGAGTCCCTCGCCTGAGAGGTCGCGCAGCGTGAACCCCGCCGCATGGCGTTGCCGTCCCTCGCGATGGCGAATCACAGGCTCCCGGCCGGCGCCAAGGTCGAGCATCGCTTCGAAAAGGCTGAACCCGTCGACGCGTTCGAAGAGTCCATAGAACTCGCCCGCCACGCGCGGATTGATCTCGATCAGGCGTGGCATGCCGGTTACGGGATCGAGGCGCATCTCCATGTTGAACATGCCGTGCCTGAAGCCGACGCCCTCGATCACGCGCGCCGCGAGCGCGTCGACACGGTTCAGCTCCGCCGGCGTGAGCGAGGAGGGATATTGGAACCGCTGGAACTGGTCCGTTCCCGGATACATGATCGAGTCGACCGTGCCCAGCATCGTCACCCGGCCGTCTCGCGCGTAACCGTTTGCGGTGACCTGCCGGCCGTGGAGAATCTCCTCGGCCACCATGGAGAAAGGCTCTTCGACGAGCGTCGAATGGGCACGCATCACATCCGCGAAGGGTTTCACCAGCCGCTCGATCACGGCTCCCTCGAACCAGCCGAAACGCGTATGGCTCTCGAGGGCCGCGAACGATTCCACCCGCCGCGCGAGCACCGAGAAGGCAGCTTTCGCAGGCTTCACATAGAACGGGTATTCGAGCGGCACGTCCTCGCGCCGAAAGCCTCGGCGCAGGAGACCGTATCGCGCGTTGCTCTCGGGCGCGACGCGCTCGAAGGCGCAGCGCGCATAGTACTTGTGCTGGATGGTGAGCACCGTCTCGAGCGGCGTGCCGGGGAGTCCCAGGCGCTCGGCCAGCAGTGCGGCAAGAAACGGCCCGAACTGCTCGTCGGAGGTGACGATCGCGTCGAGGCGCAAGCGCGAGTACTTGCGCGCCAGACGCTCGACGAAGGCGAGCGCGTTGAACGTGAACAGGCGCGCGTTCTCCGGGAATCGGAAGAGGTCGAACCCTTCGAACACGAAGTCGAAGCGCTCGCGCAAGCGAGGATCGCGTGCGCCGGCGCGATCCCACTCGTCCGGAAAAAGCACCAGGATGGTTTGCGTCATGGTCTCAGCCATTTACGCATGAAACACGGTACCGGATGCGATATTCCCCTCCCTTGGGAACAAATTGTTACTGCCCGGCGCTCATCCGAGCGTGTCGGCCCAGATGTTCTTCGCCCAGCTCATCGTGTACGCCGCTTCGGTCTCGTTCATCGCCGCAGAGACGCCCCCCGCGCCGGGCACGGCCTTCATGGTGCGGTCTTTCTCGTCGTACTTGTGCACCGACGCCACATGGATCGCGAGCTTTTCCGAAACCATGCTGTAGCACGTGTTGATGAGCGTGGGAGACGGGTTCGGCGCCTGCCCATTCAGCAATGCGACCACCGCTGCGGCGCAGGTCTTGCCGTGGCCGTTGGCCATGGTCGCGGACTTGGGCATCGCGGGCGCGATCTGGAGTGAGTCGCCGAGGATGTGGACACCTTTCACCGCCTTGGACTCGTAGGTGAGCCAGTCGACCTCGCACCAGCGCTTGTTCGCGGTGATGAAGGGCGCCGCGATGTTTCCCGCCTTCATCGGCGGCACCACGTTGAGGACATCGCCCTTGACGTCGCCGAACTCGAGCTTCACGGCATTCGCGCGCGTATCGACGTCGATGGCCTTGCTGTTGGGCCGGTACTCGATGATGTCCTTGTAGAGCTCGGCCCACGCTTTCTTGAAAAGCGGGCCTTTCGAGGTGACGTCGGCGTTGGCGTCGAGAAGCAGCACCTTCGACTTCGGCTTCTTCATCTTGAAGTACGCGGCCACCTGGCAGGCGCGCTCGTACGGCCCGGGCGGGCAGCGGTACGGAGCCTCGGGGATGGAGAGCACGAACACGCCGCCGTCGCGCATCGCCTCGAGCTGCCGGCGAAGGCCGAAGGTCTGGGCGCCGGCCTTCCACGCGTGAAACACCTTGCCCTGTGCGTCGTCCGAGCCCATCGCCGGCAACGCCTCCCACATGAAGTCCACGCCGGGCGAGACGATGACCCGGTCGAAGGGCACCACGTCGCCCTTCGCGAGCCGCACCTGCTTTTTCTCGATGTCGATCGCGGTCGCGCTGTCGCGGATCCACTTCACACCGTGCCGCTGGACGAGCGCGGTGTACTGGGTGGTGATGGCGGGCATCGTCGAGAATCCGCCGATCACGAGGTTGGATAGCGGGCACGAAATGAACTCCGAGTTCGGTTCGATCATGACCACTTCGATCGAGGGATCGAGCATGCGGATGTATTTCGCGGCGGTCGCGCCGCCGTAGCCGCCGCCGACGACGACCGCGACGCGCGCTTTCGGCGCGCCGTCCGGCATCGCTGCGCAGCCCGTGAGGCCGAGCGCGAGACCGGCGCCGCCGGCCTTGAGGAAGTGCCTGCGTCCGTGGCTGCGAAGATCACGTGAGCTCATGGAGTCCCCCTAACGCGGCTGCTTGGAGAAATAGTCGGCGATCGCGGCGACCTCCGCGTCGCTGTATCCCTTGGCGATCTGGTGCATTACCGTCGCCGGGCGCTTGCCGTCCTTGAACTGGGCCATCGCGTCGACGATCTCCTCGCGAGGCCGTCCCGCGAGGCCCGCGACCGCCGAACCTGCTGCCGCCTTCCCCCCTGTTCCGTGGCACGCGGCGCAATTGGCCGCCATGGAGCGCACTCCGCCCTCGGAGAGGTTCGGCGCCGCGAACGCAGGCGGCGCGGGCGCCGGCTGCTGCGCCGCCAAGGGAAGACTCGCTGCGAGCACAGCGCCCGCGATGCCTGTCGAGGAAAACGGCTTCATGGGACCTCCTTGACTGCTGGTTCGATGCCCGGCCAAGGATAGCTCATCCAAAGAAAAATGCCCGCTGGAAAGCGGGCATTCGATGGACAGGCGCCCTGCGCCCTAGGCGGATTCGACAGGCTCCGTGGGCTGCGCGGATTGCGCGATATCGAGCTGGACGTTGCCTTCCTCGTCGGCGTCGATCGTGACCTTGCCGCCGTTGGCGAGGCGTCCGGCGTCCGAAGAGCAGCTCGTCGGCGAGCGCGCGGCGGATCGTGTCCTGGATGAGGCGCGCCATGGGACGCGCGCCCATCTTCGGATCGAAGCCGTTCTTGGCGAGGAATTGCTTGAGGGTCTCGGTGAAGATCGCCTCGACTTTCTTCTCGGAGAGCTGGCCCTCGAGCTGCATGAGGAACTTGTCGACGACGCGCAGGATGACTTCCTCGTTGAGCGCCGCGAACGAGATCGTCGCGTCCAGCCGGTTGCGGAACTCCGGCGTGAACATGCGCTTGATCTCCTCCATCTCGTCGCCGACCTTCGTCGAAACGGAGAATCCGATATTCGACTTGGACAGGCCTTCGGCGCCCGCGTTGGTGGTCATGACGAGCACCACGTTGCGGAAATCCGCCTTGCGGCCGTTGTTGTCGGTGAGTGTCCCGTGGTCCATCACCTGCAGCAGGATGTTGAAGATGTCGGGGTGCGCCTTCTCGATCTCGTCCAAGAGCAGCACCGAATACGGATGCTTGGTGATCTGCTCGGTGAGCAACCCCCCCTGGTCGAAGCCGACATAACCCGGGGGCGCTCCGATGAGGCGCGACACCGCGTGGCGCTCCATGTATTCCGACATGTCGAAGCGGATGAGCTCCACGCCCATGATGAACGCGAGCTGGCGCGCGACCTCCGTCTTGCCCACGCCCGTGGGACCGGAGAACAGGAAGCAGCCGATCGGCTTCTGCGGATTGCCGAGGCCGCTGCGCGCCATCTTGATTGCCGCCGAAAGCGCGTCGATCGCGCGATCCTGGCCGAAGACGACCGCCTTCAAGTCGCGGTCGAGATTCTTCAGCGCGTCGCGGTCGTCGCTGGACACGGTCCGCGCCGGCACGCGCGCGATCTTGGCGATGATCTCCTCGATCTCGGGCTTGCCGATGACCTTCTTCTGCCGCGACTTGGGCAGGATGCGCTGCAGCGCGCCCGCCTCGTCGATCACGTCGATCGCCTTGTCGGGAAGGTGGCGGTCGTTGATGTAGCGCGCCGAGAGCTCGGCCGCGGTGGTGAGCGCATTGGCGGTGTACTTCACGCCGTGGTGCGACTCGAAGCGCGACTTGAGGCCGCGCAGGATCTCGACGGTCTCCTGGATCGACGGCTCGTTGATGTCGATCTTCTGGAAACGGCGGGATAGCGCGTGGTCCTTCTCGAAAATGCCGCGAAACTCGTTGTAGGTGGTCGCGCCGATGCACTTGAGCGCGCCCGATGAGAGCGCGGGCTTGAGCAGGTTCGACGCGTCGAGCGTCCCGCCCGAGGCGCTGCCGGCGCCGATGAGGGTGTGGATCTCGTCGATGAAGAGAATCGCGTTGGGGTTGTCGACGAGCTGCTTGAGCACCGCCTTCAGGCGCTGCTCGAAATCGCCACGGTATTTGGTCCCGGCCAGGAGCGCGCCCATGTCGAGCGCATAAACCTGCGCCTTGGAGAGGATCTCGGGCACTTGCCCGTCGACCACGCGCTTGGCGAGGCCCTCGGCGATCGCGGTCTTGCCCACGCCGGCCTCGCCGACGAGCAGCGGGTTGTTCTTGCGCCGGCGGCAGAGGATCTGGATCACGCGCTCGAGCTCGGACTCGCGGCCGATGAGCGGGTCGATCTTGCCGTCGATCGCGAGCTGGTTCAGGTTCTGCGTGAAGCTCTCCAGGGCGCCGCCGCTCTGCGCTTCGGGCGCCTCGGCCTCGGTTTCGCCTTCCTCGCGCGATCCGGGCGCCTGCGGCGCCTTGGTGATCCCGTGCGAGATGTAGTTCACGACGTCCAGGCGCGACACGCCTTGCTGGTGCAGGAAGTAGACGGCGTGCGAATCTTTCTCGCCGTAGATGGCGACGAGGACGTTGGCGCCGGTCACTTCCTTCTTGCCCGACGACTGGACGTGCAGGATGGCTCGCTGGATGACGCGCTGGAAACCGAGCGTCGGTTGGGTGTCGACCTCGCCGGTGCCCGCAACCGTCGGCGTGTGCTGCATCACGAAGTCGGACAACGCCTTCTTCAGCTCGTCGATTTTCGCGGCGCACGCCTTCAGTACTTCCGACGCGGACGGGTTGTCGCAAAGCGCCAGCAGCAGATGCTCCACGGTGATGAACTCGTGGCGCTTCTGCCGGGCCTCGACGAAGGCCATGTGCAGACTGACTTCCAGCTCCTGGGCGATCATGTTTCCTCCATCGCGCACTGTAACGGATGCTGGTGCTGGCGCGAATACGCTGTGACTTGCTCCACCTTGGTTGAGGCGACGTCCTTGGGGTAGATCCCGCAAACGCCCCGGCCTTCCGTATGCACTTTGAGCATTATCTGCGTGGCCCGTTCCCGCGGCAGCGCGAAGAACAGCTGGATCACTTCCACCACGAATTCCATTGGCGTGTAGTCGTCGTTATACATCACGACCTGGAACATCGGTGGCGGCTTGACCTGGGTCTCACTCGGTTTGAGTACGGTCGAGCCACTGGGTTTGTCGGCCATGGAGGACGCAGGCAACGGTCTGTGACTAATATGGGCAACGCCAGGCGCTTTATCAAGACCCTTCAACCGTTTGGACGCACCGCCCGTCGTCGGGTTTCCGCGGCATGGACGCTAGTGTGCGCGTTCGAAAGGCCCCTCGGGGGCGCTATTGACACTCCCGGGCACCCCGCGTAAAAAGCGCCTTGGAGTTTGGTTTCAAGGATTCTGCATCGCCTTTGGACGAGCGGGGCCTGCTACCGAACGATGTGCGGGACTCCACCCGTTTAACAAGAGGCATAGCAATCGCATGGCAACCGGAACTGTGAAGTGGTTCAATGACGCGAAGGGTTACGGGTTCATCACGCCCGACGACGGCAGCGAAGACCTCTTCGCGCACTTCTCCGCGATCCAGATGCAGGGCTTCAAGACCCTCAAGGAAGGCCAGAAGGTCTCCTTCGACGTGACGCAGGGCCCCAAGGGCAAGCAGGCGTCCAACATCCAAGGGGTGTAGCTGTAAGGGGGATTTGAAAAGCCTCCGGGGTCGCACCCGGGGGCTTTTTTCCTTTGGGGCCGGACACCGGCCTTCAATTCATGCGGCGCTTGAGCTCCTGGTCGACAGCGTCCATGTACTCCTCGGTGGTGAGGAAAGGCTGGTCCGGGCGGATGAGGAGCGCCAGGTCCTTGGTCATCTTGCCCGATTCCACCATGTCGACACACACCTTCTCCAGCGTTTTCGCGAAGCTCACCACGTCGGGCGTGGCGTCCATCTTGCCGCGATACTGCAGGCCGCGGGTCCACGCGTAGATCGACGCGATCGGATTGGTGGACGTGGGCTTCCCCTGCTGGTGCAGGCGGTAGTGGCGCGTGACGGTGCCGTGCGCGGCCTCCGCTTCGACCGTCTTGCCATCGGGAGTGGTGAGGACCGAGGTCATGAGCCCGAGCGATCCATAGCCCTGCGCCACCGTGTCGGATTGCACGTCGCCGTCGTAGTTCTTGCACGCCCAGAGGTACCCGCCGCTCCACTTCATGTTGGAAGCCACCATGTCGTCGATGAGCCGGTGCTCGTAGGTGAGGCCGGCGGCCTCGAAGCGCGGGCGGAATTCCCCCTCGTAGACCTCCTCGAAAAGGTTCTTGAAACGTCCGTCGTAGACCTTGAGGATGGTGTTCTTGCTCGACAAGTAGACCGGATAGCTGCGATCGAGCGCGTAGTTGAAACAGGCGCGCGCGAAGCCGCGGATCGAGTCATCGAGGTTGTACATCGCCAGGGTCACGCCGGCCCCGGGGGCCTGGAACACCTCGCGCTCGATCGCCGGCCCGCCGCCCTTCGGCTGGAAGATGAGCTTGACCGTTCCGGGAACGTCAAACTTGATCTCCGAGGCCTTGTACTGGTCGCCGAACCCGTGGCGCGCGACGACGACCGGCTTGTCCCAATGGCTCACGAGGCGGGGAACGTTCTTGCAGATGATCGGCTCGCGGAAGATGGTGCCGTCGAGGATGTTGCGGATGGTGCCGTTCGGGCTCTTCCACATCTGCTTGAGCTTGAATTCCTTGACACGGCCTTCGTCGGGCGTGATCGTGGCGCACTTCACCGCGACGCCGTATTGTTTCGTCGCCATCGCGGAGTCGACCGTCACCTTGTCGTCGGTCGCGTCGCGGTTCTCGACGCTAAGGTCGAAGTACTTGAGGTCGACGTCCAGGTAGGGAAGGATCAGCTGCTCGCGGATCTTCTGCCAGATGATGCGGGTCATTTCGTCGCCGTCCATCTCGACGATCGGATTTTTCACCTTGATTTTGGCCATGCCCGAGGTCTCCGTGCGTAATCCGAAAGTATAACAAGCGCCATTCTCGTCCCGACTCCATGCCCCGCCTCTTGATCCTGAACAAGCCGTATGGCGTTCTCTGCCAATTCACCGATGGCGGGAAGCGCCCGACGCTCAAGGACTTCATCCCGATTGCAGGCGTCTACCCCGCGGGCCGCCTCGACCGCGACAGCGAAGGGCTGGTCGCGCTCACCGACGATGGCCCATTGCAAACCGCGATCGCCGACCCGCGCCGCAAGCTCGAAAAGCACTACTGGGCCCAGGTCGAGGGGATTCCGGACCAGGACGCGCTGCGGGCGTTTCGCCGCGGCCTGGTGCTCGCAGACGGCCCCACCTTGCCGGCAACGGTCCGATTGACGGCGGCGCCGCCCGTGTGGCCGCGCGATCCGCCGATTCGGTTTCGCCGGGCGATTCCAACCTCCTGGCTGGAGATTGTTCTTCGCGAAGGCCGCAACCGGCAAGTCCGGCGAATGACCGGAGCGATCGGCTATCCAACGTTGCGGCTCGTGCGTTTCCGGGTCGGCCCGTGGGACCTCGAAGGCCTCGCTCCGGGCCAATGGCGCGAGCTGGATGCGCCGGACCCACGCGCATTGGCATCGCAATAGCCCTACGCCCTGCAAGGTTGAGTCGGCCGACTTGTCAACCCCGGTATAATGCGCGGCGTTAATGTCGGCGACGAGGCTGATTTCAGCGCAGTCGAAGCATTGATACTTTGTTCAACACACCCTTCTAGGAAAACAGAACGATGAAAACGCTGTCCGCCCTGATCGCCACGTTGTTCGCTTCCGCGTCGATCGCGGTGTTCGCGCAAGCGACGCCCGCGACCCCCGCAAAGCCCGCCGAACCTGCAAAGCCCGCCACCGCGACGGCCCCGGCCACTCCGGCCAAGCCCGCCACCTCCGCCGTCCCCGCAACGCCGCCCGCCAAGGACGACGTGAAGAAAGACGAGAAGAAGAAGGCCAAGAAGGCCAAGAAAGCCGACGCTCCGAAAGGCGACGCCAAGAAAGCCGACGCCCCGACCAAGCCCGACGCGAAGGCCGAGTCGAAGAAGGCCGACGCTCCGAAAGCCGATGCCAAGAAGGACGAGAAGAAGGATGCACCGAAGTAGTACTTGAGTGCGGGGCGCTCAACTCCCCGAGCAGCAAATCCGGAAAGGCGGGCTCGTCCCGCCTTTCCGCTTTTCAGGCACTAGAATTCATCGATGAAGATCGTTGTCGGCCTTTCGGGCGGAGTCGATTCCGCGGTCGCCGCGCTGCTCCTGAAGCGCGCGGGGCACGACGTCGTCGGCCTCTTCATGAAGAACTGGGAGGACGACGACGATGACGAGTACTGCTCGACGCGCGAGGACCTGGTCGACGCGGTCTCGGTGGCCGAGCGCATCGGCATCGACGTCGAGGCGGTCAATTTCGCGAGGGAATACCGCGACCGCGTCTTCGCGAGCTTCCTCGCCGAGTATCGCTCGGGCCGCACGCCGAATCCCGATGTTCTCTGCAACGCCGAGATCAAGTTCAAGGCCTTCCTCGATCACGCGGTGACGCTCGGCGCGGAGAAGATCGCGACCGGCCATTACGCGCGCATCCAAGAGCGCGCCGGCCGCTTCGCGCTGTTGAAGGGCGTCGACCCCGGCAAGGACCAGAGCTACTTCCTGCACCGCCTCACCCAGGCGCAGCTCGGGCGCACGATCTTTCCGGTCGGCAACCTGCCCAAGACCGAGGTACGGGCGATCGCGCGCGAGGCCGGATTGCCCAACCATGCGAAGCGCGATTCCACCGGCATCTGCTTCATCGGCGAGCGCCCGTTTCGCGAGTTCCTGTCGCGCTACCTGCCGCGCGATCCGGGTCCGATGGTGAGTGCCGAAGGCGAGCCCGTCGGCGAGCACCTCGGCCTCATGTACTACACGATCGGCCAGCGCCAGGGGCTGGGCATCGGCGGGCGGCGAGACGGTGGAGGCGAGCCCTGGTATGTCGCGGGCAAGGACCTCGCATCCAACACGCTTACCGTCGTGCAGGGACGCGACCACGAGCGACTCCTCAGGAATCGCCTGGCCGCCGACGATGCGAGCTGGATCGCGGGTGAACCTCCGGAAATTGCCGAGGATTCCTTCGGCGCCAAGACGCGTTATCGCCAGCCGGATTGCGCGTGCCGGATGAAGCTCGCCGGCGGTAGTGCGTTCGAGCTCGACTTCCCCGAGCCGCAGTGGGCGGTGACGCCTGGGCAGTCCGCGGTGGTGTATCGCGGCGAGGTCTGCCTGGGCGGAGGCGTGATTTCCTAGGCGATTTGCGGGCGCGTCGAGGAGAAAGATCCACGTGCCTCGAGGCGCTCGGCCCAGGCCCTCAAGTGCGGCTGCCGCGCTCGCCAGTCGAATTCGGGCATGCGGAATTCCAGCCAGAAGAGCGCGCAGCCGCAAGCGACATCGCCGAGCGTGAGCTCGGCACCGTGGAGGTACGGCTTCTCGCCCAGCGTCTTCGCGACCGCATCGATCCCGGCTTCGACCTTGCCCGTCTGTCGCGAGATCCACGCCGCGTCCTGGCGCTCGGGGGCGCGCTTGCGCTCGAGGAACATGGTGATGCCTGCGTCAGCGATTCCGTCGCCGAGCGCTTCGCCGGAGCGCACGCGCGCGCGTTCGATGCCCGCCGCCGGGATGAGCGACGGACCGGCGAGCGTATCCAGATATTCGGCGATCACCGGGGAATCGAAGAGCGTATCGCCCGCGTCGGTAACCAGGGCCGGAACCTTGCCGAGCGGATTGAATTGCGTGATCTTGGTTGCCGCATCCCAGACGTTTTCCAGGACGAACTCGCAAGGCAGGTTCTTCTCCGCGAGGATCACTCGAACCTTGCGGACATAGGGGCTGGGCTTCGATCCCACGAGCTTCATGGCGGCTCCTTCAGGGGCCGGCGAGTATAACAGTGATAAAATTCGCGCTCTCAATGGCCTCGCCCCTCACCGCCCTCTCTCCGCTCGACGGGCGTTACGCCGCCAGGACGCGCGCGCTCCAGGACCACTTCAGCGAGTTCGCCTTGATCCGCCATCGGGTGCGGATCGAGATCGAATGGCTGAAGGCGCTGGCCGACGAGCCTGCATTCGCCGCGCTGCCCGCGATCTCGCATGAAGCGCGCGCGGCCCTCGACGCCGCCGCGGCCAATTTCTCGCTCGCCGATGCCGAACGCGTGAAAGCGCTGGAGGCCACCACCAACCACGACGTGAAGGCCGTCGAATACTGGCTGCGCGAGCGCTTCGCGGACAACGCCGAGATCGCCGCCGCCGCGGAGCTCATTCACTTCGCGTGCACCTCCGAAGACATCAACAACCTGGCGCACGCGCTGATGGTGAACGGCGGCCGCGACGCGGTGCTGTTGCCGGCGATCGATCGGCTCGTGGCGAGGCTCGACGCACTCGCGCGCAAGCACGCCGACCAGCCGATGCTTTCGCGCACGCATGGGCAACCCGCCACGCCGACCACCCTCGGCAAGGAAATGGCCAATTTCGCGCATCGCCTGCGGCGCGGGCGCGGACGCTTTGCCGCCGTCGCGATGCTCGGCAAGGTGAACGGCGCGACCGGCAACTTCAACGCGCACATGGCGGCCGCGCCGCAGGTCGACTGGCCGCGGTTCGCGGAGGGCTTCGTCACGCGGCTGGGTGTCGCGTACAACCCGCTCACCATCCAGATCGAGCCGCACGACGCGCTCGCGGAGGCTTTCGACGCCGTGGCGCGCCTGAACACCATCCTCATCGATCTCGATCGCGACCTCTGGGGCTACATCTCGCTCGGGTACTTCCGGCAGCGAGTGAAGGACGGCGAGGTCGGCTCCTCGACGATGCCGCACAAGGTGAACCCGATCGACTTCGAGAATTCGGAAGGCAACCTCGGGCTCGCCAACGCGTTGCTTCGCCATCTGTCGGAGAAGCTGCCGATTTCGCGCTGGCAGCGCGACCTCACCGATTCCACGGTGCTGCGCAACATGGGCGTGGCGCTCGGATATTGCGTGCTCGCCTACGACTCATGCCTGCGCGGCCTCGAGAAGCTCGAAGCCGATCCCGCGCGCATGGCTGCGGATCTCGAGGACTGCTGGGACGTGCTCGCCGAAGCGGTGCAGACCGTCATGCGCGCGCACCGCATCCCGGGCTCATACGAGAAGCTGAAGGCGCTGACGCGCGGAAAAGGCGGCATCACGCGCGACGATCTGCACGCCTTCGTGCGCACGCTGCCGCTTCCCGAAGACGCGCGAGAGCGCCTGCTTGCACTGACGCCATCTTCATACCTGGGCCTCGCGCCGCAGCTCGCGCGCCACCCCTAGCCCGTTCCATGCTTCGCCGCCTGGAGGAAATTCCCGCGCACTGGGCGCGCCTGCGCCCCGGCGCAACGGTCCTGTACGAAGGCGAACGCTCGTGGACTTGGCGGGAGCTCGAAGCCGCGCGCCTGGAATTCGCAGCCGACCTCGGGGCGCGTGGCGTGCGGGCGGGAGACCGCGTGATGCTCGTGGGCGAGAACTGCGTGGCGATGGTCATGCTGCTCTTCGCGATTCCGACGCTCGACGCCTGGACGGTCAACGTCAACTCGCGCATGAGCCCGCGCGAGCTCGACGCGATCCGCGCGCACTCGGGCGCGCGAGCCGTGATCTACATGACCGAGGCTTCCCCCGCCGCCCGCGAGCATGCCGACCGCCATGGCGCCGGGGCTTTCGATCTCGGCGGCTGGGGCGAAGCCCGGATCTCGCCACTCGATGCCGGCGCGACTCCCGAGGCGCAGCCGGCCGACGCCGCCGAGCGTGTCGCCGCCCTGCTCTACACCACCGGGACGACCGGCGATCCCAAAGGCGTGATGCTCACCCACGCCGGCCTGATGCACATCGCAAGGCTCTCGACGCAGCTTCGCGGCCTCGTCCCCGACGATCGCGTGTACGGGCTGCTGCCGTTCACGCACGTCTATGGCATGGCCTCCGTCGTCTTCGGGAGCCTCTGCGCCGGAACCAGCCTCGACCTGCAGGCGCGCTTCACCCCCGAGGCCATGGCCGAGGCGCTTGCCCACCGCGGCATCACGGTTTGCCAGGGCGTTCCGGCGATGTACGCGAAGCTGCTCGAATACCTGCGCGATCGCCCTGCTCCGTTTGCCGCGCCTGCCCTGAGATTCCTCTATGCCGGCGGTGCGCCGCTGCCCCCCGCGCTGCAGCGCGAGGTCGAAGCGCTCTTCGGCCTCAACCTCAGCAACGGCTATGGATTGACCGAAGCCTCGCCGACCGTCACGCAGACGCGCTACGACGCGCCGCGCAACGACGGCTCGGTGGGCACGCCGCTGCCCGGCGTCGAAATCCGCATCGTCGATTCCGAGGGAACGGATGTGCCGCCGGGTGAGACCGGCGAGATCTGGATGCGCGGGCCGAACGTCATGAAAGGCTATTACCGCAATCCGCAGGCCACGGCCGAGGTCATGCGTCCGGGCGGATGGCTTGCCACGGGCGACATCGGCCGCCGCGAGCCCGACGGCGGCGCGCTATTCATCGAAGGGCGCTTGAAGGAGCTCATCATCCGCTCGGGGTTCAACGTGTTTCCCGCTGAGGTGGAAGCGGTGCTCAATGCGCATCCCGATGTCAGCCAGTCGGCGGTCGTCGGGCGCGACGTCGGCGGCAACGAGGAGGTCGTCGCCTTCGTCGAGCTCAAGCCGGGGGCATGCGTGACCCCGGCGGCCCTCATCGAGTTCGCCGGCCGCGCGCTCGCCCCTTACAAGCGGCCGTCGGAAGTGATCGTGCTGCCGGGCCTTCCGGCGGCCGCCAACGGAAAGATCCTGAAGGCGCGCCTCAGGTCTTTTGCGCAGCAAACGCGCCTAGCGATACCCCATCGGTGACCGCGCCGATATCGCCGGACATTTCGCCGCCCTCCTGCACCAGCAACTTGCCGTAGCGAATCTTGCCGGACACGCGTCCGCTCGCGTGGATCACCAGACGCTTGCGCGCCGTCATCTCACCCTGGAAGTGGCCGCGAATCTCGGCGACCTCGACATCGACCTTGCCGTTGAAAGCGCCGGTCTCGGCGATCTGGATCGCCCGGCTCACCATGGTCGCCTCGACGCGCCCCTCGACCACGAGCGTGTCGCAGTCGTGGATCTCGACGCCCTTCAGCTTGATGTTCGGGCCGACGATGAGCTTGCTGCCTGCGGGATCGTCGGCGCGAGGCGCGACGGGCTCTGCTGCGACCGACGCGGGCGCCGGCTTGGGGGGCGCCGGAACAATCGCCGGGGTAGCGTGAGGCGCGTTGGCGGGGGTCGGAACGCCCGGTCGTAGTGACTCGCCGGGGCGCACGTCGCGGCGCCCGAAAAGGTTTTCTCCGTATTTCATGCGAACTCCCTTGAGTGAGGAACAACCGGGACAGTCCGCACTCACGATCCGTGCCAATGGGCGCTGGGGTGCGATTCTCCGCTCTGCAGGCGCATCGATTCGCCGTCACCTCGACGCGTCGTGAAGCACGTATTCGTCGCCGCGCGGCAACAGGTAGTTCGGCGTTCGCGCCAAGCAGTTGAATCGGCGGCCGTTCGCGTGTCGCCCGACTGCGACGGATCAGACCATTTCGAGCGGTTTCCTGCGACGCGGCGGCGGAAAGGCCCTGTCGAGCGCTTCGAGCGCCGCCGTGTCGAGCGCGAGATCGGCTGCCGCGCGGTTCGCGCGCACGTGCTCGAGGCGCACGGCCTTCGGGATCGCGACGATGCCCGGATGGCGCAGCACCCACGCGAGCGCCACCTGCGCCGCGGAGACCGCGAGGCGCCGCGCGATTGCGCCAACTTCGGGATGCCCGGCAAGACCGCCTTGATCGAGCGGCGAGTACGCCATCAGCGGAATTCCGAGCGCTTCGCAGCGGCCGAGCAGGTCGAACTCCGGCCCGCGATGCGCGAGCGCGTAGAGCACCTGGTCGGTCGCAACGCGGTCTCCGCCTTCGACCGCGGCGAGCGCATCGAGCTCGTCGCCATCGAGGTTCGAGACGCCCCAGCGGCGGATCTTGCCCTCGTCGACGAGGCGCCCGAGCGTTTCGACCATCTCGGCGAAAGGAACACTGCCGCGCCAATGCAGCAGGTAGAGGTCGAGCGCTTCGATGCGCAACCGCTTGAGCGAGCCTTCGCACGCGCGCACCAGCTGCGGACGCGATGCGTGGTACGGATAGAACTTGCTCACCACGAAAACGTCGTCGCGCCGGCCGCGAATCGCCTCGCCGACGACCTCCTCGGCTCCGCCTTCGCCGTACATCTCGGCCGTGTCGATGAGCATCATGCCGAGGTCGAGCCCGAGGCGAAGCGCGGCCACCTCGTCGGCGCGCGCCGCGGCGCGCTCGCCCATTCGCCACGTGCCCATTCCCAACCGCGGCATGAGCGATGCGTCGCGAAATGCGAAAGGTCGTGGATTGCTCAGGGTAGCGCCGCTTCGATCCCGTACTGCGGATTCATGCGCACGCTCTTGACCGCCATCTTGTTGAGCGCATTGAGGTAGGCCTTCGCGGAGGCGACGACGATGTCGGTGTCGGAGCCCATGCCGTTCACGACGCGGCCGGCCTTCGCCAGGCGCACGGTGACCTCGCCCTGCGCGTCGCTGCCGGTGGTGATGTTGTTCACCGAGTAGAGCAGCAGCTCGGCCTCGCTCTTCGCGAGGCTCTCGATCGCCTGGAACGACGCGTCGACCGGTCCGTCGCCGCGGGCTTCCGCGCGCCGCTCGCGTCCATCTTCCGAGATCACGATCCGCGCATACGGCCTTTCGCCTGTTTCGGAATGCGCGACGAGCGATACCAGCTTGTAGTGCTCGGGCTCCGGCGTCGCGGCCTCGTCGGAGAAGAGCGCCTGGATGTCCTCGTCGAAGATCTCGCGCTTCTTGTCGGCGAGCTCCTTGAAGCGGCCGAACGCGGCGTTGAGCGCCTCGTCCGAGGCGACGGGAATGCCCAGCTCCTGCAGGCGCGAACGGAAAGCGCTGCGCCCCGAGAGCTTGCCGAGCGTGAGGCGATTGGCGCCCCAGCCCACATCCTCGGCGCGCATGATCTCGTAGGTCTCTCTATGCTTGAGGACGCCATCCTGATGAATGCCGGACTCGTGCGCGAAAGCATTCGCGCCGACGATCGCCTTGTTCGGCTGCACCGGATACCCGGTGATCGTCGAGACCAGCTTCGAGGCCGGGACGATCTGGGTCGCGTCGATTCGCGTTGTGCACGGAAAGAAATCGGAGCGCGTCTTCACCGCCATGACGATCTCCTCGAGCGACGCATTGCCGGCGCGCTCGCCCAGGCCGTTGAGCGTGCATTCGACCTGTCTTGCGCCCGCCATCACCGCGGCGAGCGAATTGGCCACCGCCATGCCGAGGTCGTTGTGGCAATGGGTGGACCAGATCGCCTTGTCGGCGTTGGGTATGCGCGAGATGAGGCTCTTGAAGAGTCCCGCCCAAAGCTCGGGCACGCTGTAGCCGACGGTATCCGGCACGTTGATCGTGCGTGCGCCCGCCTTGATCGCCGCCTCGAAGATCCGGCAAAGGAAGTCGACATCGGAGCGCACCGCGTCCTCGGCGGAGAACTCGACATCGTCGGTGTAGTTGCGCGCGAGCGTCACGGAGCGGATCGCCGCGTCGAGGACGGCCTGCGGCTCCATGCGCAGCTTGAGCTTCATGTGGATCGGGCTCGTCGCGATGAAGGTATGGATGCGGCCCGCGTTTGCCGGCTTGATCGCCTCCCCCGCGCGCGTCACGTCATGGTCGTTGGCGCGCGCCAGCGAGCACACAGTCGAGTCCTTCACGGCGTCGGCCACGGCGCGAATCGCCTCGAAGTCACCGGGGCTCGAGGCGGCGAATCCGGCCTCGATCACGTCCACGCGCAGCTTCTCGAGCTGTTTGCCGATGCGCACCTTGTCGTCCTTGGACATGGCCGCGCCCGGGCTCTGCTCGCCGTCGCGCATCGTGGTGTCGAAGATGATCAACTGCTGCATGGTGATTCTCCCTCGTCGGATGGACTGATCCGCCCCACTTTCAGGAAGCGGCCGGGTACTGCACGAATTGGGGGGTGGGGTATTTAGCGCGCGAGGCGCAGCAGCAGCAGGCCGAGCGCGAGCGCGCCGGCTGCCGGGAGGCGAAGAATGCGGGTCGATTCGCCGTTCATGGATTCGAATATATCACGCCTCGCCGCGAACGCCCTCTCAGGGCTCGGTCGGGGCGAGTTCCTTGCTCGACTTGGCGCCGTGGCGCAGCAGCAGCGAGGAAATGTCATGCGCCCCATGCTCCTCGGCGATGTCGAGCGGCGTCATCCCGGCGAGGTCCTGCGCGTTGGGATCGGCGCCGGCGCCGAGCAGCATCTCGATCGCCTCCTGGAAACCCATCTCGGCGGCGAGCGCGAGCGCCGTGTGGCCCTTCTCGTCCCTCTGGTCGAGCGCCGCCCCGCGTTGCACCAGCAGCTCGATCGCGGGAAGGTTGGTCTCCTCCACCGCCACCATGAGGAGCGAGCGCCCGCCGCGGGCGATCACGGCATTCGGCGGCGTCACGGCGAGCATGCGCGCGAGTCCGGTGATATCGCCTTCCTCGATCGCGTCGCGGATGTTCTCGTGCTTCTTCTCCGTGGCCTCGGTGCGCCAGCGCTGCACTACCCAGCCGACATAGCCGGAAACCCCATAGGCGAGCGCGATGCCCCAGAGCACGTGCGACGGATCGATCGAGATCAACAGGAGCGCGAGCAGGATCACGATCGTGACCCAGAAGGGCACGGCGCGGCGCAGGTTGATGTCCTTGCCGCTGTAGAACTTCACGCTCGAGATCATCGTGATGCCCGCGTACACGGTGAGCGCGGCGGCGAACCACTTCACATCGAACCCGCGCACCTGGTAGTCGTTGAGCACCCAGATCATGCCGGCGACCAGCGCCGCGGCCGCCGGGCTCGGCAGTCCCGTGAACCAGCGCTTGTCGGCGACCGCGAGCTGCGTGTTGAAGCGCGCGAGGCGAAGGGCGGCCCCCGCGCAATAGACGAAGGCCGCGATCCACCCGAGGCGGCCGCTGTCGCGCAGCGCCCACTCGTACATCACCAGCGCAGGTGCGGCGCCGAAGGACACCATGTCGCTCAAGCTGTCGTACTCGGCGCCGAAGGCCGACTGCGTGCGCGTAAGCCGCGCGATTCGCCCGTCGAGGCTGTCGAGGACCATCGCCACGAAGATCGCGATAGCGGCCTTCTCGAACTCGTGGTTCATCGCCTGCACGATCGCGTAGAAACCCGCGAACAGGTTCAGCGTCGTGAAGAGATTGGGCAGGAGGTAGATCCCGCGCTTGCGGATCGGGTCGAACGGCCGCGGAAGGCGGCGCGGAGTGATTGACATCCTCGCGGGACTCAGCGCGGCGGGAGTTCCGCCAACACGGTGCTCGACGCCTTCACCTTGTCGCCGATCGCCACACGCGGGCGCGAGCCCACGGGCAGGTAGACGTCGACCCGTGAGCCGAAGCGGATGAATCCGTAGCGCTGGCCGCGCGCGAGCTTGTCGCCCTTGGCCACGTAGCAGAGGATGCGTCGCGCGATGAGGCCCGCGACCTGGACGCAGGTCACGTCCTCGCCCGAGGTGCTTCTAAGGTGCAAGGCGTTGCGCTCGTTGTCGGTGGAAGCCTTGTCGAACGACGCGTTCACGAAGAGCCCCGGGTGATACCAGACGTTCTCCACGGAGCCCTCGACCGGCGAGCGGTTCGAATGCACGTTGAAGACGTTCATGAACACGCTGATCTTGAGCGACTCGCGATCGAGATACGGATCGCGGGCGTTGCCGACCACCAGCACGCGCCCGTCTGCCGGGCAGAGGACCAGGTTCTCGCCCTGCGGAATCTCCCGCGGCGGATCGCGGAAGAACTGCAGGATGAAGATCGCGGCGAGCCACAGCGGCAAAGACCACCACCCGATGAAATAAGCGGCCACCAGGGCAACAGCAGTCGCGAGGGCGAGGTAGGGCCAGCCTTCCTTGGCGATGATCGGATGCGGATAACTATTCATTGGGACCGTGCGCTGTCGTCAATTCCTCGTCTGGTCGACGAGCTTGTTCTTGCGGATCCACGGCATCATCGCGCGCAGCTTCTCGCCGACGATTTCGATGTCGTGCTCGGCAAGGAGCCGGCGCTTGGCGTTGAGCGTCGGCGCCCCCGCGCGGTTCTCGAGGATGAAGTCGCGCGCGTACTCGCCCGACTGGATGCGCGCGAGGCAATCCTTCATCGCCTGTTTCGCCTCGGGGCCGATCACCTTCGGGCCGGTGACGTACTCGCCGTACTCCGCGTTGTTCGAGATCGAGTAGTTCATGTTCGCGATGCCGCCCTCGTAGATGAGGTCCACGATGAGCTTGGTCTCGTGCAGGCACTCGAAGTACGCCATCTCCGGGGCGTAGCCCGCATCGACGAGCGTCTCGTAGCCCGCCTTGATGAGCTCGACGATTCCGCCGCAAAGGACCGTCTGCTCGCCGAAGAGATCGGTTTCGGTCTCCTCGCGGAAATTGGTCTCGATCACGCCGCCTCGCGTTCCGCCGATGGCCGCCGCGTATGAAAGCGCCAGGTGCTTCGCCTTGCCGGAAGCGTCCTGGTGGACCGCGATGAGGCACGGAACGCCGCCGCCCGCGACGTAGGTCGAGCGCACCAGGTGGCCCGGACCCTTGGGAGCGATCATGATCACGTCGAGATCGGCGCGCGGCGCGATCTGGCGGAAGTGGATGTTGAAGCCGTGCGCAAACGCAAGCACCGCGCCCTTCTTGATGTTCGGCGCGATCGCCTCGCTATAGACGGCCGCGTGGCTTTCGTCGGGCAGCAGGACCATCACCAGGTCGGCGCCCGTCACCGCGTCGCCCACGTCCTTCACCGCGAGCTTGGCGCCTTTTGCCTTGTCCCACGAGGCGCCGCCGGGCCGCAGCCCCACGGTGACCTTGACGCCAGAGTCCTTGAGGTTCTGCGCGTGGGCATGGCCCTGCGAGCCGTAGCCGATGATGGTGACCTTCTTGCCCTTCACGAGCGAGAGGTCGGCGTCCTTGTCGTAGTAGACCTTCATGGGTTTTCCCTTTGTTTGGTGGGGCGCGTCACGCCTTGAGGACCCACTCGCCGCGGCCGATGCCGGATACACCCGTGCGCACCGTCTCGAGAATCGCGGCTCGGTCGAGCGCTTCCAGGAAAGCATCGAGCTTCTCGGTGGTGCCGGTGAGCTCGATCGTGTAGGCCTTGTCGGTGACGTCGATGATTCTTCCGCGAAAGATGTCCGCGGTGCGCTTGATTTCCTCGCGATCCTTGCCGGCGGCGCGCACCTTGACGAGCATGAGCTCCCGCTCGATGTGCTTGCCCTCGGAAAGGTCGACGACCTTGACCACGTCGACGAGCTTATTCAGCTGCTTGGTGATCTGCTCGACCACGTCGTCGGAGCCGGTGGTGACGATCGTCATGCGCGAAAGCGTCTCGTCCTCGGTCGGAGCGACCGTGAGGGTCTCGATGTTGTAGCCGCGCGCGGAGAAAAGGCCCGCGACTCGCGAAAGCGCACCTGCTTCGTTCTCCACGAGGATGGAGAGGATATGGCGCATTAAGCGCCCTCCCTTTTAGAGTTCTTCGGAGAGAATCATCTCCGACATGCCCTTGCCGCCGGGCACCATCGGGAAGACGTTCTCGGTCTGGTCGGTGATGAAATCGAGGAAGACGAGCCGGTCCTTCATCGCGAAAGCGTCGCGCAGCGCGCCTTCGACGTCGGCCGGTTTCTCGATCTTCATGCCGACGTGCCCGTAGGCCTCGGCGAGCTTCACGAAATCGGGCAGCGCATCCATGTACGACTCGGCGTAGCGGTTGCCGTGGAAGAACTCCTGCCACTGGCGGACCATGCCCATGTAGCGGTTGTTGAGGTTCACGACCTTCACCGGCAGATGGTATTGCTTGCAGGTGGAAAGCTCCTGGATGCACATCTGGATCGAGGCCTCGCCGGTGATGCACGCCACGTCCGCTTCCGGAAACGCGAGCTTCACGCCCATGGCATACGGCAATCCCACACCCATCGTCCCGAGTCCCCCGGAATTGATCCAGCGGCGCGGCTTGTCGAACCTGTAGAACTGGGCGGCCCACATCTGGTGCTGCCCCACATCCGAGGTGACGTACGCGTCGCCCTTGGTGATCTCGTAGAGCTTCTCGATCACGTGCTGTGGCTTGATGATCGCGGAGCTCCGGTCGTAGCGAAGGCAATCCTTGGCGCGCCAGGCGGCGATCTGCGTCCACCAGGCAGCGAGGGCCGCCGGGTCGGGTCGCAGGACGCTCGCGTTGAGCTGCGCGAGGAGCTCCTGCAGCACTTCCTTCACGCTGCCCACGATCGGCACGTCGACCTTCACGCGCTTGGAGATCGACGACGGGTCGACGTCGATGTGGATGATCTTGCGCGTCGGATTGCCTGCCGCGAAATGCGCGGGATTGCCGATCACGCGGTCGTCGAAGCGCGCCCCCACGGCGAGGAGCACGTCGCAATTCTGCATGCCCATGTTCGCTTCGACCGTGCCGTGCATGCCGAGCATGCCGACGAAGCGCTTGTCGTTCGCGGGATAGGAGCCCAGGCCCATCAGCGTGTTGGTGCAGGGAAACTCGAGCGTTCGAACCAGCTCCGTCACCTCGGCCGAAGCCTCGCCCAGGACCGCTCCGCCACCGACGTAGACCATCGGGCGCTTCGCCTCGAGGAGCAGGTTCAACGCCTTCTTGATCTGGCCCGCATGCCCCTTCACCACGGGGTTGTACGAGCGCATGTGGATCTTCTCGGGGTAGTGAAAAGGCGCCGGGAGATTGGAGACGTCCTTGGGAATATCCACGACCACCGGTCCGGGACGTCCCGTCATCGCGATGTGGAACGCCTTCTTCATCGTGATCGCGAGCTGGTTCACGTCCTTCACCAGGAAGTTGTGCTTCACGCACGGGCGCGTGATGCCCACCGTGTCGCACTCCTGGAAAGCGTCCTGTCCGATCGCAGGCGTGGACACCTGCCCGGTGAGGACCACCATCGGGATCGAATCCATGTACGCGGTGGCGATACCGGTTACCGCGTTGGTCACGCCAGGACCGCTGGTCACCAAGGCCACGCCGCACTTGCCCGTCGCGCGCGCATACCCGTCGGCGGCGTGGATCGCGCCCTGCTCATGGCGCACGAGAATGTGGCGCACGTCCTTCTGCCTGAAGATCGCGTCGTAAATATGCAGCACAGCCCCACCCGGATACCCGAATACGAACTCGACGCCCTCCGCCTTGAGGCAGCGGATGATAATTTCGGAGCCCGTCAGGGTTTCGCCGGTTTCCGCGAGCGGGGGGAGCTTGAGTTCCATAAGATCTTCTGCCGAAAGAGAAAAAAAAGTCGTTGTGTTTCAAAGGGGTGAACAGGAGAGATTAACGGCTGGCACCCCGTGGGTCAAGCCAGAATCGGGCGAGCGCGGCGCGTGTCGGCCGGCAGCCCGCGTGAGGCGTTTTGTTACCATGCGGCGAAACCACCCCAGGCATCGGAGAGCCCCTGGCCACCCCGAAGGAGATGTCCGATTTCCTCGCCGCCGTCGAGCGCCGCGCATTCAAGCAGTCGGTGTTCGCTGTGCAGGAGGAGGAGTCCGCCCACGACATCGTCCAGGAAGCGATGATGAAGCTCGCCGAGAAGTATTCGGCGCGCCCGGCCGCCGAGCTGCCGCTGCTCTTCCAACGCATCCTGCAGAACGCGATCCGCGACCATTTCCGGCGCACGAAGGTGCGCTCGACCTGGACCACGCTCCTGCACTCGATGGGGCTGGGAGGCGAGGACGACGAGGGCGACCCGCTGGAAAGCCTGGAGGTCGAAGATTCGTCGGGCGTGCCGACCTCCCCGGCCGACCGCCTCGAGCAGTCGCAGGTCATGGCGGCGATCGAAGAGGCCGTCAAGACGCTCCCCGCCCGTCAACGCGAGGCATTTCTCCTGCGTTATTGGGAGGAACTCGATGTGAGCGAGACGGCCAAGGTCATGGGTTGCTCGGAAGGCAGCGTGAAAACGCACTGCTCCCGGGCGACGCACGCTTTGGCTAAAATCCTGAAACAAAAAGGGATAACGTTATGAACGAAAACGATTTTGGCAAACGGCTGAAGCCCTGGCTCGACCGCTCCGCGGTCGATATTGGGGAGATGCAGGCCACCCGGCTCAAGGCGGCACGGCTGCGGGCCCTGGACCACGTCCGCGAGCCGGTGCGCCTCCTCGGGCTCGTCACCGTGGGCGCCGGCACGGCGGAAACCATTCGCTACACCGTCGTGCAGCGCGCCCTGCTCTGGCTGCCGGTTCTCGCGCTCCTGACGGTGCTCGCCGTCCAGTCGCTCGACGAGGCGGATCCTGGAGAGTTGGATGCGCAGCTCCTCACGCAGGAGCTGCCGCCGCAGGCTTTCGTCGACCAGGACTTCCGCTCGTGGCTCGGCAAGTCGCGCAACTGATTCTCGCGGCCTTGCTCGCGCTCGCCGCGCCGCTGGCGGGCGCGAACGACCTGCGCACGCCGCAGACACCGTGGTCGAGCCTCTCGTCCGAGCAGAAGCGCATCCTCGGCCCCGTCGCGCCCGACTGGGAGCGCATGCCCGGCTACCAGCAGCAGCGGCTCATGTCGGCGGCGCGCCAATACCCCTCGCTGCAGCCCATCCAGAAGGAACGCTTCAACCAGCGCATCCGCGACTGGGCCACGATGACGTCGGACCAGCGCAAGGCGGCGCGCGAAACCTTCCAGGGCATGCGCAAGCTCCCCCCCGAAAAGCAGCACGAGTTGCGCGAGCGCTGGTTCGAGCACCAGCAACAGCAATATCCCAGGGTCGAGCAACGCCAGCAGCAATACGTGCCCGCCGAGCCGCGCCAGCAATACATGGCGCCGGACCAGCGGGCGCCGCGGTCCGAGCCGGCGCGCCGAGCGCGCGGCGACGAGGGATCGCGCGAGAGCTCGTCGAGAGAAGGTCCACGCGGCCGGTGAACGGCCCGGCGATGGCGCGCGTGCCCGGCATCGCGCGCCGCCTCGCCAGCGCGCTCTACGATTTGCTCCTGGTCGTCGCGCTCGTCCTCATCGCGACCTTCCCCTACCTCGCGATCTTCGGCGACTCCACGCAGGGCTGGCGCCGCCACGCCCTGCAGGCCTGGATCCTGTTGGTCACCTGCAGCTACTTTGTCTGGTTCTGGACGCGCGGCGGCCAGACGCTCCCGATGAAAACCTGGCACATCCGCCTCGTTCGCGCCGACGGTGCCGCGGTCAACGTGGGCCGCGGCATCCACCGTTTCCTGCTCGCGACGCTGGGAACGGTGGCGCTCGGCCTGGGATTCCTTTGGGCCTTCGTGGATCGCGATCGCCAATTCCTCCACGACCGCCTCGCGGGCACCGCGCTGGTCGAGGCCTAGCGCTTCTCCGCCTTGATCAGCCCGCCGGTCGCCACGAGCAGGAAGATCAGGACCGGCAATCCCGCCGAGAAGAGCGCGGGCCAATCGTTGAGCAGTCCCGTGTGCGAGAAGAGACGTCCGGCGAAGTGGAAGCCGACGCCCAGCAGGATCCCCATCACGATCTTCGCGCCCACGCCCCCGCTCCGCGCCGAGGTGAGCGCGAAGGGGATCGCGAGCACCATCATCACGATCGCGGCGACCGGATACAGCACCTTGTTCCAGAACGCGATCTCGTAGCGCGTCGCCTTCTGCCGGTTGTCGCGCAGGTGCTCGATGTACGACAGCAGGTTCACCGCCGACATGCGCTCGGGCACGATCTTGAGGACCGAGAGGATGTCCGGCGTGAGCACCGAATTCCAGATGGCCGCCGGGAGCTTCTCCAGCACCGCGCGATCGCCGTCGAAGCGCGTGAGCTCGACATTGGAGAGCGTCCAGCGATTCGGCCCGGCGTAGGTGCCCTTCTCCGCGCGGCTGATGGCGGTGAGGCGGTACGAAGGATCGAACTCGTAGATCTTGAGGTTGAGCAGCACGATATCGGGGGTCACGTCCTGGATGTTGACGAAGCTGTGATCGTCCTTCACCCAGAATCCCGAGCGGAACTCACGCGCGACGATCGCGCGGGTGGCCTTCAGCCGCAGGTCCTTGGCGGCCTCCTCGGTGTAGGGCGTCACGAGCTCGCCCATCGCGACGGTCACCAGCGCAAGGACGATCCCCGCCACGCCCACGTGCATCGCCAGCTTCGCGAGCGACATGCCCGAAGCGCGCATCACGGTGATCTCCGAGTGCTCGGACATGCGCGCCAGCGCGAAGAGCGTGCCGATGAGCCCGGCCGCGGGGAGCAGGACGTAGGCGTGCGACGGCACCGTCAGCGTCACGTAGGCGAGCATCGCGGTGAGCCGGTAGTTGCCCCGCCCCAGGTCGTCGAGCTCGCGGATCGTGTCGAAGAACGCGAAGAGCGCGACCAGCGCCGCGAGCACGAGCAGGCTCGAAAGCAGGATTTCGCGCGTGATGTAGCGCAGCAGCATCCGCGGATCTTAGAAGAAAAGAACCCGTTAAAGGGGCCGGCCTAGTGAATCTCGTCCCCGACGCCGAGCGCCGCGCCGCGCGATGCCCACCAGGCGCGAGCGTCCGCTTCGCTCCACGGCAGATCCTTCGCGACTTCGTCCAGCACCGCGAGCACCTCATCGATGCTCGCCGGCCTCGCTTCACGATCCTTCGCCAGGCAACGTGCGATGAGCGACTCGAGCGCAGCCGGTACGTCTCCCACCACGCTCTCCGCCAACCTGGGAGGCGGCTCGTTCAACACGCGGTAGACGATGTCGTGATCGGTCTCGGCCTCGAAGGCCGAGTGCCCGGTGATGGCGAAGTAGGCGACGGCCGCGAGCGCGTAGATGTCGGCCCGCGCATCGGCATCCGCGGGATTGCGCAGCCGCTCCGGCGCCATGTAGAGCGGTGTGCCAAGGACCTTCGAGTACTGGGTGATGTCGCGGGTGTGCGGATCGCGCACCTGCTTGATCAATCCGAAGTCGACGACTTTCACGACATCGTGCTGGCCGCCGCGCACGCACAACATGAGGTTATTGGGCTTGACGTCGCGGTGCACCCAGCCGCGGTCGTGCGCTTCCTTGAGCGATCCGCACGCCTGCCGCAGGACGCTCACCACGCGCGCCACCGGCATCGGGCCGTCACGGTGCACGAGATCCGCGACCGAGATGCCGCGCAGGTATTCCATGGCGTAATACCACCGGCCGTCGCGCGTGGTGCCGTAGTCGTAGATCTCGATCGTGTTCGGATGAGACAGCTGGCTGCACAGTTGCGCCTCACGTTGGAAGCGGGTAACAGCCTCGTCGCTCGCGACGTGGGGCTTCAGCACCTTCACCGCGGTGGGACGCTTGAGGTGATCATGGGTTGCCAGGTAGACGTGGCTCATGCCGCCCTCGCCGATCTCGCGCTCGATGCGGTATTGGCCGACGCGCTTCGATTGGCGAATGCGCTCGCGCACCGCCCAAAGGGAGGTGCTCGCCGCCGCGGTCATCGACACCAGCACGAGACCGGTGAGCACCGCGAACGCGATTTGAAGGAAATCAAGCGGCCCGTACGCTTCGGCGGCCTCGATCTCGACCGCCACGGCCATCTGCGAATCGGGAAGCCATCGCCAAGCCCCGATCACTTCCGCGCCGCGGTAGTTGCGGTAGGGCTCGAGCAGGACGCCCTGTGTTCCCTCCGATCGCGCGAACGCCGCGGCCGCGAGCGCTGTAAGCGGGCGCTCGGATTGGGGCGCCTGCGGACGAAAGCCCGCGAGCAGGTTGCCGCCGGGATCGCGTACCGATATTCCCAAGGGCGCGGCCTGCGAGGGGTCGATGGCGCCGGCCAACGCCAATGCGCGGCCGTACCGGCTCTGCGTGAGCATGTTCGCGTTTTCGTCGAACGCATAGGCGTCGCGCGAGGTTTCTGTGGAGGAAAGGACGAGGAGGCTCGCAAAGCGTTGGGTGGCGAGGCGGCCGAAGGTGAGGGCCGCGATCACGGTGCCGTCGGCGGCACGCACCGGGGTCGCTACCCACGCGAGGGGTCCTTCGAGCGTGTCCGCGCCGGGCGTGACCAGCCGATCGCGTTCGCGCCACGGAGGCACGAAGACCGTCCGTCCCGCGAAGACCGGCGCCAGCTGCCCCATGAAACGCTCCGACACGGCGCGGCCGCAATTGGCCGAATGAAACGACGAAACGATCTGTCCGTCGCGCGTGATGAGGTTGAACGCCGATACTTCCTCGATCGCCGCGTAGGGCGCGATCTCGTCGTTGAGGGCCCGCTGCGGCGCTGCCGCGCAGACTTCGCCACGACTCGCGCGAAGCAGGAGCTCGCGCCCCGCGCGCTGCACGGGCGGCGTGGAAGCCCATCTTTCCGCGTCGCGCTCCTTCTCATCGACCCATAGCTGCAGCCCGCGCGTCTCGGCCTCGAGCAGGGAAACCAGGCCGGCCGCGCGCAGGTCGCGGAGCGACCCGCGAACCTGCGAGTACGCCCAAATCCCGGTGAGCCCAACGACGACGATCGCCGCCAGCATCGCATCGATGATGAGCCAGAAGCGCTTGCGCGCCTCTCCGATCTGCGGCGCCCGGAACGGGCCGAGCTCCGCGGCTTTGTCCCCGTCCGGTGGCTGTGGGAGCTGCATCATGGAAACATGATAAGAAAAAGCCCGCCGGAGCGGGCTCTGTCCGTTCTGCCGGAAAGGCGTTCGCTAGTCCGCGATGCGCCGGTCCTTCGTCTCGCGGATGAAGAGCGTGCCGATCACGAAAGTCGCCATCGCCACGACGATCGGATACCAGAGGCCGTGGTAGATGTCGCCGGTCGCCGCCACCATCGCGAAGGCCGTGGTGGGCAGGAAGCCGCCGAACCAGCCATTGCCGATGTGATACGGCAACGACATCGACGTATAGCGGATGCGCGTCGGAAAGAGCTCGACCAGCATTGCCGCGATCGGGCCATACACCATGGTCACATAGATCACCAGGAGCGTCAGGATCGCGACCACCGCGGGCTTGTTCACCTGCTCGGGATCGGCCTTCGCCGGGTAGCCCGACGCGCGAATCGACTCGGTCATCTTCTTGTTGAACGCGTCGCTCCTCGACTTGAACTCGCCGTTCACGGCGTTGCGCCCGTCGAAGCTCGCGATCTCCTGGTCGCCGATCTTGACCTTGGCGATGCTGCCCGCGGGTGCCTCGATGTTGGTGTAGGCGACGGAGTTGCGCGCGAGGAAGCTCTTGGCGATGTCGCAGGAGGACGTGAACTTCGACGTGCCCACCGGGTTGAACTGGAACGAGCATTCCGCCGGATCCGAGGTGACGGTCACGGGCGCGGTGACCAGCGCCTTCTCGAGCTGCGGGTTGGCGTAGTGCGTGAGCCCCTTGAAGAGCGGGAAGTAGGTGAGCGCCGCGATGAGGCAGCCGGCCATGATGATGGGCTTCCTGCCGACCTTGTCCGACAGCCACCCGAAGAAGATGAAGAACGGCGTGCCGATGGCGAGCGATATCGCGATCAGGATGTTGGCGCTGGCCGCGTCCACCTTGAGCGTCTGCGTGAGGAAGAAGAGCGCATAAAACTGGCCTGTGTACCACACCACGGCCTGGCCGGCGGTGAGTCCGACCAGCGCGAGGATCACGATCTTCAGGTTCTTCCACTCGCCGAACGATTCCTTCAGGGGCGCCTTCGAGGTCTTGCCCTCCGCCTTCATCTTCTTGAAGAGCGGCGACTCGTTCAACGACAAGCGGATCCACACGGAAACGCCGAGCAGGATGAAGGAGAGCAGGAACGGAATCCTCCAGCCCCAGTCGGCGAAGTCCTTCTCGCCGAGGAAAGTGCGCGTGCCCAGGATCACGAGGAGCGACATGAAGAGGCCGAGGGTCGCCGTGGTCTGGATCCACGAGGTGTGCAGGCCGCGCTTGCCATGCGGGGCGTGCTCGGCAACGTAGGTCGCCGCGCCGCCGTACTCGCCGCCGAGCGCCAGGCCCTGCAGCAGCCGCAGCACGATCAGGATGATCGGCGCTGCAACGCCGATTGCCGCGTAGTTGGGCAGGAGCCCCACGATGAATGTCGACAGGCCCATGAGCAGGATGGTGATGAGGAAGGTGTATTTGCGTCCGACGAGGTCACCCAGTCGTCCGAAGACGATGGCACCGAACGGCCGCACCGCGAAACCCGCGGCGAACGCGAGCAACGCGAAGATGAATCCCGCCGTCGGATTGACTCCGGAGAAGAACTGCGCGCTGATGATTCCCGCGAGCGAGCCGTACAGGTAGAAGTCGTACCACTCGAACACGGTTCCCAGCGAGGAGGCGAAGATGACCTTGCGCTCCTCGCGCCGACTGAGCTCGGCCGGTGCCGGTGCCGCGCCGATCGCGACGGTATCTGATCTGACTGACATGGTGATTCCCTCCAGGTGGTTGGATCGGCGCTCGGGACGGGATTGCCCCTTACACCACTCGAGATTGCTGAGTGGATCGTAGTGACGACGCGCACGACCCCACAATTGGGGGAAACCCTGCTTTCCTAGGGGGAAACCCTACCCTGCCGCTGCGAGAGTGGCCTGCACCAGCTCGGCGACGGAATTGACCTCGAGCTTTTCCATCAGCCTCGCGCGGTGGGCTTCCACCGTCTTGATGCTGATGTCGAGCTTCTCGGCGATCTCGCGGTTCATCCTGCCCGCGACCACGAGCTCGAGCACCTCGCGCTCACGCTGCGTGAGCTGCGCAAGCCGCTCGGTGTAGAGGCGCCGGCTCTCACGCACGGCGCGCGCCTCGGAGTCGCGCTTGATGCCTTCCTCCACCAGCGCCACCACGCGCTTGTAGTCGAACGGCTTCTCGACGAAGTCGATGGCGCCCTCCCGCACCGCCTTCACCGCCTTGGGCACGTCGGCACGACCCGACAGGAAAATCACCGGCAGCTGCACGCCCTGGTCCTTCAGGTACTTCTGCAGGTCCAGGCCGCTCATGCCCGGCATGTTGAGGTCGACCACGAGGCATCCCGGCGTATCCGCCTTGTAGCCCTTGAGGAAAGTGCGCGCGTCGGGAAACACCTCGGCGCGCAGGCCGTGGCGCTTCATCAGCCACGCCAGCAGCTCGCGCGTCGAGCTGTCGTCGTCGACGACGAAGACCGTGGGTTCCTTCATCCCGGCACGGGACCGTCGAGCAGCGCGCGAACGCGCGCTACCAGGTCCTTGGTGGAAAACGGCTTGGTCATGTAGTCGTCCGCCCCGGCGTCGATTCCCTGGGTCGCGTCGTGCCTTCCGCCCTTGGCCGTGAGCATCAGGACCCGGATCGCGCGCATCTGCGGGTCGCCGCGAATGACGCGGCAGACCTCGAACCCGCTGCGTCCCGGAAGCATGATGTCGAGCAGCACGACGTGCGGCCGGAAATCGCGCAGCCGCGCGATCGCGGCCTCGCCGTCGCGTGCGACGAGCGTCTCGAAACCCGCGTCGTGCATGAGGAACTCCAGCGAGGCAACGATGCTCTCCTCGTCTTCGGCGATGAGGACGCGCGCGGTCATGCGGCTAGTCTACCGCCCGCCCCCCGTGGGGCACAGCCACAGGGAGGGGGCGGCCGCCCCGGAACTAAGGGTTTACCCTAATAGTAAATCTCCCAGTTGCCGGACTACCATGGCCGCGGTGCTAAATCCCGGCCGTACGAGTCAATCGTCCGCGACAGAGGAGGAGAAAAATGGAGCTAACTCAGGGGCACAAGGAGTACTGGCGCAAGAACCTCGCTCTCACCGCGATACTCTTCGTCATCTGGTTCATCTTCACGTTCGTCGAAATCTGGTTCGCGCGCGAACTGAATACCGTCACGTTCCTCGGCTTTCCGCTGGCGTTCTACATGTCGGCGCAGGGATCGCTCGCCATCTACGTGACCCTCATCGGCATCTACGCGCTGCAGATGAAGAAACTCGACAAGGAATACGGCGTGGATGAAGGAGATCTCGAATGAACACCACATCCTTCTCGCACACGACATTCCGCAGTCAGCTCAAGAAGTACTACACCTTCTATACCGGTGGCTTCATCCTCTTCCTGGTCGCGCTCGCGATCGCGGAGCAGATGGGAATGTCGCGCGCCTGGATCGGTTACTGGTTCCTGTTCGCGACCATCGGCCTTTATGCCGGCATCGGCTGGATGACCCGCACCACGGATGTCGCGGAGTATTACGTCGCGGGACGCCGGGTGCCGTCGTTCTTCAACGGCATGGCGACGGGCGCCGACTGGATGAGCGCAGCCTCCTTCATCGGCATGGCCGGAACGCTCTTCATATCCGGCTTCGACGGGCTCGCCTGGGTCATGGGATGGACCGGGGGCTTCTGTCTGGTGGCCTTGTTCCTCGCGCCCTATCTGCGCAAGTTCGGGCAGTTCACGATTCCCGACTTTCTCGCCGAGCGCTATGGCGGCAACATCGTGCGCTTCATGGGCGTCATCTGCGCGATCACCTGTTCTTTCGTCTACGTCGTCGCCCAGATCTATGGCGTGGGCCTCATCGTGAGCCGGATGACGGGCCTCGAGTTCGGCATCGGAGTGTTCGTCGGTCTCGCCGGAATCCTGGTTTGCGCGATGCTCGGCGGCATGCGGGCGGTGACCTGGACCCAGGTGGCCCAGTACATCGTCCTCATCATCGCCTATCTGACGCCCGTCGTATGGCTGGGCATGAAGCACACCGGCATTCCGATTCCGCAGTTCGCCTACGGCTACACGCTGCAGAAGCTCGCCGACGTGGAGAAGAAGATCACCGCGGATCCGAAAGAGATCGAGGTGCGCAAGATCTTCGCCGACCGTGCGGCTGCGGGCAAAGCCGCGCTCGCCGCACCCGACAAGGCATATGCCGATGGCAAAGCCAAGGTCGAGAAAGACCTGGCCGATGCAAAAGCGGCCAATGCCCCGCCCGACCAGATCGCGGCGGCGGAGAAGGCGGTCGCCGCCTATCCCAAGGACGTGAATGCGGCGAAGGTCCAGTACACGCGGGAGTCGGCCCTGGCCGCGCGTGCGGCGCCACCGCGCAAGCATGCAGAAGCGTTCCCCGGCAAGGATGAGGCGGCGCAGAACACCGCGCGACTCAACTTCATCGGCATCGTGTTCTGCATGATGTTCGGTACCGCGGCGCTGCCCCACATCCTGATGCGCTACTACACCACGCCCAGCGTGCAGGAGGCGCGCACGTCGGTGTTCTGGTCGCTGGTGTGCATCTTCATCCTGTACTTCACGGCGCCTTGCCTCGCCGTGCTGGCGAAGTACGACATGTACACGCACCTGGTGGGCAGTTCGTTCGCTTCGCTACCGGCCTGGGCATCGGCATGGGCCAAGGTGGATCCGTCGCTGCTCAGCATTGTCGACGTCAACAAGGACGGCATAGTGCAGTTGGCCGAAATCGTGATCGGCGGCGACCTGATCGTGCTGGCGACACCCGAGATCGCAGGCTTGCCGTACGTGGTTTCGGGCCTGGTTGCCGCCGGCGGCCTGGCCGCGGCGCTGTCCACCGCGGACGGCCTGCTGCTGACGATCGCCAACGCCCTGGCGCACGACTTCTACTACAAGTTGATCGACCCGACCGCGACCACAGCGAGGCGCGTGTTTCTCTCCAAGTTCCTGCTGGTCTGCGCCGCGATTGTCGCGGCCTACGTGACTTCGCTGAAGCCTGGGGACATCCTGTTCCTCGTCGGCGCAGCGTTTTCGCTGGGTGCATCCTCGTTCTTCCCGTGCCTGGTGATGGGCATATTCTGGAAGCGCGCCAGCAAGTGGGGAGCGATCATAGGCATGGCCGCGGGGCTCGGGATATGCGGGTACTACATGGTGACGCGCTATCCGTTCTTCGGCATCAATATGCCGCTCTGGTTCGGCTTGAGCCCGGTATCGGCGGGCATGTTCGGGTTGCCGACGAGCTTGCTCACCATTTTCATCGTGAGCTGGCTGACGCCTGAGCCGCCGAAAGAGGTCCAGGAGCTGGTCGAGCACGTGCGCTATCCGCACCTGAGAGGTGGTACGTTTGTCAGCGAGGCCCGATAGGCCCGGGTCCTCGACTTGGACAAGGCCCGCTTCGGCGGGCTTTGTTTTCGCAAGGCCGGCACTGAGGGGAGAGGAGAGATGAGAGCATTCGTGGCTGCCGCGGCTTGCGCAATCGTGCTGGCTTTGACTGGATGCTCCGGCCAGGTCGGCGGGACGGCGAGGGGCCTATTCGTCGGCTACGTGACGGACCAGACCGAGGAGGAGGTCGTCGCCAAGGTCGGCAAACCCGTATCCGTCGACACGCAACCGAACACGCTGCGCTGGACCTACAAGAAGAAGACCTTCGATCCCGACAATCAGAGCCTGATCGACGAGGAAACGATCCTCATCTTCCAGAAGGATGCCAGCGGCAAGTTCAAGGTCACGCAGGTGATATTCGGCTGACGGCTCGCCCCTGCCGAGTTCGATCAGACGACCAGATCGCTCACCAGGTGGGCGAGGTCGCTGCGCCCGGAATCGACGATCAGCCGGCGCGTCATCTTCGGATCGAAGCGCAGCAGGTGCATGACCACCTGCTCGAAGCGCTCCTGGTTGCCCGTCGTGTGCAGCGCCATGCCGAACTGGTACCAGGCATGAGGGTTCATGGGCTGAAGCGTCGCCGCTTGCTCGAGCGCCTCGGCGGCATCGTGGTGCTTTCCGAGCGCGGCTTGGGCGAGGCCCAGGCCATACCAGGCCCGGTCGATCTTGGGATTCAGGCGCGTCGCCTCCCGGAACTCGCCGACCGCCTTTTCGTGCTGCCCGTGTTTGTCGAACGTGTATCCGAGGTTGAAGTGGGCCACTGCGTTGCCGGGATCGGCGCGTAGCACGGCCTGGAAAAGGGCTTCCGCCTCGGCGTAACGCTGCTCGGACGCATGCAGGTAGGCAAGGCGGTTCGTGGCACGGAGAAAGTCCGGATTCGCCCGCAACGCTTCGCCGTACTCGAGGATCGCACGCGCCTTGAACCCGAACAATTCGAGCAGGTAGCCGCGCAGGTAGGATAGCCAATGTTCCATCGACGATAGCAAGGATGACCGGATGTACGAGGTTATCGTAATTCTGAAGGCGCTCACCGAGATCGCGGGCGTCGCCCTGCTCGGCCAGGGCGTTCTCTGGGTGATCGCGGGCGCCAAGCGCGACAAGAATGTCGTCTATGGCCTCTTCAAGACGCTCACATCTCCCGTGATGAGGGCGACGCGGGCCATCACTCCACGCATCATCCTCGACCAGCACCTGGGCCTCGTGGCGTTCTTCGTGCTGGCGATGATCTGGATCGTGCTGACGGCCTACAAGATCAAGATCGTCCTCGAAAACGCGCGGCCGCCTTCCTGAGCGGCTGCCTTCGTCACCTGGCGGCCTCGGCCAGGTGCCTCGCCGCCGCGCTCGCCGCGGGCTGCGGCAGCGTGAAGGTGAAGATCGATCCGCGCCCCGTTTCGCTTTCCACCGACAGGCGTCCGCCGAAATGGTCGATGATCTGCCGGCAGATCGCGAGCCCGAGCCCGGTGCCCGCGGGCTTGTCGGTGAGCGTGTCGCCCAC
>WNFL01175891.1_pt1 | contig 68233 bp, 47 predicted proteins | sample 5400361 | NCBI WGS metagenome assembly WNFL01 (sample SAMN13153351, study PRJNA577476) | soil metagenome | isolation source: 40 cm soil on Douglas fir-dominated hillslope | place: USA:California | collected 2013-09-17 | reverse complement strand
TGTTGTAGCCCCAGCCGCCGGCCGAGCCGGGAGACAGGCCGTCCAGGAACAGGTCGCCATACACCGTCCCGTTGCTGCTGTTGCTGCCCCCGCCGCTGCTGCCGTAGCCCCCGCCGCCGCCGTTCGGGCCGCCGCTGCCGTTGCCGGCCGCGCCCCCGCCCAGGCAGGCGCCGCTTGCGCCGAAACCGCCGTAGCTTTCGCCGCACGTCCCGGCGCCGTAGCTGCCGCGATAGCCCAGGCTGTCCATCGAGACCGCGCCGCTGCCCGAGAGCGTGCCCTTGGCGCGGAAGATGGCCACGCCGTACTCATATCCGTCCCAGGCGTTGGCCGTCAGGGTGCCGTTGACCGTCACGTCGTTGTAGTTCGGCACGCGCACCAGCATCACGTTCTGCTGACCGGTGCCCACGCCGATGCTGCCGTCGTTGCCGGCGACGCTGCCATAATGGCGGGTCTTCAGCGTGCTGAAATAGACCGTGTTGTAGCTTGTGCCGCCCACGCGCAGCAGCTCGTAGCTGCCGGTATTGGCATTGCTGCCCGCGGTGCCCTGCAGGTTGACCAGCAGGAACTCGTCCCCGCTGGCAAGGCAGCCGGCGGCCGGCACGCTGGCAAGCCGCGCATAGCTGGGGGCCAGCTCGATGACGCTGTAGGCCACGCCGTCGGCGCAGGTGCGCGTGCCGGTATGGTTGACATTCAGGTTGAAGGTGCCGGAGACTGTGATATTGCCGTCGGCCCCGGTGCCCCAGTCGTGCGGCGTGGCGGTGGCGATCGTGGTGGGGGTGGGCGTGCGCGTGGCAGCCCCCGTGCCCAGGTGGGCCGTATAGGCCGCCGGGCTGGCCGACACGCCACTGATGCTGGCCTGATAGTAGACGGCGATGCGGCCGTTGCCGCCGACGCCGCCCTCGATGGCGCCTGCGCCGCCGGTGGCATCGGCGCTGCTCAGGGCCGTGATCGTGTCCGCTTCGACGCGGATGCTGCCGCCCGCGCCGCCGCCGCCATTGTTTTGATAGCCATCCCTGCCCTTGCTGGTGATGCTGCCGGTCCAATTGACGCTGCTGGCCAGGATGTAGACGATCCCGCCGCCGTCCCCGCCCGAACCGGTATTTCCCCGGCCCCCGGCGGAGCCGGGATACAGCCTGCTGAGCGAAGGCAGGCCATACGTGGCCCCGGCGCCCCCGTAGCCGGTGCCGCCGCTGCTGCCATAGCTCCCGCCGCCGGCATTCGGGCCGCCGCTGCCGTTGCCGGCCCCGCCCCCGCCCAGGCAGGCGCCGCTGGCGCCGAAACCGCCGTGGCTCTCACCGCAGACGTTCGAATTCGTGCTGTTGTTGGCGCGATACCCCAAAGCCTGCATCGAGATCGTGCCGGCGCCGCTCAACAGACCGTTGGCCCGGAAGACGGTCACACCGTATTTCAAGCCGTCCCAGGCGCTGGCCTTCAACGTGCCGCTGACCGTGACGTCGTTATAGTTCGGCACGCGCACCAGCATCACTTTCTGCTGGTTGGCGTCCACGCCCAGGTTGGCGTCGCTGTTGAAGGAGTTCCCATAAAAGCGCGTCTTTTGGGTGGTGAATGCCACCGTCTTGCCCGTTACATTCGCCACGCGCAGGAACTCGAAGTTGCCCACGCTGTAATTGGAACCGCCGGGGTCCTGCAGGTTGATCAGCATGATTTCGTCATTGGGGAGCAGACACCCGCCGGCAGGCGTGTCGCTCAGGGTGGCGGCGGTGCTGCCCAGCGAGCTGACGTTGTAGGCCACGCCGTCGCCGCCGTCTACGCAGCCGGCGTTCAACGCGGTGCTGCTATGAGCCGTGTTGAGGTTGAAGCTGCCCGTCACCTCGAGATCGCCATCCGCGCCGTTGCCCCACGGATCGTCGATCAGCGGCAGGTCGGTGGACGTGGGTGTAGGCGTGGCCGGGGTGCCCGTCAGGGTGGCGACGATCACAGGCGTGGGCGTCGCGAACGTGCCAAACAGCGCGGCCACTTCGCTGTCTGTTTTCGAACCCTTGAACAGGCGCACCTCGTCCAGCGCGCCGACCCACGGGTCGGAGCTATAGCCAATATACAGCGGGCTGCCATCATAGCTCACCGTCCCGCTGACGTTCTTCGATGAAACCAGCACGCCGTTGACGTACAGCTTCAACAGGCCGGCGCTCTTGTCGTACACGCCCGTCACCATGCTCCAGGTATCGAGCGGCAGCTTGGGGCCGCTCACGGCGGCCAGCACCGGGGTCGGGCTGGGCATCGGGGTGGTAGTGGGGGTCGCCCCGGGCGGGTCGGCGGCCAGGTCCGCCATGCGGAATTCGATGTAGCCGGCGCCGGTGATGCGCAGGACGTAATCCTGGTTGGTGCCGCCCTTGTTCAGGATGGTGTAGACCGTGCCGGCAATGCGCTCGGTGGGGTCGACCCAGGCCGAGACGGTCAGGCCGTTGGTGGGCTGCAGGCTGCTGTCGTAAGGGATTGTGACGTATTTGCCGGTATTGCCCAGGTTGATGGCCCTGCCGCTGGCGCCGTTGGAAATATGCGTCACGGCGGTGGTGAGTGTGCCATCGTTGTGCTGGCTGGAACTGTCGGCAGCGGCGGTGCCGCTGAGTTCTTCGAACTGCCAGTAGCCCACCTGGATCGGCGCCGCGGTATTCGTCACCGTCGGTGTAACGGTGGGCGTCTTTGTTTTCGTGGCGGTAGGCCCCGTGGGGGTGAAAGTTTTGGTCTTTGTGATCGTCGGCGTGCTGGTCTTGGTGGGTGTGCGCGTGATCGTGGGGCTTGGCGTCCGCGTGGGCGTGCGTGTGGGCACGGTCGCCGTGGGTACGGAGGAGGTCGGCGTCGCGGTCGACAGGGCGGGCGCAGGATAAAGATTTGTTCCCGGGATAATATAAGCGCCATCGTTAGCGGCGGGCGTGCTGGTATCGTTGAGCTTCCACGAGACTGCCAGGTGGTCCGGGTGGCCGGTGGTGTTGGTGCTTTCCTTCATACGCGCTTCGATATAGTAATAGCCGGCAGTCAAAGTGATGGGCACGGATTTCTGGCTGGAATACTTGCTCCACTCGCGCTGATTGGCAGGCAGGTTCAAATAAGCAACCTGGGTGGCGCCGTTTGCCAGCGCGGACCAGTCTGGGTTTGTGGTGGTGCTCAGCCGGGTGGCTGAGTTCAGGCGCAGCGAGGCGGAATCATCCCCTGTGATCCAAAACGTATAGGCGCCATCGGTTTCCACCCACAGCAAGGCGCGCATACGCTGGCCGTACTGGTCGCCGTAATCCTGGGGCGCTTCGAAGCTGGAGCAGGTCTCCACATAATTGGGAGCCGTAATGAAGTTGTTCGTCCCGGTCACCAGGCTGCTGACGGTCGAACCGCTCAGCCCGGTCCAGACTTCGCGGGTCACGCCTGTGCCGCTGCACGAAATGGGTGGCAATGTGGCTGTCGGCGTGACTGTTGCAGTCAAGGTAGGTGTTGGAGTTCGAGTAATCGTTGCAGTCTGAGTAGGCGTCGGGGTATCCGTATCACCGGGGTCGCTGAGCCCTGAATGCTGCCAGTTCACGAGCGCATCTTTGCGCAGGGCTTGCCCTGAGCCCGTCGAAGGGTCGGGTGAATTGTCGGCTGCCAGCACACCCGCGCCGCCTGAGGGCAGCCCGGCAAGGCTCGTGCCGTTATCCACCTGCAGCAGGTTGCCGATCTGGTCGTAGCTGTAGGTCTGGCGGTAGAGCAGCGTGCTGCTCCTGAAGTCCTGCGCAAAGGTCAGGCGGTCCAGGCTGTCGTACTGGTAGGTGATGGTCTCGACCAGTTTGTTGTCCACGGTCTGGGTAATGTTGCCGGCCGGGTCGTAGCTGTAGGAGAAATTCATCAGGCTGGTGCCGCCCATATCCGCGTGGCGGTTTAGCAGGCGGTAGGTGCCGTTCTGGGAATCGTAGCTGTTGGTGACCGTGGCGCCGTTGCCCAGCAGGGTGGTGGTGATCTGGCCCAACTGGTTATAGGCCAGCTCGGCCAGGGTTTTGCCGCCCTGGGCGCTGCTCTGCAGGCTCCTGGCCTGCCCGAGCGCATTGTAGTCGTAGCTGACGATGTCGCCATCCGGATAGACGAGCGTCAACGGGCGTCCCAGCCAGTCGCTGGTGCTGGTGGAGGATTTCGTGATGGGGTTGGTGATACCAATGGTGCGCGTCTCGGTCACGCGCCGGCCGTAGTCGCTGTAGTTCCAGGTGGTCGCACCGCTGGTATCAGTCATGCCCACGCGCATGCCGATCTCGCCGGGATCCGTGCCGTAGGTGTAGGTCACCGGATAGCTGTCCGGGTCGGCGGGGGAAGTATATGGGTTCGTAGCGGTATGGTAGGTCTTGACCTTCATGCGGTTGAGCGCGTCGTAATAGAAATCGATGGCCTGCGACTTGGCGTCGATCTGTGTCACCAGGTTGCCGAGCCCGTTGTAGACGTAGCTCCAGACGCCCATATCCGGGTCGTCCATGGCGGTCTTGCGCCCGAGCAGGTCGTACTGCAGCACGGTGGCGTTATTCTGCGCGTCCAGCACCTGGGTCAGGCGGTCGGCAACGTCGTAGGTATAACTGGTGGTGGCATAGATACTGCCATCTTCGTTGGTCTCCTGCACCTTCGTCATGCGCCCGAAGGCGTCTGAAGTGCGGATGGTCTGGTGGTTGTTCGGGTCGAAGGAGCTGGTCGTCAGGCCGTCGTACTGCGTGCTGGTGACGATGTTGCCGGGGGCAGTCACCTGCACCACCCGGCCAAGCGCGTCGTATGCGTTCACGCTGGCCCAGCTCCAGTCGGGCGCAATCGAGGTACTACCGCCCGTCGCGGAGACGTAATGCGGCGTGCTCTGCCTGTAGGCCGCGCCGCGCGCATTGAAGGCGGTATCCGAGATCAACAACTGGCCGGTAACGTCGCCGTTCTGCACCTGGCTCTGCAGGATGCGCCCGAGGCCATCGTAGATGCCCCAAATGTATCGATAGTGATCGCTTCCGCTTTTTGTCGAGTCCAGAATTTGCATCTGGATGCTGTAGGGAGCTGTCACAGCCCCACCGACCACTGCCGGATAGGTATACATGACCCCGGCCTGGCTCAACCCAGGCACAGTCGTGGAGAGCGTGCGTCCCAGGCCGTCGTAGGTCGTGGTCGATTCCCAGCCGTTGGGGTCCGTGCTGTGATACGCAATGCCCAGCGTATAGAAATAATCAGTGCTGGAAGTATTTCCCAGCGCGTTGGTGCTTGTCACCGGGTAGGTATTCAGCGTCGCGTCGTAGCTCGTCGAGCTCGATACACAACTTGCGGTGGGGTTTACATTCACATCGCCGTACGCGCTGTAGGCGCAGGTGCCGGTGGTATTGCCATACTGATCATGAGTGTAGCTTGTGTCGATGGTGTCCTGGCTGCTATTCACGATGCGCTGGGTCAGGGTCAGGTCACCCTTGACCGGCGCGGCGTGGATGCCGCCGTCGTAGTGGTAGCGCGTATCGGCCGAGATGGCGTTGCCGGCATCCACCACCAGGGCGCGGGTCATCTTGTTCAGGATGTGCACGCTCGGGCTGAAATCGGACAGGTATTCGTAATATTGTTTGCGGTACAGCGTACTGCTGCCTTTGAAATCCTCGCGGTAGGCCAGGTTGCCGGTGGCCGGGTCGTTGTGGTAGCGCGTCGTGGAGATGATGCTCAAGGCGCCGTTGGAGCGCAGGTAATTGACGGTCTGGTAGAGATAGCGGTAGTGCCACTCGGGGAAGGGCGCCGCGGAGTCATCCGTAACATAGGAGTTGACCGTCTTGTTCAGCACCGTGCCATCCGGGTCGATGGATTGGGTGGTCAGTTCATAACCGGTGTCGGGGTCGGCCGTGCCGAAGCTGTGCTTCACGTCCAGCAGTTTGGTGGTCCCATCGAAGTCGTAGGTTGTATCGGTCACGTTGGTGTAACCGGTCAGTTCGGCCAGGGCTGTGTCGCCGTCGCTGTAGACCGGCGTTTCATAGGTATAGCCGTGGATGGCCGAAACCGCCGGGCCGCTATCGACCGTGGCGGTGGCCACGCGCCAGTTGTACCAGGAATTGGCCCCACGCCCATCGCTCTCGTAGGTATAGGTCAGCGAGCCGCCGTAACCGTTGAAGATTTGCACCAGGCGCGGATAAGGATATTTCGCTTCTGCGCCGGTCACCGCGCGGTTGTTCTTGTTCTGGTAGCCAAAGCTGATGGTGGCGGATGGAGCGGTAGCAATGGTGATGCTGTTTTCGGCGAAACCGCCGCCGGAGATGGCAATCGTACTCAGCACCATTGTGCCGTTGGCGCCGGTTGGCGCGGCCACGGTATAGTAACCAAGGTCGTAGGTGCGAATGACTGTTCCTCCGGCTGCGCAGGTCTGATAACAAACCTTGATCAGGTCCAGGAAGCGGGTGTCGTAGTGATCCCAGATATTGAAGGCCGTCGGGATGGCATCGCCCACGGCCGAGCGCTGGCCCAGCTCGAATTTCACCTGGTAGCCGGGCAGGCCGCCGTCCACGGTGCCGGTATATGAGATGGTATCCAGGTAGCTGGCGCGGTCGAAGGCCGGCAGGTTCGAAGCCGGGTCCGGATGTTCTTCTGTGTAGGTGTAGCTCATCGTGTTGCCGTGCGTATCGCTGACGCGGTCCACGCGCCAGCGCAGGGCCACCAGGTTGCTGCCCGTGCCGGCATAGCCCAGGGTGGCATAACTGCCGTTGGGCGTGGTGCATGGGTCACCCACCGTGCAGGCGTAGCCGTACATCAGGGCCAGTTGCTCCGCATCGAGAGTCCAGCCCAGGCGGTAGCGCGTGCCGTCGGTGGTGACCACTTCCCACCATTCGCCGCCGGTGGTGGGCGCGGCGTCGGCCGTCCCGCCCAGCGCCTTGTTGTGGCGCCGGATGTAGAGGAACGAACTCTGTTTGGTCGCATACAGGCCGGGATGGAGAGTGTCTTCCACCAGGTCGTACTTGGTGCCGTTGACGGTCAGCGCGAAGCTGTTCTCGTAGCCGTAGCCCTTATCGCTGGTGGTGACCTTGCGCACGATCTCGGTGCCGTCGATGTTCCAGCCGCCGCCCACCCAGGGCGCCTGGATATTGCCCAGCACGCCGTTGTAACCGCCGCTGGAATACGAAAGCGAGACGCTGGGCTTCATGCCGTTGCGCCCGGCCGGCATCCAGATCGGGATGCTGTACTGCGCCGAACCGCTGAACAGCGAGGTGAACGGCTGGTCGAAGAGCATCACGTTGGCGCCGTTCTGCGGCAGCGATGCGCCGATGCCCGCGCCCCAGGTGGAGAAGTGCGCCGCCTGGACTGTGAGCGTGTCGTTGCGCAGGTCTTTCGCCAGCACCGGCACCTTGACCCACACCTTGGCGGCTTCGTCGTAGGTAGCCACGTACGGCGACTGGCCGGCCGGGATATTGTCCAGGTCGATACTGCCGTTCAAATCGAATGTAATGAATGCAGGTTTCTTGAATTTTTCGGTCGAAACACCCGCGAGCGCCACTTCCTGGCGGGCCGGGTTGCCCTGCGCATCCCTGGCGAGCGCGCCGGTTTTCAGCACGTCCAGCTTGAACTGCAGGGCGGGTCCGCCCCCCTGTCCTGTGGACAGGGGGGTAGCCACCAGCACCGAGTCTGAAGCGACCGTGCCCGGCTGCATGTATATCGAGACATTCCCGAGCTTGTGCCAGCCGCCTGCGGGATCCAGCGCGGCCATGTTCGACTGCGCCGCAGCCAGGCCGGTGCCCACGCCAAAGGAAACGCGCGCCGTCTGGCTGCTGCCATCTGCAAGGCCCAGGTCGGCGGTGTGGATGCGGATGCCGCCCTGGCTGCCGTTCTGTTTCGCGGCCGTCACTCTCAACTGGTACGAGAAGCTGGTCGCGGTCCCGGCCGTCAGGCTGGCAAGCGCGTACGTGACTTCGCGCTTCTGGCTGTCATAGCTGACCGTGCTGCCGCTCGAAGGAATATACTCCAGCCCGGCTTCCAGGCTGTCGCTGAAGGAGATATTTGTTTGCGCAAACGCGGTGGTGTTGCGCAGGGTTACCGTAATGGTAACGATGCTGTTCAACGGCACGCTGCCTGGTTGGGCGCTCATGCTGAGAGCCACCGGCTGCACGGCCGGCTGCGCAGGCACCCTGGGCGTCGGTGTCGCAGCCGGTGTAGCGGAGGCTTGCGGCGGCGTGTAATAGAGCGGGGCCGGCTGCGCCGGAAGCGTCCGTTCGGGAGGGGTCGGTGCATCCGCTTTACCTGCCGGCTGCATAGCCTGCGCCGCCGCCGGGGATGGCACGACCAGATTGAAAATAAAAATGACAAGCATCAGTACACGTAAGGTAGTCTCGATGTGCTTTTTCATGACGGGCCTCCAACTAATTCGAACGGTTAAAAGATTTTCAGCATCGATATGTGTATCATCTTACATGATGTTCCAGGGGGGTACCCCCGCAAGTGCGGGGCGGAATAATGCAGGCAAAAATACGCCCTTGAAACGCGGATTTGAATTGGATAGGTTGGGGTGGTCTTGATCGTTTCGGGCTTACCACACCCCCTCACAATAAAGAGTGAGTTGTTCGAAAATGAAGTAATGTCTTTCGCTTTTCTTGTACCCTAATCAGTATATGCTTTTATTAGCATCACCACAATAGACATTTGTACTGTATTTGGGCCGAAAAAATTTCTGCTCCTGTGTACTTCGCCCGTCACCAGCCCCACGCAGTTCGTTGGGTGCGCGATCCGGGCCAGGGTGGCGAAGGTTTTTCTGCCGCCTTCCAGCAAGTGGATTTGACCTCGCTGGATTGGGAAGAAGTAATAAGGGAGAAGTTAGAAGGACAACCTGATTCCTTCTCCCTTCTCCCTTCGATCTTGTCTTTGCTTTTGCCGTTCTGCGCCAATCCGTGCCGTCCGTGTCCGAATCACGGGAAACCCTAAAAGCTCGAAATGCTGATGACGTCCCGTGCATGCACACAGCCCGGGGCCAGCTTACCCAAAACACGGTAATTGTGTATACAAGCGTACCCTTTCGGGTGAGGGTTTACACGCCCCCAGAGGCCCAATTTGGGCCTCTGGGGGCGCATATTCTCCATAAGGGGAATAGATGGATACAGCCTGCTCCTATACAATCATGCATAATAAATAACCTTGTCAACAAGGCTGCCCTGTTCATGCAGAGAGCTTCAAAGGATCGACAGGAGAAATAAGATGCGTGAGACCATTGTGATCGTCGGGAACGGCATGGTTGGGCATAAGTTCATCGAGCTTCTGCGCCAGCATGCAGCAGACGAACAATATCACCTGGTGACGTTCTGCGAAGAGCCGCGCACCGCTTATGACCGCATCCATCTGAGCGATTATTTTTCCGGCAAGACGGCCGATGACCTGATGCTGGCAACCCCCGATGGATACCGGCAGAATGGCGTGCAGGTCTTCGTCGGAGACCGCGTGGCGGCCATCGACCGCCAGGCGCAAAAGATCACTTCTTCCAAAGGGGTGGTCATCCGTTATGACAAACTGGTGCTGGCGACGGGTTCCTACCCGTTCGTGCCGCCGATCAAGGGAAAGGAAGCAGCCGGCACGTTCGTCTATCGCACGCTGGAAGACCTGGATGCGATCAGGGCTTACGCCCGGGACGCAAAAACCGGCGTCGTTCTCGGGGGAGGCCTGCTCGGCCTGGAATGCGCCAACGCCTTGAAACTGCTCGGCTTGCAGACGCACGTGGTCGAATTCGCGCCGCGTTTGATGACCGTGCAGATCGATGACACCGGCGGCATGCTGCTGCGCAAGAAAATCGAAGCGCTGGGTGTGCAGGTCCATACCGGGAAATCGACGACCGAGATCGTCGCGCAAGACGGCAAAGTCTGCAAAATGCTGTTCGCCGACGGCAGCGAACTACCCACCGATATGATCGTATTTTCCGCAGGCATCCGCCCGCGCGATGAATTGGCGCGCGAGTGCGGCCTGGTCGTGGGCGAACGCGGCGGGATCGGCATCGACGAGCATTGCCGCACCTCCGACCCGAACATCTATGCCATTGGCGAGTGCGCCCTGTATCAAAACCGCATTTACGGCCTGGCTGCCCCCGGCTATCAAATGGCAGAAGTGGTCGTGGGCAATCTGGTAGCGGCGACGGAACCGGGCAGCCTGTTCACGGGCGCGGATATGTCCACCAAGCTTAAACTGATGGGCGTGGATGTCGCCAGCTTCGGCGACGCTTTCGCCGCCGCCGCCGGGGTGCATGAAATCAGCATCACGGATGCGTTGACGGGTACGTATAAAAAGATCGTCGTCGACGCCGAGGGCAAGCGCCTGGTGGGAGGCATGCTGGTCGGTGACGCCAGCAGTTACAACATGCTGCATCAGGTCATGCAGAACGGGATGGCGCTGCCGCCGCACCCCGAAGATTTGATCCTGCCGGCACGCGAAGGCCAACCCGCCGGCATGGGCGTTGAATCGCTGCCCGCGACCGCCAAGATATGCTCGTGCGAAAACGTCAGCAAAGCCACGATTTGCGACTCGATCCGCACGCAGGGCCTGACCAGCGTAGCCGGTATCAAAGCGTGTACCAAGGCTGGCACCGGCTGTGGCGGTTGTGTTCCACTGGTCAACGACATCCTCAAAGCTGAACTGAAGCAAGCGGGGGTCAAGATCAGCAACCATCTGTGCGAGCATTTCGCTTACTCACGCCAGGAGCTTTTCCACCTGGTAAAGGTGCAGGGCATCCATACTTTCGACGAGCTGCTCCAAAACCATGGCAAGGGGTTGGGCTGTGAGATTTGTAAACCGGCCATCGCTTCCATTCTTGCTTCCATCTGGAACGATTACGTCCTGCAGGAGACGCATACACCCTTGCAGGATACAAACGACCATTTCCTGGCGAACATCCAGCGCGACGGCACGTATTCGATTGTGCCGCGCATCCCCGGCGGCGAAATTACCCCCGACAAGCTCATCATCCTCGGGCAGATCGCCAGGCAGTTCGATCTCTACGTCAAGATCACCGGCGCGCAGCGCATCGATATGTTCGGGGCGCGGGTCGACCAGTTGCCGCACATCTGGGAACAGCTGGTGGCGGCCGGCTTCGAATCAGGGCATGCCTACGGCAAGGCGCTGCGCACCGTCAAATCCTGCGTGGGCAGTACCTGGTGCCGCTACGGGCAGCAGGATTCGGTTGGCATGGCCATCCGCCTGGAAGAACGTTACAAGGGACTGCGCGCGCCGCACAAGGTCAAAGCCGCGGTTTCCGGCTGCACCCGTGAATGCGCCGAAGCGCAGGGCAAGGATTTTGGCCTGATCGCCACCGAAAAAGGCTACAACGTATACGTGTGTGGCAACGGCGGGATGAAACCGCAGCATGGCCAACTGCTGGCGGAAGACCTGAGCGAAGAACTGGCCGTGAAATATCTCGACCGTTTTCTGATGTTTTACATCCGCACGGCGGACCGCCTGCAGCGCACGGCGCCCTGGCTGAATAACCTTGAGGGAGGCATCGACTATCTCAAGGCAGTCATCATCGACGACAAGCTCGGCATTGGCGAAGAACTCGAACGCGACATGCAGCATATCGTCGGCACCTATCAGTGTGAGTGGCGGACGACCATCCAGGACGAGGAAAAACTGAGACGCTTCCGCCATTTCATCAATTCCGATCAACCGGATCCAAACATTGTCATGGTCGAACAGCGCGGGCAAAAGCGCCCCGCTTACGCCAACGAACGCGAACGGTTAATTCCAGCAGACTTTATACCGACACGCTAATAAGTAGTAGCGACTTTAGTCGCTCTTTCGGTAGCAAGCGACTAAAGTCGCTACTACAGAAACAAAGGAGGATGCGCCATGAATAACAGTTGGATGAGAGTATGCAAGGCAGATGACATCCTGCCTTATTCCGGGGTGGCCGCGCTTATTCTCGGCCGCCAGGTGGCGATTTTTCGCGTATCGTCGGATTTTTACGCCATCAGCGATTACGACCCTTTCAGCGGAGCCTATGTGCTCTCGCGCGGCATTGTCGGCGACCGTGGCGGTGTGGTCAAAGTCGCCTCGCCAATTTATAAGCAGTCTTTCAGCCTGATGACGGGAGAATGCCTGGATGACCCTTCGGTCAAATTACCGACCTATCCCGTCCGGGTTGTGGATGATGTCGTTTACATCTCAATCCAGACCCAGAAGGAGAATGCATACGTGCAACAAACGGCTTCTTCGGAACGATAGCTTACTGACTGTTATCTGAAGCGCCGGCGCTTATAAAAAACGCCTCTTAGCATATGTGCAGAGACGCAAAAGGCATTTTCGCCTATATCAAACAAGGAATGGAGAAGCAGGTACATGAATCGCAGAGATTTTCTTAAGTTGACGGCTGCCGGGGGCGCCGCATGGGCGCTTGCGGCTTGCGGGAGCAGTACCGCCACAGGTCCAACCGCCACACCAGGCTCCGCCGCGCCTGGTGATGTGATCCGCATCGGTTTCATCCCGCTGACGGATTGCGCCTCAGTCGTCATGGCTGACAAGTTGGGCTTATATAAGAAATATGGTGTAAATGTGGAAGTGACCAAGGAAGCTTCCTGGGCCAACGTGCGCGACAAGTTGCTCACGGGCGAATTGCAGGCGGCGCACTGCCTGTTCGGTATGCCGTTCTCGGTCTACACCGGCGTGGGCGGCACGGCAGGCAAAGAGATGAAGATCGCGATGATGATCAACGCCAACGGCCAGGCAATCACGCTGGCCAAGGAACTGGCCCAGTATGCCGGTTACGCCGATCTTAAAGGCGTACCTGCCGCCGTGGCGGCATTGAAAGCCAAAAAGGAACCGACCTTCGCCATGACGTTCCCCGGCGGCACGCACGACATGTGGCTGCGCTACTGGCTGGCGGCAAGCGGGATCGACCAGACATCGGTCAAGATCGTCACCATCCCGCCACCGCAGATGGTCGCCAATATGAAAGTGGACACGATGGACGGGTTCTGCGTGGGTGAACCGTGGGGCGGCGTGGCGGTCAGGGACGATATCGGCTACACCCATATCGCCACCCAGGATATCTGGAAGGATCACCCTGAGAAAGCATTGGTTGCGAATGCGGAATTCGCCGACAAGCGTCGCGACGACTTAAAGAAAGTCATGCTCGCCGTTATGGAAGCCTCGATCTGGCTAGACAAGCTCGAGAACCGGGCGCAGGCCGCAACAATCATCAGCGATAAAGCCTACGTCAACGCTCCGGCCGACGTGCTCGCCAACCGCCTGATCGGCAAGTATGACCTGGGCGCAGGCCTGGGCGAGAAAACTTTTACGGATGACTATATGCTCTTCCACAAGGACGGCATGATTAACTTCCCGCGCAAAGGTCATGGCATCTGGTACATGAACCAGTATGTGCGCTTCGGCTATCTCAATGAGGCGCCAGATTACAAGGCCATCGCCGACAAGCTGATCATGACTGACCTGTACACGGAAGTGGCCGGTGAGTTGAAGGTCGCCATCCCGGACGACGACATGAAGCCCTTCACCCTGAAACTGGACGGGGTGACCTTTGACCCGGCCAACCCGACCGTTGCTTATCGAACGAGATCTTTGGTTTCATAAATACCGGCTTTGGTTTTCATGTAGTAGCGGCTCTGCGAAGGCCCTATGGGTGAGCACTACCAGAGCCGTTACTACATTCTGAAATCAGTACTGACAGTATTAAAGGAGAGAACCCATGATTACAGCCAAACAGACAGTCTTGCAAACGTCGGTGAGCACACTTGCAATTCCATCCAACACCGACAAACTGGTCGAACAGTTGAAATCCGGCCTGCGTAACGCTCTTTGGGCAAGTGCCGGATTTGCGGCGTTGCTGCTGGTCTGGCAGGTGGTGGCCTTGTTTAGCAAAGACCTGCCCGGCCCGATCAAGACTCTGCCCGTATTCTGGGAGTTGATCAGCAATCCTTTTTACGACAATGGCCCCAATGACAAAGGTGTTGGTATTCAAGTGTTTTTCTCGCTTGGACGAGTCTTTTCGGGCTGGATGATCGGGTCGTTGATTGCCATCCCGATCGGCATTGCGATGGGAAGCAACAAAAGGATCATGCAGGCGCTTAACCCGGTCGTGCAGGTCTTGCGGCCCGTCTCGCCCCTGGCCTGGTACCCGATTGGGCTGATGGCCTATTCCAGCGCTGCAAATGCAGTCGTATTCGCTATCATTATTACCTCGCTCTGGCCGACGCTGATCAATACCATGTTCGGCGTTGCCTCCCTGCCCAAAGACTACCGCAATGTGGCGCGTGTCTTCCACTTCTCGCGCTGGAAATACCTGACAAAAGTGCTGCTACCCTACTCCTTGCCGCACATATTGACCGGTCTGCGCCTGTCGCTTGGCATTGCCTGGATGGTGATCGTGGCGGGTGAAATGTTGGCCGGCGGTACCGGCATCGGGTTCTTCGTGTGGGACTCATGGAACGCGCTCTCGCTGGAAAGAGTCATCAGCGCGATTCTGATCATTGGCTTCATTGGGCTGTTGCTGGACCGCGGTCTCGAATGGGTGATCCGTCGCGTGAGTTACACTGTTTAACCGTAAGGAGGTTTCTATGAATGGTATTGCGATTGCACCCGTGCCAGAAGATGCGGCTGCTCCAATTGAGGAATATATGTCCATCCGAGGTGTCATGAAAGCATTCGATACCCCCGCTGGAAAAATGATCGCATTGCGCGACATCAACCTCGATGTGAGGCATGGCGAGTTTATTACTTTCATCGGACATTCGGGTTGTGGCAAAAGTACATTACTTAATATCGTCGCCGGATTATCGCGCCAGACCAGCGGCGAAGTAACGTTAAATGGCAAACCAATCAGCGGCCCCGGGCCGGACCGGGGCGTTGTCTTCCAGAACTACAGCCTGCTGCCCTGGCTTTCGGTGCGGGAGAACGTCTTCGAGGCCGTGGATGCCGTGTACAGGACCAAATCAGGCCCTGAAAAGCAGGCACTGGTGGACAACTTTCTGGACAAAGTCGGCCTGGCCGAACACCGCGACAAGCGGCCCAGCCAGATTTCCGGCGGCATGAAACAACGTGTGGCTATCGCCCGCGCCTTTGCCACCCACCCGGAAGTGATGCTGCTCGACGAGCCTTTCGGCGCACTGGACGCGCTGACCCGCAATTCACTCCAGGAAGAGTTATTGCAGATGTGGACAGGCGACAATCAGACCAAGACCGTGTTGATGGTCACACACGACATCGACGAGGCCATTTATCTGAGTGATCGTATCGTGGTGATGACCAACGGGCCCGAGGCCGTCATCGGCGAGATTATCGAGGTTAATATCCCCCGTCCACGCGACAAGCGGGCCATCCTCCATACGCAGGAGTGGACAAAGATTAAAGAACATTTACTATATTTGTTAATGGTGGCGTACGCCCATCCCACGAAAGAGTAACGGTCTTCCCAACCATGGACGCTTCCGGAAAAGCCATTTGCCCCTATTGCGGTGTGGGTTGTCAGGTGAAACTGACGACCCAGGACAACCACATCACCCGTTTGAGCGGCGCGGATGATTCGCCCATCAATCACGGGCGACTCTGCCCGAAGGGCGCACTGCTCAGCCCGGTACTGGAACTGCCCGGGCGGCTGTTTAATCCGCAGGTCCGCCTGAACCGCAGCGGGGATCTTGTTGACCAGACCTGGGATGAAGCGCTGACTCACGTCAGCCGGCGGCTGAGGGAGATCATCGACCGCTATGGCCCGGATTCCGTCGCGCTGTATGGCTCGGGACAACTGGATACAGAGGCATGGTACCTCGGCAACAAGCTTTTCAAGGGGTATATCGGTTCGAATCATGTCGACAGCAACAGCCGGCTGTGTATGACCAGCGCTGCCGCGGCCTATCGCAGCATGCTCGGCAGCGACGGCCCACCCACCTGCTACGAAGATATTGACAGCAGTGATTGTTTTCTGATTGCAGGCAGCAACATGGCCGATACGCATCCTGTCATCTTCCAGCAGGTCAAAGGGCGGCTGCGTGAAGAACCCAAACCGGTGGTGATCGTCGTAGACCCGCGTTATTCGCATACCGCCCAGTCAGCCGATATTCATATCCAACTCAAACCCGGCAGCGATATTGCCTTCTTTCATGCCATTGCGCGCATCGTATTGGAGCGCCATGCCGAAAATATGGATTTCATTCGTGAGCATACGTCAGAATTTGAAGAGTATACCTCCCTGGTCTCTTCCCTGGATTTGCAAGTGCTCGCAGACGAATGCGCCGTCCCGCTGGAGCTGATCGAGCGCGCCGCCGATGCCATCATCGGCGCACAGGCGCTGCTCTCTTTTTACTGCATGGGGCTGGGGCAAAGCAGTGTGGGTACGGCCAAAAATCAAGCCATTATCGATCTGCATTTATTGTTGGGACAGATTGGCAAACCCGGCGCGGGTCCCTTCTCGCTCACCGGCCAGTCAAACGCGATGGGTGGGCGCGAGCTGGGCGGGCTCTCGCACCTGCTCCCCGGCTACCGCTCGATCGAAAACGACGACCAGCGCCGCGAGGTGGAGCACCTGTGGAATGTACCCGCAGGCAGCATTCATCCTCGCGCCGGGCTGACGGCGGTGGAAATCTTCCAGGGGTTGGAATCCGGGCGTATCAAAGCCGTCTGGATCGTGTGCAATAACCCGCTGGTCAGCCTGCCGAACCTGGCGCAGACGCAGCGCGCATTGGCCAAAGCCGAATTCGTGATCGCACAGGATTGTTTCGAAACGGAAACGACCCGCGTGGCGGACGTGCTATTTCCCGCCGCCCAATGGATCGAAAAGACCGGCACAATGACGAACAGCGAACGCCGCGTGATACGCACCCATCAACTGGCTACACCGCCCGGCGATGCAAAGCCCGACTGGTGGATTTTCAGCCGCATGGCGCAGGCCATGGGCTATCCCGGTTTCGACTTCGAGTGCATCGAGCCGATCTGGGACGAATACCGCACTCTGACGGCAGGCAGGCCGTGTGACCAGTATGGTATTACCAACGAGCGTTTAAAAACCGAGACGTTGCAATGGCCCTGCCCCGCCGATGACCATCCCGGAACGGCGCGCCGTTATCTCGACCATAACTTTACAACTCTGGACGGGCGCGCCCGCTTTGTGGCCTGCCAGCACAAACCGCCACAGGAGCGCCCATCCGAGGCTTACCCGTTCACACTGACGACCGGACGTTTGGCGTCCCAGTGGCATACGATGACGCGCACCGGCAAAATCCAGCGCCTGGCGCAGCAAGCCGCCGCGCCCTATGCGGAAATCAATCCTGACGACGCCAAAGCGCATGAGATCGCAGAAGGGCAAGCTATTCATGTCTCCAGCGTACGGGGCAAAGTAACTGTGGCGGCCAAAATAAGCAGCCGTGTTACTCCCGGTATCGTGTTCATGCCTTTCCACTGGGGCGACCTGTATGCGCCCGGCAACGCTGCCAACCAGATCACCAACGATGCGGTGGACCCGATATCCAAAGAGCCGGAATACAAAGCCTGTGCCGTTGCCATTGCGAAAGCAGTTTAGCCGGCATGGAACTCAGCATTTCGTTGCAAGTGCACCTTGCGCACTCGGCTTTCCTGCACAGGCGTTTATGTCCCCGGCAGGTGTTGGGCGTGCGCATGGCACGTTTGGCCTGCGTTCAGTTGGGCATCGATCCCGCACTTCAACATAAACAGATCATGGTCTACATGGAAAACGGACATTGTGTTGCCGACGGCGTGATTGCAGTTACACAGGCCAGCCCAACCAATCAACGGATGCAGTTGCTGCCTTATGGCAAGATGGCGGCAACCTTCGTAAATCTGGTTACAGGACGGGCTGTGCGCGTTTGTGAACATCCCCGCTGTCGTGAAACCGCCATTGCCATCTTACCGGATGAGCCATCCGCATGGGCAGCGCATTTAAAGGCTTATCAGATCATGCCGGACGAACAGCTGTTATCATGGCAGCCGGTTGAGCTTCTGACCCAGTTGCCTGAGATTCAGGGAAAACACGCGGTCGTGTGCATGCAGTGTGGTGATCGAGTCCACGAACACTGCGAAGTCCAGGTCGACGGTATGCCATTATGCAAGGCTTGTGCCTATGGAGCTTATTACAGGAGGATAGAACCTGCGCATTCTAACATTCAAGAATCATTAATGCTCTGACTGAACCAGTATGAAGAATCAACATAAACTAACGCTGGTCATTCAGGCAGGCGGCGAGTCCCGCAGGATGGGGGAGGATAAGGCGTTAAAAAATTTTCTCGGGGAACCGCTTGTGCAGCGCCTTGTAAGACGGCTGAAACCACTCGGGCAAGAAATCATTATTATTGCCCGCGATCCTTCAGAGTATGCCTTTCTCGGTCTACCGGTTTACACAGACGTGCAGCCCGGCGTAGGGGCCTTGGGGGGCCTGCTTACCGCGATGAGTGTGGCAGAGACGCCATTCGTAGCCGTTATCGCATGTGATATGCCCTTCGTAAATCCAGAATTGCTCCTCTATCAATGGAGCCTGATACAGGAGAGAGGCATAGATGTAGTGATTCCGTTCCACGACGAAGAGTTGCAGCCGTTTCACGCTATCTACCGCGTCAAAACCTGTTTGCCTACTATTCAAAGTACAATCGAGAAGGGCCAGAAAAAAGTATTATCCTGGCTGGATCAGATGGTAACGTACAGGATCTCAACTGCAGAAATGCGTACATTTGAGTCTTATGCGATGACATTCTTGAACCTGAACACGCCCCATGATTTTGAACTGGCAGAGAAGATTGCAAGAAATTATTATGATTGAAGCGCTGGCCCGATCATTATTCCCTGACGGGCTTGCGATCACGTGATATTTTTTGTAGACATGGAAACTCCTCTTCTGGGTGAATTCCGGGTACGCCGTGTTTGAACTCCGACTACAGCGTATACGGTTTTTTTATTCGAGCCCCGTCATAATAAAACGTTCCGAGGAAGGAACATTTTATTAATCATTTTGTCCAATCGCTTAACCAGCATACCTGTCCGGGCCAATCGTCGCTTTCTGTCTCAGATAAGAGCTGATCGAGACTTGTGAGCAATTCCGGCATGGGGCGCTGCGGAGAGAGAATGATCCCACCGTGGTGTGGGTATCGTTTTGCCAGTGGAATGAAATCCCGAATGTTGAAGGTGAATATACAGCGTCCTTGCGCTGTTGCGCCCAGCAACTGTTCATCGTCACGAGCATCCAGGGACATCCATTCATTCGGTGTACGAGTGACATCGTGGCCGCGTTTAAGCAATGCGCGATACAGTGAAATTTTGGATGTGTCGGCATCCAGGTGGAGACTTGGTTTAGCCACGGCCTGTTTCCAAGTGCTCCTCGGCCTGGATATTGGCGTCAATTTCGGGGCGGTGCGCTTCGTAGAAAGCTAACGCCTCGCGCACACGCTCCACACCCAGTTCATAATCGGTCGCAATCTGCTTGACGGTCATACCCTGTCGGGTGTCAACGACAACTGTCTGCACCCGAATACCGGTCCCGCGTATTACTGGTGTGACCCATCCGGATGTACCGCGCCGATAAGTAACACCCGGAAACTTTGGATCGTCCAACTGCTGGCGAAGGGTCGCAACCTTTTCAGAGACCGACCACATAATAAACTGGTTCAGAGAAATTCCCTGGCGTTCGGCCAATTCCTCGGCTTCATGTTTCAGGTCGAATGGTAAATTAAGAGCATAGCGTGTCATAGTATGCACTCCTTGTTGGCGCTATTATATCATATACGACATCTCCTGTGATGTTAATAGTGAGAATGGTATGGTCGCTTTTACCCCAGGCCTGCTTACTTACATTCGGTTCATGGCGTCCATAACGGCCACCGCTGCTACCTGGACGATGTCGTTGACTTCGTCGCCGGTCTGCAGGACGTGTACAGGCGCACCCATGCCGAGCAGGATCGGGCCGATGGCCTTGGCGTTGCCCAGCCGGGCCAGCAGCTTGTAGGCGATGTTGGCCGATTCAAGCGACGGGAAGACCAGCACATTGGCATCCCGGACGGCGCTGAAGGGGAAGCGCTCATCGATGAACTCGAGCACCACGGCCGTATCGGCCTGCATCTCGCCGTCCACCACGAAGTCGCCGCGCGCCTTGGTCAGTTCCACCGCCCTGCGCACCTTCTCGGAGAGCGGGTGCGGCGTGGAACCGAAGTTCGAGAAGGACAGGAAGGCCACGCGCGGCTCGATCTCCATCTTGCGTGCAAAATCCGCCGCCAGGCAGGCGATCTCGGCCAGGTCCTCGGCCGAAGGGTCGATGTTGACCGTGGCGTCGGTGAAGAAATAGGTCTTCTCGCCGATGATCATGATGTAGATCCCGGCCGCCTTGCTGGTGCCCCTGGCAGTATGGTGGATCTGCAGCGCCGGGCGGATCACCTCCGGATACTCGTGGGTCAACCCCGAGACAAAGGCATCCGCATCACCCATTTTGACCATCATTGGCCCCAGCACGCTGGGGTCCTGCATCAGCTTTTTGGCCTGGGCCGGGGTCAGGCCCTTGCGCTGGCGCATTTCGTAATAGGCCCGGGCATACTCATCGATCCGCTCGAAATCAGCGGGGTCGACCACTTCGGGTTTGAACGCCAGCCCGAGTAATTTGGTGTTTTTGGCGATCACCTTGGGACGGCCGATCAGGATCGGGGTGGCCAGCCCTTCGTCCACGATCTGGGCGGCGGCGCGGATGATCTTGGTCTCCTCGCCTTCGCCGAAGACCACGCGCTTCTGGCCCTTGCTGGCCCGGGCCTTGTTCATGATGAAGTAGCGGATCTGCTCGCCCTTGCCAAGGCGGTAGGCGAGTTGCTCGCGATATTCGTCCAGGTCGATCTGCTTGCGCGCCACGCCGGTTTCCATGGCGGCTTTGGCCACCGCCGGCGCCTCCCACAGCAGCACGCGCGGGTCGAGCGGCTTGGGGATGATGTACTCCGGGCCGAACTTCAGGCTGTCCACGCCGTAGGCGCGCAGGACCGAATCGGGCACGTCCTCGCGCGCCAGATTGTAGAGCGCCTGCGAGGCGGCGAATTTCATCTCGTCGTTGATCGCCCTGGCGCGCACATCCAGCGCACCACGGAAGATGAAAGGGAAGCCCAGTACGTTATTGACCTGGTTGGGGTAATCCGAGCGGCCGGTAGCGACGATCGAATCGGGCCGGGCCTGCTTGGCCAGCTCGTACTTGATCTCCGGGTCGGGATTGGCCATGGCGAAGATGATCGGCCTTTCGGCCATGCTTTTGACCATGTCGACGCTGAGCACATCGGCAATCGACAGCCCATAGAACACGTCCGCGCCGCGCACGGCATCCGCCAGGCTGCGCGCGTCGGTATCGACCAGGAAGCGCTGCTTGTATTTGTTCATGCCCTCGGTGCGGCCTTCGTAGACCACGCCTTTCGAATCGACCAGCATGATGTTCTCGCGTTTGACGCCCCAGCGGATGGCCAGCTCCGCGCAGGAGATGGCCGAGGCACCCGCGCCGGAGATGACGATGCGCACGTCGCCGTGTTTCTTCCCGCTCAGGTCCAGGGCGTTGGCGAGCGCCGCAGAGGAGATGATGGCCGTCCCGTGCTGGTCGTCGTGGAAGACGGGGATATCCAGTATGCCCTTGAGCGTTTCCTCGATATAGAAGCACTCGGGGGCTTTGATATCTTCCAGGTTGATGCCGCCGAAGGTCGGGGCGATGGCCGCCACGACCTGGATGATCTCGTCCGGGTCGTGGCTGTTGAGCTCGATGTCGAAGACGTCCACATCGGCGAACTTCTTGAACAGCACGCCTTTGCCTTCCATGACCGGTTTCGCCGCCAGCGCGCCGCGGTTGCCCAGGCCGAGAATAGCCGTACCGTTGCTGACCACCCCGATCAGGTTGCCTTTCGAAGTATATTCATAGGCCAGGTCGGCTTCTTTTTCGATGTCCAGCACGGGGTAGGCCACGCCGGGCGAGTAGGCCAGGCTCAGGTCGCGCTGGGTGTCCATCGGCTTGGTCGGCACAATGGCTACCTTGCCCGGCTTGCCTTTCAGGCGATGATATTCGAGCGCGTCCTCTCGCGTGATCGTCAATCGGCCCATCGGAATTCCTTGCTTGGTATATTGAACATGGTTACTTTCCGCCTCTACGAAAATTTATCAGGCCTGTTAGCGGCTTGTGCTGGCTGTATTTGAAGGGAACGGACTACGGGGGTGGTTGGAGCAATTCCAATGTAATGCCATCCGGGTCTGTGAAATAGATGGTGTAACCGCCCTTATTGACGCCTGCTTCGATGGCGACCGGCTGCTCGGCTTTGAAATGCACCCCGAGAGCCTTGAGCCGGTTGAATTCCGCATGGATGTCCTCCACCATAAATGCCCAGTGGCCGACGCCCGTCCGATTGGTGTCCAAGGGAATATCCTCACCGCGCGGGTGTATGTATTCCACCAGTTCGATATGATGACGCGAGAGCGGGATCGTTGCGCCGGGGACACACAATTGGGCAACCTTGAGATGCGCATCCGGATACCCGACCAGCTTGCTGGTGTATTCGTTGTGCTGCACCTGTTCACGGACAAATTGCAGCCCCAACACCTGGGTATACCATTTTACGGATGCTTCCAGGTTACTAACCGTGAACGAAACATGCCAGAAGCCTTTCATCATAGGAGAACCTCACGCACCTTTTTTTCCATCAGGAGTAATGCCGCTTTGGGTGTGGATTCACCCGTCATCGCAGCCTGGACGCCCGACCACAGGATATCTTCCACCAGCGGGTAACGCGCAAACTTCGGCGGGATCATCGCATACAGGCTGATCGTTTCTTCCAGCGCGGCCAGGCGTTTCAAGTCCCGCTCAATGGCCGGCTCGGAGCGGACAGCCCGCATCTTTTCAAAAACGCTTTGGCGCACAGGCGTGTGCCCTTCCACGCTGGCCTCATGCCACTGCACTTCGAAACCGGTCAGGTATTTCGCCAACGCCAGGCCACCTTCCGGATCGCGGGCCGCTTTGGGCACGGCGAAGGTATGCCCGCCCGCGTAGGATCTGCGGATGCCCGTTGGCCCGGCCGGGTAAACCGCCACATCGTATTGATCGAACACCGCGCAAGTTTCGCGCTTTTGATAAAGACCATAGAAACCGGGCCAATCGCCGATCATGAGCACGTCCCCATGACGAAAGCGATCCGAAATCTCGTCGTAATACCAGTTCGCAACCAGGTCAGGCGGGGTGACGCGCTCAACAGTGTGCAGACGGTACAAGAAGTCCAAGGCCCACTCACCGGCCGGGCTGTTGAAGATCGGCTCGAGATCGGCGTCGAAAAGTTCACCGCCCGCCATCCCGAGCATTTCATAGAAGGTACCAAACAAGCCCGAATGCCGGCCGGGAAAGGCGAAGCCGAAGAACCCATCACGTCTGTATTGGACCATCTGGGCCAACGCCTGGTCCCAGGTCTGCGGAGCGTCGATCAAATCGGCGCGATAGAAAAGCAGGCGGGCATCCAGGTTGCGCGGCAGTTGCATCAAGCGCTGGTCGATATGGCACTGGTCGAGCACACGCGGCACAAAGTCGTTCAATTCGTGATCATCGAACCATTCGTCCAACGGGCGCAGGTGTTCGGCCTGGGAGGGGCAGTACTTGGTATGCGTGGAAATGAGGTCAAAGCGGCCGTTTTCCGTGCCGAGATCTCTGGCCATGCGTTCGTTCAGTTCAACGTGCGGCAGGCGCACATCCACCAGCAGGTGATAGCCCGTCTGCCGTTCAAATTCAGGCAGCATACCCAACAAGCCGTCATACTGGGGGCCGCCGATCAGGGCGAGATGTAGTTCCTGCTTCAAAGCATGGCCTCCACTGCGCGCACAATATCCGCCGGTTGAGGCAGGACGGCGTTCTCAAGAGGCTCGGCAACGGGGATGGGCACATGCCGTGCGCCCAGCCGCCGCGCCGGAGAAACCAGCAAATCGGGCGCCTGTTCGTAGACACGCGCAATGATCTCGGCCCCCAGGCCGCAATTCTGATGGGACTCATGCACAACCAGCAGGCGGCCCGTGCCCTTCAGCGACGCCAGAATGGTCTCCATATCCAGCGGCTCGATGGTGCGCAGGTCGAGCACTTCGGCCTCGATGCCGTTCCGCGCGAGCGAATCGGCCGCTTCGAGCGCGAACAGCAGGCTGCGGGAATAGGTCACAATCGTGACGTCCCGTCCCGGGCGTTTGATATCCGCCTTGCCGATCGGGATGCTGTAATCACCGTCCGGCACCTCGCCTTTGGTGTTATACAGCAATTTATGTTCGATAAAAATGACTGGGTTTCCGGCGCGCATACTGCTCTTGAGCAGGCCCTTGGCATCGGCCGGGGTGGCCGGCGCCACGACGATCAGACCCGGGACCTGCGCCATCCAGGACTCGAACGACTGCGAATGCTGCGCCCCGTTACCGCGCCCGCCCCCCTGCTGACCGCGGATAACGATCGGGATCGAGACGGTACCGCCGGACATATAACGAAGCTTGGCGGCCTGATTCACGATCTGGTCGGCCGCCACCAGGGCAAAATCCATAAAAAGCAATTCGACCACGGGTCGCATGCCCGTCATGGCTGCGCCGATGCCGATACCGACAAAGCCCGACTCGCTGATGGGAGTATCACGCACGCGCCCGGCGCCGAACTCATCGATCAGGTCTTTGGTCACGCGGAAGACGCCGCCGTGATGGCCGATGTCCTCGCCCATCAGGAAGACGCGTGGGTCCGCCCGCATTTCTTCGCGCAAGGCTTCATTCAAGGCTTGGGAATATGTTTTGATTGGCATGGGTCGATTCACAACAGGTTTCACCGGGAGGTCGAACAAAGAAGTCGATCCCTGTGAAGGCTGTGCTCCTTTTCATCAGGGTCAAAGATTGCTCGTGTCGAACACGTCGGTAAAGGCAGCTTCCGGCTCGGGCGCGGGACTGGCTTCGGCAAACTGGATGGCATCCGCAATCACGGCTTCCGCTTCGGCATCCAGGCGGGCCAGGTCGGGATCGGTGGATCCCAGTTCGCGCAAGCGGCCTGCCAGGCGCAGGATGGGTTCATTCTCGCGCGCCCGGGCCACTTCTTCTTTGGAGCGGTACGTCTCGGGGTCCCCGATCATATGGCCCCACAGCCGGTACGTAAGCGCTTCGATGTAAACGGGACCAGCGCCGGAGCGGGCCTGTGCTGCGGCCCGTTCGACGTTTTCATACACCAGTTCCACATCATTCCCGTCGATCTGAAAGGAAGGGATGCCAAATGCGGCAGCGCGTTTGTGCGTTTCGACCACCGAGGTGGTTTCACGGGAAGGCGTCATCTCGGAATACAAATTGTTCTCGCAGACCAGGATCAGCGGAAGTTTCCAGATGGCTGCCAGATTAAGGGTTTCGTGGAAGACGCCCTGGTTGACCGCGCCCTCGCCAAAGAAAGCCAGCGCCACGTGATCCTTCTTTTGCATTTGCGCAGCCAGCCCTGCCCCGGCTGCGTGGGGGATGCCGGCAGCCACGATCGCATTGGCGCCGAGCAAACCCACCGACGGATCGGTAAAGTGCATCGAACCGCCTTTGCCTTTGGAACAACCGCTGGCCTTGCCGAGCATTTCGGCCATCGCTGCGCGCACGCTCAAGCCCTTGGCCAGCGCCTGTCCATGCCCGCGGTAGGTACAGGTCATGAAATCGTCCTGGCGCAACGCCCAGCAGGCCCCCACGGCAGTCGCTTCCTGCCCCACGCAAGGATGGAAGGACCCGCGGATCTTGTCTTGCTGGTACAGGTTACGGATTGCTTCTTCGAATTTGCGTATCACGAGCATCTGCCGATAGGCGTCTGGCAGGCGCTCCGGGGTCAGGGGCATCGGGTTTTCTCCTCAGTGCAATCTTCTAGCCGGTAATTTCAGACGGACGCACGCTGCGAGTCTCGTTCATCGAGCGGTAGGCAGCTTCCACGGCGCGCAGCGTGCCGAGATTGTCCTCCGCCGAGGTCAGCGGCTCACCACCGGTCTGGATCGCCTCCATCAACGAGGCCATTGGGCCGTAGAAGGCGTCGGGGATCCATTTGCCCGGCAGGCTGGCAGAAAAGCTTCGTTTCGGATGGGTCCGGCTCGTAAACTTCAGGGTATCGCTGCGGCCGGTGGGATAATCGTAATTGGTACCGATGGTGCCTTCGATCAGGCCATCCGTGCCAAGCACACGCAAGATTGAATACAGGCCCGGGGACCAGTCGAAATGACAGACAGCGATCAGGATCTGCAACCCGCTGGCATATTCCCAGACTGTGACCGTTTTGGTTTCGCCGGCCGCTTGCTGTGCCGGGTTGCGAGTATGGCGGCTGGTGACGAGCGCCGGGTCGCCGAACAGGAAGCGCAGCGCGTCGAGATAATGGATGGAATGGTATAAGACTTCCAGGCGAGGCCGGCTGGCCAGCCAGGGCCACAGGTCCCAGGGGGTGTGGATGCTGACCTGTACCTGCACGTCGAGCAACTCACCCAACCAGCCTTCCACCAGGATGGCGCGCGCTGCTTGAACGATGGCGCTCCAGCGGAATTGTTGGTGCATCGCGATTTTTAGCCCGGCTTGCCGCGCCAGGGTCGTCATCTCGAGCGCTTCGGAATAACGCTCGGAGAACGGTTTCTGGCAAAGCAGGTGCTTGCCGGCCGCAACCGCTTTTTCAACGATACGGCGTTGCTCCCAGGGCAGCACCGCGATATCCACAATCTGGACCGCCGGATCGAGCAGCAGCTCATCCAGCGAGGCATAAACCCTGCCCAGGCCATGCGTTTGCACCGTTTTTTCGGCAGCCTGCTGGTTTTGGTCGTAACCGCCGAGTAGATTAAAGCCGCTGGCTTGATAAGCCGGGATATGGCCGTAGTTGACGATGCCACCGCACCCAATAAAGGCAATGCCATAATCGGTTTTCGGCGGTAGCCTGTGGACGAGCGCGGAGCGAACGATCCTGGGGAGTGGCTGGGTATTCATCAAAATATCTTCTGCCGTGCAGCGGGTTTCGTTTTTACGGCAAGGGGCAATGCGATGGCCTGTAAAGGCTTGCCGCCTGGTTATCTCTTTTGAGCCAGGTTGGCGGCAGGGTATGTGCCGTTTCGTCTTTAAGTCAGGGGTGGTGTAAAGAAGGTCAGCAATTCAACCAAAGTGGAACTGTCATTGCGCAAGGCATGCTCAAATGTAGGGGGTATTACAACCACCTGCCCATCTCCAATGAGCACCTCGGTGCGATCCAGGATCAGGATGGCGTGACCGCTGAGGAGACAGACGGTTTCGAACTGGTGGGTATGCCGGTGCAGGCCGATCAGTCCGCCCGGTGGGACGCGCACTGTGCTGACACTCGCCAGAGGATTATCAACCGGGCCCAACAGCGCTTTCATATAAATTCCATGAAAACGAGGATGTTCCTGCCATTCTCCAGCCGAGAGATCGGCAATTCGAGGTAAGGCCATCAGTCCATCTCCATTCCGCCGCACACATTGAGCGCCTGGCCGGTCATGTAGGCTGCGTCCGGCGAGCACAGGAATGAAACGACAGCGGCGACATCCTCGGCTGTTTCTAGCCGGCCCAGAGGGATGCGGGCCACCATGCGCTCCAAAGATTCCTGCGCCGTGATCCCTAAGGCGCGGGCCCGGTCGGTATGGATCTGGCGCGTGAGGGGCGTATCCACGATACCCGGGCAGACGGCGTTGACTGTGATGTTCTGGGCAGCCAGGGCCAGGGCGGCCGAGCGCGTCAGGCTGATCACGCCGGCTTTGGCGGCTGCATAGGGTGCTTGGTCCGCGCGGCCCGAACGAGCGGAAATCGAAGAGATATTGACGATGCGCCCGCCCGCTACCAGCCGGCGGGCCGCAGCCTGCATGGCAAAGAAGACGGTCTTGAGATCGAGCGAGAGCGTGGCGTCCCAATCGTCTTCCGTGATTTCGAGAAAAGGACGTGTCACCAGGCGTCCGGCGTTGTTTACCAGGACAGACAGTTCACCCCACTCAGCGGCACGGGTGACCATGTCCTGCAGCGCCGTAAGCTGCGATAGGTCGGCCGGAAGCGCCAGCGACTCTCCGCCCTGGGCTGCAATCTCGGCCTGTACCTGCTGGATGGCGTCCGCTTTGCGATCAGCCAGCGCCAGCGCAAACCCATCGCTGGCCAGCCTGAGCGCAATCGCCCGGCCGATGCCCTGTGCCGCACCTGTTACGATGGCTACTTTTCGCATAAAAGCTTCGCTCCACTATTTCGAGTCTTTTTGCGGTTGCGAAAGAGTTTCCAATACTTCGCGTGAGTAAGCCAGGTGCTTGATCATCGCCTGGCGGGCCGCCTCAGCATCACCGCTCTCCACCGCTGCCACAATGGCTTCGTGTTGATCCAAGACTCTTTTGACCGGGCGGGGGCCATAGCCTTCCCATGTAAGGGTGATCTGTTCGTGCAGTTGATCGATGAGTGGCGCCAGCAGCACTTTGAAAAGCTCGTTCTGGGTGGCCTCGGCCAGTGTGACGTGCAGACGAAAATCGAGCTCGGCCATCTTCTGGGCGGTACTGCCACGGGTCTGCATCTGCTGGCAAATGCGGCGCAGTTCAGCGCGTTGTTCGGGCGTCGCGCGTTCCGCGGCCAGGGCGACAATTTCCACTTCCAGGCCGCGGCGCACTTCATTCAGGCGAATCTCGAAATCGACCTTGCCGGAGAGCTGCATGTAAGTCTGCAGCGAGCGCGAGACCATGCTGAAATCGGCCATACGCACAGATACACCGCTGCCGGTGGCCGACTCAAGCACTCCGCGCGCCTCCAGCGCCTTGACCGCCTCGCGCACGACAGTGCGGCTGACGCCAAAAGCAATGGAGAGTTCACGCTCGGGTGGCAGGCGATCACCGGGTTTCCAGGTGCCTGAAGAGATCAGCCCCAGCACTTTTTCGACCACCCTTTCATACAAACGTTGTTCGCGCTCCAGAGGCTCGATGGTCGCGCCTTCCAGGATGGATGCGTTGTTATCGATTAGTTCGTTCGGCATAATATCTTTTCCTATACGATGGAATTCAGTAATATGGTATACCATACTACGAAAACAAGGCAATGTCAATAGTCTTTATCCGATTAAACACTTTCTGAAAGACGTGGGATTGTTACCCAATTCCCAGTTTTTCTACCTGCTTATGAAGGGAATGCGCCTGCTCATCTCCCATAGGAAGACTCAGCGCCTGCAAACCTAATATGCATGCACCTAATACTGGTGGAAATTCGGGCTGCTGAATGCGACATCCGGGCAGACGCTGCAAAATTGCTTGATGCATGGGTTGGAGGAAGATTTCGCCGCTCTGAAATAGGCCTCCAACCAATACAATCTCGGGATACCCTGAAGCCAGGCTCAGATGTTGTGCAACGGCGAGGATACAGTCCGCCAATTCCTGGGTTCCGCGTTGAACGAGGTTGATCGACGCCTCGTCGCCTGCTGCGGCAGCATCCAGCACAAACGGAGCCAACGCCGCCATCTCGGCTCGCGACATACCAACGACATATAAGCGGTGCATAATCTCGTTTATATCGGTGAGACCAAGATGGCGTTTTACCAATTCCATCAATACGTAAGGTTTAGCGCGTCCATCGAATGAGGCAACGGCAATTTGCATAGCGTGAAGACCCAGCCAATAGCCACTCCCTTCGTCTGCTAGCAGGTGCCCCCAGCCGCCAGCTCGCCAACTTTCTCGCTCGGCGTTCATTCCGAAACAAGACGATCCCGTCCCAGCGATTACAACGATACCCGGTCGTCCGCGCAAGCCTCCGGCTAAAGCAATTCGGCAATCATGATCAATTCCAATTTGTTCCACAGGGGCCAGGTGCATGTCTTCGGCTATTTTTTGGATGGCGTAACGGTCACGCGTAGAGACGACACCAGCCATGCCAAAAAACGCCGAGGCAAAAGAGGCAGAAGCCAACCCGGCCATTTGGCAGGCTTGATGAATTGCATTGGAAATATTGGCCTGAATCACATCCAGACCCAGATCATCAAGGTTGGATGAGCCGCATCGCCCGAAGCCGCACAGGCGGGCATGTTCATCCAGTATTACGGCATTGGTTTTAGTTCCACCGCCGTCCACTCCCAGCACATACTGGCTCATCGAGCTGCTATCCCACCCGCACCATGTTTGACAAACGCTTTAACAACTTTAGCAATTGCCTGTCCCTCGTTGATCAGACGGTATCTGCGCGCGCCAGCAGGGACAACAAATGTCTCAGCATAATGGATGCGCTGACGCATCCCGTCTTGAGTTTCCAAAATTATTGATTTTCCCTCTACCAGATTCAGGACCTGACAGGCATCATCAGTCGTAGATTCCACTGTGTCTTCGAACTCAAAACGATGCACATCGTAAAAGTGATCCGGGTGTGTTGGCAGATGGATGAGGCTCCAGTTTTGCCCACCTTTCAGCTTGTAAGGTTTAGAAATCAACTCCGCTTGAACACGCCGACCCTGGCGCTCAAAGTTAAGATTCTCAAAAGCCCGCTGGATGTTTAACGGTCGTGGTTGTCCATCCAGGCCGAGGCGCATCCAATCGTACATCTTGAATGTGAAGATATAAGGTGTGGCGCTAATCTCTAAGACCAGATTGTTTACTCCAGAGGAATGTATGGTTCCGTGAGGAATAAGGAACAGATCATGCTTGTTGGCTGGGATCGCTTGGACAAATCGTTCGATGTTTATGGGTACTGCATTCGCCGCACTTTGTTCTAAAGTTTTACGGAATAGGTACGGGTCAACCCCATCGCAAAACCCAAGATAAACGTGCGCATTTGGAGCGCAATCCAAAATGTAATAGGTTTCATCCTGTGTGAAGCCCTCACCAAAGTGACGACGAATGTAATCAGGGTGCGGATGGCATTGTACTGAAAGGTTTCCGCCATCAACGCTATCCAGGAAATCGAAGCGGATGGGAAAGATATGACCAAAACGAGAGGCGGCCTCTCCAAGGACAGCCTCGTTTTCCTGAAACATCAGACAGTCAAAGGAAACTTCCAGCAGCCGGTTATCACTCTCCAGCATCAAACCGTTCTCAGGCGTGATGAGTTCAAATGACCAGGCATAATTAGGAACATCCTGAGGTAGTTGAGGTATATGACGCTTGATCCATTGACCGCCCCATGGTCCTGGTTCAAACCACGGCCGAGCGCGAAAATAGTTGCGGCTCATTTGGGTAAGTGCCCACCGCAGATCATTGCCTGCCATGAACGTTGGTTCGTTGGGATGCTGCTCATCCACGATCAAATCCAAACGTTCAAGCAGGCGGGATTTATGCCGATTAAGCACCACCCAATCCACAAAGTAAAACCGTTTGTACATTGCTTTGGGATCAGTCAGCTCAACGCAGCCGAGATTGCAAATTGCGCCCGCACGTGATCGGAACTGAATTTCGTTTTTGGGTACGTCTATATATACTAAAAGCCCATCCCATTCAGCCAACGCGGCACCGCAACCATAAAGCACCGATAGATCAGCATCAGGATCGGGACGCAATGGGCGTAAGAGTTCCGGGTCAACAAAATCCTGCATTTCTCCCGTGAATAGCGTTCCGAACAAAGGATCTTCGCTGTCAAGGAAGTCTGCTACCAATCGCTCGATTTCTTCGACAGGTCGAAAAGCGTTTTCGATGTTCATCCAGACTGCTCGCACACCCAATTGAAGCAGACTGCCATTCAACTGCGTTCGGAAATTTTCCCAGAAAACCCCGCCATAGCCATCCAGAATCACCCGGCGTTCCCTGGCCAGGAGTGTTGCCAAAACATCATATCCAGATAAAATCTTGTTGGGACCGATTGGAAACCCTGGATACAGGTTGTAATGGTCATTCGTGGCAGGAAAATGATTCACAGGAGCCAGCATCTGACTCGTGTCACGCCATTCAGGGAACAGGTTCATCGTTAATTTCCTTAAATATCAATACTGCTTTACCGCCAGCCAAGGGCCTCAATGGGCGAGGCTGCCAGAATAGCTGACTCGACATCTGACAAACCGGTTCTGCTGATCAATCGGTAGCGAAGCCGTATGTTCCCGCGTTGACTTGGGCAAAAATTAGTGAGCCAATAATGATTGACTGGCATGGACGCCAGAAAACCATTCCAATCCCAGGGGCCAGGCTCCCAGTTCGCATAATTGATAACATTGGGCATTACCAATGGCGCATCTAGTGGCAGCCAGAGTAATTCCAGACCATCAGCTGAAATAATATGGGCAGCGCGCTGAGTGGTATAGTAATTGGCACAAGTCCCAGGCAACTGACCCTCTGACTTATGGCTGCCTGGTTGAAAGAACCCGCCTGCCGCTTCCAGCTTCAACTGAGCATTTGATGCGGCAAATGGAAAGGCTATATAGCTGGCTTCCGGCTGTGAACACCAGTTCTTGTTCCAGTCAACCACAAGCTCTACGACAGGTTGGGCATGATAGCAGCGCCAGGTGAGACGCACCTGACCAAATGGTTCGTTCTCTCCCTGCATGACGAGACTATCAAAAACAGGCCCCTGCACCCGCAATGGCAGCGAACGCATTTGGGGCGAGCGATGAGCGAACACCGCGGCATCTCCAAGCCGTTCCCGTCCCTCCTGATTGGCAACCCCCAAAGCGACGTAGCGTGCAAGATTATGAACTGCCTCACGCCCCAACGGATGAACAATAACCTCATGAACAAACTGGCCAAAAGCGTATGAGGATTGCTTGTCCACCCACTCGCGTCCGGTGGATATCTCAATCAGACTGGATAACCCTCCGGTGCCGGGATCGAGCCTTAGCTGCCAGTTTGGATTCACCAGGCTATAGGTTGAAGCCGGAGCCGGGAAAATCGATTTCTCTATTGGAACTGTATCAAGCCGCAGCGCGACGAGTCCCTGGATTCCTGATGGCAGGCTGAGGATGTACTCTCCCCTTGTATCTGTCTGAAATCGGCATACCTGTCCGCTTTCTGTCATGAAGACCTGTGTGTCTGGATCAAGCGAGACATCCCCCAGGCTGAAATGTACCAGTCGAGGGGCTGGGAGCGCCTCGGCAACATAAACGTAAAGGGAAGGAAGACTGCCACTAGCAGGGGTTAGACTGCGTAAAGCACTGCCAACCGCTTCATCAAGATAGAGTTCGGCACGATGAAAATATAACTCTTTGGCCGCCTGTTGAAATGCACTTTCAGGCGAATTGGGTTTTGTGATGGATGACCAGACATTGAAGGTATGTTCAAGGGCAAATCGTTCCTGTTCAAGCGCCTCAGCGAATGTTTGCTGGATTTCCTCAGAATGTGTCTGCTTCACCAATGCGTCGATGCTGCTGCGGCGGCGTTGCGTGCGTCGAGCCTGAGCGATGCGCGCGGTTGATGCACCCAACCCGTGTGACCAATGATCAGGCCAGGCGCAGTCGTAGGTTGGCCATTGCCCGGTGTCCCGCTCTAACAGCGCGGCGAACCATTCACTGAGCGTTGCAGACCGTAGCTTCACATCGTCATGTTCGGCGTTCCAACGCGCTATGATCTCCAGCCAGCGTGAGTCTGGTGGGGAGTTGTCGACGTAATACCCTGCTGTGTTGATCAACGCGATATCGAGTGAATATCCGCTAGACACCAGTCGGTTCAGATATCGCGGCACTTCGCACTTTGCAATCTGATAGAGATCATCAGCCGTGTCAGGATCGCGTTCCCAGTAATAGCGCGTCTTATCGGCATTGAACGAGTAGTTCCCCGATAGCCCCAGATTGTTACCCACCAGATAACCCTCACCCAACCAATGCAGGGCTTTGCCGCCATTTGGCCCCTGCCACCAGAAGGCCTGCGGCACGCGAATGGGAGCTTCGGCATGGAGCCAGGCCTTCCGCTCAAACAGTGAATGATAGTCAACACTGCCTCGCCGGCTTAGCGGAGCAGTTGCCATATCCAGATTGCTCTGGCTGCAAAAGAACGGGATTTGATGCTGCTCCAGTAAATCGGCCAGGCCCCAGGGCCAGCCATTGATATCCGAATGAACCAAGCAACGTAAAGGCAGTTCGTAGCGCCGGCAAAATTCCAGAGCCCATTCCAGACTGCGCTCGTAGGCATCCAGATCGATGAGATCGGCAAAGTGCAGATACCCAGCGGTGATCTCGATTAGTCCCGCCTGGGCTAAGGCCACAAATTCGCCGAGACGTTCGGGGCGCTGGCTGAGGTAATGGCGCACCTGCCAGGCTGTTTCACAGGTCCACTTGAAGCGACGTTCAGGCGGGGCAGCCGCGGTTTGTTGGGCCAGGGTCAAGACCCGGTCGTAGTAGTCCACATACATCCGCATGATTTGCTCCTGCGGATGGGTAAAGCCAATATCGGTATGGGCGGAATGGGTTAAGTAAATCGTCAGCGGTGCGGTCATAGCGCGGTTAATCTTCCCTGAGTCTCAAGGCTTGCCATCCAATTCAATGAACAACCATAACTTCTCTGTAGCTTAGCAGGCCTTTTTAGCCCTTCAACGCCCCGCCGACGAGACCGGCAATAAATTCCTTCTGGAAAGTAAAAAAGAACGCCAGCATTGGCACAGAGGCAATCATCATGATGGCAAACATCTGCCCGTAATTGATTGTATATAACTGACCGAGCGACATATAAACGCCAAGCGTAATCGTAACGCCACTGCTTGGCCCTAGCAAAATCAGCGGCTGGAGAAATTCATTCCAGATCCACAAGCTTAAGAAGATCACCACCGTTGCCGTGGCGGGGCGCAACAGTGGAAAGAGGATCTTCCAAAACACTTGGAACTTATTTGCTCCATCAATCCAGGCAGCTTCCTCCAGTTCAACGGGAATATTTTTGATAAACCCGGTATAGACAAACACCGCAAACGAAAGTAGTCCACCGCCAATGAAGACTACGAACATGCCCGGATATGATCCAATTAAATGGAGTGTCCTGAAAATCTGAACAATCGGGATCAGATAGATCTGTGCTGGAATCATCATGCCAGCCAAGAAAAGCACTTGCAAACCCTTCGTGAAACGCGTATTATGGCGCGCAATGTAATAGCCGATCGCTGACGAAAATACCACAATGAAGAACACTGAAACCACTACCAAGATTGTGCTCGTCAGCAGCCCGCGCACGATCAGGTTGTCTGGGCGATTAAATGCCTCCGCCAGATTGTCCAGTGTAAAAGGCGCCGGGAGGCCGAGTGGATCGGTCAAGATTTGCTCTTGTTTTTTGAAGGTATTGAGAACCGCCATATACAGCGGCATGGCGAACAAGGCTGTTATCAATACAAGCAGAATCGTCCAAGTCGTCGAAGTAATCCAGTTAATGGTTTTCATTAGTATTCGAACTCCCGGCTGCGCAAGAACATGCCCAACCCCGCCGAAATTATGGCTACGAAAACAAACAACACCACTGCCATGGCAGATGCATAACCGACCCTGTTCACCGTAAAAGCCATTCGGGTAACGTAAAAGGCCAACGACTCTGTCGAGCCAGCCGGCCCGGCCGCCGTCATCACCTGGATGATATCGTAGAGCTTGAACATGATGATCAGCAACGTGACTACGTTCACTGTTACACCTGGTGATATCAAGGGGAAAGTTACCGTGCGGAACTTTTGCCAGCCGTTGGCGCCATCCACATTGGCTGCATCTATTAGATCTTGAGGCACACTTTGAAGGGCGGCCAAATAAACCACTGTACAAAAGCCCATCATCTGCCAGGTGCACACTACTATCACTGAAAGCGTAGCAAGAATCGGCGTGCCGAGCCAGGGGATGTTGCCATTGATATCGATCAGCCCAATTTGGCGAAGTAGCGTGTTCACCAATCCCCTGTCGCTGTTCAACATGCCGCTCCAAATAAAGCCGATGACCACCGAGCTCAACACCTGCGGAATAAAATATATCGTGCGCAAAAGCATGTAGAAAGGGCCAGTATGATTTAACGCCAAAGCGACTATCAATCCGAGAACATTGGCCAGCAATGTAACACTGGCGGTTGTTACAATCGTGAACAGCAGTGTTGATAAAAAAGTGTCATCGTTCAACATTGAGACGTAGTTCTGGCTGCCTATAAAACTATTTGTGGCGTTGAGTAGGTTAAAGTTGGTAAAGCTGTAGTAAAAGCTCAGTAATAGCGGAAAGATAAGAACGGCCAGGTAAAGTAGGACTCCGATTGTCGAAGTGATGGAGACATAATCAAATTGAAGTCGCTTGTTCGATTTCATATTTTCCGATGCCTGAACAGATTAGAGTGCGTCAAAATGAGCAATGGCTAAAAGCGGAATCTTAAATCGGGATATCTGACGATAGCTTTCTGGCTTATCCCGCAAGGGGCAGCAGAATGGCGGTTTTTAGCAGGAACCGCCAAACCTGTTACTCGGACAACCGATCCAATAGGATATTAGATCTACTTTTGCGAGGCGGTATCCCAGGCCTTGTCCAGCCGCGCCAATTCGCTTTGGACATCCGCGCCGTTGACGATCGCTTGCGCTGACTTGGCGATTTCGGCCTGCATGCCAGGCGCCAGGGCATTATCGTTATTGACCCAATCGAATGCGTCTACGTTAGTCAAGCCATCCTGGCCGACGTATTGCATCGCTTCTTTGTAGACATTCGTCACCGTCGCACCGTACTTCTCAATCGTCATGCCCTTCACCATCGAGATCGCGCCATCTATCTCGATCAGCGTCTTCATAAATGCTGGCGAGAGAGCAACGGCCTGGGCAAACGCAATGGCTTCCTGCAAGTGCGCGCTCTTCGAAGAAATATGAATTCCGCCCCCAACCGAGAACGGGACAACTTGCTTGCCATCCTCGCGCGGGAAGAGGAAAACGCCCGGCTCGAACTTGGCATTCTTGACCGCGTCGTATTGCAGGAACCAGCTTCCCATAAAGTACATGGCCGCCTTGCCATCGCCAAAGGCGCTGTTCGCATCCGCGAAACCAACACCCAGATCGGCCTTATTGAACCCGCCATTGTCTACCAGCCACTTATACTTATTGAACGCTGCTGTCATATCGGCATCAGTAAATTTGACCGTGCCGGCCTTACGTTTCTGTGCCCAATCTGGCGTGTTGCCGAGCACATCCGCCGAGATTATCCCTTCCAGCGTCAACGCCCCGGCCCATGAGCCGTCGCCGGCGCCGACCATTTGAATCGGCTTGATGCCAGCGGCCTTTAACTTCATCACCACGTTTTGGAAATCCGCCCAGGTCTTGGGCACTTCGACGCCGGCCTCCTTGAACAAATCCTTGTTGTAGAATACAAACGGGATGACCTGTGAGTTTGTGGGCGCTTGCCAAATCTTGCCGTTAATTGAGGTCGCCATCGGGAGGATGAAGTTTTCTTCGGACCACTTCTGATCCCACGGCTGTAGCAACCCGGAATCCACGAAGTCTTGGGTGGAAATGGATTGCATGAGGTCGGGCTCGGTGCCAGCGGCAATGAGTTGTTTGGCATACGCGGTGCGATCACTACCCGGAGTAACTAACTTCTCAACGGTAAGACCGGGCACGCCAGAGTTCTTCACGCCTTCTGCAATGACCCCATCCCAGAACGAGGCGGTAAGCGATGGTGTTTCAAACACCATCCAACTGATCTTAACTGGAGCTACAGTTGGTGCCACGGTTGGAGCTTCCGTTGCTTTTTGAGCCTCAGTGGCCTGTGGGATCTCTGTAGGCGTCACCGCAGGAGCACACGCTGTCAACACCAGTGCAACCACTGTGAGCAGGACAAACAGTTTATATTTCATAGGTTATCTCCTCTTTCTTAATTGCCTTGAGGTTTACGAATCCGATTTGGGATGGTAAGACAATCGTTCGGTATAATTGTTATATGCTCTTCTCCTTTCATTACCTCGTAGGGTATGGATGGATTAAGTGAGCATCGTGAACAGCAGCTCCAGTGGCTTGGTGCTGCTGTTCTATTAAATCGACTCACCATCTCGCTTGCGCTTTGTGGGCTGTGTGGGCGGTAGCGGCCCAGGTTTATTCTCCAACGGCTTCACATCCCCGTGTTCATCGTCACCGATCGGTACGACTATGGAAGATTGATTTTGTGTGAATTGCATAATCGGCATCGGCAAGTGAATACGCTGTGGTTCGGCTGGCAATGTGCCATTTACACGTCCCAGTAGAATATCCGCAGCCGCGGCCCCCAGTGCTTTACCGGAATGCAAGGCGAGAACCGACACAAGTGGCGTATCGGCCGATAACTCTTTGTGATCGAAGGTGGCAATGGCGATATTCGACGCCAAGTGGGGTACATGCCCACTCTCAAGAGAGTCTGAATAAAAAGCGTCGATCAACAGCTCGGCTACATCGATGTTTGCGGCAATCAACCCAGTCGGCTTGTCCTTCTTCATATGGTGGCGCAATAGCTCATCAGTTTCCGGTTTCCCAGATAAACGACCGTTGCTAGACACGAATGTACCTGGCATGTCCGACCAAATCAAATCCTCTTCGTAGGTCAAACCGTACGACTCCAGGGCCTTTCGATAACCACTGAGACGCTCGCGTACGCTGGTTGTCCGTTGTTCTTGAGAGGGGATGAACGCAATACGGGTATGGCCCTGACCAATTAGTGCGCGAGTGACGTCATATCCAGCTTGAGAGTTTTCATAGGTTACGTAATCGGTGGCTATCTCTGTGTAATAACGATCTGCCATCACCAATGGGAAACCACGCGCCTGCAGGCCAGCAAATAGCTGCGCATTACGATATTCGCGCCAGGGATTAACGATTAATCCCTGTACCCCGCGGCGAATGGAGTCGTTGATGGCATCCGTTTCATCCTGGGATGATCTCACCGAGCCGAATATATGCAACGGATGACCCTGCTGAGCTGATACGCTGGCAATGCCAACCAGTATGTCAGAGATATAAGGATGCTCTAATGCGAACGAGACAAAAGCCAGCGTGGGGGAGACAACCTGGCTGTTGGCCATCCCTGCGAGCTCGCCCGAACTGGCGACAAAGCTGCCGCGGCCTTGATGCCGGACAACAACCCCGTCGCGCTCCAGCATGTCCAGAGCCTTTATTACAGTGATACGACTGACACCGTATTCCTCGCTCAGTTCCCGTTCTGTCGGGATCGCACTGGCAGGCTGGAACTCACCAGATTGAATGCGATCCAGTAGGAAGGTGTAAACCTGGTAATAGCGTGGCAGTGGGTCATTGGGATCAACTTTATGTCCTGGCATCATCTCACCTCGAATATAGATTAGGATATATCTGCAATACTTTTAACTACGGCTGTTGTGTGAGCGTGAACGACTGTTCCGCAGAACCCTTGCACCCCGACTGCTGAACCTGTACACCATCGGCAGTCGAACTTCCTGTCAGATCAATGCACTTACCAGAAGATCGGGTCACAAAGTAGGACGCGCTGTTGGTGGTGTGGAACTGTCGATGTCATCCACGCAATTGCTGTTGCCCTGGTTGCGACTACCTCGTACTGCGTCCCGCGTACTGGTTGAGATTTCTCCCCCACCGGCGCACCGGTGGGGGAGAAGGTCAGAGTAGCGCCGCCACCAGCGTTAATACACCTGGAATTCGTAAATGCGGGCTGCCGTGTTCGGATCATTGATTGACGGAACAGTGATGTTCAGCTTAATATACTGTGCTGAAACTGACGTGATATTGTGCGTTGTTGTTGCGGCGCTATTGCCTGTGACCGTGACTCGGGTTGTCCACGTGGTGCCATCCGTGCTGGTCTGAATGGTAAAGTCACGGGTATTGTAATCCGTTGTTTCACCTCCACTGCTGGCGTGACGAATTACGAATTGGGTCACATTTTGAGCGCTGCCTAAATCAATCTGCAACCAGTGAGGTGCAGCGCCATTGGCGCACCATTTAGTGGTGTTAACACCATCAACAGCATATTGGCTAGCTTCATTGGTCGCACAAGTACCATCGGCTGTTGTTGCCTTGTTGAGTGCCAGATTTCCGCCAGGTCCAGGTGTCGCGGTGGGGCCGCCTCCCGAAATGCCGATCCAGTTAAAGTTCATGCCACCATTATTGACGTATAGGCGTAGCGTATGCGCTCCTGCAGTTAAACTCACACCTGTTTTGGTCAACGTCTGATAGGTTTGCCAGCCGCCAGTGTTGGGCACCGTCATAGTCCCGGTGACATCAATGCCATCCACTTCAACATGATATGTAGAACCTGTGTTGGGTGAGGCAGCCCGAACATTGAGGTTGTAAGTGCCAGCTGAGGTCACATTGACCATGTATTTATACCAGTCATTGGTGTTGGTCCAGCCGACATCGGCACCGCCGCCGGTGTCCGTCGTCGTCTCGATTTGCGCAGCTGCATCGCTACGATAAACGTAGCCACTGGTGCCCGCAGTAGGCTTGGAATAACCCACGTTTTGACCACCGGTATCGTAGTTCTCGGCTTCCACCGTGCCTGGCAGGTTCCATCGGGTGCCACCATAAGGCGCTTCGCCACCGCCAGGGGTCGGTGTTCGGGTTGGCGTGGGCCCGCCGCCCGATCCAGAAACCATATGATAGTCATGTCCTGCCGTCGTACCAAACGTGATCTGATTGCCGTTGGTACTGAAACCTACATTCCCGCCAGTAGTCGTGTCGGTAACGGCCACCCCACTCCACGGGTTCTGGAAGGTCATGGAACTGCCTTTTTCGCTGTGGAAGTCGACGGACAGCACGATTCCGCCGGTCATCTGGCTCGATACCGTGAACGCGCCTTTGGCACGTAAACTGACAAACCGCGCATTCCGTGAGGTCGGCCATGCCGGGAACACCCGCAAGACATCCTCATGGCTTTGCATCAACATGGAGTTGACGGTTTCAGTGCCTCCAGTAGTCTGTAATCCACCGCCACCCTCGTAGATGAGGAAGTCGCCACCCATACCGCCCAAACGGGTCAGGAAGCGATTGTAGAGATCTTGGGCGTTCCACCCTGCGCGGGCAGCCGCCGAATATGTCAGGATGAAACTGTTGCCTTCATTCCATGAATTCATTTGTGTGATCGTGTCTCTGGCTATTTGTAGCTGAGAGGCGCTACTGGATAGTCCCACACTTCCCGCCGCTGGAAAGACCGCATAAAAATTGATTGGGTTATCACCAGGGCTAAAGGACGAGTCCGCCATATTCTCCGCCTGCTTAAAGACGGTTATGCCGTTATGGGCGCCTGTCGGTAGAGCGCTCATCCGATTGATATAATCTTGCCACTGGGCGCGCTTGCCAGAATCCACGTTTAGGTCAGTACTCATGTCAATCATGGCCTTGAAAAAGTATTTCAGCAAGGTCACATCTGGCATCGGATTCAAATTTCCAGCAGGATTATTGTCCTCGCGCGCCGCGCTGTTCCGAACCTCCCAGCGGTTGCCATTCAGCACCAGGTCAGCTTCCCAGAAATTGGCGACTTCTTTCAGGAAAGGGGAATACACGGTGTTTAGCCAGGCTGTATCTTTCGTGGCGTAGTAGTAATAGATAAAATCTAGGGCAGCAAATACTGCATTTTCCTTTTGCTGATGGAAAGCGCCATCCGTGGTAATGTTCCAGGGACCGATTCCCACCGGATAATAGACACCGGGCCGCCCCAGGAGATTGGTAGCGTTGGACTTTCCTGTCGGAACAAAGGCGAGGATCGGATCGAAGTACGGTAAGGCCAGTTCGGGGTGGTTACTCGAAAAGACACCATAATATGGACCTTGGAAATTGTAATTGAGATGGTAATCGCCACCCCAACTCGGGTTATCGGTGGTAATCCAGCCGTAAAGTCCGGGCGCGATCTTCCCGGCGCGGTTTGTACTGGCTAACGCATATTGCTGCGCATACCAGAATTCTTCAAGCTTGTCACCACCAAGGTCGAGATAGGCTTTGGTATAAAACGATTGCCACCAGTTACGATGATTCGTGTTGAGTGTCGCCAGCCCGCCAGTAGTCTGCACCTTCACGTGACTGGACGCCGTACTCAGGTGATTGGTGACATTCTTACCTCCATCGACGGCGGTAACAATAGTGACCGGCTGTGCTGCCGTCAACGTAAAGGTCGAGGTCGCCTTGTTGGAACCGCTGGTAGAAAAGGAAGAGGTTGCGTCCAGAACACGGGTTGCCATCGCTACACGAGAAGTCCAAGCTCCCGGCCACGTTTCTCTGGTTGCGTAGGTTGAGACCGGCGCGTTATTGTCAATACCTGTGCTGGTCGGCAATACAGATCGCCCACCATCGGCCAGTTTTGTCCAGGTATCCACACTAACTGACATGGAATTACCACCGCTCAGCGATAAATTGGTCACAATCAGGTTATCTGTTGCCGCTACGTACGAGCGCTCAGTGACGGTTTGACCATTGATCGTGAAGATGCCGCGCACTTCAGCGTGAAGAATGTCCTGCTCCAAGCGATAGGATGACCCGTTGAGACCGGCAATCCTTATTGTGATTCCGCCCACGTTAAGTGGAACGTTCCCGTACCCGCCTCCACTAACTGTCCAAAAATCACTCTTCGACACATATAACGTTTGCGCCGATGATGCGTCGCCAATGACGACTCTCACATCACCATTGCCCAGCTTTGATCCCGGTGTACTGCCGCTATTAACCGGGTTTGGCGCTGAGGTGTATACCCCAACATGACGACCAACAAAGGTGTTTACATCGCTGTTAGCATCCGCTTTTGCAGGCTGAACTTGTGAAGGTAAAAATCCGCCACAGACAGCAAGAATAGTTATGATAGTCAGCACAACTCTCCAGATGTTTTTGGTTCCCCAAAAGGAATGCTTTCGATTGTTTTGAGGAGACATTTTATATACCTCTTTCTCGAACTCCTAAATTGTTTGCTAAAGAGGAATGATCTTTTTATGCGGACATTTTTATAAGTGCCCTTATCTCTCATCCTTTCTCAGTTGTTCTTGAGCTTTAGCGATTACACAACTATCATTCTAGGGAAATCGAAGCGGATGGCTCTAATGAACTGATACGTCCGCAATGCCAACCAGCATGTCCAGGGCCTTTATTGCAATGACACGGCTGACACAATATTCCTCACCCAGTTCCTGTTCTGTCTGGATTGCACTGGCAGACCAAACTCACCGGATTGGATGCGATCAACAAGAAATTGTAAACTTGGTGATGTCACATGGTACTCGGTCGTTGGAATCAACCTTATGCCTCAGCATCAGATCACAATGAAGACAAATAGGATATGTTGATATATCAACATATCCTATTTTAAAGGATAGTAGCATAAATTTATATTCAGAGTCAATAGGCAAATTCATCTTTTACTCATGCCTGATAACTTAAGGGCATTTTGAGCGCTTTTTTGCTGTTTTTTTGGCTAATCCGTTCGAAAAACTGATGCGAAGCGCATCACTTGGTTTGATTGCTCCAGAAGGTCGAGAAGCAACCATCATATATAGGGCAGGAATGCGAATCTTGCCTATATTTGGCGACACAACAAGACAAGAGTTCGCAATTTCTTAAGTTATAACCAATGCTTTTATAGTCCTCAAGATAAATTTTTTCCTGCAAGGAATGGCAGTCCGTATTTACAGCCGGGAGAAAACCATCGCAGATTGTTTTAAATACCGGAACAAAGCAGGGTTGAGCGTGGCGCTGGAAGCCCTGAAAGAAGGTCTACACCAGGGATGCAAACCGGAAAAATACTTGCATTCGCTCATATCGACCGGGTCGAGAAACCCATCCTGTCTTATCCGGAGGCGCTACTATGAGCAAACCTGAAATCAAGAATCTGCCGGCTTCGATAACGGATGCTAGAAGGAATGTTGACTTGAATTGACGAAATAACAGACTTTAGGAAAGCCCTGAATAATAAAGAACATTCCATTGACAAGTATCTACTCACAGGATAAATGACCACTATCTTAAAAAAATATCGCCGCCTCGGGCGGGCGGCGACCTTACACTATTTTGTCGGGGCGAGAGGATTTGAACCTCCGACCTCACGGTCCCGAACCGTGTGCTCTACCGGTCTGAGCCACGCCCCGAAATAGCACACACAAAAACCCACTCATCGACTTTAAACGCTGACGTTCAGCGCTTCCTTACCGGTCTCTGTGCGCGGCAGATTTTATCATACATAACCACACCAGGCAAGCCAATAACCCGGCTACTTTACGGTTTTCTCAAAGTCGTGAATTTGGGGCGGCGAGGAGTACAAAAGTTTGATCGATGCGGCCGGCAAACCATCTTCTGGCATGAGCGGCATTGTGGAAACCCTGTTTGACAGGCGCAGTTTCAGGAGGCAAATACTTGACAACAACTATTTTTACACTACAATCACCATAGGATAAATTGTAACGGTCACATAATATGAAACTTACTTCCCGCAGCGAATATGCCCTCCTGGCGCTGGTCTACCTGGCCCGCCATGAAACCGAAGAATATATTTCCGTTGATGCCGTTGCCACGGCCCAGGGTATCCCGCCAAAGTTCCTCGAACAGATCCTGCTGGCGATGAAACGCGCGCATCTTTTGCGCAGCACAAAGGGCCAGCATGGCGGCTATCACCTGGCCAAATCCTCCAACCAGATCAGCCTGGCGGAGGTGATCCGCCTGTTCGACGGCGCCCTGGCCCCGACCGAATCGGTCAGCGAAAACTTCTACGAGGCTACGCCGATCGAAAAGGAAAAGAACGTGGTCGCAGTGTTCAAGGACATCCGCGATTACGTTTCGCACAGGCTGGAAGCGACTACCATTGCGGATGTGCTCTGAAGCAAGCCTCATCCACGATGACCTGTACGACAACTACCGCCTGCGTAAGCATGGGCGGTTTTTTTTATGCCCGCCTGACATGCCAGTCGGGCCGTATGTCATTCTCCCAAAGGGACACCCCAATAGAGCATCCCCTTTGGGGACAAACCTAGGGCAGGCTGGGACGGTGTGAGCGGCCGGAGGGAGCGACCCGTACCTGTGGTATGGGCAGGTGAGAATCTTCTATTCCCTGGCAAAAAATAGGTATTCTGGCAGTCATGCTATACTTAATCAACTTTCCAGCCATCATTTTATCGATCTGCAAATATCGAGGTGCTTATGGCAAACAGCAATCTAAACATTACGGTTGAGCAAATCCACGGCGGCACACCGGTGACCGTCTTCCACCTGGAAGGCAAACTGGATCCCAATACCACGGCGGCGCTGGAGCAGGCCGCCCAGGAAGCGCTCGAGCAAGGCACGCGTTGTTTACTGCTGGATTTCAAGGGCATCACGCTTGTGACCAGCGCAGGATTAAGCGCCGTGCTCAAGCTCTACAAAATGCTGACTCCCAAGGATACGACTGCCGCCATGATGAAGCCGCCGCCCGACGAACCCTATAAATCGCCCTATTTCAAACTGGCAAACATGGCGCCAAACATTTATTACGTGTTCAATATTTCTGGATTCGCCAGCCATCTTGCCATCTATCCCGATCTGGAGTCGGCGCTGAAGTCGTTTGGGTAGGTGGAGATTTTCCACTTATACAACCAAAACAGGTAGTTATGCGGAAACCATCCATCTAATTAATAGTTGGGTGCTTTGCCGGTAAAACACCAAAGGACAAAACCGTGAATTAATGTATTTGGGTCTTCACTCATTCGAGTTGACCCGGATATTGTTTCGCTAAATTTTGCTGTTTCAAGGCTTCACCAACATCCAAAGGAAGCCTTTCAGGATGTCCGAAAAGCGTCGCAAAGTGTGCGAAAGTATTTGGAGCAGGCAAAAGTAGGCGAAGTCGGAACTTCCCGCGTCAATATTTCGCAGACATTTTGGTACACATCGCTTTTATCCGAGCTAATAATGAGCAAGTAGTCGGTGTCGACCATTACGGTTTCCAGGCAGCCGAGGTAATCTCATCCCAAACACCATTGATCAATTCCTTCTGACTAGTCCCATCGGAGCTCATGCTGTAGATTGTTCCGGCGATATTGCCAGCAGCCGATGAGACGTAGGCAATTTGCGTGCCGTCCGGCGACCAAGCCGGATACATGCAGGTTCCCTTGGGTGAAGCCATTGCACAGGAAGTCAATCGGGTGATTTGCGTCCCGTCAGCGTTCATTACGTAAACATCGCCCCCCGTAAATGTGTATACCCCTGGCTCCTGGTAGTAAAAGGCAATCCGGGTCCCGTCAGGCGACCAAGCAAGATCTCGGATGCTGCCTGCCATATCGGTCAGCTGGATTTGGTTTTTGCCACTGGGGGACATCAGGACGACGACAGAATGACCGCCCATCTGTTGGACGAATGCGATCTTCCCTATCGGCGACCAGGCTGGGTAAGTGGAGTGACCATCTTCAGTCAACGCGACCAGTCCCGAGCCGTCAATGTTAATCACATAAATATTGTGGGTCGGCACCTTCTCGCTTCCATCCGATTCGAGCGCGAAACGCTGTCCATCCGGCGACCAACTAAAAGCGTAAACAGGAAAATCAACCACACGTGTCTGACTCGAGCCGTCCTCATTGGCGCGGTACAGACGCAGCGGATTCTGATTGCCGGGGTGATCTTGACCGGAAAGGAATGCAATGAGTCGCCCATCCGGTGACCAAGCGGCTGGGCCGTCCAAACCGTTGTCGGTCAACTGCGTGAGTCCCGAGCCATCGCTATTTATTGTGTAGATATCCTGGCGCTTCGAAGGTTTTTGGGGGTCAAGGAAACGAGCGAAAAGTAGTTGTTCTTTTCCTTCCTTCAGCAGTACAGGACGAGGTGTCGGCGTCCCCGTTTTGCCGGGAGGAACTGTTAACTTCTTTACCAGAGTCGCAGACGGACTGGCAATCGTTGCGAGAAGCCGGCTGCCGGGCGGACTCAGGCTACAGGATGCCAAAGCGACCAAGAGCACAAACAAAAGCAGATTGGTGTATGATCTCACTTGATGATCCATGGGATAAACTCCTCTCAATCCGCTATCGACAAAACAGGTTGAATGATGACAAACACTTCTTGATTTTCTTCATCTTATTATCGCTCAAATTGTTCCGCCTGTCCAAACAGAAATAACTCCTGAGACTTCCGACAGCCAAATCTTTATCTCCTGCAAGCTTTCGCATCCCCGCGGCGGGAGAGAGTTGTTAGTGCTATAATCCTCCCCCTATGAACTTTCTCATCACCGGCGCGGCCGGATTCCTCGGTTCTTCACTTGCCAACCAGCTTGCCCGCGAAGGGCACCAGGTGCGCGGGCTGGATAATCTTTCCACCAGCGACCCGCAGTCGCTGGCGCCCGACGTGCATTTCACGCGCGGAGATGTCAACGACCGCCCCAAGCTGTGGACGCTGCTCCAGGAAGTGGACTGTGTCTACCACCTGGCAGCGCGCGTAGTTGTCCCCGAGTCGATCCTGTATCCGAGTGACTACAACGCCGCCAACGTGGGCGGAACCGTCAGCCTGATGGAGGCCATGCGCGACGTGGGTGTGCGCCGCGTGGTCTTCGTCTCCTCCGGCGCGATCTATGGCGACCAGCAGGAGCAGCCATTGTGCGAAGACATGGTCCCCAACCCGCGCTCGCCTTACGCCGTCTCCAAGCTGGCGGCGGAATACTATGTGCGCACCATCGGCACGCTGTGGGGTATCGAAACCGTCAGCCTGCGCGTCTTCAATGCCTACGGCCCCGGCCAGCACCTGCCGCCCTCGCACCCTCCGGTCGTACCCTATTTTCTCAAGCAGGCCCTGCGTGGCGGCTCGCTCGTCATCCATGCAGACGGCAACCAGACACGCGATTACGTCTACGTGGATGACGTCGTCAGCGGCGCGGTGGCGGCGGCCACCGCCCCCAATATCAATGGCACGGTCATCAACATCGGTTCGGGCCGCGAAACGTCTGTGAAAGAATTGCTCAAGCTGGTCATGGATGTGACCGGCTCCAATGCTGAAGTCATTTACAATCCCAAAACCGCCGGGGGCGTCTCGCGCATGCGCGCCGATCTGACGCTGGCCGGGCAAAAGTTGAATTACAAACCGTCCATTTCGCTTGAAGAAGGCTTGCGCCTGACCCTGGCACGCGATCCCAGATTAAGAGAGACAGCCAGAGCGGAGAAATAAACTTGCCACCCTTCGACGATGCTCAGCACAGGCCCTACAAGCCTCTCACCATTCTCTCTTTCGGAGCGGGCGCAATTGGGACGTATATCGGCGGTTCGCTGGCCCTGGTGGGGCACAAAGTCGTTTTTGTCGAGCAGCCCAAAGTGGCGGATGAACTCCGCCAGAAGGGGCTACGGCTGGGCCTGGGTGTTGATCCGCGCCGGACGGTACAGACTGAATTCAGCCTGGGCTCGCCCGCCGTTGAATTTGCCACTTCTCTCGAACAATCCCTTGCCTCCGGCCCATTTGATGTGGCCCTTTTCGCCTTGAAATCCTACGACACCGAATCTGCGCTGCAGGGGATGAAGCCTTTCGCGGATAAACTCCCGCCCATCCTATGCCTGCAGAACGGCGTGGATAACGAACCCGCCATCGCTGCCGTCTTGGGTGCAGATAAAGTTATCTATGGCACGGTCACCTCGGCCATTGGCCGCCGCGCCGCCGGTGATATCGTGCTCGAAAAACTGCGCGGCATGGGCGTGGCTGCCGGGCATCCGCTCTCGGAGCGCCTGGTGGAAGCCCTGGACGGAGCCTATCTGAATGCCAGGCTGTTCCCCAAAGCTGCCGACATGAAATGGTCGAAGATGCTGACCAACCTGCTGGCCAACCCCACCTCCGCCATCCTGGATATGACCGCCGCCGAAGTCTTTGCAGACCCGCGCCTGTACCGGCTGGAGATCGAGCAGCTCAAAGAGTGCCTGGCCGTGATACGCGCCCAGGGCATCGGTGTCGTAGACCTGCCCGGCACACCCGTGCGCGCGCTGGCGCTTGCCACAAGGCTGCCGCTGTGGCTCTCCAAGCCTTTCCTGAGCAATGCTGCCGGGGCAGGGCGGGGGGCGAAAATGCCGTCCTTCCACATCGACCTGCACGCCGGGCGCGGTAAAAGCGAGGTGGCTTACCTGCACGGCGCCGTCGTGCGCGCCGGAGAAAAATTTGGCCTGCCCACGCCGGTGAACAAAGCCCTGGCCGGGACCCTGCTCGATCTAACGGCAGGAAAAATCCCCATGAATGAATTTGCACACCAGCCTGTGAAGCTTCTTTCCCTGATCGCGAAATAACGTAAAGCGTCTGTAAAAGTATTAATCCGCATTTCCGATGGTCTTGCTTTAGAACAAATACAACCCCAAACCTGCTCCGACTGGAGCGATCGCATGAGCAAGCCAAAAATCCGGTTCGTCCAACAAAGCGCTGAAATCGAAGTCCATCTGCCCGATGGGCGTGTTCTGAGCGGGCCGCGCGGCGCGTACGCAGGGGATTTCCTGAAAATCGTCGCGGACGACCTGCCTGCGCCGGTGATGGGGGTAATCGTCAACGGCGAACTGCACGAGCTGACCTATCCCATCCAGGCCGAATCACGGCTCGAACCGGTCACCCTGGCCGATTCTGATGGCGCGCGCATCTACCGCCGTTCGCTGACCTTTTTGCTGGAAGCGGCTTTCTCCAACCTTTTCGCCCCGGCGGCCCTGTACATTGACCATTCCGTTGCTTCTGGCGGCTTATACTGTCACTTGCGCGGCCGCGAGCCGTTCACCGACAGCGAGTTGAGCATCCTCGAAACGGAAATGCGCCGCCTGGTGGAATCCGATCTGCCCTTCGAGCGGCGTGAAGCGTCTGTCGCGGAGGCCATTGCCTATTTCGAGAGTCGCAATTATCCCGATAAAGTCCATTTGCTGAACCATCGCCGCAAGCCGTACGTCACGCTCTACAGCCTGGCCGACCATCTGGATTATCACCACGGCTACATGGTGCCATCCACCGGCTATCTCAAATGGTTCGGGCTCAAGCCATCCAATAACGGGTTTACCCTGCGTTTTCCGCGCCGCCATGAGCCCACCACGCTTTCGGATATGCAGGATTTCCCCAAACTGCTGACCGCCTTTCGGCAGTATGGCAACTGGCTCACCAGACTGGGGATCGATTCGGTCGGCGCGCTGGACGACGCCATCCAGGCTGGGCGCAGCCGCGAGATCATCCTGGTCTCCGAGGCTCTCCATGAGCAATACATTGCCGACATCGCCCACCAGATCGCTGAACGCCGCGACGGCGCGCGCATGGTGCTGATCGCGGGGCCGTCCTCTTCGGGGAAAACCACCTTTTCCCGGCGCCTGGCTGTTCAATTGCTGGCCCTCGGGCTTTCTCCCTATGCCCTGGAGTTGGACAGTTACTTCGTCGACCGCGAGAAAACGCCCAAAGATGAGAACGGCCAGTTTGATTTCGAGGCGCTCGAAGCGCTCGATCTCGCAAAACTGGGTGAGCATCTCAAGCGTATGCTGGCCGGGCAGGAAGTGCAGATGCCGCGCTATAACTTCAAAGACGGCAAGCAGGAGCCGGGCGACGTGATCCAACTGCGTCCCGGGCAAATCCTGATCCTGGAAGGGATTCACGGCCTGAATCCGAATCTGATCCCGCAAGAACTCTCCAATCGCGCTTACCGCATTTATGTTTCGGCGCTGACACAGCTCAACCTGGACCGGCATAACCGTGTCTCGACGACTGACAGCCGCCTGGTGCGACGGATTGTGCGCGACGCGCGCGAACGCGGTTACACGGCCATCCAGACCATTGGCCGCTGGGAATCTGTGCGTCTCGGTGAAAAGCGTCATATTTTCCCCTATGAGGAAAATGCGGATGTGATGTTCAATTCGGCGCTGGTCTATGAACTCTCTGTGCTGCGGCCGCTGGTCGAGCCGCTGCTGCGCCAGGTGGAATTTGGTACGCTTGAGTATATCGAGACCAAGCGGCTGCTGGCTTTCCTGGAGTGGTTCCTGCCGGTTGAAGCCGACTGGATCCCCGATAACTCGATTTTGCGGGAATTTATCGGCGGCTCGATCTTGAAGGATTTCAGGGTCTGGGGCCAGTAAGGCCGGGTTAAACCAAAAACGGGCCGTCTTATTGGCCCGTTTTTGGTTTAACAATTGTAACTGCTCAGCTATAAAGAATCCCGTCTTAATCAGCCTTATCCGCATCACCCGCGTTCTATTTGGGCCCAGCTTGGCAAAGACCCTGAGCAGTTACCATCCATCCGGGGTTATTTTGAGATGGCGAACTTCAATATTTTATTGACGTTGGTTGTCACATAAAGCTTATTCTGATCGTCAAAGGTCATTCCAAAAACAGCGCCTTCCACATCGATCACATCCACGTAACGCCCGTCATTATCAAAAGCCTGGATGCCTTTGATATCGCTGACGTATATGTTCCCCTGCCCGTCGACGGCAATGGCAAACGGGGCGTGGAACTGGCCCGGCGCGTCGCCGTCGCCGCCAAATTTATTGACGTACTTGCCATCCGGGTTGAATTTAAAGACGGCGTTGTTGAATGTGCCCAGGATATAGATGTTTCCTTCGCCATCGACGGCGATCTTCGAATCGAGTTCTGAGTCGCCGGTGACGGTGGAAACGGCGGCCGGGATGGTCTTTAGAACTTTTCCCTTGATGTCCATGTGCGTGATGGTCTCACCGCCGCCGATGACGTAGAGCGTCCCGTCGGGGCTGGCTGCAACGTCGTCAAAAAGATACCCCTCAGCGTCGGTAGACTTGATCTGGCTGAGCAATTTGCCATTGGCGTTATAACGGTAGATGATGGTTCCGAATACAACAAAGACATTGCCCTTATGGTCGGCTGCCAGGCTGGGGATGATGGTCTTCTTGTCACCTACCTTCCACTGCGTCAGGAATTTTCCGCTGGCATCAAACGCCTGTACACGCCCGCCCTGGTAATCGGCGACATAAATGTTACCGGACTGCGGGTCAACGGCGATGGCGCGCGGATCGGTGAACAGCCCGGGGCCGGTGCCTTCGCCGCCAAAGCTCAACTCCTGCTGGGCAAAAGTATGCACGGTTGGGATCACGTTTGGCATGGCTGTTGAGATTCCCGGCATAGCTGTCAACACGGCGGGTGGTATGCTCTGATTGCTCATCGCAAGCGGCAGGGTAGTGGCAAAGATCGGGATGAGCGTGACCGCCAGGATGAAAAGCGTCAGGCCGACGGTGAAGCACCCGATCAGGCAGCCCATGCGCCTGGCAGATTTGCTGGCCTCGGTGCTGATCTGGATTGCGGGAGCGGTGTACGAGCCCACGTTGACACTTGAGAAGCCCGTCAGCGTAATCGGCCGGCCTTCAGCCAGAGCCTGCACAGCTGCGTTGGCTTCGTATTCGTTTGTATTGGTCAGTTGGCGGTAGAGATTGATGGCTTCGTCCATTTTGCCGGACTGTGCCAGGTCTTTGACTTCCTTGATGCGTCTTGCCTTTTGTACCAGGCCGGCCACGTCCCCCGAACCGCTCAGGGTGAAATTACTGGGCTTGGACGAGAAGGACGGCTTTGCGCGCAAATTGTCTGGCACGACCACGGAAGTGCTGCAATACGGGCAACGGATGATGGGGTCATTGCCTTTGTAATCTAAAGGCGCGCCGCAATTGGGACAACTAAAAGTATCAGACATGGTTCTCTCCTGAAATGAGTACTGGTGCCCGGCCACCATAAGAATGTGGGATGAAAATGGCTGCCCTGTCCCGCTTGCCCCACGGTTTTGGCGGGGTCGCGGGGTCAGGGGTACCTTACCCTACGTCCTTAGAAACCGGGTACGATCAATATTTTACTGCGTGCTTATGCTATCATTAAACCTGTTCTTTGCAAGTGCCGAAATAGCCTATGTCTATCCGGGTAGAGGGATGATTTTGTTTTCGAGATCATTATATTTTGAAAGGAAGAGTTAATGGAATCAATATGGAAGTCCAGAAAAGTCGTCATTGTGGGCGCCGGCGCAGTGGGTTCAACCTTTGCCTACGCATTGGCGCAAAAGGGCCTGGCGGACGAGATCAGTCTAATGGATGTTAACCATGATTACGTGGAGGGGCAGGTACTCGACCTGGCGCACGGCCTGCCGTTCTATCCGCCGGTGCAAATCCGTGTCGGAAAGAACGAGGACTATGCCGATGCCCAGGTGATCGTCATTACTGCGGGGGCCAAGCAGGCTCCAGGAGAGTCACGCCTGGACCTGATCCAGAAAAATGCAGCCTTGATCACAGGCATTGTCGACGAGATCGTTGCGCAGCAGTCGCAGGCGATCCTGCTCATCACGTCCAATCCGGTCGACATCCTGACGCACGTTGCGCTCAAACGCTCGGGCTGGCCCAAAGGTCGCGTGATCGGTTCCGGAACGGTGCTGGATAGCTCGCGCTTCCGCTATTTGCTCAGCCAGCATTGCAGCGTGGATGTCAGCAACGTGCATGCTTATATCCTTGGCGAGCACGGCGATAGCGAGTTCGCTGCCTGGTCGATGACGCACGTGGCCGGCGTGCCGATCGACGAGTATTGCCGGGTCTGTGCGGAATGCACAGATTGGGATTCAGAGCGCGAAAAGATCGTCCAGGACGTGAAAGATTCCGCCTACCATATCATCAACTACAAGGGCGCCACGTATTACGCCATCGGTATGGCGCTGGTGCGCATCGTTGGCACGATCCTGCAAGACCAACGCAGCATCCTGACCGTCTCCACGCGCCTGGACGGTGAGTATGGCATCCAGGATGTCTGTTTGAGCGTGCCCTGCCTGGTAGGGCAGGGGGGCATCAAACAGATCATCGAAGCGAAGCTGCTGCCTGAAGAACAGGAATTGCTGCTGAAATCGGCGGCGACGTTGGAGCGTGCGCTGAAACAAATGGCAGCTTCGAAAGCGTAATTGATACAAAATGATGCCCTGAGAGAAATCTCAGGGCATCATTTTGTAGTTGGGTAACTTACCCACCCACCTTACGCAGTTTTGCTCTCGCTGGGGCCCGGCCCCAGCGATTTATGCCACAAAACACGGCGGGCAACCCTAAAGGGCGCAAAGAACGCGAGCCCGCCTCTGAGCATAAGTGCGTAAGGTGAGTTACTCACCCTGCTCTTCACTGCGCAAATGCGGGAAGAGCAGCACTTCGCGAATGGAGTGTTTGTCGGTTAGAAGCATCGTCAGCCGGTCGACGCCCATGCCGAAGCCGCCGTTGGGCGGCATGCCGTAGCGCATGGCGCGCAGGTAATCCTCGTCCATGGGATGTTTTTCTTCATCATCTGCGGCGTAGTCGCGGCCCATCTCGAGGAAGCGCTGTTCCTGGTCGAGCGGATCGTTCAGCTCGGTGAAGGCATTGCACAGCTCGAAACCGGCCACGTAACCTTCGAAGCGTTCCACCGTCAGCAGGTCGCCGGGCATGGACTTGGCCAGCGGCGAGATGTCGCGCGGATAGTTGTACAGGAAGGTCGGCTGGACCAGCGTCGGCTCGAGGAATTCGCTGAGCATGTAGTCGATCAGTTTGCCGCGGCCGGATTTCGGGTTGGGTTTCTTCCCGGCCTTGACCAGCGCTTCGGAAAGGGATTCAGCCGTCGGGTGGGCGGCGATATCGATGCCCGTGACCTCGAGCAACCCCTGGCGCATCTCGATCCGTTTCCACGGAGGAGTGAAATCGAGTTCCTGTCCCTGGTAGGTGATCTTCAAGCTGCCGTTTACCTGTTGGGCCACGAAGGCAATCATCTGCTCGGTCAGCTCCATCACTTTCAGATAATCGGCATAAGCCCAGTAGAACTCAAGCTGGGTGAACTCGGGATTGTGTTTGAAAGATACGCCCTCGTTGCGGAAATCGCGCCCGATCTCGTAGACGCGCTCCAGGTTGCCCACCAGCAGGCGTTTGAGATACAGCTCAAACGAGATGCGCAGGTACAGGTCCTGCTTGAGCTGATTGTGGTGCGTGACAAAAGGCCTGGCGGCCGCGCCGCCGTAAATGGGCTGCAGGATGGGCGTTTCGACTTCCAGGAAGTCATGCTCATCCAGGAAGCCGCGCAGGGCTCTGATAATGGCGGCGCGCTTGCGGAAGATCTCGCGCGTTTCGGGGTTGACCGCCAGGTCGGCATAACGCTGGCGGGCGCGCAGTTCCGGGTCTTCCAGCGCGGCATGCCGGATGAGTGTGCCGTCTTCGGCGGTTTCATCCTTGGCCGCCGGCAGCGGTGAGACGGCCTTGGCCAGCATTTTGAAATCGAGCACCTGCAGGGTAATCTCGCCGGTGCGCGTGCGGATCATCACGCCCGAGGCCTGGATAAAATCGCCAATGTCGAACAGCTTGTTGAAAAAGTCTACACGTTCCTGGGTCAGTTCGTTGATGCGCAGGAACAATTGGATCCTGCCTGTGCCGTCTTCGATGTGCGCGAAGGTAAGCTTGCCCATGGCACGCGTGGCGCGGATACGGCCTGCCAGGGTGACTTTGACCTCGGCAGGCGGGTTGCCTTCCCCGGCTTCGACAGGCCCAGCCGAAGCCTCTGCTGTCTCAAATGCAGTGATCGCCTCTGCAGCAGTATGTGTCCGTTCGGCGCGGGTGGGGAAGGATTCAAACCCTTCAGCGCGCAGTTCCTCGATCTTTTCGATGCGGATTTTCTCAAGAGAAGAATAATCGCTCATAAAGCTGATTCCTTGTTGTCGACCCCCTCCGGCGTTGCCGCCCCAGCTCCCCAAATGGGACTGTACTTCGTTTCGGGGAGGACGGGTGGGGGTGGTAATAAAATGCCCCGCGCAAAACGCCCTGCTTTCGCAGAGCGCGCGCGGGGCCTGGAAAAGACTGCCCCGGTCTCTCAGGTCGTCTTTAGAACTTTGACTTTGAATGAACCGCCCGGCGCATCCACAGTGACTACATCACCGGGGCGATGATTCAACAGGGCTCTTCCCAAGGGGGATTCATTGGAGATTTTACCGGCGCGCGGGTCAGCTTCCGCTGCACCCACGATGATATATTCTTCGGGATCGCCTTTGTCTTCCTGAATGACAACCGTGTCGCCAACCTGCACAAGGTTTGGATCGTTATGGGCTGCGGTCTCATCGATAATATGCGCGGCCGCCAGGATGATTTCGACTTCCTGGATACGGCCCTCCACAAAGGCCTGCTCATTTTTGGCGGCTTCGTATTCGGCGTTTTCGATGAGCTCTCCACCCTCCATGGCTTCGTGCAAACGCTCGGCAACTTCCTGGCGTTTCACGGTGCGCAAATACTCCAATTCTTCCTGGAGCTTCTGAAATCCATCTTTGGTTAAATACGTGGCAGGCATGTGTATTCCCTGTCTATAAGATATGTTGCATCTCTTTTCAGAGATGCAACCTGGAGGAGCGAACCTGTGTTTTTCTGTTAGGCGCCTAATATATCACGATTCCAGCCTGAAATCAAGCTGACCCTGGCTATATCCGCCCATGCGTTAAGGCCGGAGAACCCGGCTGCATTGGAGGACTATTCCAATATTAATTCCCGTTCCCACAGCGGCAGGCCGCTGCTGGATCGCGCGTATTCCTTGATGCGCTGGCGCATATCCTGTTCATCCATGAACAATGATGAAATCTGTGAAGCGTGCGCGGCAATGCTGTCTTCCCAGGCAGTCAGTCCTTTTGCAGAGATAAAAAACGTCTTGCTGGTCATGCTGTTGATGGCTGTAGCTAGTGTATCCGGGTACTTCAGCGTGTAAGGGATGTCGGCATAATACCAGAGCGGGCGATTGAGCAGTTCGGCTGCGGCACGGGTGATACGATGATCTACATGCCCGCCCACTGCCAGGGGGCAGACCAGTGTATCATATGGTGTTAACCTGGCTGAAAACTGCCGGGATATTTCCTCCGCCAGGCGGTTCTCGCGCGGATTCGGGTCGGTAAGCACACTTTCGGGATAAAACAGTGCTCCGGTGTCGGAGCGGCGGTAAATCCCGTCCGGGATCGTCAGGTGTTCAACCGTTGCGCCTACGCGCCGGGCGGCATTTTGATCCTCGATTCGCCGCAGATCCACGGTTTCCTGGGCGGTTCCGGTTTTCCAGATTTTATGCATATGGTCGGCAAAATCTGAAATTGGCCCGGGTGGCGGATTTCCGGCACAAACTGTCCATATCTCTACAGCGATGCCTGAGTGGGTTTGTTCCCAGATCAGGCCACCGCAGGAGAGCACAGCATCGTCAAAGTGGGGGGAAAGATATATCCAGCGCATATCTTCATAAAGATACTTCGAATTGAATTATGTAGCATAGCAGTTCCGTAACAGTGCAGCGGCGTCGCCCACCCAAAGAGGGCCGTTGGCTTCAGGGGGCCTCCGGCGGTGTGCATTAAAGAATTTTATTCAAGTTAGCGTTAATTGCTTTACATTTGGATACTCAAAATACCCGAATTTCGGCTCAAAAAACTGTCAGTTAACTTTGGCTACCCTGAATAGGATAGATACTAAAGCGAATTTTCGTCTTTGGTCCTTCGTCCACTGTCATTCCGAAGATTGATTTTCCCCGTCGAGGATCTGCGCTGCGAGTTTTTGCAGGGCTTCGATATTGTTATCATCCAGCTCATCTGTGTGAGCAGCCTGCCAGTAGACATCCAGCAGTTCGAGCGGCGTCAGGCTGGCGATACTCTGATCGTCTGGCAGACGGACACGCGCCTCAATCTGGGGACGTTTTACGAGATGGAACTCGAAGGTCCCGGCGGTGTAAGCGCGCAGTTCGTTTTCATTGATCAGCTTCTCGTAATCACGCGGGTATTTCACGGTCAGTTTAACGATGGCGCCGGTTAATTTTTCGGGTTTTGGCAGCGCCGCCTTCAACTGGGCAGTCACATCCTGGGCGGATTTGAGCTCTGCGTAGCATTCGATAAACTTGCGAATATCCTTCAGCTTGCGCCATTTGACCTTCGTTGGCTGGTCTTTTTCCACTTCGGCGATCACGAAAAATTTGTCGTCTTTGGCCTCACCGAAATCCACGCGCTCGATCGAGCCGGAATAAATGACCGGCGGATGGCTGTAGGCCGTCTTGTCTTTCGGATCAGGGCCGGGACCGTTCAGGTTCTGCGGCTTGTGAATGTGGCCCATGGCCACATAATCCAGCCGGATGTCTTTGACCAGTGAACCTGGCATGACCAGGTCCGCGCCGAGCATGACCATGCGTTCTGCGCCAAAGGTTGCACCCTGAATGGATGCATGCGCTGTCATGATCACCGGCAGCGCGGGGTCGGCCTGTTCGAGCCAGCCCTGTACCAGATCCGCAAGGCGCTGCTCGATCTGGCCGAAGATTTCCGCCGGGGCGGTTTCGCCCGTTTCGAGAGAGGCCATCAGCCCCGAACGCGAGACCCACGGCAGGCCGATCACCTGTACCGGAATGCCGAGTTCGCGCGGGCCAAGAAAGACGGGTTTCGAAATGACGTGGATATTGGGTACTTGCAGCGTTTCAAACTCATGAATGGCATGCGCCCGGCCGATTGCGGGCGAAATATCATGGTTGCCGACCAACAAAATCGTTGGGATGCCCGCCTGTGACAGGCGCATGATGCGTTTGCCCCACTCGCGCTGGAACGTCGGGGCTGGGGTGCGGTCCTTGTAGGCGTCCCCGGCGAAAATGGCCAGGTCCACCTTTTCCTTGATCGCCGTTTCGATGATGGTATCCAGCGACTGGAGAAAATCCAGAACCCGCAGCGGCAGGCCGCTTTCAGGGTCGTGGCGGCCGTAGTTGGCCATATCGATGTGAGCGTCGGCAAAATGCAGGATGCGCATAAGGTTAGGGGTTGAGCGGTGCGCCCAGTTCTTTGAGCTTTGCAACGCCCGGGGCAAAGTTTGGATTGTAGTAGACTGCCAGCTGGATGTCTTTGACGCCGTTTCCGGTCTGACCAAGCGCGAGCTCTGCCAGGCCGCGCCAGTACAGGCTTTCCTCCAGCGTGGGCTCGGCAATGGTTTTGTTCAGGGTCGTATCTGCCAGGTCGATTACGTCCTGATAGCGACCGGTGTAATAATAGGCCCAGTAGGGCCAGGTCTGGTACCACATAATGCGGTAGGGGCGCTGTTTATCATCCGCACCAAGCGTGTTGTAAATGCTGAAGGCCTGGTCGAATGCGGGAGCGGCATCATTATATTCCAACAATTGGATGTGGCTGGTGCCTTTATTGAACCAGGCAAAAAAGGCGTTGATGCCGGTCGTTGTTTTGACTTCCTGGTTGGCGATTTCGAGCGCATGCTGGTTGGCCCATTTGTTGTCGGACCAATTGCCAAGCAGGCTCAAGACTTGATTCTCGCGGTCTGCCGGGTAGACGACCATGAAAATATAATTGAACCCGCGCCAGCCGTCCAAAAACTTGTCGTATGCGATATGGAAGTTGGGGCCATCATTCCAGGTATCCTGGACGATGAAGGCCCCCTCGACATTATCATAGCCGGTCACGAACTGGTAATGGCCCAACCAGGAGATCTTTCCGGTATAGTCTTTTTCGTAATATCCTTTTTCAACCATGACCGGATAGCCGGCGGCAATCAATCCTTTGAGCACGTCCATTTCTCCGCCAAAACGCGAGAGCGCATGATATTCGGTATTGTCATTGACGAAGTCAACCAGTTCATACGGCATGACGTTTTTATCTGGCTTGCCCTTATCGATGAAGTTCAATTTTGGGTCGTTAACCCCCGGCTTGACGACTTTGGCAACGTCATCGCGGTTGCCCTTCCAGCCCCAAAAGTTGAGCGCCATGGTCAGGTTGGCCGGGCCGCAGTAGTTCCAGCGTTCTTTCTGGTTGACGTATTTCACGCCTGGCAGCGAAATGGAGGCCGGCGGCGGAGTAGAAGTGATGGTTGGGGTGGGTGTGGGGCCGCTCAGGGTTGCGGTTCCTTCAGGCGTGTGAGTGACGACCCGAACCTGCGGCGCGGGCAGGGTGCCGGTCCCGAGCGCCGGTCTTTGAGAACCGGGCTGGAACACGGCCTGGTCAGGCGGCCGAAAAAAATAGACGAGCTGCGTGCGCAAATCTTCGACCCGCGGAGACAGTTTTTCGTTGACGAAAGGGATGTTATAGACGACGACGGCCAGGATCAACAATCCGATGGCGACAAGCAGGATGCGGGCGGGCGGGGGAATCCGATTTAGCATGGGGAGGATTATAAGGCGTAAAGGGTAAAACGTAAAACAAAAACGAGTGACCACCTGGATAAGGCGTCACCCGTTTTTTGTGTATTACGGATCAGGCGTCTTTTACTTCGCCTTCGATCACATCCCCTTCACTCCCATCCCCATCCGCAGGCGGCGGGGTCGATGGGCCGGAACCGCCTTCAGTCTCAGGCTGAGGTTGGCCTTGGGAGTACAACTGCTGGCTGAGGGCATAGAAAGCGTTTTGCAGGTCTTCGGTCAGCTTCTTGATGTTGTCCACATCTTCGGTCTGGGCGGCGGCACGCAGGTCGCCGACTTTGCTCTCGATCTTGGATCTTTCATCAGCGGAGACTTTATCACCCAGATCTTTCAGGGCTTTTTCGGTCTGATATGCCAGATTGTCTGCGGTGTTGCGGACTTCGATGATCTCCTTGCGCTTTTTGTCTTCGCTCTCATGCTGCCGGGCTTCCTGCACCATCTTTTCGATATCCTGTTTGTTCAGGTTGGTAGAGGCCGTGACGGTGATCTTCTGTTCCTTGCCGCTGGCCTTATCGCGTGCGGTAACGTGCAGGATGCCGTTGGCGTCTATATCAAAGGTCACTTCGACCTGTGGCATACCGCGTGGAGCCGGGGGAATACCGTCCAGCCGGAAACGCCCAAGGGACATGTTATCGCCAGCCATCGGGCGTTCGCCCTGCAGGATATGGATGTCAAGGAGTACGTCTCGGTCTTTTTGACCGGGATGGTGGTATTGCGTTCGATCATGGTGGTCATCACGCCGCCCAGGGTTTCGACGCCCAGGGAAAGCGGGGTTACGTCGAGCAGCAGGATGTCGCGCACTTCGCCGCCCAGAACACCGCCCTGGATGGCTGCGCCCACAGCGACGACTTCGTCGGGGTTGACGGACTTGTTCGGCTCTTTGCCGGTCAGTTTGCGGACCAGTTCCTGCACCATCGGCATCCGTGTGGAACCGCCGACGAGCACGACTTCGTTCAAATCTCCGGCCTTAATGCCGGCGTCTTTCAAGGCGTTCTCGAACGGAGCGACACAGCGTTTGAGTAATTCATCGGTCATCTGCTCGAACTTGGCGCGGCTGAGCTTCAGCACCATATGCTTGGGGCCGTTTGCGTCCGCAGTGATATAAGGCAGGTTGAGCTCGGTTTCCATCATACTGGTGAGTTCGATTTTGGCTTTTTCGGCGGCTTCGCGCAGGCGCTGGAGAGCCTGACGGTCGCTGCGCAAATCAATGCCTTCCTGCTTCTTGAATTCATCTGCGGCCCAGTTCGTGACGGCCTGATCCCAGTCATCCCCGCCAAGATGGGTATCGCCATTGGTGGATTTGACTTCGATCACGCCTTCGCCAACTTCCAGAATGGATACGTCGAAGGTGCCGCCGCCCAGGTCAAAGACGAGAATCGTCTCGTTCGTTTTCTTGTCCAGGCCATAGGCCAGGGCCGAGGCAGTCGGCTCGTTGATGATGCGCAATACTTCCAGGCCGGCGATTTTTCCGGCATCCTTTGTGGCCTGGCGCTGGCTGTCGTTGAAATAAGCCGGGACGGTAATGACCGCCTGTGTGACACTCTCACCCAGATAGGCTTCCGCGTCCGTTTTGAGTTTACCCAGCACCATGGCCGAAATTTCCTGCGGGCTATATTCGCGGCCGGTGATCGGAATTTTAACGCGTGCTTCTTCAGCGGGCCCGGCGATGACCTGGTAGGGAACCATCTTGCGTTCGCTTTCCACTTCGTCATAGCGACGGCCCATAAAACGCTTGATCGAATAGATTGTATTTTCCGAGTTGATCACGGCCTGGCGCTTGGCGGTCTGCCCGACAATGCGTTCGCCGTTCTTGTTGAACGCCACTACAGATGGGCATAGACGTCCGCCTTCGGCAGTAGTGATGACGGTCGGCTGCCCGCCTTCCATCACGGCTACGACGCTATTGGTCGTTCCCAGGTCAATTCCGATGATTTTTCCCATATGTGATCTCCTAAATGAAATAATGACTTTCGAGCAATCTTGTCAAAGGATAACCGATGAATGATAGAAATACGTTAACGTGATATAGAAAAATTGTACAAACGACAGTTCCAGCGATTTTCAGGAGATGAAAAAAGGCCGCCCTGTGACAGGACGGCCCGGAAACTATCATTCTTTCTATTGTTATTACGGCTCGCTGATGGTGAACGAGTCGACTTCGACCAGGATCGGAATAACATCGAAGGACGATACGCTGAAGCCAACGTTGCCTTCGCGGAACTTATACTTGCCATCTTTGATCTTCTTGGCTTCAACACCATTGATCGTCAGCGCAAGTTCGGTGCCGGAACAACTGGCCGTGTACTCGTTAACATCCTTGCCCTGTTTGATGGCTGTCGAACCGCCGTTATAGATGTTGTACCAGGTCTTGTCGGAGGCAACGTAGGCCAGGATGTTATATAAACCGTTGTTGGCGATATTGAATTCATACCAGCCTTCATCGCTCTTGCGGCAGATCAGGCTGACGTTGTTATTGTTCTTGCCGCGGTTATCGGCTGTCACAGAAATCTTTACATCCTTGTACTTGAACGGAGTGTAGGTCACATACACCCACAAATTTGCGCCTTTCAGGTCGAAGACCATGTAACCATCTTTGACGTTCACATCCATTTTGTCTTCGGTGCCGGTTCCAAGGTTCTTGACGGAGTAATTATCCATGTTGCCGTCGAAGGTATCGGTGAAGAACTGCTCGCCTCCCGAGTTTTGCGCCTCGGGCGTATCGGTCGCAGCGCCTGTGTCATCCGAGGTTGGTGGTGCTTCATCGGTGGGCTGCTCTGCTGCGGTTGGCTGGTCCTTGGGCGGCTCTTGTGTGCTATTTCCGCCAAAAGCGCAGGCCAGGCCGACCATTAACAGAAATGCTACAATTACCAAGAACGGACGAAATGCTTTCATGACATTCTCCTCTATGATAGAAAGTGAAGTTGAATAGATTACCTCGAACATTTTAGCATAACCCGCCACCTATGACATTAAAACATGATGGTTAATGCCACCGTTAATCTTTTGGGGGATGCCCCTTCGCGTTTCAGCCTGCAAAGGCTGCCACCTGACGATAAAAAGGTTGAACACATGTGTTCAACCTTTTTATCGTCAGGTGGAGATGGCGGGAATCGAACCCGCGTCCGAAAGATTCGTCCGACGGAAATCTACGAGCGTAGCCGGTTGATCGTGTCACCGCAGGCAATTCAATCGGCAAAACACACCTGCGGCCATTCACTCAGGCCCGAGGGCCCTCTTTCGCGCTGTTAGTGAAGTGGCAGCGCGGCACTCCGCCTTTGTGTCGCCCAGTCCGCTCACCCGGCGGAGAACGGGAACGGTGGACGCGGCCTCCTTAGAGACCGACCGGTCTTGTCCCTAGTGCTTACGCAGCGAGGGGCAGGGCACGGCTGTAGGAAGTGTTATTGGCACTTGATTTTTTGTGCTGATTTTTCGAGTTCGGCACCTCTCGGCTCGCATTCCGGGGCCAGCCTCTCCCGTCGAAGCCTGTCATCCCCGTACAGTCATCAGGGACTCTCCCCGTCTGGACATAAAAATTATAGCACACTCCACGGCCCTGCCATGAGCACATTTTCAGCATCAAAACAAGAACAGCAGTAATTGTCCGAACTCATGTCCGAAGATCAAGTATCCCTATTGTATTTTTTTTGGAATAATGCAATAATCTAGGCGACCCGTAGCTTGCCGGGGAAATTCAGTTCACCGAGGAGAAGAGGCATGTTCCAAAAACCAAAAGGCTTTGATCGAGTGGGTGTTATTCAATGTTTTCTGGCGCTGTTCTTTGTGCTCTGGTTTTTCATTTTACCCGCCAAGGGTATTTATTTTGCCTGGCCGGTCAAACCCGAGTTGACGGCCCTGTTCCTGGGCTCCGGCTTCCTGCTGCGCTCGTATTACGGCTTCCATATCTGGCGCGAGAAGGACTGGTACAAGCTGCGCTGGCTGCCTCATGGCGATTATGCCTTCCTGGGCGTGCTGTTCGTTACCACCTGGTGGCACATCTATGAAATGAACTGGCACCTGGTGGGGGTGGACGACAACGCTCCTTTGCGCATTTTCTGCCTGATTATCGCGCACGTCTGGGTGCTGGCTTATACTTTTGAACCTGTTACTGTCTACCTGCTCGAGCCGCGCGGCAAGGACAAGGCGGCGGCCGAAGCGCCTGTCCCGGCGCAGCTTTCAGAAGGCCCTGTGCTCCCGATAACAAAAAATACCTTCCTGGCCATTTTCTATCTCGGCACGGTGATGTTTGCGCTGCTCTTTTTCGATACATCCTTTGCCAACTTCCGCTGGCCCTGGGATCTCAACCCATTCGACTCCCGCATCATGGCTGCTTTCCCGGCAGGAGTCGCGGTCTGGTCCGTGACAATGTCCTTTATGCAGGATTGGGCCGAAGTCAAGATCGGTTTTCGGGGCATCACGCTGTTCTTCGTGGCGCTCTTCCTGATGTCGATCGTCACGATGGTGTTTTCGCCCTGGTGGGTGGCAGGAAAAAATAACATCCCCACCTTCCCGATCGGCACCGGCATCATTTCGCTGCTGCTACTGTATTCTTACTGGAAGCAGGAAGCCGCCCGGCCGAAGAAGGCCTAGCCCCGCCTGGCAAAAATCCCCGGCGCATGCGCCGGGGATTTTTGATCGCCTGCTTACCATTTATCCCAATGGACGATCTCCTCCAGCGGCTTGCGCCCGCCCTTTTTAGGGGACGCAACCAGCTGTTCAGCCTGCAGGGGATAGCCGAACGACAGGCAAATGTGCACCTGCCACGCCGGCGGAAATCCCAATACCCCGCGCGCTTTCTCCGCTTCATAAATGGAGGCCAGGCACGAGCCGACGCCCAGTTCCCAGGCTGCCAGCTGCATGTACGCGGCGGATTGGCCGGCATCGAACAGGGTCTGGAATTTTTCGTCCGGGTCTGGGGTCAGGATCGCCACGCCCAGCGCAGCTCCGGCCAGGTGCCCGGCGTACGTCCCGCTCTCCGAGAGGGCTTTTAGAGTATCCCGATCTCGTATGGCGATGAACTGCCAGGGCTGGGTATTCTTCGATGACTGCGAGCGTCGTCCTGCGTTGAGGATCGCGCGCACGGTTTCTTCGGGCAGAGACTTATCCTGAAACTGACGCACGGCGCGTTTGGTACGGATGGCATCGGCTACGTTCATGTTCCTTCCTTTCGCTGGGGTGGTTCTTCTGCGAGTATAATTCAAGATATGGACGATAATAAACCCTCCTTTCGCCCTTTTTTGACTCCCACATTATTCCTGCTGGCCGCCGGCTGGGGTGGGCTGGCGCTGCTGCTGAATTTCACGCTGCCCGAAGTCTGGCCGCGCTGGGGTTTTTTTGCGCTGACCGTGATGGCTTTCACCGGTAGTGCGCTTCCGCTTTCCTATCTCATCAACCAGCGATGGATGTCGAAGGGGACACGCGTCGTCACGCGCCAGGCCATCTGGTTCGGGATCTACGCCGCTCTGCTCGCCTGGCTGAAAATTGGGCACATCCTGAGTTTTTCGGTCGCACTGTGGCTGGTGCTGGGTTCCCTGGCGATCGAGTACCTGTTCCAACTGCGCGAGCGCGCGGCCAGGCCGAAGGCCGATGCAGAATAAAAAGAACTTTCTTATGCGATTATGCAGGCCGTATATGAAGTGCATAATCAACCTGAAAACTACCGGTTTATCCCTTTCATTCGCTCACAGCGTACCCAGTATTTAGGGTATTGGCGCTATTCGCGTTGAGGGTTTTGGTGAAACCATGAAATCCGAACTGGATGCTTTGATGCAAGCCCGGGATTTGGACGGCCTGGTGGTCGTCGGCAACGCCGAGCACAACCCGCCCATGACCTACCTGACCGGCGGGGGGCACGTCAACCACGCGGTGCTGATCAAGAAACGTGGCCAGCCGGCGGTGCTGTTCTGCAACAGCATGGAAAGGGAGGAAGCCGCAAAAAGCGGCCTGAAGGCGATCCCGCTGACAATGGCGCCGCTGCGCGAATTGTTGCGCGAGAGTGCCCCAAAGATGTTCGCGGATGCCGGTCTTACCGCAGGCCGCGTGGGCGTCTATGGGCAGGCGGACGTCTCGGCAGTCTTCCTGGCCTTGTCGAATCTGCAAAAATCCATGCCCGCACTGACCTTCATCGGCGAGCCCGCGGACGATAACGTCTTCCTGCGCGCCATGGAGACCAAAGACGAGGCCGAAGTGGCCCGCATCCGCCGCATGGGCAGGATTACCACCCAAGTCGTCGGCCTGGTGGCGGAGTACCTGACCAGCCGCACCGTGCGTGCCAAGGATGAAGTATTGCTCAACGATGAGGGTGCGCCGCTCACGATTGGCGAAGTCAAGTTAAAAATCAGCCTGTGGCTGGCCGAGCGCGGCGCCGAGGCCCCGGAGGGCTTTATCTTCGCGATCGGGCGTGATGCCGGTATCCCGCACTCGGTCGGGAACCCGCAGGACCTGCTGCGTCTGGGCCGAACCATTGTCTTCGATATCTATCCCGCCGAAGCGGGCGGCGGCTACTTCTACGATTTCACGCGCACCTGGAGCCTGGGCTACGCAATGCCCGAAGCGCAGGCATTGTATGATGAAGTCAAAGCTGTCTACGATAAAGTCTCCGACAACCTGGACCTGAATGCGCCCTTCAAGGACTACCAGCGTCTCGTCTGTGGAACCTTCGAGAAGAACGGGCACCAGACGCCACTGGGTACGCCCTCACCGGTGGAGGGCTACGTCCACAGCCTGGGGCATGGCCTGGGCTTGAACATCCACGAGCGCCCGTGGAGCGGCCTGAGCGTCGACGAGAGCAACCGGCTGCAACCGGGCGTGGTCATCACGATCGAGCCCGGCCTGTACTACCCCGAGAAGGGCATGGGCGTGCGTATCGAAGACAGTTACTGGGTGCGCCCGGACGGCAGGATGGAAATCCTGGCCGAATACCCGTATGATTTTGTGTTAAAGATGAAGGATCAGTAACCAGTAAATCGGTAAATTCGTAGATTGGCCTGCCAATTATTTTGTTGCAAAGTCGATCGGACTTCTCCCTTCTCCCCTTTTTTCTTCTTTCACCCTCCTTAACTATGCCTGAACTTGCGCCCGCCCGCATCCTCGCGATCGAATCTTCCTGTGACGAGACCGCTGCAGCCGTGATCGAAAACGGACGCACGCTGCTCTCTTCTGTTGTCGCTTCGCAGATGGACATCCATGCGCGTTACGGTGGCGTCTTCCCGGAAGTGGCTTCGCGCCAGCACGTGCTCAGCATCGTCCCGGTGGTGCAGGCGGCGCTTGCTCAAGCGCACCTGACCCTGGCCGACATGGATGCCATCGCCGTCACGCAGGGGCCCGGCCTGGCCGGTTCGCTGGTGGTCGGCTTGAACATGGCCAAGGGCCTGGCGCTGGGCGCCGGTAAGCCGCTGGTGGGTGTCAACCACATGGAGGGACACATCTACTCCTCGTGGGTACATGATGCAGCCGACCAGGCTCCCGCCGCGGCCCCGCGCTTCCCGCTGCTGGCGCTGCTCGTTTCCGGCGGGCACACCGAGCTGAACCTGATGACTGACCACCTGACCTACCGCCGCCTGGGCGCCACGCTCGACGACGCCGCGGGTGAAGCCTTCGACAAGACCGCGCGCCTGCTCAAGCTGCCTTACCCGGGCGGGCCGTCCGTCCAGAAAGCCGCCGAGACAGGCGACCCCAAAGCCTTTCCGTTCCCGCGTGCGCGCACCGACCGTCCCTGGGATTTCTCCTTCAGCGGTCTCAAGACGGCTGTGCTGCGCGTAGTGCGTCGCCTGGAAGGCGACAGCCGGCCACTGCCGGTTGCGGATCTGGCCGCCAGCTTCCAGGCCACGGTCGTGGAGACGCTGCTGGCCAAGACCCTGGTCGCCGCGCGCGAGTTTGGCGCACAAGAGATCGTGGTTGCGGGTGGCGTCTCGGCCAACAAAGCCCTGCGCGAAGCCTTCCTGGGGCAGACGGAGTTCAAGGTCAACATCCCCAAGTTTGCCTACTGCACCGATAACGCCGCCATGATCGCCGCCGCCGGCTATTTCAGGTATGCGTTGGGGCATCGATCCGGTATGGAGATCGATGTGCTGCCGACGTGGCCGTTGTCGTAAGAGCAAGAAATGAGTAAGAAGTAAAAAAAAGAAAAGAGTAAGAAATGAAAAGAAAGAAGGAAAATAAAAGAGCAACTGGCTTCTGAGTGAACAGCGTTACTTACCTTAACTCACCTTACGCAGCCATGCTCAAAGGCGGGCTCGCGTTCTTTGCGCCCTTTAGGGTCGCCCGCCGTGTTTGGCAAGGAAAATCGAAGGGGCACAGCCCCTCCGGGAGCAAAAAGTGTGTAAGGTGAGTTACCTTAAGTTTCTGTAGTAGGGTCATATGCTAGTTTGGGAAAGCCAAAGCTTTGATCTGTAGGAAATCTGGCTTTCCTAACAAGCGGTTGATGTAGACGGACAAGGTATGT